>Ga0126306_10002317_pt1 | contig 10674 bp, 5 predicted proteins | sample Plot27_FD_92592 | JGI IMG/M metagenome (GOLD analysis project Ga0126306, IMG submission 92592) | Serpentine soil microbial communities from UC McLaughlin Reserve, CA, USA - Plot27 | ecosystem: Environmental > Terrestrial > Soil > Grasslands | place: USA: UC McLaughlin Reserve, Lake County... | reverse complement strand
GAATCGCCCTCATCTGTTTCCCATAGACGACACTGTGGCCCGGACGCCACGTCCGCCGGTAATTTCGGCCGTCGATGCTCGCGTCGGCCGTTGCGAGCACGGCACCCGGGACGCACCTTGCGCCATCGAAGCGAGCGGCCGTCCGAGCCGTCGATGCCCGCTTCCGACATCCACTCGCCGACGAGTCTCACGGCGCCGTGACTTTGCCGCCCCTCGATTCACAAACGGTTCCCGCCGCGCACTGCAGCCGATGCGGTGGAGCGGTCTACCCCGGCGATCAATTCTGCGGCGGCTGCGGCCATAGTCTGACCGTCTGCGCGGCATGCGGGTACGCGGTCATGCCAGACGCGACGGAGTGCTCGTCGTGCGGCAGCGCGCTCTCCGTCGCGCCGCAGGCTGCACTGGCCGCGGCGTCCGGTGGTGCGGCAAGCGCTAGCAGCGGCGATCCGACGTGGGAACCGGTCGTCGAGAGGCTCAGAGGCGCACTCGTCAACGAGTTCGAACTCGACGGCGAGCTCGGTCGCGGGGGGATGGCGGCCGTCTTCCGCGCCCGCGAGCTCGCACTGAATCGCCGAGTCGCGATCAAGGTCATGGCGCCGGGCCTGCTGCTCGGTGAGGGCATGGTCGAGCGCTTCCGTCAGGAAGCGATCACGGTCGCGAACCTCCAGCACCCGAACATCGTCGCAGTCCACAGCGTGCGCACCGTGGGCGACCTGCACCTGTTCGTGATGCAGTACATCCCGGGCCGTTCGCTCGACCGCGTGCTGCGCGACGTGGGCCGGCTGTCGCTGCAGGCGGTCCGGGCCATTGTCTATCACGTCGGTTCGGCGCTCGACTACGCCCACCGCCGCGGTGTCGTCCACCGAGACGTCAAGCCAGGCAACATTCTGCTGGACGCGGACGGCGACCCCGTGGTGACGGATTTCGGCATCGCCAAGGTGGCGGAGACGCCCGGCTTCACCCGCGTCGGCACGATTGTGGGCACTCCGACGTACATGAGCCCCGAACAGTGCCTGGGCTACGACGTCGGGCCCGCAAGCGACCAATACGCACTGGGCATCGTCGCGTACTACATGCTCGCCGGCCACCTGCCGTTCGGCGGTGAGGGAATGGCCATGATGCGCGCGCAAATCGAGCAGACACCCGACTCGTTGCGCATCGCGCGCCCCGACCTGCCCGAAACGGTCGACGCCGTGGTGATGCGCATGCTCGCGAAGAAGGCGGAGGACCGTTTTCCGGATCTCGCCACCGCGATCGAGGCGCTCGATGCCCACCCGCTGAGCGCCCTCGGTCCCATACGCGCCGAGATGTCCGCGCTCGCCGGCGCCGCACACGCCGAGACACACCTCGCGGAAATCGTCAGGGCCGCGCGGAGACCTGCACCGGCCAGCGCCGCCCCCTCCACACCGTCACCGGCTCCGCCGATCGTACCGAAGACGATGCGCCCCGGTGTCGCCACGATTCACGTGACGGCACCAGCCGAGCCACTGGAGGTGGGAGAGTGCGTCGTGCTCGATGCGACGCCGTCGACCGAGAGCGGGTGGCGCGTCGACGGCGCGCGCCTGAGTTGGGAGTCGTCCAGGGCAGCCGTGGCGACGGTCGATGCAGCCGGCGTCGTGACGGCACACGCCGCTGGCACGACAACGATCATGGTCACTTCCGGCGCCGCCCGCGCGACGGTCGATCTCACCGTCGTGCAGGCGGTCGTGGCGACCATCGAGATGGACGTACCCGTGGAGGTTCGCTCGGGCACGCGCGCGACGCTTTCCGCCAGAGCCGTCGACCGGCGCGGCGCGACGGTTCAGGCACCGGTGACGTGGTCGTCGCGGAATCCGGCCATCGCCGACGTGACGCCTGACGGCAGCCTAACGCCACGCCGTCGCGGCGCCGCGGTCGTCGTCGCCGAAGCCGGTCGCGTCGCGCGAGCGGTGACGATAACGATCACCGCCCCGCCGGTCGTGGACGTCGTCGTGGACGGGATGCCGCCGGCGCTCGCGGTCGGCGGCACTGCGAAGCTTCTGGCCATCGTGCGCACTGCGCGAGCCGTCGATGACGATCGTGACGGGAGCGTCGAATGGCGCTCGAGCGACCCGGCCATCGCGACCGTGTCGACCGACGGCACCGTCACGGCGCGCACGCCTGGTCGCGCGGAGATCACCGCGTCGTGCGAGGGCATCCGCGGAACCGCGACGGTGACGGTCGTGAACGTCCGGGCGGCCACCGTCGTCGTCACTTCTCCTCCCTCCCCACTGCGACTCGGCGACAACGTCACGTTGAGGGCCACCGTGTATGACGCGGCCGGGACGGTGGTTTCACGCCCGGTGACGTGGCGCTCCACGGACCCGCCCGTGGCGGCAGTAGATCAATCAGGAACCGTCGTCGCGAGCGCGGAAGGCTGGGCGATCGTCACGGCTGACGTGGACGGCGTGGACGCGCACACCGAGGTGTTCGTTAGGCAACAGCTGATCCCGGCATCGCCCCGCGGGCGGCGCGAGGGCCGGCGGCTCGCGCTCCACTGGTGGGTGCTGCTCGCCATCGTCGCTGGCGCCCTCGCGCTCGGCTGGCGGTTCCTGCGCCGCTGACAGCACGCCCCGTCGTGTGTCAGGGGTTGGACATGGTCACGATGGGCACCTCCGTCGTCGCCCCCATCCCCGTCGACGAGTGCGCCACGATGGTGCGATACACCGCGCACGTCTTCGACGCGTCCGTGTTGTGTTGCGCCGTGACCGTCATCGTGTAGATGCCGTATGCCACCCCGCCCCGCGGCGCGTTCGTGCCGAAGGGGCTGGTCCACGTGTGCGTTGGTGGCCCTGCCAGGTCCCCGTTAATCCCGGGGTAGAGGCGCAGCGTCGCCGTCCCATTCGCGTCCCCGATCTGCGAGCACGCGTGGAGTGAGACGTCCACGGTTCCCGACCCCGCATACGCGAGCGGAACGCTACCCAGCGACGTGACCTGTCCAGCGGTCACCACGGCGCCGTAGATCGTCGTCGGCAAGAAGGCGCCCGTGCCGGACGCGATGGACACCGTGTACGTGCCGGGTTGCAGATTCGGTGTGGTGAATCCGCCACCTGCGGGCAGCACGACCTGCCCACTCATGGGCCCCGAGTAGTTCAGCACGGCCTGGTCAGCCACCGTCGGCGCGCCGCCCGGGACCTTGGCCGCCGACCCGACGAAGACGCCGACGTTAGGCGGCGGCAGCGCCGCGGTTGCGTTGATCGTCACGGACGGCAGCCCCGGCGACGCCACGGTGGCCGTGTAGCTCGTGAGCGCGCCTCCCAGCGTCCACGTCGTGCGGACCTCGCCGTTCGCGTCCGCCGTACCGCTCGTCGGGCTGAAGGACTGGCCGCTCCCCGAGACCGGAGTGAATGTGACCACCACGCCCGGAACCGGTGTGCCGATCGTCGTGACGACTCGCGCGACGATCTGCTGTGGAAGCGCCGATCCGGACCGACCCGACTGAGCGTTGCCCGAGATGGTGATGCCGCTCGCCGGCGGCGCCGTGGCGTTGGCGGTGAAGGTGACGCTCGCGGTTCCGGTCCCGGTTGGGACCGAGGCCGTCATCGACTGAGCGCCTGTCGTCACCGAGAGCGTCCACTGCGTCGTCGCTTCTCCGTTGGCATCGGTCTGGGCGGTCGCCGGCGACGCATTGCCCGCGCCGCTGAATGTGACGGTCTGCCCGACGACCGGCTCCGAGTTCACACCGGTCACGCGAACCTTGAGCGGTGTTGGCAACGGCGCGCCCGCGGACGTCTGCTGCCCGTCACCGCCGGTCTTTACAATGGCGGTCGCGCCCGTGGCCGTCGCGTTGAACGTGACCGACGGCGCACCTTGCGGCCCGACGAGCGACGCGGTGAGCGTCTGTGTGCCGAGCGCCGCCGCGAGCGTCCACGCCACGCTCGCCTGCCCGTTCACGTCCGTGGTCGCGGTTGCCGGCACGACGGTGCCCCCCGCGCTGGTGGCGAACGTCACCGTGGCGTTAGGCACCGGCGCATCGTTCGGATCGAGCACCCGCACGACCGCCGGCTGCGGGAGCGCTCGCCCCACCACCCAGGACTGATTGTCACCGGAGGCCTTCGTGATCTTCGACGCCGAGAGCGCGGTGGCCGTGAACGTGAGCGGACTCCCAGCGAGACCGGGTGACGACGCCGTCACCGTCTGCAAGGAACCCGGCTGCGAGCCAAGCGTCCACGACGCGAGGGCAGCCACGCCGTTCGCGTTCGTGGTGACGGTGCCGGTAGGAGCGATGGTGCCGCCGCCATTCACGGCGAACGTGACGGCCACGCCGGGCACCGGGGTATCGTCGGCCGCGCGCACCATGACCGTGGGCGGGCTGGTGACGGGCTTGCCGGCCGATCCGCCCTGCGACGGCGCGCTGACGGCTTCCATCTTGAACGCGATTGGCGAGGCGGAAACCTGAAGCGTCACAGGCACGGTCCGGGGAGCCACGCCCTGCGCGCTCGACGTCACCGTCACGGTCGCGTTATAGGTGCCGTCGGTCAGCGCTCCGACCGACGGCTGTAGCCGGACCGTTGCCGTGGGATTCGGTGTGGAATTGCCGTCGACGAACGAGGCCTGCAGCCACGCCGCGCTCGTCGCGACCGTCAGCGATGAGAGCGAGCCGGAGCCGGCGTTCGTGACGACGACGGTCTTCGGCGCGACAGGCGACGTGCGATACCCGGTGAACGTTAGGGCGCTCGGCGCGACCGCGATGACCGCGACCGAGCCAACGCGAATCGTCGCTTGCGCCATGACACCAGCCTTCACCGTTGCGGAGATCACCGTCTCGCCAGCCGCGAGCCCGGTGACGGTTGCGGTGGTGTCGGTCTTCGTCACCGAGGCGACGGTGGGATTGCTCGAGCTCCACGTGACCGCGCGGAACGCGGGAATACGCGTTCCGTTCACATCGCTCGCATGGACGTAGAACGTGACGCTCTGCCCGACACCGAGCGACGATGGTCCGCTGGCCGTGAGCGCGATGGACTCCGCGCTGGCCACTCCGTTGCCGCCATCGCCGCAGGAAGCGCCGGAGGCGAGAGCGAGTACGAAAACGCCGCCACTCGCCAACAGGCGAGCGAGCGGTCGCGGAGTGCGAAGCGACAGGCCGCGGATCTTCAAGGAGCGTTTTGTGATTAGGGCGAATTAACGACGCTGGACCGGGTGCATCGTGCGACCCGATACCAGATGCCTCAGTAACAACAACTGTGCCTTGGCGCGCGGTTCTTATCACACACGCGCTCGCGGCCCGATTGCCGAACTAAGCACGGCGGCGACGGTCACCAGGCGGTCGTATTGTCCGATCGGGCGCGCGGTGGTCAGCCTGGTGCTCACCGCAGGCGTGGCGGACGCGCGACAGCGGTGTAGTGCCGCGCGGTGTCCCGCGCGCAAATGTTGGCGTGCCCTAATCGTCCGTGATGCGTGTTGTCCCTAACGAGTCACCCGATACATGGCACCATAGATCAGTCGGGTGCCGAAGTCGAGGGCCGCGAGCGGAAGCCGCTCGTCGTTCCCGTGCATGCGATCCTCGTCGTCCTGATTCATTGGGAACGGAAGCACGCCGAACGCCTGCATGCCAAGCTGCCGCAGACGCGCACTGTCGGTCGCCCCCGTGCTCAGATAGGGCACCGTCACCATGCTCGGCGCGAGCTCCTTCACCGTCTCGGCGATGGCCGAGAACATCGGCGACGTGAAATCCGACGGCGGCGCGTCCTCGCCGCGCTCGGTGATCGTTAGGCTCACACTCGTGTCGTTCACGATGCGCCGGAGTCGCCCGACGACGCTGTCGATCGACTGCCCGGGCAGCGTGCGGATGTTGAGCGTCGCCGTCGCCTCGGTCGGGATCACGTTGGAGCGAATGCCGCCGTTCACGAGGGTTGCCGAGATGCCCGTGCGCAGCACCGCGTCGAACACCGGCGTGGAGCCTAACACGTGCGCCCCACGCGCGACACGCGCGAAGTCGCGTGAGGCGACGTCCGCCATCGCGCGACGCTCGATCGCGTCGGGCCACACCGTCGAGAGCTGCCCGAAGAACGCCCGCGTCGTCGCGTTGACCTGGACCGGCTCCTGATGCGCGCCGATCGCGGCGAGCGCACGGCCGAGCCGTGCGATCGCGTTGCCCTTGAGAGGGACCGACGCGTGGCCGCCCGGCCCCCGCGCCGTCACCGTCACGGAGTGCGGCACCTTCTCCGTGTTCTGCACGGCGACATACAACGGCTTGCCGCGTACGATCCGCGTGCGCCCCCCTTCGTTCAGCGCGAACTCGGCGTCGATCATCTCGCGGTGGTTCGCGACGAGCCACCCCATCCCGAACTCGCCGCTCTCCTCCTCATCGGAGTTCGCAACGAAGATGACATCGCGCGACAGCTTCCCGCCCGCGTCGACGACATGGCGCTTGAGCAGCAGCATCGTCTGGAGATTCGCCGCCAGCATCCCCTTGTCATCGATCGCGCCGCGACCGTAGAGGTACCCGTCCTTGATCTCGGCCGCGAACGGATCGACGGACCACTTCGCCCGCTCGACGCCAACGACGTCCATGTGGCCCATGATGATCACCGGTCGGCGCGAGCCGTCGCCGCGGAGGCGCGCGACGAACGCGGCGCGTCCCGTCGCGGGCTCGAACAGGTGCGTCTCGATCCCCGCCGCTTTCAGCGTGCTGTCGAGGTACTTCGCTACGGCGAGCTCGTTCCCGGGCGGGTTGACCGTGTTCATGCGGATCATCCGCTGTAGATGCCCGAGCGTCTCTCGCGCGGTGGCATCCCAGTCGGGCGACTGCCCGCCAGCGGGTGACGAGGGGAGCGTCATCGTCATGACAGAAAGCAGACAGAGAAAACGAAGCATGGGCCCCGATGAGGAGACACGTCGAGCGGGTTGAACACGTAGGAAGTTTCGCACCGTCTCTTCCGAAATCACACTGCTGCCGGCGGAACGCGTGTCTGGCCGACGCTCGATCGGCCGGGCACATTTCCCGACGTTTCGCCATCGACCATGAGGAATCCCTATGCGTTCCCGTTTCGTGCTGCCCTCCCTGGCGCTTGCTGTTGTGCTGCCCACTGTCGGCGCGGCGCAGTCTGCGCGAGGACCACGCGTCGCCAGTGACGTCATCGCCCGCGCCACCGACTCCATTGCCACCGCCGCGACGCGCGCTGGAAACGTGGCTGCCCTGTCCATTGCGGTGGTCCGCGGCGCCGACACGATCGTGATGAAGGGCTACGGCATGGCCAATCTCGAGAACGACATTCCTGCGACGGCGCAGACCGTCTATCGCATCGGATCGGTGACGAAGCAGTTCACGTCGGTCGCGATCATGCGTCTGGTCGAGCGCGGGAAGCTGTCACTCGACGATGAGGTGACGAAGTACGTGCCGAACGCGCCGACCCACGGCCGGCGCATCCTCGTCAGGCACCTGATGAACCATACGTCGGGGATCCCGAGCTACACGGACGTCGGCCCCGCGTTCGGACGCCGCTCGCGGATGGACCTGGCTCATGATTCCCTGCTCGCCATCGTCCGCGACGACTCGCTGCAGTTCGACCCCGGCACACACTTCTACTACAACAACACGGGCTACTACCTGCTCGGTATGATCCTCGAGCGCATCACCGGCCAGCCGTATGGCACGTATCTTCGCGACTCGCTGCTCGTTCCGAATGGCCTAACGTCGTCCGTGTATTGTTCGACCGGACCGATCATCAAACGCCGTGCGAGCGGCTACGACCGCGGACGCGAGGGGCTCGTCAACACCGACTTCATCAGCATGGACCTGCCGTACGCCGCGGGCTCGCTGTGCTCCAGCGTCGGCGACCTGGTCAAGTGGACGGGCTTCCTCCACAGCGGCAAGCTCGTGAACGCGACGTCATTCGCGACGATGACGACGCCCGTCAAGCTCACGAGTGGCCGCCCGATGAGCTACGGATACGGGCTATCGGTCGACACGCTGGGGTCGCACCGTCGCGTGCACCACGGCGGCGGCATTAACGGGTTCATCTCGGAGCTCGCGTATTACCCCGACGATTCCCTGACCGTCGTCGTGCTCGCCAACACGTCGCCCGCGCCGTCCGACCAGGTCGCCGACGCGATTGCCCGCGTCGCGTTCGGGATGCCGGCGGCCACGCCGCCTGCGCCCCCGGCCGACCTGCCGATTCCCGCGGACGAGCTGACGAGACTCGCCGGCAACTACGCGATCATCTGGCCGGATGGCAACCGACGCCCCACGAAGATCTACGCCAACGGCGAGCAGCTGATGTTCCAGGTGGAGAATCAGCCCGCGCTACGCATGATGAAGCAGGCAGCGCCTAACACGTTCGCGGTGCAGAATCAGCCCGGCCGCGTCCGGTTCGACATCGTGAACGGCGCGGTGATCGGGTTCCAGATCGACCGCGGAGCACGTCCGCTCGAGGCGGTGCGCCTCAAGTAGGTGCGGCCCCGCGGGGCGTTTTGGAGCGGGGCTGTCGTTATGACGCCGACAGCCCTGCCTCGATGGCCTTGATCACCGGGTCGAACGACAGGGGCTTCGCACCCACGCGCTCCGCGAGCTCGGAGGCCAGCTCGCGCTGCCCCTCCCCGAACAGCTCGCGCTCCACCCACGGTCCGGTCTTCGGGTTCCGGAACCAGTCCTCATCGAACTGCGCGACCAGCACGTCGCGCAGCGCCGCTTGCAGCTGCCACGCGCGGAGATAGCGCGCGGAGTAGAACCGCGGATCCACGTCGACGAACGCGTCGGCGCTGCGGTAGCGAAACGTCGTGGCACTGGTGAGGATGTCCACGTACGCGTCAGGTAGCGACGACCACGACACGTCCCCCCCGTAGAGCCGCAGCTCGTACAGCAGCTTCGCGCAATACCGCCTGAGAAACTGCAGCTCCTCGAACGCCGCCGCCCGCCGATACTCACCGACCTTCGGCCGGCCTAACGCGGAGTAGCGGAGGAGCCAGCCGGGATCGTGCATCAGGTGATCGAAGAGCATGGCGTACCCCTCCGTGATCGAGTTGTCGCCGAGCCAGCGAAACTCGAACGGCAGGTCGTCGCGCATGAACCCGAAGTGGAGCGCGTGCCCGAGCTCGTGCAGCAGCGTGCGGTAGTCCGTCGCCCCGCCGTGCGGCAGCAGCACGAGATAGACCTCGCGCGGAACCCGCACCGGCGCGCAGAACGCGCGGGCGCGCTTCCCGGGGCGCGGCGCGAGATCGTAGATGACGTGCCCCCTCGCCGACGGGTCCGTGCCCATCTCCGTCACCTGCCGCTTCACGGACGATTCCATATCCACGGCCGGGAAATACGGATCGAACCTCGGCGCGCGCATGAGCGCCAGCGCATCCGCGCGGGTCGCCTCACCCGGGGAGATCCCGAGCTGCCGCCGCACGGCATCGCCATGGACGTCCGCCCACATCGCATCGGTCTCGCGCAGAAACCGCTCGCATTCCGTGGCGAGGGCGCGAAGATCGATGCCGGACAAGGCTTCGAACGCCCCGATGTAGTCCGACGCGACCTCGAGCGACTCGATCAGATCGCGCTCACGCTGCAGCCGCTCTGTGCGCATGGGCGCGAGCTCGCGCGAAACGAGCGCCGCGCGCGCGTCATCGAGCGCGAGCCGCTCATCGCGGTTCGGGTTCGTGGCCATCTCCACCGCGGCGCGCTGATACGGAACCTCTCGGCCATCCGCGAGCCGGATGACCGCCGTCGCCTCCCAGGCGATCAGTCGCTCGTCGAGCGACGCCAACTCGCGCGACGCGTGCGTCTCCACCTGCCAGTCGAGCAGTGAGCGCGCCGAGCGCCACTCCTCGCTCGCGGGCGTGGCCGCGCGAAACGCGTCGCGCGTGAGCTCGAGCGCGGCCGGCCCGAGGATGTGCCGGAACCGCGCGTAGATCGACTGCAGGTCCGCGTTAGGCTTGTGGCCCGACGCCGCGAGATACTGCTCCCGCGACAGCGCTTCCATGAGCGCGTCGCCATCGCGACGCAGGACCGCGAGCGTGAGATCGGCCATTGGCGCGCCCCGCGCTACTCGGGCGTTCCGATACGCTCGCCGATGTAGCTGCGAAGCTGGTCGGCGGCCACCCGCACCTGCTGCAACGTGTCGCGGTCGCGGACCGTCACGGTCCCGTCCTGCGTCGACTGCCCGTCGATCGTGATGCCGAACGGCGTCCCGACTTCGTCCTGGCGGCGATACCGACGGCCGATTGCGCCGCCGTCATCGTAGAACACGGTGAACGCGCGTCGCAGGTCGTTCGCGATACGCGTGGCCAGCTCCGGCATGCCGTCCTTCTTCACGAGCGGGAAAACGCCAGCCTTGATGGGCGCGAGCGACGGCGCGAGCCCGAGCACCGTGCGGCCCTCGCTCTCCCCCGGCACCTCTTCTTCGCGGTAGGCATTCACGAGCACCGCGAGCGTCGTCCGGTCCGCGCCGGCCGAGGTCTCGACGACGAACGGGACGAACCGGCGGTTGTTCGGCTGGTCGAAGTACTCGAGCTTCTTGCCCGAGTACTGCTGATGGCGCGTCAGGTCGAAGTCGCCGCGATGGTGCACGCCCTCGATCTCCTGGAAGCCTAACGAGCCACCGAAGTCGAACTGCACGTCGAACGCCGCCCGCGCGTAATGCGCGAGCTCCTCTTTCGGCTGCTGGTGAAACCGGAGGCGGTCGGCGTCGAGCCCGAGCCTCAGGTGCCATCGCATGCGCTGGTCCTTCCAGT
>Ga0126306_10002316_pt1 | contig 10674 bp, 7 predicted proteins | sample Plot27_FD_92592 | JGI IMG/M metagenome (GOLD analysis project Ga0126306, IMG submission 92592) | Serpentine soil microbial communities from UC McLaughlin Reserve, CA, USA - Plot27 | ecosystem: Environmental > Terrestrial > Soil > Grasslands | place: USA: UC McLaughlin Reserve, Lake County... | reverse complement strand
CTGCCTTCCCTGGCCTTCTGATCGCGGACGTAGAACTTCCCAAAGCCCGGAATCTGGACCTCCTCGCCCGCCTTGAGCGCTTCGGATATGGTCGTCGTGAAAGCAACCAAGTGCTTCTCGGCTTCGCTCTTGGGTGAGTCGGTGTGCTCGACGATCTGCTCGATCAACTGCTTCTTGTTCATGCTCTTGTTCACCTCGCTTGTGGCATGTGGACCTTTGTGTCATACCCGCACCCGGAGAGCGCGCAAACATGCAAGAGAGCGGTCCTTTTCCAGATTCCCTGCCTGCTACGCCCCGAACCTCGGAAAAGTCCCCTTCCACGCACTCCTGTAAATAAGGGCCAAGTGCCCCTTAGGAGGTGGTGCAGGGACCTCTCTTTGCTCGACATCGGGTCCCCCGGCTCAGTACGATTCTTCAGAGGGTGGAGGTAAGGTACGAAGCGGCGGGTCTGCGCGGCGCTCACTCTGATCCTACCTCGGGTTCATGATCTACTAAAGCGCAGAGCCGCACCTCGCAGCTGCGCTCGCAAATCCGTTGCATTCGGATATTACGTGACTTTCCCTTCGAGGCTTCCGAGTTCGAAGTTAGCAGCACTGGGAACTCGCTGACCGCCGTGCTTACTCGGTGGTGTCTGCGTGGTGTCAAGGGGGCATGGCCCGAGCGCCGGGCTTCGTATTTTTGCTGATAATTGGGGGGTGACCGACGGGGCTCGAACCCGCGTCCTGCGGAGCCACAATCCGCCGACATGTGTTTCTAGGCGTTGCCATATGTTGCAAAACCGGCTTAGACAAGCCGATTGTGTTGCTCGCGGTTGCACGTCATTTCCACGTGTTGCGTGCTGGGTGGTGTCAACAGTGGTGTCAAACGGTCTCGCCAACCACCGCCGTGGCCCACCTTGCCGCACCGCGTACCACATAAGGAGTGGCGACCTTGTTCGGGATCTAGCCCGCGCAGTTGAACTTTTCCGCGCGGGACAACAAAGGGAAAGGATCTTACTACACCTCGCCACGGGCGGTCTACACATGGCAAGGTTGAGTTCGCTTGGGGCAGCGCGTGAACGGTCATAAGCATTTGGGAAGAGCTTCCCAAATGCGCGAGGATTACGTGTAATCCCGCTTCTAGTCCATATCTGTACGGGGCGCGGCGCCCCAGGGTGCTCAGGCGCTCCCCAGCCGCCTCACCGTGCTGAGAACCTCCTCCAAGGGTGCAAGTTTGTCCATTATCTCGTCGGCGCCCAGGCGCTTCGCCTTCTCGATACCCGCAGGGTCGAGACTGCCGCTCAAGATCATCACCCCCACGTCGGGATTGGACCGGCGGAAGTCGGCGATCAAATCTTCCCCATGCCCGTCGGGAAGACCCAAGTCCAAGACCACGACGTCGAACTCAAACATCGCGGCATGGTCACGGGCCTCGGCGAGCGATCCGGCTTTCGCTAGAAGCTTGATGTCCGACTGGCCATTCAGAAGTACCTCCAAAAGAGCCCTGAAGTCGGAGTGATCCTCGACAAGCATGACGCGAATTTGCTTTGAAACGGTCTCCCCTGTCATCCTTGTCCGCCTTCGGCGAGTGGGATCCGCAACCGCACCTTGGTGCCCCGCTTCTTTGCGCTTTCGATTTCCAAATCCCCGCCGATTACTGCTGCCCGCTCGCGCATGCTGCCCAACCCTACGCCGGGCAGCGTCTCAGGCCCGAACCCAACCCCCTCGTCCGCCACCTCGACGATCAGGTCGTCCCCATCCATCCGGAGGCCCACAGAGATCCGCTTCGCTCCGGCGTGCCTGCGGGCGTTGGTTAGCGCCTCCTGGATAATGCGCGACGCCTGCATCCCGGTCTCTCCCAAAAGGGTATCGGGAACCCGTTCTTCTACGTCCATGCTTATTTCGACGTCCTTTGCCATCGTGCGGTTACGCCTCACCACGGACTCGACTATCTCTCGGAAGGGCCGACCTTCTTCTTCCTCGAGACGAAGATCGTTGACCACCTCGCGGAGGCCCCGGGCGCCGCGCCGGACCGCGTCGATCGCCGACTGTAGCTGCTCTTTGAGCTTCGCGTCATCTGCCTGGAGCAGGATCATCCCGATGGCCGCCGCGGTGTAGGAGAGGTCCTGCAGGACGCCGTCGTGCAAATCGCGCGCTATCCGCTTGCGCTCGGCTTCCGTTACCCGCCTCAAGGACTCCTCTACCCGCTTGCTCTCGGTTATGTCGCGGAATATATTGACCGCCATCCGGACCGTTCTTTGTTCCCCGAAGATGGGCATAGCCTTGACTATGGTCCACCGCTCTTCGCCGCTAGCCAGGATGCGAAAGCGCAATACCTCCTCGGCCCCTTCCTCGCCCGCGAGTGCCCTACGTCCCGGAAGCCTGCCTGCAGAGCACGGATATCCCTCCTCATCCATGATCTCGAACCTGGCCATCAGTTCGTCGAGCGGCGCCTCCACCAAATTCCCGGCGGTGGAAAAGCCGGTCAGCCGGGCCGCCGTCTCGTTGGCGTAGATTATCTTTCCGCTAGGGTCCTGGGCGGTTATACCGTCGGCGACCCCGCGCAGGATGGCCTCGAGTTGATTTCTGGAGCTCTGGACTTCTTCGTAGAGCCTCGCATTGTCCACCGCGAGGGCGGCGCGGCGGGCCAGCTCCTCGGCCAACCGCAGGTCGGCCTCCCCGTAACGCCGTCCCGACTCGGCCGAAACGAAGCTTATAGCCCCGAGGATACGGCCCCGCGCAACCAGCGGCACCACCATGTATGAGCGCAGGTCTAGCTTCCTGAGTAACTCCGCGTGCCGCTCGTCGCGGGCCGCCCGCTCCACGAGATCTGCGGGTATCTCGGCCATCATCTCGGGCTCACCCGTCTTCAGCACGTGGTGTAGCCCTCCTGGTGCGTCGGGACCTGGCGGGTAACGCCGTTCGAGCTCGTAGGCCAGGGAGACTTTCTCCGGGTCGGTATGCTCGACGGCCAGCCTCTCCAAGTGGCCGTCCTCTTCGAGGATGTCGACCGCGCACCAGTCGGCGAGGGTCGGCACCGCGAGACGGGCCACGCTGGAAAGGGTCTCCCTGTAGTCAAGCGAGGAGGAGAGCACGCTGCTGGCCTCCGCGAGAAAGCGTTGTGCTTCCTCGCTTCGCCGTACCTCCTCCTCCGCTTGTTTGCGCTCGGTTACGTCCTGGAAGTACACTGATAGCCCCTCGGCGGATGGATAGGCCCGCCCCGCCACCCACGCGTTGAGGACCGGGGAAATGGTCTCGAACTCGGTGGTGACGCCCTCTTCCATCGCCCGCTTTATTTGCCGGTATGACTCGGAGCCGACCGCCTGGGGGAACTCATCCCAGATGTTCTTGCCCAGTAGCTCTTCCCTCGAGCGACCCCAGAGCTCCTCCGCCTTGCCATTGACGTAGGTGAAGCGCCACTCACTATCGACGGCGTAGAACGCATCGGAGATGCTTTCGAGTGTGTCGGCAGCCCTTTCTAGAGCCGCTTTCTCGCGGAGCAGCAGGCGTTCGCGTTCTTCGGCCTCCTTACGCGTGGTTATGTCCCTGGTGACCTTGGCGAAGCCCCTCAGCTCGCCCTCCTCGTCACTCAAAGCCGTGATCAGGACGCTGGCCCAGAAGGTCGATCCGTCCTTGCGCACCCTTGGGCCTTCCTCCTCGTAGCTGCCCTCGGCCTCAGCGATGCGCAACTCCTCGTCAGGGTGCCCGCGCTCTATGTCCTGACTGGTGTAGAAGATAGAGAAGTGCTCACCTATTATCTCCTCCTCCTCGTAACCCTTGAAGCGCCTGGCCCCTTCGTTCCAGGTGGTGATGTAGCCGTGGGGGTCGAGCATGAAGATGGCGTAGTCCTTGACGCCCTCGACCAAAAGCCGAAAGCGCTCCTCGCTCTGGCGGAGGATCTCCCGGGTCCGTCCGGGCGCCCCGCCGGAGTCCGACGGTTGCATCGACACTACCTAACCACCTCCAAGACTACTAACGGGCGCTATTGTCGCACAGCCAATGGCCGGGCACCGTGTCAGCCCCGGGTAGGGCCATGGAGGGGTCTCGGCGAAGCACCGAAGATCTCGGTCGGCGAGCATGCCAACCCCCGCTGGCGGGAGGAATCTACACCCAAGGCCGCCGGGGCCTCTAGGTGGGTCTTCTCAAGTGCCTTTTGGGGTGCTTCGCCTCGTCCACCGAAACCCCGCCCGTGCCACTCCGACCCTTTTACTTGTTCGCGGTGGAGGAAACTAAGGTGGTCGAGGAGATTTCAACCCGAGCCCTTCGGAGCCACAATCCGCCGACACCCGTTTCTAGAGGTTGCCCTACGTTGCAGAATCGCCTTAAACAAGCCGATTACCTTGCTGGTGGTTACCTACTGTTTCTGCGTGTTGCGCGCTGAGTGGTGTCAGAAGTGGTGTCAATCAGCCTGGCCATCGCCGTTGGTGTTGGGGATGAGAGCGTCCACTGCGTACTGCACTTATTATCTTGAACGCGTGTAATGAGGTAAGTAAAGAGGCAAGAGGGAATCTAAGGACGAGCAGCATACACCTGCGGCCTCTCAAAGTCCTACTTCCTGGTCGAAAAGCCCCGGTTGGCGCTCTCGTTCTGGGCCCGGCGGCCCTGGGGTCACCTCTCCCGCCTCGTCCTGCTCTTCGAGCCAGCGGTGGACGAGGGCCCTGACCAGGGCGCTGGTAGAAACACCGCTTCGTAGGCTTTGGCGGCGCAAGCGCGCGTGAACTCCTTCTTCGAGGCGTACCGACAAAGTCTTTCGCAAGGGTCCCATCTCCGCCAGCAACCCTACACGAGCCGACCTCCACCCGCCACCGATCCATCGGACGCGATATCCTGATGGCGACGCCCGATCGCACGAGCGCATTCCTCTGTACACGCCTACGGGCCCGTTTCAAAACTTCCCAAGGTAGCGCCAACAGATAAGGACTATCCTATGCGCCTCTGCTGCCGCATCGCTAGCCTCCACTTCTGTTCACCAGTTCCGCGTGCACTCGAAGGCCAAGTAGGATTGGGAAGCGCAGGACAACGGGGTGAGCACTTTACGTGTGGCGGCCGTCTTCTCCGTGGCCCCGCTCGTCACGCCGGTGGGCGGCGTGGTATTAGAGAGGAGCGGGGAGGCCATCGCCGGGGACATAGAGATGAGCGGCGTCTAGTTCGGCTCTACCTTCCTCACGTCCGCCACCTCCCTGCCCGAGGCCTCGAGCGATCTTACCTCGGTGAGGCTCGGTGACTATCAACTTTTCGTGAGCGACGTCTTCCGCGGCAACGCGTTCCTGCCAGTGCTGTTCCTGATTGCGAACCTCATCTCCGGGAGAGCCGTGCTGCCCCAGGCCACCGGCATCTACCTTACCGGCCTGCGGATACTTCTCACGGCAGTCTACGTGTGGGGCTCGATCTTCAGGCCAAAGCGCCGTGCCATGTGTATAGGGCTAGATTCCTTGAGGGTCCTGGTCCTGTACGCCGTCGGGACAGCGGGATCGGTAGCCGTGGCCCTCGGTCGGACCTAAAGGAGAGGTCCAAGAAGGCTAGAGGTTTCTCGACCCTCTCAAGTACGGAGCTGGCTACGACTTCACCCGAGTAAGTGGGAAAGGGATCAATAGGATCCCTTGTACGATTGGTCCGAGAGCTGAACCAGGTTGGCGACACTACTACTGTCCTCGCTGGACGCCGGGCGGACCCACCATCGAGGCGATGACGCCTCCGGCCACCATCAGCCCCGCCGTCGCGTAGAGGGCCGGATAGTAGGAGCCTATTAGGTCGGCCGAGCGCGCCAGGAGCACCGGTGCGCCGAAGCTGGCTACCGCCGCGGCGCTGAACACGCTCGCGTAGACCGCACCTTGGCCCCTGGCGCCGTAGTACGCGCCGACCAACGCCGAGGTGGTCCCGTAGCCCCCTCCGTAGCAGCTCATCACCACCATGCACAGGGTCAAGAAGACCACCAACGACCCGACCGCTAAGGTCGGCATCAGCGAGAACGCCAGCGCCTGCAAGCAGAACATCGCCAAGAACACGCCGCGCCCACCGATTATGTCCGACAGCACAGGCCAAAGAAGTCGCCCCACGGCATCTGATGCAGAGATGATGGCTACGAAGGCCGCAGCTGGGGTGGCCGAGGCGCCGCCGAGGGAGCCGGCCATCACCCTGGCCTCTGAGAGGATGGCGAGACCTGCTTTCGTGTTGAGAAAGAACACCGCCCACAGCGCGTACAGCTGCCAAGTCTTGAGGGCTTCCCGCAACCGCCACGGCTCTCCTCCTCCCTTCTTGGTGCCCTCCGAGCCGGGCGAGGCGTCCGCAGGACCGACTTTTTCGGACGAGTACCTCACGAGCAAGGCGGCGCCGCCGATGACGAGGGCGTAGGTGATCCCGAGCACGTAGAAGGTCTCTAGCGGCCCGCCGGTAGTCGAGAGCAGCCACTCCATGAAGGGGACGTTGACCAGGGGGCCCATGCCGAACCCAACGAACGCAACGCCGTAGGCGAACCCCGGCCTCGCAGGGAACCACGAGGGTAGCGCCGCGATGGGGGCCATGACGGCCAGCCCTAGCCCGACGGCGGCCACGAAGCCATAGGTCAGATACAGCAAGGAGAGGCTCTCCCCTGCGAAGCTGCTCAAGAAGACCCCGAGTCCGTAGAGGAGGGCGCCGGTGACACCAACGAGGCGAGGGCCTGCCCTGCCGACCAGGATGGCGGAGCCAGAGGCCACGAGTCCGAACACCAGACTCGACACGAAGAACGCGGTGTTTACGCCCGTCACGTTCGCGCCGTATAGCTCGGAGAGGGGTTGCCGGAAGACGCTCCAAGCGTTGAAGGAACCCAGCCCAGCCATCATCGTCACTGACGCGATTGCGACCACCCACCGGTTCATGGTGTTCCCTCGTCGCGGATGACGTCTCTCCGTCCGGCAAGCGGCGTCACCAGGTGGGTCCCTGCCCTACTCATCACAAGCCCCTTCTGGCAGCAGCAAGAATGAGGATTTCGAAGATCAGCATCTCCGGAACTTATCATCTTACTCACCCGAGTGCGTGGAAGGAGCGTTCTAAGAAATTGGTAGCAAAGTAGTCCCGAGGGTGTCTAGGGCCAAGAAGACCACTTGATAATGTAGGGTATCGTGGTGGGCACCAAGTTCACACGACGCAGGTTTCTCACGGCGGCGAGCGCCTGGACCGCTTACCTCGGTTTGGGGAACGCGCGTGGCTGCACACTCCTTGGGCGCACCTCGAAGCTTAAGTCCCTGCACGAACCGAATGTCAGCCCCCCTCGCGCCCCGAAGGTCTGGCCCTTGCCGAGCGTTTCGCCCGTGCCTCCTAAGGGCGTATGGGCCTTCCGTTCGCGCCCCGACCTTCGCCCGGCCGCAGTCGAGGTGGCAAAGCGGGCGCAAGACACCGCCCTCGGCTACATCCTCGTCGCCTTGAAGGAGGGCGCAGGCGAGCACGGCCCGATGATAATCGACGACCTCGGCCACCTCGTGTGGTTTGGCAAATACACCTCCGCCAGGGACTTCAAGGTGCAGCGCTGCCGGGGCCAGCCCGTGCTCACCTGGTGGGAGGGGAAGGTCGTCGCCGGCCACGGCGTAGGCGAGTATGTCATCCTCGATGACTCTTACCGCGAGATAGCCCGTATCCGGGCGGGCAACGGCTACCAGGGTGATCTGCACGAGTTTCTCATCACCCAGCAAGACACCGCGCTCTTGACCGCCTACGAGGCTGTGCCCATGGATTTGTCCGTTGTCGGTGGCAGTCAGTACGGCGCGGCGTGGGAAGGGGTCGTGCAGGAGGTGGACATCGAGACCGGGGAGGTGCTCTTCGAGTGGCACAGCCTGGAGCACGTCGGCATCGAGGAGTCCTACACCAAGCCACCGGACGATCCCGCCTACCCCCACGACTATTTCCACATCAACTCCATAGACGTAGAGCCCGACGGCGACCTGCTCATCTCGGCCCGCAACACCTGGACCGTCTACAAGGTAGGCCGTAAGAGTGGGGAGGTCTTGTGGCGCCTCGGCGGGAGGAAGAGCGACTTCGAGATGGGTCCTGGCACCCGAACGGCCTTCCAGCACGACGCGAGGCGCCACGACAAGGGCGCCCTCAGCGTCTTCGACAACGGCGCTGGCCCCAAGGTGCACAACAGGTCCCGCGCGATAGTGGTGGGGCTTGACGAGGAGGAGATGAGCGCCACACTGCTGGGCGAGTACGCTCACCCCGAGAAGCTGATCTCCACCTCCCAGGGCAATGCCCAGCTCTTGCCCAACGGGAACGTGTTCGTCGGGTGGGGCAGCCAACCGTCCATTTCCGAGTTCTCCTACGACGGCGTGCTGCTCTTGGACGGAATCTTGCCGCCCGACGGTGAGTCCTACCGGGCCTTCCGCTTCCCTTGGAAGGGCCACCCAACCGACGAGCCGGCCGTAGCGGTGGAGAAAAGACCTGACAAGCGGGTGGCGCTCTACGCCAGTTGGAACGGTGCCACGGAGGTGTCTATCTGGGAGGTGCTCGCCGGTCCGAGCGCAAGCCAACTGGAGTCCTTGGGATCGGTCCCCCGTGACGACTTCGAGACGGCCATGTTGGCGCAAACCTCCGATCTGTATTTAGCTGTGCGGGCCAAAGACCGCTTTGGTGAGGTTCTCGGCACCAGTGCCCCCGTCGAGCTCTGAATCAGAGTCGCGGGATCATCTTCACCGCGTAGGGGCGTAGCAGCATCGGCCCTCCTCTTGTCCTTAGTCACCCATGTGCGTGGAAGATGGATTCTCCGACGTCCATATACTTCATTCCGCGCATTAGGCTTACCTATGCAGTATACGGAAGGGTGACCGACGGGACTCGAACCCACGTCCTCCGGAGCCACAATCCGCCGACTCCCGTTTCTGGGCATTGCTGAAAGTTGCATAAATCGCTTATCTAAGCGGATTTCTTTGCTGGTGGTTGCCCGCTGTATCTGCGTATTACGTCCTGAGTGGTATCAGAAGTGGTGTCAAAATGGCATTGGCCACTCCCTATCCCGACGGGTCTAAGCGCACCGAGGGAGGGCCTTGCCAGGACGACCTACGGCCCACGCAAGTTTTCACCCCCGTCCTTGTCTATGCGCAGCCCTTCGGTGTAGGCTTTCATGCATTCATAGTGCCCTACGGTTCAATACTGCTGCAAAACGCTGCAGCGCCGCTACCGAACGCCAGGCAAGATGTGCGCGGAACCTGTAAGCTGCCACGGTCGACTTACTGGGAGTCGGTGTCTGCCGTAACGTGAGTCAACTGTGTGGCGACCAGCAATCAGGGCACGACACATGTGCCCATGATCCGTGCAGAGCTGACTCACAAACCTGAGCGAGAGGAGCCGAACCTCAAACCCAAGCGAACCCGAAGCCTGACGAGGACTGCTAGGCGGAACCCGAGACTGCAACAGACGAGGCGGAAGAGGTTAACGGAAAGTGCGACGCCGTCACCGCGGTCATGAGGGTGGAGGACCCTAACCGGAGACGTGGAAGAGCATACAATGCCCATCTGATGGAGGAGGCCAAGATAGTGACAAGCGGCAAGGCATGGCCCAAACGCCGGCTGTGCTCGGTCGTCTCAGAGGCCGCCAGGGAGGACCCAGCGGGCTGCGGGACGTCCTTCGTCGGCTACCTTGGGATGGAGGTCGCGCCGCCCTGGATGGACGACGTCAGCGAGTCCCCCCGCTTCCCGGGCGGACTCCGGGAAGCCGTGGACAAGGCCCAACACGCGGGCGTGATCGGTAAGTTCACGGCCCTCTTCCCGGACCCCGTGTACTCCCGCGAGGGGTACGTCAGGACGTTGTACCTGCACAAGCCACCGGGTCACTTCGCCGCCTACGAGAAGAGCGAATATGCGGTGCCCAAGAGCGAGATTGTGCCGCTAGTCGAGGCGCTTGCTGAGGGGTCGGACGGGCTCTCACGCTTCGAGCGTTATGAAGAGGACACTTCGGGCGGGCGGGACCTCCTTGTTTGCACCCACGGCAGCCACGATGCCTGCTGCGGCAAGTTTGGCTACCCCGTCTACGAGACCTTGCGCCACGAGTACGCGGGAGCCTCTGAGAAGCAGCTCAGGGTGTGGCGCACGAGCCACACCGGCGGTCACCGCTTCGCGCCGACGCTAATCGACTTCCCCGAGGGCCGCTACTGGGGACACCTCGAGCCAGAGGCACTCGAGAAACTCGTGCTGAGAAAAGACCCCGTCTCGGAGCTCGGGCGGTTCTACCGAGGGTGGGCCGGCTTGAGCGGAAAGTTCGAGCAGATCGCTGAACGTGAGATCTTCGTGCGTGAGGGATGGGAGTGGACTCGCTACCTAAAGAGCGGTAGGACACTCGAGGCGGACCAGAACGAAGACCGCGCCGAGGTACGCATTGAGTACGCGACTCCGGGAGGCGATACGGGTGCCTACGAGGCCACCGTGGAGACAAGCGGTACCGTCATGACGCTCTTCGACTCGGGCCCCCGTCCCCTGCAAGAAGTGAAGCAATATCGCGTCAGCCGCCTGGAGAGGGTCCGTTTGGGTCGAAGATGAAGGGTGCCGAGGACATGGAGGAGCATCCTAGCGGCGAAGAGGAGATTACCGGTCGGTGCGAGGGGTCAAGTAAGATGGCGGTTCGCAGAGGTGGCGGTGATCTGCAGCAGGGCGTAGAGGAGATGATCGGCGAGACGAGGGCGATCATGGCAGATGGGCTCGATGAAGAGGAGGTGAAAATCCTCACGTATGTG
>Ga0126306_10002315_pt1 | contig 10675 bp, 12 predicted proteins | sample Plot27_FD_92592 | JGI IMG/M metagenome (GOLD analysis project Ga0126306, IMG submission 92592) | Serpentine soil microbial communities from UC McLaughlin Reserve, CA, USA - Plot27 | ecosystem: Environmental > Terrestrial > Soil > Grasslands | place: USA: UC McLaughlin Reserve, Lake County... | reverse complement strand
TAGGTACGAGCCAATCCGAAGGCGTCCGAAGTAAGAGCCAATCACGCCGATATTGCGGGCGTCTTGCAGAGATGGGGTTTCCGCAAAGAGATGGAATAGGTGTATGGTGTCAGGCTCGGACACCGGAAGCTCAGTTTCGGAGAGTATCTTACACCGGAAGCTCGGTTTCCGAGAAGACCATTTTCTAGCAATTCCCCAGAACACACTTTCAACAACCGTGTGGCTCCTCGCTCATGAATCATACTTTCGGTTGGTGGAAATTCCTCCAGATGGAGGATAGGCACACTAGAAGATCGGTGGCAACCTCATAGACAGCAAAGAGACTCTCCAAGGGAGGGGGGTCGTCTAGAAAAAAGGAGGTTGCGTTATGAGACGCATCGCTTTGTTTCTTGTGGTAGCCGCGCTTATGGCTGCGATGATGGTGAGTGCTGGTCCGGCTTCAGCAAACAATACTGGCAGCTTTACTAACCAGCAAGGCTTCTTTAGCGTTAGCGACGAGGACTGGTGGTCTGGCGACGATGATGGCGACAACGACCAGTGGTGGTCTGGAGGCGACTGGTGGACTAGCGGTGATGGCGTCAGCTTTAACATCGGTGACTCCGTGAATCAGAGCGGTGACGTCAGCTTTAGTTCTTAACGAAACATAAGCAAGGAGGGCCAGGGCTTAAAACAGCGGCCCCGGCCCTCTTTTTGTGCCTACAGGCTCTTCGAGTTTCCGAATAGTGTTGAGATTAAGCTGCACGCTTCTCGGTAGTCCACCACCCCGAGGAAACAAACTCTTCGGGGACGCTCAAGCGCCACTTACACTCGGGGCACTCCAGCGTAGACTCTCTTGCTAGGCTCCACATAGCCGCCCACTGGTGTGTACAGTTAAGACAATAAGCGGTGTTCTCCACGACTTGGTGCATACCTCTAGACACCTCCTCATCGAGCTTAGTTAGGGGACGTGTGTCAGACCAGTTAGGTCCAGGGAATAAAACTAGGCGTAGACTTTACAAAGCGAGCGGGTAAAAGCCTATCCTCCAAAAGTAGGATATTTCTCGCCCTATAGTAGGAGCGAGTAGGAGCCCATTAATAGGGACCTCCGGCCCTCTTTGCCCTCATCCCCTGTGAGTTTCTGAGAATGTCCGATACCGGAAGCCCAGTTTCCGAGAACACCCCTTCTAGGTGACTCGCTGAATAAAGAACAGGTTGCTTCTTCAATCTTCTTGAAAATTCTCCTCTAGCGCTAAACGCGAGACTTCTCGGCAGGAAAAACGCCACCACCTAGCGTAACGATGCGCTCTTTCTCCTGTGCTGCGCCATGATGTACCCGTGGACCGTCAGAAGCGGCCAGCTTAGCACGTACACCCACCCCGCCCAGGCGATAGTCTTTTCCCCACCCAGCAAGGCAATAGCAATGGAAGCCAACCCAATCCCAGCAAGCAGTAGGAACCCCTGGATCTCCTGGCGCGTTATAGATGCTTCGTACGCGTCGAGCTTGAGCAGGTCGCGCAAGGCGTAGGCTCGCCAGTACAGAAGCACGAAGACTAGTTGCACGACAACGAACCCTACGCCAAAGATCACCATTAGCAGCGGCCATTGCCCTGGCTCTATCATCTCGACAACATCTCCTTTGAGGAACCAACCTGAGTGCTAAAGCCTAATATCCGGTCGGTGACTACGGTGAATAGAAACTTCAAGGGGTATACATAGAAAAGGACTACGAACAGCAGTACGGCACTCAAATGTATTGTTAGGTTATCTTTGAGGCCGTATCGCCTGAAAAACCTGTAGTGATCAAACCACACTGAGTAGAGCAGCCAGCCAGAGAGTGCAAAGGCAAAGAATCCTTGCATGGTAGAAAGTAGCTCATCGAAGTTGTTGGGTACCTCCAAGGACACGACAAGCAGCGTAAGGGCGAAGCCGAAGACGGCGTCGGCGAAACCTTCGATACGTAACACTTCTTGGCCTCGCCAGGAGAACCCTTCTTCGCCGTCGGTCCCTCTTTGCGCTAGCCATCTACGTAGCACTACTATCCCCACCACCACGAAACGTCACCAAAGCTCTTCTCGGCCAGGTCCAATAATATCTCCGCGACTACCGGGGCTGCCACCAAGTTGTTAAGCTCTTCAGCCCTTCTCCTAGACGCACAATTGCTTGTTAAGAAAAGCCCTGCGGACAACTACTGAGACTTTTCGCGATAAGCGGGGCCGAAGTGTCGTAGTAGCTCCAGCTCTCTCTTTAGGCCCTGTTAGTCAGTGAGTTTCCGAGAATCGAGAATACCGGAAGCCCAGTTTCCGAGAATTTCCCTTCCCGGCAATTGGATGAATAAACGCGCTATGCCCCGGTCCTAACACCTAAGCATCAGACCGGCTGCATACGGGTTTCCGAGAACACCTCTTCTAGGCAATCTGTGAATAGAAGCATAAACGCTAAGAGGCCAGAGCCCTTAGCGAATCCTCTTCGGGTGTCCGGGCAGATAGTTTTCTGTTGCACCTATCGAGAAGCAAAGCTATCATCGCCATGACAACGACATAGGGCTGGGGGTGCGCTCAGCGCTGAGAGGCGGGACCGGTTTCCGTCAACCCTTCGAACCTGACCTGGCTAGCACCGCCGGGGCCAACTCTTTTATCAACACCTATAGTGTCTCATGTTTTGTATTGACTTGCAATAGTTTTTGGCCTAAAATTCAGGCTATGGCTTATATTTATCTGTATCAACTTAAAGAGCACAGAGAACGACGCGGCCTGACACAGGAAGAGCTTGCTACCTTGAGCGGGGTATCGAGGCCGACTATTGCCGCGCTGGAGTTGGGATACCGGCGGGCTTACCAACGGACTACGGATAAGCTTGCGCGGGCTTTGAAGGTGAAGCCCGAGGCTCTGGCTTGAAGATCTCGTTAGTACCCCACGCAATAGAGAGCATGTCGTTTTGGCATGTCTCTGAAGAGCGCGTAAAGAGGGCACTATTGGCGCCGGACCAAGTACGCCAGGGCCACAGACCGGAGCGGATGGTCGCACAAAGTCAGTTCCCCAACGAGACGTTGCCCGTACACGTGGTTTACACTTCCCCTCAGGAAGGCGAATACGTAGTAGTAACCATCTATCGTGGCCGACCAAAGAAGGGGGACTAGACTATGAGAATAAAATCCGATCAGGTATCCGGCGCGTTCTACATTCACGTACGCGATGGAGACCCCTTCGAGGCCCTGGAGCTCGGCCCCGGAGCTTACGTTCACATAGACGAGCACGGCACCGTCCTGCAGCTGGAGTTCTTGAGTTTAGAAGAGTTCGCCGAACTTACCGCCGGCGGTCTAGACATACCCGAGCGTATAGCGGACCCCGCACGCTTTCACCTGGCAGAAGCATAAATAGGAGGGACCGGAGACCACTACGCTCCAGTCCTATACCTTACGCTTACTCAGCCCAACTTTGCCCTATATCCCCCTCTACGCAATCATCCGAGGCTAACTCTTCCCCGATCAGTTCCCTCGTGGCGTCTCTCATGCGCCTTAGAAGCCAATCTAAGGCTTCGCCCGCAACCTCGTGGGGTGCTTTCTAGGCAAATCTCATCGTGCGTCGTAAAGAGCACGTCAACGCCGGGTAAGACGCCTTGCGCCCGGTCCTCCGAGAGCAGGTTAACCGCGTAATACAGCATATCCGCCCCGTTGCTCTGGACCGGGGCGTTCAGCCGGTCCGTGTATTTAGGCTTCCCTTCGCTGTCGGGGCCTACGTAGCGGCGGCGACCGAAGCCGGATTCTGCGAACCACGCATCGGGCTCGTTACCCTTGCGGCTACCAAAGGATGTTTGCCAACGGGTAACTTTGGGCCACGTTTGACGGAATGCCTCGCGCTCCTCTTTGGCTTGCTTGAGCGTTATGCGTTCGGCGGAGTCCTCATACACGGCGGCCTGGTACGTTTTAGGACCGGACCCGTACGCAAACCCGAAGTTTGCCCGCTTGCCCAGCTTGCGGTACTTCTCGCCCTCGGGAGTGCCTCTCCTCAGCGGCTTACCCGCTATGTGTTCCGCGACCTTTAGGTGTGGGTCGCTGCCGGGTTCGGTAAGGGCTTGCGTTAAAGCCTCATCCCCCGTAATGCGGGCGAGAATCCTTAACTCTTGCGCGGCGTAGTCGGCCTTTATGATCCGGTGCGAGTCCGGGGTACGTATGCAATCCCGCAAACTAAACTCAAGATCAATACCGCCGTCCTTTTTCGGGATGTTCTGTAGCGCGGGCTTCTCAAAGGCACTCCTACCCGTTACCTGTGAGTAGAACTTGACGCCAGGGTAAAGACGCCCGCCCTCATAATGGAGCTTGATCCAATCTTTAGAATCGTTATGTAGCTTGCGGTAAATCAGGTAGCGATGCAAGGCTTCGAACAACGGCTCCTTTTTGCGGTTGGAGGCTAGGAACTCTACGCGAGTGGATTTCTTGAGGTTCGGGAGTTCTATCCCCTTTAGGGCCAATGCACGCTTTATCCCGTTGCGACCGCTTCCCACTGCGGGATCGTCCTCGTTTATGGGTTGATTATTGCCCCACGACCACGCATTCCCCTCAGGGTGCTCGGGTGCATGCTTTTCTAGTTCGGAGACGCACGCCGCGATTCTCTGCCGGAGTTCCTTTTGGAGCTTTTCGAATAGCTCTTTGTCGAAGGGTACGCCACGGTACTGCATGCGCATGTATACGGGGTAGGACTTTCGGATGAGGTCGTAGCCGGCGGCAAACCCTTGTTCCTCTACGTCGCGTATTAGCTTTTCGTAGAGTTGGGGTAGGTGCTTTACGTCGTCGTCGGCGTACCTTAGCCGGTCCTCTGTAAGCGGCTCGCCCCAACGGTGGTCCGTTTCTTTGGGTATGCCTACGCCCAGCTCGCGGGCCAGAACGTCCCGAAGGTTGAATTTAAGGGGGACCGGGACAGAGCCATTTTTGCCGTATGCGTGCTCCCATTGGCCGGAGCGTAGAAGCCTCGCGGGTAGCAGGGTGTCGCGGATATCTTCGCCCGTAAGATTGACGCCGTAGTGCCGCTTGATCCGGGGTAGGTCGAATATACCGTTGTGAACGTAGAGCGTCTTACCCTTGAGGCGGTCGAGGATTGAGGCAACGTCGTCGGCGGGTAGGAGCATAGTGTCGAGGAAGTAGGACTCACCCCCGGACGAAAGTTGCACCAACCTTATGCGGCCTTTGACGAACGATAAGGCTTCTTTTTGTGGTTCTCTTTGGTGCGCGCCGTGCCGTAGGTTTCTATGTCCAACGAAACCCCGTCGAGCGTTGCCAACCAATCCTTTACCCGCTCGACGTGGCTGCCCGCATAAACTAGGTTATAGGTTTCTGCTAGCGCGGCATCCGCATTCAAGTAATCCTCGTGCGAAGGCAAATTTTGGCGGGACTTTGTAACACGATTCTTCGATTTTGCCCTTTTACCCTTCGGTCCCGCTTTGACGCTCGGGGGAGAGTTGAGGCCCTCATCAGTATAAAGGTCGTAAAAAGTCGTAGGGTCGTAAGGTCGTAGATACGTGTTTTTACAGTCGCTGCTAGTGAGATTAGTTATATTAGATATATTATTTATTTTGACATTATGTATATTAGGACTACACTCCTCCTTTTGAGGGTCTCTGTTAGTAACTTTGTTTATGATTCCGAGGTACCTATTCACGGTTTTACGACCTTACGACCCTACGACTTTTTACGACCTTTATCATTTTGGGTACCATTTCTCGGTCGGCTTCCTACTGTTGCCTTCGCGCTCGCGTTCGACCTTTATCCTGTCCGTGCGTATCAGCAACCCTTTTATCCGGTCTATTTCCTCTGCCCGTTTGTTGCGTCCGAACAGCTCTATTATTCCTTTTCGGGTCAAATAACCCTCTTCAGAGTCCGCTAGAGCGGCCATAATCTTGTCGGCGTCGGGGTCTCCGATTAAGTTGCCGAAAATGTACTGTGCGGACTCTTCGGCGTAACCCCAAACCGCGAGCGCGCTTGTAACATGCTTGAGCTTGATTTCGTGCGATAAATCCGCGATGGCGTAGAGCATTGCTAGCCTTAGCGTCTGCGCTTCAGCCCTCGCTGTTACCGCTCCGAACATGCCGGGCCGGTCTTCTGTTAATAGTTCGTAAGCCCCGACCCAAACCGCGCGAGCTTCATTCGACCACTTTAGCTGCTGAGTTTTTTGACCGAACGTGATGACGCCCTGCAACCGGTTTGCGAGGGGTTTGGCTTCCTCGGGATTCCATTCGCCGCCGAACGGCAGAGACTTTGACCGTTTGACCAAGAACCACATAAAACGGTTTGCGAGTCCGTTGGCTACCTCGGTCTCTGCCAGGTGCCGTAGTAGTTCGTCAACTGTTATGTGGCCCACGACCGAGACGTGTGGGTCTGTTGCTTTGAGGGGTGAATGCTTGACCATCGTGCGAAGCGTCTCCCCGTCGTAAGCGTTTCTCATTATGGGAGAGAGGGTGTTACCTTCGCGTTTCATGACCTTTAACCCCTGCGCTAGCTCCCCCTCCATTACTAGAACGCGCTTATCCTTTACGCCGGGGTTGATTATTTTCATGTTGCCGTCTTTATCCGGTGCTCGTGTTGGGTCTTGTATTTCTGCTATAAGCCCCTCTCCGCTGGCGAGCCCGTTGGCGACTTTGGAGAGTGTCCAATATTCGTCGGCAAACCGGATAACGTCTTTCACTGGGGGCCAAGACGATCCTTTTCTGCCCTTCGCGGTCGTTCCTACGAGGCCGCAGAAAAGATTGGCGTGGTGTTTGGTGGCCCCAACCCGCATGAATGCGCCTCGTCCTAGGGCGTTACCCACAGCTGATATGGTATTGATTAATACGGCAACGGGGTCGGCTTCTGTATGCCGGTCGATCAGCCGGACGATATCTCCGAAGATACCCGCATAAGCGGCCTCGTGCATTACAGGCCAAGGTAAGCTAACCGGCTCCGGGGGTTCTTCTTCTTCGTACTCTTCTACGTACAACGGCGCATCATCTATTAACTGTCGGAGGTTTGCGGCGGTACCGCCGGCTTCTGTCCAATCGGTTAAATCGCTTTTCTCTGGCAAGTGGGTTAGCTTTAACACTTTGACGCTCTTTGCTATACCCGCAGTCAACCGCGCCGCTACGTTTACGTGGCCTTGGCCCGAAACGTCGTTATCGGGTATGAAAACGACATCGGCCCCGCGAAGCTCTTGGGAATGAGATTCCCGCCATTTGCCCGCGCCCCCGGGTGCGGTGGTCGCGGTGAAACCCAGCTTGCGGGCGCTGTTTACGTCCTTTTCTCCCTCAACCACGAGGATGGTCTCGCCTTGTAGTCGCGCCTGCAAAACCTCGGGTAGCCGATAAAGAACGGGGTCGATATCCGCAACCTTGTATATCCAACCGCCGGACCCGTTTGGACTACGCTGTAAAAAGGTCTTTTCGCCCGCTTTGTTAACGTATTTTTCGACCTGAAACACGGTCTCTCCAGTGGCGTCCGTGTAATCGTAGGTCTCTGCAAGGCGTCCGCGTGGACGTTTGGTCTTCTTTTTCTTCGGTTCGTCGTATAGGTCCGATGCGTCTAAACCTAGCGCCGCTAAAACCTCATCCTGAGTGCATCCGCCGTGACAGTAGACATAAGTTGCTTTTTCGTCTTCCTTGTAAGTAACGGCGAAAGTCGTGCCGCTCTCACCACCGTGCGAGGGGCAGGGTGCGCGCCAGTTGTTAGTACCACTTTCGAAGTTTTCTGGTAAGCGTGTTAAAACCCGATCCGCCGATGGCGGTATTTCGGGGATGCGTTGTTCTGCCATAGCGGGTATAATCTCCCTAGATGCGTTGTTACGGGACCGGAGTCCCGCCGGTCCCTATTTCTTTAAGCGGCTTCTTTTTTAGTTTCTTCGGTTAGGGTGCTTTCAAATAGGACCAGCTCTGTGCGGTCCTCCTCCAACTCCCACCAGTAACTGTACGCAAACTTGCGTGGGTTTTCGGCGTTTTTGCTATTATCCGGGTATTGCAATTCGACCTCCTTTCGGGTCGGGGCGATTTTTCGGCGGCTCTGGAATTCCACACTCCATTGATAGAGCCGCCTGCTCCATTACCAATCATCACTGCTGAACCTTACCATCTGGTTGAAAACAACACAACCGCCTGGTAGTGTTGTTTTTATAAATGGTTGTCCCGGCCCACGAGACAAGGGAGCTATATGGAAGACATCGGTAGGCGGCTGCGCGAGTTACGCCAGGAGCGCGGGCAGACTATTACGGGGCTTGCTAATAGGGCGGACCTCACTCCGAACGCCGTCTCTAGGATTGAGTTGGGCAGTCGGTCCCCGTCTGCGGTCACTATATCTAAGTTGGCGAGGGCTTTAGCGGTAAAGCCGGGGGAACTCTTCGAAGACCCAAAAAGTTCAAGCCCTGCAATTGAGCGGGGCGAACTCGAGCGTATAAATTTGTTTAACGATTATGCCGATAGTTGGCTTATCGCCTTGGAAGACGAACGCCGCGAGTTTGCATCCGTTATGGGAGATCCCGAGAAGTTGGAGCGATTGCGGGTACGATCACTAATGGCTTACAGATGCGCCGATGACATCACGCGAGAAGCGGATGCTATGGAAGCTCGTGAGGGAGAGACTAAACCGGAACGCGAGGCCCGTGAGAGGGTGTTAGACGCCGTTCACAAGCTGTTCCTGTTGGCCCGATTTGACATACCCGAAGCTATCGCCGCCGCGAACAAGCCCCCCCGCGAGAACGCGACGGTGACGCGCCTTGAACATAGGCGGGCGGGGTAACGTTGGAGAAAGGGCCGCGAGTCGGGATGAGCGAGGCAAACGTGCGCCGGATCTTGAACCAATCGCAGGGTACAAACCGTGAGCATTAAGCAACGTCTCCGCCGGCTAGAGTCCCGCCCAGCGAAGCTGCCAGATTCTCCCATCGTTCAAGAGATGCACGAGCTAGACGAGAACATCGCGCGACTCACCAAAGAGATTGAGGAGATCAGGTCTCACATGACGCCCGAGGAGCTAGCATCAGCGAAAGCGGCGGAGGCGGAGACATCCGCCAAAGTAAGCAGGTTAGTAGGGCTCTACGGCTTCGACGCTGCTATCGAGTGGTTAGAGGCGGAGATAAGAGCGGACGAGGCGGAGCTAGCCGAGAGCTTTTGCCAGGGGGAGGGGGGTACAGGCTAATGGCCGTATGCAGCACGATTAAGGCAGATGGCAATAAGTGTCGTGCACAGGCTATGTCTGACAGCGAGTGGTGTTACACGCATAATCCCGACCTCTCCGACAAGCGTCAACGTAATAACCGAAAAGGCGGACGGCGTGGTGGTCGTGGTCGCCCCCAGGCCGAGGTAGCCGACGTAAAAGTCCAGCTCCAAGACTTAGCCGATCGTGTCCTAAGCGGCGACGTTAACAAAGGCGAGGCCGCTGTGGTCTCACAGATCTACAACGTCCTCTTGAGGGCCGTATCGGTCGAATTGAAGGTCCGCGAGCAACTGGAGCTTGAGGAGCGGATCGCCTCACTGGAGAGCCTGCTAGAGGAAAAACAGGAAGGGGGTGGATGGTAAGAAAGGACATCCTACGCAGGCAGGCTAGAGAAGGCCACAAAGACGTTACGGGAACGCCGGGAGCTGGCCGAGATGGGAACGCCGGGAGCTGGCCGAGATAGTGCATGTCCAACGTTGCCAGGATCAATTTAGAGGACCTCTCTTATAATTGATCTATGGCTGACCTATCAAATGCTGCAGTGCTCTTTCAGGACTTGGCAGACGTGGCGAGCAAATTGAGTGGCCCTGCTATGTCGCCAAAACAGGTCCGTCGAGACTTTGTGTCCTTTGTAGATCTTTCTCAGAAGCTTACAGCCATGATGAGACGGGAGTACAGCGAAAAGGCAGGCAAAAAGTGGGAAGCGAAGAAATTTGAGGGCTGGAATGAAATCACCGAGCTTCTCAAGAAGCTTCGTAACACCGATGAACACGAACATCCCACGTTCATTCAGGTCCACGAAAGGCAACAACACAAGATATTCAATGACGTTGATGCGCTGGTTATATTTGAAGGGACTTGGGAATTTTCGCTAGAAGACCAGTTAGTCGATACTCCTCGGGATGACCTTCTGGTAAGTATCGTAGATCCCAAAACAGGTGGCGAACAGGAGAGCGTGCCTATACGTACAAAGTATGAGTTTTACTTGTACCCTTCGACGGAAAATGCGCGGGAGCTGCTTGAGAAGATCGGCGAGTCTGATGTTCAGAGCTTAGTTAGTGAGTCCTTCAAAATTTACGAGGAGTACTATAAGTACTATCGTAACCAACTAGCACGATACGGCAACACATAACGGCAACAACAGCACACGACCTCTAGGCGCAAGCTATTCACCAGCTGCCTAGAAGTCGTGTTCTCGGAAACTGAGGGGACAAAAGAGAGGGCCGGAGTCCTATTTAAGGTTAAGGGCTCAGGTACCTTTTTCTCCGCTCAGTCCCTGTCGAATAGGCCTACCCCTCCCCTTCAGATGCGAGGGTTATTCAAAGGCTAATCAAATACGGTGTGTATGTGCATGCACAGCGTATAATACTTTGGGAACCCTTCTTTTCCTTGAAGGCCTGCCCCCTCTCAGGACCGTGGCTATGCCCCATTCCCCCGGTCCTCTGTATTATGGACACTAGCCCCTACTACTTAAAGAGCCACTCATAGCCCTCTTTGCGGCGCTCAGAGTCCCCCTTTCGCCGCTCGGCTCGC
>Ga0126306_10002314_pt1 | contig 10676 bp, 13 predicted proteins | sample Plot27_FD_92592 | JGI IMG/M metagenome (GOLD analysis project Ga0126306, IMG submission 92592) | Serpentine soil microbial communities from UC McLaughlin Reserve, CA, USA - Plot27 | ecosystem: Environmental > Terrestrial > Soil > Grasslands | place: USA: UC McLaughlin Reserve, Lake County... | reverse complement strand
TTCTTGCGGCGGGCGCCGATCCGAACGCCAAGAACAAGGACGAGAAGACTGCAGTGGGGGTGGTAGACCCCCGGAACACGCTTGTTATCGATCTCCTGAAGGAGTTGGGGTTGGAGGAGTAGAGGGACCGAACAAGGTCGTCGCCGACGGCATCGAGCTCGACGGGCGCTGGTACCACAACGGCCAGATCTTCCGAGTCGGCCAGGCGAAGGCACAAAAACGACTTTCGGCACACGCGTTGGCGACGCTGGGGCGGCTCGTCAGGGCCCCCAGGATCGGGCAGGTAGTGGCGACGATCGCCCCGAAACGGCCTGAACTGGCCATTAGGCCGGGGTATCTCGGGTCGTCGCGTTCGCGAGCTGATCGGGAGGCGGGTAGTACACCCAGGTCGCGCTTCTCGCGCTCGAGCAAGCCGGCCTCGTAGAGCACCTTGAGGTGGAGGCTCAGGGTCGACTGGGCCAGGCCGAGCGGCTCGACGTAATCGCAGGCACACGCGCCGCGGAGCTCGAGGATGTGCTCAGGCGGGATCCAGGACTCGGGTACGCGTCCGTCGAGCATCAGCTCGCGCAGGTGGCGAGCATCGGCCCGGTCGGTCCTGGCACGCCGCTTGGGCCCGCGCCGCGCGCGTTTCGGTCGGCTCGGCCAGATGCACCTCGGCGCCGACGGCGCGCAGCTCCTCGACGATGAACCGCCAGCCCGTCGTCGCCTCCAGCGCAGCATCGATCTGCTCGCCCTCAAAGCCGGCCAGGAAGCGACGGAACGTCAGCCGGTCGGCCGGCCGGATGCGCCCGCGCCGGAGCTCGCCCGTCACGGGGTCGAGCACACAGGGGACCTCCTCAAGCTCCTCATGAACGCTGCACGGATCATCCGTACCTGAGCTGAGGAGGCCCCCGGTCGTGCCATCTTTCGCGCGGCAAGGTGTCGTCAAGCGAAGCCAAGAAGGTCGAGGCTTGGGCGTAGGCTGCGCGATCCGCCTCGAGCAGCAGCGCCGGGTCTCGATCCCTCGGACTGGACGGGCTCGAGCGCCGATCCGATCGCCTCGACCGCGCGGTCCGGGTCATCCGACCAGGTCAGCGCGCTCCCGAGCAGCCGCGCCACAATCGTAGGCGGGACCAATGAGACGCCGCCGTCCAGCATTAATCCCGTCGGCCCCGCGACATGGGGTATGGTCGGCAAAAAGGGGGGAAGCGAGCATGGCGAAGGGCCGGCGCGACATCAATGCCTTAACTGACGACGAGCTCCGCGACTACATCCACGCGCTCGACGTCCTGCGGCAGCGTTCTGCGCAGAACCCGGACGACGAGACCGGATATGTCTTCCAAGCCGCGCTCCACAACGACATGTTCGTCGGTCCGTGTGAGCACGGCAGTGACCTGTTCTTCCCTTGGCACAGGGCGCACCTGCACTACTTCGAGCAGCTGCTCCAGGCGGCCGACCCGCCGCGCACCGAGAACGTGACGATCCCGTACTGGGACTGGATCCACGCGGAGGCGACCGGGAAGTTCCCCGCCGCTTTCAGTAACGAGGGGCTGTCCGAGGACGACCGCAACGAGGAGCCGGAGGAACTGCCGAGCCAGACGCTCACGATCGTGACGGACGAGACGTCCTGGGCCGAGTTCGGGGGCTATCCCGAGGGCGACCCGAACGGCGACTACGGCCGGCTCGAGCGCGGCCCCCACAACTTCATGCACCCGAGCTTCATCGGCGGCAAGATGGCGAACCCGGCGACGGCGGCCGAGGACCCGATCTACTTCAGCTTCCACTGCTTCATCGATCTGATGTGGGCCGAGTGGCAGCGCCGCAACGGCATGCCCCCGCCGACCTCCCCGGACCACGACCTGCGCGGCTTCCAGGCCCAGCCGAAGCACACGGTGGCTGAGTTCCAGGAGACCGAGGAGCTCGACTACGTCTACGAGTACAGTGCGCAACTGAAGGAGGCGTTCGAAATCGAGGTCCCAGGCCCGCCACCGGAGCCCGAGCTGCTCGCGACAGAGCCGCTCGAGCCGGTCTTCGCGGAGGGGATCGCGGCGGAGTTGCGGCGCACGGAGCGGCTCCAGTACCGCGTGCCGGCGGCGCGCGAGGACGGTGGGACGATCGTGCGGCTGAACCGGATCAAGGTGCCAACGGGCGGGAGCTACGTGCTACGCGCCTACCTGCACCCCGCCGAGGTCGAATTCACGCCTGACGACCCGGACTTCACCGCGCGCTTCTTCGTCGACTTCGTCGCGCTGTGGCGCGCGCACGCGATGCCGGAGGATGACGACCGTGAGGCGCATGCGCACCACCCGACCGAGATGACGGCGCGTTTCGACGTGACCGCGAAGCTGGGCGCGCCTGACTCGGGAGGCGAGCAGCTGCTCTCGCTCCAGTACGTCCCGGCCCCCGACCCGACCGGCAGGCGCGAGCTGCGGCCCGAGCTCGCCGATGAGGTCACGCTGGACGAGGTCGTCATGGAGGTGTACCGGTAGCCATGCGCACGCCGGTCTACGAGCTCCACATCCGCCCGATGTTCCGCGCGACGGACCGCGACCACATGAGCTTTGCCGTCGACCTGTTCGACTACGACGCCGTCGTCGCCCACGCCGACGAGATCCTGAACCGCCTCGAGGCGGACATGCCGCCGACCGCCACCGGCGGCCCTTGGCCGGACGAATGGATCGGCTTATTCAAGCGCTGGAACGACAGCGGCCGCAAGCGGCTCCAGCTCGGAACCGCCCAGTTCGCGTTCAATGCGTCCGCGACCGTCGTCTCCATCACCGCAACCGGCGCGTTCCCCGCCGCCGGCTTCGGCGGCTGGCTCCAGCTAGAGAGTGAGACGGACACGGCGAAGACGTACGTCCTCTACTTCGAGCCGCCGGACGCTCCCGCGGAGGGCGACGCCGAGACGTTCAGCCTGAAGGAGCGCTATCGCGCGGCGGACGCGCGGTCGGTCTTCGTCCACGACAGCAGCGGCGTCCAGCAGCTGCACTGAGGCCAATGGCGACCGATCCCGCACCCGGGTTCAGCTGGCGGCGGACCAACGCGCCCGTCGCCAGCTCGCGCACCGATGACATCTGGTTCCTCGACGCGAACCGCGGCTGGGCGGTCAACAGCAATGGCCACATCCTCCACACGACCGACGGCGGCGAGAGCTGGCAGCGGCAGCTGTCCGCGACCGGCGTCTACCTGCGCTGCGTCGGCTTCGCGAACGAGCGGGTCGGCTGGGTGGGTACGCTCGACCCGTCACAGCGCCTTTTCCACACCGGCGACGGCGGGGCGAGCTGGGCGCGCGTGGATGGCCTCCCTGCGCAAGCGCCGCCCGCGATCTGCGGCCTGAGCGTGGTGAACGAGCGCGTCGCGTACGGGTCGGGGACGAACTTCCCCAACCGGCCGGCGGGCGTGATTAAGACCGTCGACGGCGGTGCGACTTGGACCGCGCGGGACATGGGCGACCACGCCACGCTGCTCGTGGACGTCTTCTTCCGCGACGAGCGGCGCGGCTGGGTGGTCGGTGGCAGGGCCGGCGTGCCGGGCCCCACGCGTGACAACGTCGTGCCGGTCGTCCTGTTCACCGAGGACGGCGGCGAGACGTGGGAAAACCGGCTCGGGCGACTCGACCCGCCGCCGCCCGAGGGCGAGTGGGGCTGGAAGATCCACTTCGTCGACGACGACGTCGGCTTCGTCTCACTGGAGGACTTCGACGATGGCGCGATCCTCAAGACCGTCGACGGTGGCCGCACCTGGACCCGCAAGCCGGTCGAGGACCAGCAGGGCAACGCCAACCTCGAGGGCATCGGGTTCATCGACGGCAAGCTCGGCTGGACGGGCGGCTGGGGCGACCGCGAGTTCCAGGGCGGCTTTACGAGCGAGACCCGCGACGGCGGCGACACCTGGACCGACGCCAACCACGTCGGGAGCTTCCTGAACCGCTTCCGCTTCATCCGCGACCCGGAGCTGGTCGGCTATGCCTCCGGCGACACCGTCTACAAGTTCGCTCCCGCGCCGATGGGGCTCGCGGCCGAGCGCGTGCCGACCCCGGCCGGCTATGCCAGGACGCGCCTGCCCGTCCGGATCCCGGTGGACCCGGCGCCCGGCGCGCAGGCGGTGCGCGTCGACGTCTGGGACCGCTTCGGCGAGCATCTCGCGACCCCCCTCGACGAGCGTGCGCCGGGCGCTGGGGAGCGCGAGGTGAGGTGGTCGGGGGAGACGGAATCGGGCGTCACGGCCGGTCCCGGCATCTACATCTACCGTGTCACGATCGACGACGCGGCGGAGAGCAGCGCCGTGCTCGTCGAGGAGTAGGAGAGAAGGCGAGGCACACATGTGCGCGCACGACCGCCGCGAGCACCGGACATTCTGCCAGATCGCGCCGCCGAACCTGCTGCTCAGGATCGCCGAGGAGGGCAGCCCCGAGCAGCGGGACGCGGCGCTGCGAACACTCGCGGCGTCGGCGGCGGTGCGGGCTCAGCGCAACACGCTGAGCGAGGCGCTCAAGTCGCTGAAGGTCGGCGTCGCCGAGGTGGCGTTCCTCGCCCCGCAGCCGGACGCAGAGCTGACCGTGTACGACGCCGAGAACGGCGGCGACTTTGACCTGCCGGGGGTGCGCAAGCGCGGCAAGGGCGACCCACCCGGTCCGGACGTCGCGGTCAATGAGGCGTATGACGGCGCGCAGGCGACGTACGACTTTTACAAGGAGGTCTTCCAGCGCGACAGCGTCGACGACGACGGCCTCGAGCTCGTGTCCTCCGTCCATTTCCTTCGGAACTACGACAACGCCGCCTGGACAGGCGCCCAGATGGTCTACGGCGACGGCGGCGCGGGCATGTTCCAGCGCGGCGCGATGACGAGAGCAGATCAGCTCGATCGGGACCCGTAGTACACCCCACCGGCCATCTTGCTTCGATTTGAACTGGACACCGACGAACTCGCCCCGGTCCTCCGCCACCCCGGCATGCTTTGCTTCGATTCCCTTGACCGGTGACGGGGCGGCGCGCCTAGGGTCGGCGAGGTGTGGACGCCATCGCCCTGACCCCCGGCCCCGACGGCTTCTATCACCCCTCCAGCGAGGAGGAGCTCGTCGCGCTGGTCAGGACCGCGTAAACGCGAGGGCGCGGGCTACGCGTGCGCGGCTCGTCGCACTCGATCGCGCACGCCATCTACACCGATCCGCGGGCCGCGGAGAACCGCGTCGGCCAGCAGTCGCCGCCGGCCGGGGACAACGTCAACGTCACGCTCGACCTCTACCGCAAGCGCTGGGTGAAGGACGAGTCCCGCAAGCTCGTGGAGGCGCAGGCGGGCTACGGCCAAGATACTCCCGAAACCCGCAATAGCGCGTTCCCTGAGGCCTTCAGCGCTCAGGAATGCGATTTCTAACGCGATGCGGTGGACCGCCGCATGTTCGCAATGGACATTGCCCTGGATGTCCCCTCGCCAGAAGGCGGCCACGCGTCCGAGCATCCTCGAGAGCTTGCTGACCACTGATCATCTTCCCAACGCGCCGTGGGTGGGTGGACCCGAACGGTGCCCGACGCCAAGCTCGCTCGAGCTCGAGTGAGCTGCACCGGCCCTTGCTGCGCAGGTTGACAGCGCCGCTTGCAAGCGAGACGGTTTGAGCAGTGGAGCAACGCAGGAGGCGAGATGAGCCCGCAGGACCTGACCGGCGCATACACGTACCGCAGCTTCCTCAACCAGCCCGAACCGGCGCCCGATTTCAACTCCCTCCGCTTCGGCGAGGCCGAGCTGTCGATCGCGGTCGCGCAGGACGGCTCGGTGACCGGCACTCTCGCCTTCCCTGCCGATCCCCAAGCGAGCGACCGGGCGTTCATGGACATGACGGGCCGTGCGACCGACGGGTCGCCACCGACGCTCGAACTCGAGGGCGTCGGACGGACCGGAACCGCAACGGCGGACTTCGACTACAAGTACGTCGCGTATCCGGCGCCCGCCTTCAGCGACGCGGTCGACCAACGGCCGACCCTCGTCGGCACGGTGATGCGCGCCAAGCCGCATGGCGGCGCCCCGGCCGGAGTGACCGCGAGCTTGATCGCCGTAAGGCGCGGCGACGAGTCGTGAGATACCTCCCAGCGCTTTAGCACGGTCGCGCCGTGACTCGCCGCAGGCCGCGGCCGTTGCGCTATGCGCCGCAGAGGCCGCCCCTCAGTCGATCGAGAATGCCCGACGAGCGCCGCTGCATCTCGCGTGCCGGTAAGGCCCTTCGTTAGCAACGGCGCGATTACCGGGAGCAGGCGATCGTCATCGGTCGGTCGATCGCGGCCGCCGCGGCCGTGGCCCTCGCCCTGGTGCTCGTGCTGCCGAGCGGATTCTCAGGCGGCCCGAGCGTCGCCGACGCTGCGGCGCTCGCACAAAAGCCGGCGACCCAGCCCGCGCCCGGTGCGGCGCCAAGTGCCCCGGCGCTGCTGCGCGAAGAGGTCGATGATGTGCCGTTCCCGAACTACGCCGCGAAGTTCGGCTGGAAGCCCGCCGGCGCCCGCCAGGACGATCCCTCCGGTCGCGGTGCCACCACCGTCTATTACGAGCGGGGCGGCCGCACGATTGGCCACCCTATGAATCCGAGGCTAGGCGCTACGGACCAGACCCGTGGTCCACTGGCCCTGGCGGGCTGTGGCGACAAAGTCGGCGGGCCCCCGGGGGACCGCGGCAGTGATGGCTCGAGCTCATCAGTCGCGAGGACGCTGACGGCGATGGAGGCCAGACGCCTCGCAGAAATCCGTTGCTAGGCCGACTTCTGGTGATGCTGAGCGTCGGAGAAGGGCACAGCCATGATGGCGGCCTCCCAGTGTGCGATGTAGTCGTTGAAGCCTTCCGCGAAGGTCTCGAGCCACCGCGTGCCGTCGGGACCAAGCGCGGTCAGGTCGTAGCTGACGCGTAGTCGTGTCCGGGTCGGCTCGGCGTCCAGCACGGCCACGGCGACGGTGCCGGCCGTGGCCCCGAGCGTGAAGCGTGCGTAGCGCACCTCGCACTCGTCCTGGTCGACCATGACCCAGGTTGTTGTCTCCTCGCCGTGGGCGGTGACGAAGACCGCGCCGCGCCCTTCCGTTCGCTGGGGGGCGGGGAAGGCGGGGTCCCAGCCAGGCGCCCACGCTCGTTCCCCAGCAGGCGTGAATAGAGCGAGCGCAGCCGTCTGCGGCCGATCGACGGTGATCTCGGCGGCGCAGGCGATCGTGTCAGGCATGCGCACAGTCTCGTCGGTGCGGTGCCGCAAATGGCGGGCAACGATAGCCACCCTTGGCGCTAGTCCCGTACATTCTGCGGTCATGGACGCGATCGACCACGCGATCCTCGGCGCTGTAGTCGCCGACGGCCGCATGACTCTGCACCAACTCGCCGAGCGCGTGCACCTCGGCCCCAGCGCCACGCGCGAGCGGTTGCGACGCCTAGAGCGCACGGTGATCCGCGGCTACGCCGCAAACCCCGATCCCGTCGTCCTCGGCTTCCCTATCGACGCGCTCATCGATGTCGACCTTCCGGGAGGCGCGGACACGGTGGCATTCGAGGCGGTGTTGCGCGACACTCCACAGGTCGTCGAGGCGCTCCACGCCACGGGCGAGCACGACTATCTCCTTCGGCTCCGCTGCACCCACACCGACGAACTGCACGCCACCGTGCGCCGACTCAAGGCCCAGCACGGCGCGCTCCGCACGCGGACCAGCGTTGTGCTGGACCACACCCTCCCGAGCCGCCAGCGCCTACCCGACTAGACCAACCTGCGGATGGCGACTCCCGAGGCGCGCGATCCCTTCTTAGGTCGCGAAAAGACCTCGTCGCCTTCAGTGTCCCGCCCCCCGGCCGACGCCTCCGACGCAAAGGCCATCGAGCCCGTCCGGCGCGCCTTCGAACGCCCCCATGATCGCCGGAGCGACGCGGATGACGTCCCATTCCGCGACGCCGACGTCTCGTCACCGAGCCTCATCCGGCCTGAGCCGCGGACGATCACTTACACCTCTTCCTGCTCTCGATGGCGATGCCCGAAGGGCATGCGCACACCCGGCGCGTACGTGAAGCGGCTGACGCCAACCTGCCGCGACCGTGTGGCGCGCCCCTCGACAACCGCCACTCCATCGTCTCGTCGGGGCTGTGATCGGTGACGTCGGCGACAAGTTCTTTAGTCCAGCCGGGCATCGATCAATGACGATAGATGGGCCAATGCGGCGTCTGGATCGTTGTTATGGGACGAGCGTTCCCGGAGCGTTTTCGTGCTTCCTGTGGAATGCAGCGAGCTCCCTGGCGAGTGCCGCGAGGCCGAGCAGTAGGGCGCGCCGCTCGCCCCGCGTCATCGCGGCGAGCATCGGCTCGTGCCGCTCGTGCCAGGTATGCCGCAGCCGGGTGGCGACGTCCGTCCCGGACTTGGTGATCTGGACGCGGAGGTTGCGGCGGTTGCCCTCATCGCGTTGACGGGCAAGCAGCCGCTTGCGCTCGAGCGCGGAGCACAGTCGGCTAATCCGGCTCTTGTCGAGACTCAGCCGATCTGCCATCTGCTGCTGGGTCACCTCGCCGGCGGCGAGCAGTTCGACGAGCAGGACGCCTTCAGCCATAGACAGCGCTATTCCCCCGTGAGCTTCGACGGGTGCTTCGCCATGCATCGCGACCAGCCGCATCACCTTGGTGAGCAGCGTTTCCAGCAGTTCGGCGTCCGAGTCCGCCACAAAAGGCCTTCCATGGTTGATAGGCGCAACCGTTGGCGATAGCATCTATCGATAGTTGTAGATAGCAACCATCTTAGGAGCAGTCATGCGCAAGGCACTTCACAGGCTCACCCAGCGTCATCACTTCGCCGACGGGCACGCCTACGAACGCCACGCCGGCAGGGTGTTCGGGGGCATGTACAGGCAGGTCGCCGAGGACGTGGCGATTGCAGCCCCGCCCGGGGGTGCCATCCTGGACGCAGGCTGTGGCACCGGGCAGCTAGCGGCGCAGATCGCCGAGCGGCGGCCGGATCTCCGTGTAAACGGGGTTGACCTCGAGCGCGGCATGGTGGACGCGGCGACCCGGCGCGCGGAGCGAGAGATGCTGACCGACCGAGTGGAGTTCACCGCAGCGGATCTCGCCGAGCTGGCACTGCGCGACGATTCCGTGGACCTGATCGTTTCGACCGCGAGCCTGCACCACTGGACCGATGCCCCCGCCGTGATCGCCTCACTCGATCGCGTGCTTCGCCCCGAGGGCCGAATGTGGATCTACGACATGCGCTGGGTGCAGGCCAGCGGTGTGCGGTCCGCCGCTGCGCGCGTCGACCGCCGCGTGGACCGGACCCTTGTCCGCACGGGATGGCTCCCCGCCGCTCTCTTCCAGCGTCTCGCGATCGAACGGGCTTAGCGGTCTCGCGCACGGACTGGCGCGTCGCAGCCTTGGCGAGTCTTCAGACCATCTCGATCCGCGCCCGCCTCCATTCGGGACACGCCCTGGCTCGGGAACTCCAGGGCGAACGAAGCGACGTCACGAACCCGCTGAAACCGGCTTGCACCGGCGGTTGGTGTCGTCTTCCAAAAACTGAAGCCGCAGTTAGTGGAACCGAACTTCTAATATCCGTCAATGATGCCGCGTCCAAAGATGCCAGCGGCGAGTTTTCGCTCCGCGCGACTTGCGGCAGCGAGCGTGTCCATCGCGCGCGCTGCAGCTCGCGCGGCTCGTGCGCCTACCTCGCCGGGATTGCGCGGCCGGGCGTACAGCCAGCAGGAAGTAAGTCGCGCTGGCGACCGGTCCCTTCCTGCCCGGGAACCAATCGTGTCGCCGCGGCGCTCGCACTCTGCCCCCGGCGTGCGCGGTCACCGGTCGTTAGGCACCAACGATTCGGAGCACCACTGGGTCCTTGCCGCACCGCTAGCGCGAGCTGGCACCCCCGGCTGATCTTATTTCCACGCGCGCGTGCGCGCGAATACCAGATTGCGCGCAGTGCTCGGTCCAGGTAGGCGTGCGTAGTCGCGTTCGCACGTCGAACCACTTCCGGCAAAGCGCAGCGCGCGTGGACTCGTGGCGTGTTGACCCATCCCAAGTGCGAGGCGCGAGCGCTCTGGGAGCCGCCGCCCAAGGGCGTCGTTTCCGCACGGAGCCCCGTCGCACCACGGGTTGCCATTAGCCCACAAAGCCGCGTCGCGGTCGCAGAGGGCAGTCGCCGCCATGCGGGCGCCGCCACGGAGTGTCGCAATCACGCGAGGGTGTCGCACAAACCGGCTTGTGGCTCAACGCTGAGGTGCCTATGGCCGAGGCGAGCGGTCGAGGAGATTCAGGTGCTGCAGCTGCCGACCCAGACCAAGAGGATCACGAGTGCCGAGGCGGCGGTAGTTAGTAGGCCGACTCCGGCGCCGATTGTCGCGCGACGCATACCGTCGCTGCTTCGTGTCGATGCAATCGCGAACGCGATGGCCGCCCCGGAGACGACGGGCACGACGGTGAGCATCAGGGCCTGCTGCCAGTCCGGAGCGTCGCAGTCTCGCGCTGTCAGCAGGCCGAGCGCGATCGCGCCGACGCAAGCAGCCAGGCCAGTCACCGCACGACTGCGTCGCGGCGCACGCACTGGGGCGGACTCTAGGTGAGCGAGCGGCGGGCCCACGTCGCTCCGTGATGACACGCGGCCGGGCAAACCGATGAGAGTTGTCCGGCCGCGGGCGGAGGATCCGATTCATGGCCCAGAACTTTCTGCCCTGTGATCGGGATCAGGAGCTGTTGCTGCCGCCCTCACT
>Ga0126306_10002312_pt1 | contig 10678 bp, 11 predicted proteins | sample Plot27_FD_92592 | JGI IMG/M metagenome (GOLD analysis project Ga0126306, IMG submission 92592) | Serpentine soil microbial communities from UC McLaughlin Reserve, CA, USA - Plot27 | ecosystem: Environmental > Terrestrial > Soil > Grasslands | place: USA: UC McLaughlin Reserve, Lake County... | reverse complement strand
GGCCCGCGCCTCGTCGGGCGCGACGAAGCTGAACATCTCGACCTTGTCGAACTGGTGCACGCGGAAGATCCCGCGCGTGTCGCGCCCGGCCGCCCCGGCCTCGCGGCGAAAGCACGGCGAGAACCCGGCGTAGCGGCGCGGAAGCTCCGCCTCGTCGAGCAGTTCGCCGGCGTGCAGCGAGGCCAGCGGCACCTCGCTGGTCCCGATCAGGAACAGGTCGTCGTCGGCCAGGCGGTAGATCTGCTGCTCGGTGTCGGGGAGGAAGCCGGTCCCGAAGAGCGCCTCCTCGCGAACGAGGACCGGCGGGATGACCGGCTCGAAGCCCTCCTTGGTGAGCTTCTCCATGGCGTAGCGCACGAGGGCGAGCTCGAGCATGACCAGCGCGCCCTTGAGGTAGGCGAAGCGGGCGCCCGACACCCGGCCGGCAGTCTCCATGTCGATCAGCGGGCCGGACAGCTCCAGGTGGTCACGCGGCGGATCGGCCGGCGTCGCAGGCTCGCCCGACGCCCGCACCTCGGTGTCCTCGTCGGGGGCCTCGGCCTCGGGCAGGTTGGGGAGGGTGACCAGCAGCGCCTCGAGAGCGGCCTGGCTCTCGCGGGCCTGCTCCGTGCGCTCCTTGACCTCCTGGGAGACCTCGCGCATGCGGGCGATCTGCCCCGAGACGTCCTCTCCGGCGCGCTTGCCGGCGGCGATGCGCTCGGAGGCCGCCTTCTGCTCGGCGCGCAGGGCCTCGGCCGCCGCCGTCGCGGCGCGCCAGCGCTCGTCGAGCTCCAGCAGCCGGTCGACCGTCTCGGCCTCCTCGCTTCCACGCCGGGCGAGGGCCGCCCGCACCCGCTCGGGCTCGGAGCGGATGAGCCGGAGGTCGAGCAGGGCGCTAGAAGCCCGGGGGCGGGGAGCCGGAGGGCTGGTTCTGGCGCGCCGCCTGCGTGCCGGCGTACTTGGCCACGAACGCCGCGACGGCCTGCGCCTCGGGGCCCGTGACGATGTTCTGGGGCATGATCGCCCCCGAGAACCCGCCGTTGCGGATGGCGTAGAGGACCTGGTCCTTCTGCTCGCGGCGCTTGTTGAGGTTCGGCCCGTCGGTGCGCTCGAAGTCGCGGATGTTCACCGACGTGCCCTGCGTACCGGCGGCCGAGAGCGTGTGGCAGCCGGAGCAGTTCTCGGCGAAGAGCACCGCTCCCTTGTGAAGAGGCGACTCCTTGGGCACCGAGACGGTCTCCGTCCCGCAGGCGCCGAACAGCGCTGCGGCGCCGGCCACGAGGGTGACGGGCAGGGCGATGCGGGCCGGGCGGAGCATGCGGCGCGCCATCTTACAATTCGGCCGCCGTGTTCCCGCGCCCGATCGTCTCGACGCTGACCGTCCTGCTCGCCGTGGGTGTGCTCGGAGGCTGCTCACGCGACGACGTCGACGAGGCCAAGGGCCGGACCTTGGACTTCACGATGACCGAGTACCGGCTCTCGCCCCTGACGACCTACGTCGACGGCGCCGGCAAGGTGACGATCAAGATCCGCAACGACGGCGACCAGGCCCACAACGTCGCGCTGTCGAAGAAGGGCAACATCGTCCTCGGGCGCACGACGACGATCCAGAAGGGCCAGAGCGCGCAGATGCAGCTCGACCTCACGGAGGGGACCTACCGCGTGTTCTCGTCGCTGTCCAACGACGACACGCTGGGCCTCAACGGCTATCTGGTCGTCCGCTGACGCTCGTCGACCCCTTCCGCCGCCTCTTCTCGCACTTCCCCACCGGGGTGGCGGTGATCACGGGGGTCGGGGAGCTGGGGCCGGTGGGCATGACCACGAACGCCCTGTGCTCGCTCTCGCTCGAGCCGCTGCTGCTGCTCGTGTGCTTCGACCAGGGCGCGCGCACGCTCCCCGTCGTGCGCGTCTCGGGGCGCTTCGGCGTCAACCTGCTGCGCGCCGACCAGGGCGACCTCTCGCGGGTGTTCGCGTCCAAGCTGCCCCAGCGCGAGAAGTTCGCCGACGCGCGCTACCGCATCCACGACGGCGTGCCGCTGCTCGCCGGGACCCTCGGCTGGCTGACCTGCGACCTGCGCGATACCCATCCCGGCGGCGACCACACGATCGGCATCGGCGAGGTCCGCGAGATGGGCGGTCCCGCCGACGGGGACCCGCTCGTCTGGTACCGCGGGGACTACCGCGGCATCACCTGAGGCGCGCCTATAGGAACACGCCCCTCGCCAGCAGGCCGGCGCAGGTGACCGCGGCGAGCGTCATGACGCCCATCTCGCGGCGCACGATGGCCAGGACCACGGAGCGCTGGCGGTCGGCGGGCAGCGTCCCGACCGCCTGCGCGTCGGCGAGCCCGCGGGTGTCGAGCACCGCCTGGGCCGAGGCGATGCGCAGCTGCTCGCCGAGGAAGGACACGAGCACCGGCAGCAGCGCGTAGACGTAGAAGAGGTCGCCGCCGGCCGGGCGCTCGCCGGCCAGGAGCAGGACGCCGGTTGAAACCAGCCACAGGAGGTAGACGACCTGCGCCGTGCGCAGCAGACGCCAGAACAGCGTCGACGGCTCGACGCGATACCACCTCCACGCGCCCCACAGCCCGGCGGCCGCGAACAGGGCGACGCAGCCGATGCCGATGGTCGTGTGCGCTGCGCTCATCTCGTGGCTCCTGCCTCCAAGTAGCAACACCGCACAAAGTGCTGCTACAACCCGGCCTGCATGCTTCAGTCCTACCTTCCCGCGCTGGTCTTCATCGCGCTCGGCGTGATCGTCGGCTCGGCCTTCGCGGTCCTGAACTCGGTGATCGGCCGGGGTCGTCCGGGGCGGGCCAAGCAGGATCCCTACGAGTGCGGCCTGCCCTCGGAGGTCCAGAAGAACTTCCGCTTCGGGATCTCCTTCTACCTGATCGCGATGCTCTTCATCCTCTTCGACATCGAGGTCATCTTCCTCTACCCGGTGGCGGTGCAGCTGGAGGCCTTCGGGACGTTCGCGCTCGTCGAGACGATCGTCTTCATCGCCCTGCTCGCGGTCGCGTTCGTCTACGTCTGGCGGCGAGGAGCGCTGGAATGGAGATAGTCCGCCACGGCAAGACGGCCGACCCGAGCGACTTCCGCGTGCGCCAGATGCGCGCCCGCGACATGCTCGCCGGCGACATGGACGAGCGCGCGCTGGAGAAGTACGTCTCCGAGCGCGTCCTGACCACGACGCTGGACCGAGCGCTGAACTGGGCCCGCGGCAACTCACTGTTCCCCGCCACCTTCGGGCTGGCGTGCTGCGCGATCGAGATGATGTCGATCGTCGGCGCGCGCCTGGACATCGCGCGCTTCGGCTTCGAGGCCTTCCGGGCGTCACCGCGCCAGGCCGACATGCTCATCCTCTCCGGGCGCATCTCGATCAAGATGGCCCCGATCATCCGGCGCCTGTACGACCAGATGCTCGAGCCCAAGTGGGTGATCGCCATGGGCGCCTGCTCGAGCTCGATGGGCGTCTTCAACAACTACGCGATCGTCCCGGCCGACAAGTTCATGCCGGTCGACGTGCACGTCCCCGGCTGCCCGCCGCGCCCCGAGGCCCTGATGCACGGGATCATCCGCCTGCGCGGGCTGGTCATGGACCAGCCCGACCTCGGCTGGCGCCAGCGCTACAACGCGGTCGGCACCGAGGAGGAGCTCGATCGGGTCGACGACGTCCCGACCGACGCCGAGGGGGTCGGCAGTGCCTGACGCGCCGGGCCTGGAGCTACTGGCCCAGGAGATCCGCGCCGAGCACGAGGGATCGGTGCTCGACACGGAGTTCTTCCGCGACCAGGCCGCGGTGATCGTCGCCCCGCGGCAGGTCGGCGAGGTGCTCGAGCACCTGCGCGGCAAGGGCTTCAGCGCCTTGATGAGCGTGCACGGCCTGGACTACTGGCCCGAGGAGCCACGCTTCGGCGTCCAGTACGAGCTGCTGGACATGCGCGCCGTCGACCGCGTCGCGGTCAAGCTGCGGGTGCCGCTCGACGACCCGCACGTGCCCTCGGTGACGCCCGCGTTTCCGACGGCCAACTTCCAGGAGCGCGAGATCTTCGACCACTTCGGGGTCGTCTTCGACGGCCACCCCGACCTGCGGCGCATCCACATGCCCGAGGACTACGAGGGCCATCCCCAGCGCCGGGACTTCCCCATCGGCGGCGAGCCGGTGCTCTTCACCCACAACGAGCACAAGATCCCGAGGTACTACCAGTGAGCACCCCGGTGCGGCCCCCGGGGTCGGACTACCGCCGGCAGGAGGAGAGCATCTCGCTGACCCCGGTCGACCAGCAGATCGCCGAGCTGGACACGCCGGACTTCGGCGAGACCGAGCTGCTGACGATCAACTTCGGGCCCCACCACCCGGCCACCCACGGGGTGCTGCGGCTGCTGGTGACCCTGGAGGGCGAGGTCGTCCGCGACATCCGTCCCTACATCGGCTACGTCCACACGGGCATCGAGAAGACCGCCGAGGACAAGCCGTACTGGAAGGCCATCCCCGTCGTCGAGCGGATGGACTACCTCGCCTACTACTTCAACGCCTACGCGTTCTGCGGCGCGGTCGAGACGCTGCTCGGCGTCGACGTCCCCAAGCGCGCCCAGTACCTTCGCGTGGCCCACCTGGAGCTCAACCGCGTCGCCTCGCACCTGGTCTGGCTGGGCACGAGCGCGCTGGACCTCGGCGCGATCTCGATCTGGTGGTACTGCTTCCGCGACCGCGAGTCCGTGCTCGACCTGTTCGAGTACTCCTCGGGCCAGCGCATGCACACGCGCTACATCCAGGTCGGGGGCGTGATGGAGGACGTGCCCCCCGGCTTCGTCGCCAAGGCCCTGCGGTTCTGCGAGGACATGCCCAAGCGCGTCGACGAGTACGGCGCGATCCTCGACAAGAACGAGATCGTCCTGCGCCGCCTGCGCGACACCGGCACGGTGTCCGAGGAGGACCTGCTGGCCCTCGGTGTGACCGGGCCGCTCCTGCGGGCGACGGGCAACCCGTGGGACCTGCGCAAGGCCGCGCCCTACTGCAGCTACGAGGACTTCGACTTCAAGATCCCCGTCGGCACGGTGGGCGACAACTACGACCGCTACCGGGTGCGGCTGGCCGAGATCAAGGAGTCCTGCTCCATCGCCAAGCAGGCGCTCCTGGGCCTGCCGGAGGGTCCCTACATCACCGAGGACCGCAAGGTCGCGCTGCCGCCGCGCCACGAGCTGGCCACCTCGATGGAGGCGCTGATCCACCACTTCAAGCTGGTCACCGAGGGCTACCGCGTCCCGCCCGGCGAGGTCTACCATCCGATCGAGAGCCCCCGCGGCGAGCTGGCCTGCTTCGTGCGCTCCGACGGGTCGTCCAAGCCCGCGCGCGTGCACATGCGCGACCCGTCGTTCGTCAACCTGCAGGCCTTCCGCAAGATGGCCGAGGGCTCCTACATCGCCGACCTGATCGCCACGCTGGCCATGCTCGACCCGATCCTGGGGGGGATCGACCGCTAGGTGAGCTACCGGCCCGTGGACTCTGGGGGGCGCGTCAAGCGCTTCCAGCACGGCTCGCGCGTGCCGGGGTGGGACGACTCGGTCGACCTCGGCAAGGATCCGGCCCCCGTCCCCGAGCCGGCCGTGACGCCGGTCCCCGAGGCGCTGCGCGCCGAGATCGAGGGGTACATGGCCCGCTACCCCGACCGCCGCTCGGCGGTCATCCCCTCGCTCTTCGCGGCGCAGCGCCACTACGGCTGGTGCTCGCCCGAAGCGATCGACCAGGTGGCGGCGGTGATGCGGATCACCCCGGCCTACGCGACCTCGATCGCCACGTTCTACGACATGTTCGAGACCCACCCCCCGGGCGGGCACGACGTCTACGTGTGCACGAACATCTCGTGCTCGCTGCGCGGCGCCGACGAGCTCTACCTCGCCATGGTCGCCGCCGCGGAGAGCTCGGAGGACATCAACGTCCGCGGCTTCGAGTGCCTCGGCGCCTGCGACCTGGCCCCCATGGCCTCGGTCGACGGCGTCTACGTAGGACCCCTGGAGAACTCCGACGCCGAGCTGATCGTCGAGGACGTCCGCGCCGGGCGCCCGGTGCTCGAGCACAAGCAGCTCGCGCGCCGGCGCGTCGCCGACCCCGCCGCCAACTCCGACGACTTCCCGGCGACGACGACCATCCCGGACACGGTGCCGGCCCCGCAGGCCGGCCCGCCCACGCCGCCCGAGCGCGGGCACGGCGAGGCCACGGCGACCGAGGACGAACCAGCGCAATGACCGACACCGCCCGCACCCACCTGCTCCTGCACGACATCGACGAGCCCGGCCTGAACACGCTCGAGGCCTACGAGCGCCGCGGCGGCTACTCGGCGCTGCGCAAGGCCCTGGGGATGGGCCGCGAGGACGTCCTCGAGCAGCTCCTGGAGTCCAACCTGCGCGGGCGCGGCGGGGCCGGCTTCCAGATGGGCAAGAAGGCCTCCTTCCTGCCCAAGGGCTCGATGGACAAGTACCTCGTCTGCAACGCCGACGAGTCCGAGCCGGGTGCCTTCAAGGACCGCGAGCTGATGCAGAAGAACCCGCACCAGCTCATCGAGGGCATCATTATCGGGGCCTATGCGACCGAGGCCAACCGGTCGTTCATCTACATCCGCGGCGAGTACGAGCTGCAGGCCGACATCCTCGAGCGCGCGGTGGCCGAGGCGCAGGCGGTCGGCTACGTCGGCGAGGGCATCCTGGGCTCCGACCACACGCTCAGCCTGGTCGTGCACCGCGGCGCCGGCGCCTACATCTGCGGCGAGGAGACGGCGCTGCTGGACTCGCTGGAGGGCAAGCGCGGCAACCCGCGGCTCAAGCCACCCTTCCCGGCCAACCAGGGCCTCTACCAGGGCCCGACCCTGATCAACAACGTCGAGACCCTGTGCAACGTGCCCCACATCGTGCGCCTCGGCGCCGAGGGGTGGGCCGAGGTGGGCACCTCCTCCTCGACCGGGACCAAGGTCGTGTCGGTGTCGGGCAACGTGCGCCGGCCGGGCAACTACGAGGTCGCGCTGGGCATCCCGACCCGCGACATCATCGAGGGGCTCGCCGGCGGGGCGCCCGAGGGCCGGCGGATCAAGTTCTTCTTCCCCGGCGGCTCGTCCTCCCCAGTGCTGACCGCCGAGGAGGGACTGGACCTCCCCTACGACTTCGACGCGATGGCCAAGGCGGGCTCCATGCTCGGGTCGGGCTCGATCATCGTCGTCGACGACTCCGTGCCCGTGGTCGAGGTGGCCAAGAAGGTCGCCAAGTTCTACGCCCACGAGTCGTGCGGGAAGTGCTCGCCGTGCCGCGAGGGCACCAACTGGACGGTCAAGATGCTCGAGCGCATCGACACGGGCGAGGCGACGCCGATGGACATCGAGATCATGGCCTCGGTCCAGGACCAGATCATCGGGCACTGCCTGTGCGTGCTGGGCGACTCGATGGCCATGCCCATCGGCTCGATGATCGTCAAGTACCGCGACGAGTTCGAGGCCCACATCGAGCAGGCCCGGGCCCGCAACGGCCTCGGCCCGCCGGTGCCCGAGGCCGAGACGGTGGCGCTGGCCGGGGCGGCCGCCGACACGGGGCCGAAGTAGGTGCCTCGCCCCGAGGTCAGGCTGGTCACCCTCACGATCGACGGTCGTGAGGTCCAGGCCCCCGAGGGCGACATGCTCGTCGACGGGGCCAAGCACGGCGACGTCGAGATCCCGGTCTTCTGCTATGAGCCCAAGCTCGGCCAGCCGGTCGGGGCCTGCCGCATGTGCCTGGTCGAGGTTGAGGGCATCCCGAAGCTGCAGACGGGCTGCTCGACCCCGGTCAAGGACGGGATGGTCGTGCACACCCAGACCCAGCGCGTCCGCGAGGCCCAGCAGGCCGTGGTCGAGTTCCTGCTCATCAACCACCCCCTGGACTGCCCGGTCTGCGACAAGGGCGGCGAGTGCCCGCTGCAGGACATCACCTTCGGCTGGGGCCCGGGGACGTCTCGGTTCATCGAGCCCAAGCGCCACTTCCGCAAGCCGGTCCACCTCTCCCCGCTGATCGCCATCGACCGCGAGCGCTGCATCCTCTGCTACCGCTGCGTGCGCTACTCCCAGGAGGTGGCGGAGGACTACCAGCTCGTCCTCCACGAGCGCGGCGCGCACTCCTACGTCGGGACCTTCGACGGCCACCCCTACGTCGCCCCGTTCAGCGGCAACATCATCGAGCTCTGCCCCGTGGGCGCCTTGACCTCGACGGCCTACCGCTTCCGCGCGCGCCCGTGGGACTTCGAGAAGGCCGGCACGCTGTGCACGCTGTGCCCGTCGCAGTGCAACGTGTACGCGACGGTCCGCGACGACAAGGTCATGCGCGTGGAGGCGCGCGCCAACCCCGAGGTCGACGACGGGTGGCTGTGCGACAAGGGCCGCTTCGGCTACCAGGCCATGCATGTCGACGAGCGCCTGACCACGCCCCTGGCCCGCGACGGCGGCGACCTGCGTCCCGTCTCCTGGGAGCGGGCGCTGGCGGACGCCGCGGCCGCCGTGGCCAAGGCGGGCCCCAAGACCGCCGCTCTGGCCGGCGGCGCCGCCACCAACGAGGAGGGGCTCCTGCTGGCGCGGCTCCTGCGCGACGGCCTGGGCTCGGCTCACCTGGACTCGCGGGCGGGCGGGACGGTCGACGCCGGCCTGCAGCGCGCGCTCGCCGCGCCGGGGCTGCAGGCGCGGCTCTCCGACCTCGAGTTCGCCCACACCGTGCTGGTCCTCGACTGCGAGCCGATCGACGACGCGCCGATCTTCGACCTGCGCATCCGCAAGGGCATCCGGCGCCGCAAGACCGCGCTGGCCGTGGCCACGAGCCGCCCGAGCGCGCTGGATTCCTCCGCCGCCGCGGTGGCCCGCTTCGCCCCCGGCGCGGGCGAGGCGGTGCTCGGCGGGCTGCTGGCCGCGCTCGGGCGCGGCGGCGGCGCGCTGGGCCACTGGGCCGCGGCCGCTGGGGCCGGCGCGGAGGAGCTGCGCGCACTGGCGCGCGCCCTGACCGCCGCGGGCGAGGAGGTCGTGATCGTCTACGGCGAGCGGCTGCTCGCCGGGCCGCGCGCCGGCGAGGCCGCCGGCGCGCTGCTGGCCCTGGCCGACGCGCTGCGGCTGGCCACGGTGGGCGGCGCCGGGCTGCTCGAGGTGCCCGCCGCGACCAACGGGCGCGGGCTGCGCGAGGTGGGCTTCGGCCCCGCCGCCGGCGCCGGCCTGGCCGACGCCGCCTCACCGGGACGCGACGCGCAGGCGATCGCCCACGGCCTGGCCGACGGGACGCTCAGCACGCTGTACCTGCTCGAAGCCGACCCGGCGGCCCACGGAGCCGACCGCGCGCTGTGGCTCGAGGCGCTCGACGCCGCCGGCACGGTCATCGCCCACGCCACCACGCTGACCGACGCCCTGCGCGAGCACGCCGACGTGGTCTTCCCGGCCGACATGTACGCCGAGAAGGAGGGCACGATCACCCACCCCGACGGCCGCGTGCAGCGCCTGCGGCCGGCCATCGGACGGGCCCGCGACGTACGGCCGGGCTGGCAGGTGATCGCCGAGGTCGCGCGGCGCGCCGGGCACGACCTCGGCGTGCTCACCGGGGCGATGGCCTCGCGGATGGTGCTCGAGGCCGTGCCGTTCTACGCCGGCCTGACCCTCGAGGAGCTCGGCGGGCGCGGCGTGTGGTGGCCGGGCCGCGACCAGGCGTCCGCCCTGGCCGCCGGCGCGTCGGGCCCCTTCGAGGTCGCCGAGCCGCCTGAGCGCCCGGCCGACGGCCTGCGCGTGGGCACCTACCGGTCGCTGTGGGCCTCACCCGAGGTGGCGATCTCACCCGCGCTGAAGTTCCTCGTCCCGCACGAGCGCGTCGAGCTCAGCCCGGCCGACGCGCAGTCACTCGGCGTCGGCGAGGGGGAGGAGGTCGAGGTGGCCCAGAACGGTCACTCGGTGCGCGCCAGGGCCGCCCTGCGTCACGCCGTGCCGGCCGGGCGGGTGTTCCTCGAGGGCAACGGTCTGCCCGACGGCGCGCCCGTCGAGGTGCGCAAGTCGTGATCACCTTCGGCGACGTCAACTACGTCGACCCGTGGTGGGTGCAGATCATCAAGGCGATCATCATTTTCGCCGTCGGCCTGCAACTCGTCCCGGTCGTGCTCGTCGTCGAGCGCAAGCTGCTCGGGCGCTTCCAGGCCCGCTACGGGCCCAACCGCGTCGGCCCGTTCGGCGTGCTGCAGCCGATCGCCGACATCCTCAAGCTGCTCTCCAAGGAGCACTCGCGGCCCACCACGTCGATCGGCCCCCTGTTCACCGTCGCCCCGATGATCTCGCTCATCACGGCGATCGCCGCGCTGGCCATCGTGCCGTTCGGCAACGTCGTCAACATCTTCGGGACCGAGGTCGGGCTCTACGGCATCGACGTCGGCATCGGCCCCCTGTACCTGTTCGCGTGCGGGGCGGTGGCCTTCTACGGCCTGATGCTCGGCGGCTGGTCGTCGGGCTCGAAGTACTCGTTCCTCGGCGCCATGCGGGCGGCGGCGCAGCTGATCTCCTACGAGGTCTCCCAGGGCCTCGCGCTGATCGGCGTGATCATGACCGCGGGGACGCTCTCGCTCGTCGGAATCGTCGAGGCCCAGGAGTCCATGTGGTACATCGTCCCGCAGTTCGTCGGCTTCATCGTCTTCCTGACCGCCGGCTTCGCCGAGACCAACCGGCCGC
>Ga0126306_10002311_pt1 | contig 10678 bp, 12 predicted proteins | sample Plot27_FD_92592 | JGI IMG/M metagenome (GOLD analysis project Ga0126306, IMG submission 92592) | Serpentine soil microbial communities from UC McLaughlin Reserve, CA, USA - Plot27 | ecosystem: Environmental > Terrestrial > Soil > Grasslands | place: USA: UC McLaughlin Reserve, Lake County... | reverse complement strand
TGGAACGGCTTGTAGGCGCCCGGGGCGTGCGTGTAGCCGATGACGTCGTGCGGGCACGAGATCACGCACCCGGCGCAGCCGGTACAGAGGCCGGTCTGGATGACCTCGTCGAACAGCTCCTTCCACTGCGCGGTCCAACGTGCGGGCTTGGCGGGAGCCTCGACATCGGTCACGGCCATGCAGGGAAGCTACCCGTGGCCCCGTTCGGCTGACCAACCCGTTGGGGTGCCGGAGCGCCCCTGTCCGGGACGGGAAGGGCCCACAGCTACAGTGCGCACAGCCATGCCTCCTCCCCGGCACCTCCAGGCCGGCCGCCGGGCGGCGTCCTCCTCTTCGGCGCGGCGGTCCGGGCGCCAGCGCGCCGTCCTCCTTGCCCTGGGGACGGTTTTCGTGCTCCTCGTCGGCGCCCTGACCGTCGTGGGGTACGCGTTGGTCCAGCTCAACAGCATCAACCGCTACGAGGACCTCGACGTCGACGCCGCACCCGCCGGCGAGCCCGAGAACTACCTCGTGGTCGGCAGCGACAGCCGCGAGGGCGGCACGGCCGAGGAGGCGGCGTCGGTCGACGGCCGGCGCAGCGACACGATCATGGTCCTGCGGATCGACCCGCAGGAGGAGTCGGCCGCCGTCCTCTCGCTGCCCCGCGACCTGATCGTCCCGATCGCCCCGTCCGGCGAGGAGGCCCGCATCAACTCGGCCTACTCGACGGGGACGCCCGACGAGGGCCGCCAGGCGCTGATCGACACGATCCGCATGAACTTCGGCGTCGAGCTGAACCACTACGTCGAGATCGACTTCCAGGGCTTCGCCCGGCTGGTCGACGCTGTCGGCGGGGTGCCGCTGTGGTTCGACGCGGCCGTGCGCGACCGCGAGTCCGGGCTCTACCAGACCAATCTCGGCTGCGTGACCCTGCCGGGCGACCAGGCCCTGCCGTTCGTGCGGTCGCGGCACCTGCAGTACATGACGCCCGACGGCGACTGGGAGTCCGACCCCACTGGCGACCTCGGCCGCATCACCCGCCAGCAGGTGTTCATGCGCAACGCGCTGTCCAAGGTGACCGCCGAGGCGTCCAACCCGCTGCGCACCCGCGAGCTGGTCGAGATCACCGTCGACGCCGTGGGCCTCGACGGCGAGATGGGCATCTCCGACATCCTCGACCTCGCCGACCGCTTCCGCGACTTCGACACGTCGCAGCTGCTCACGTACTCCCTGCCGATCGTCGAGAACGACGACGGCGCCACGGTGTCGGTCGACGACGTCAACGCCGAGCCGGTCCTCGAGCTGTTCCGGGGCGACGACGTCGGCGAGGCGGCGACGCTGCCCGAGGTGTCGCCGGCCAGCGTGCAGGTCACCGTGCTGAACGGCACGGGCGTGTCCGGCCAGGCCAGCGAGGTCGCCGAGGCCCTCGGCGCCATCGGCTTCGACGTGCAGGGCACCGGCGACGCGCCGGAGTCACTGACGCGGACCACGATCCGCCACCGCAGCGGCGACGAGGCCTACGCCCAGCGGGTGGCCCGCCACGTGACCGGCGGGGCGGCCTTCGAGGTCGACGACACGCTCGCGGCGGGCCACGTCACGATCCTGACCGGCAGCGACTTCACGTCGATTCACGAGGAGGCCGACCCGCCCTCGCCGCCCGACACGGCGGAGAGCGACACCCCGGTGGAGTCGGCGGCCCGCGCGGCCGGCGTGTCCGAGGGGGAGTCGGCGGCCGCCGCGCTGCCCGGGACGCCGGCGCAGGAGGGGCCCGACGACACCACCGCCACCACCGTGGTGCCGCCGACCGGGACGACGATCGGCGTGGCCATCGGCGCCCCGCCGCCCGGGGCGACCTGCGGCTGAGGCCAACGCTCGCCCGTGCGGCCGAGGCGGCAGGCACCGGCCCGGCGGCTCGGAGGCTGCGCCGACAGGCGCAGCCGTGCCCCAGCGGCCCGGGGCCGAAGCTCCTCTCAGGCGTTGCCGAGGTGGTGGAGCCAGTTGAACTGGTCGAGGCCGCCGTCCACCCGCAGGTCGGCCCCGGTCACGTACCCGCTGGCCGCCGGGTCGGCGAGGAAGGCGACGGCGGCGGCCACGTCGTCCGGGGTGCCCATCCGCCCGAGCGGGACGATGGCGTCGGTGGCCGCCCGCCGCTCGGCCCCACCCGGCCGCTGGTCGGACCAGGTATCGATCGCCCCCGGCGACACCGAGTTCACCCGGATGCCGTGCGGCCCCAGCTCGTCGGCCAGCTCCTTCGCCAGCATGCGCAGCCCCGCCTTCGCCACCGAGTAGTCGGGGTACAGGCGGACCCGCTCGGCGTGCAGCGAGGAGATGAACACGACCGAGCCGCCGGTCCCCGCGGCGGTCATGCGCGTCACCACGGCCCGGGTCAGCCCCCACGTGCCCACCAACGTGGTCTCGAGGCTGCGGCGGACCTCCGGCATCGGCAGGTCGAGGAAGCCGCGGCCGCTCTCCGGCATCGCCGCGTTGTTGACGAGCACGGACGGCGTCCCGAGCGCGGCGGTGACTTCCGCCAGCCAGGGCTCCGGGTCGGCGGCGATGTCGCCCACGACCCGGTGCACGCCGTCGGGGAGGTCGGCGTCGGCGAGCCGATCCCCCTCCCGGTCGACGGCGGCCACGGCGTGGTCATCGGCCAGCCGGCGGGCGATCGCCAGCCCGATGCCGTGCGCGGCCCCGGTCACCACGGCGACTGGTCGGGGGCGGGACGGCATCGGGCCGGCGTCTCAAGGAGTGGGCGGCGGTCGGCTAGCGAATGTCGACGACGTCGACCTCGAAGGCCAGCGGGGCGTTCGGCGGGATCACCCCGCCGGCACCGCGGGTGCCGTAGGCGTTGTCGGAGCCGATGACCAGGCGCCGGCGCTCACCGAGCCGGGCGCCCACGAGGCCGCGGTCCCAGCCGGCGATGACCTGGCCTTGGCCGAGCGTGACCGGGAACGTCTCGCCGCGGGCCCACGACTGGTCGAAGACCGAGCCGTCGTCCAGTGCGCCGACGTAGTGGACGACCACCGTGTTGCCGGCGGCGGCGGGCTCGCCCTCGCCCTCGATCAGGACCTCGGCCAGGAGCGCGTCGGCGGGCGTGTCGCCCGGCGGCGGGGCGGGCTGCGGCACGTCGCGGGCCAGGACCTGCTCGGCGACCCGAGGATTGGAGTAGGAGCTCATCCCCACCACCGTGGCACGCCCGGAGGGCGGGTGTCCCACTCCGCTGCGTGGGAACGGGGCTCCGGAGCGCGGGCACCACTACCATCGCTCGCCGTGCGAACGCTGGGGAGACACCCGAAGGTGCTCGTCGGCCGGCTGGTCGTGGTCGGCGCCCTCGTCCTCGCCGCCGCCTGCGGGGGCGGTGGGGGAGACGACGAGGACGCCGGCTCCGACACCGCGGCGAGCGAGTCCACGACCGCCACGACCGAGGCCACCACGGCCACCACGGCCGCGGCCGAGACCGCCGGCGAGGACCCGGCGCCCGCCGCACCGACCGGCACCGACATCAGCTTGGTCGCCCAGGCCCAGGTGCCCGAGGTCCACGTCTACGCCGAGCCCGACACCGCCTCGGAGAACACCCACACGCTGGCCAACCCCAACGAGAACGGGGCGCCGCTCGTGTTCCTCGTCCAGGGCGGACAGCAGCCGACGGGCGAGTGGCTCGAGGTCCAGCTGCCCGTGCGGCCCAACGGCACGACCGGCTGGGTGCAGGCCGCCGAGGTCCGCCTGGCGCAGCACGACTACCGCATCCGCGTCGAGCCGGGCGCCCACCGCCTGGTCCTGACCGAGGGTGGCGAGGTGATGCTCGAGGCCCCGATCGGCGTGGGCACACAGGACACGCCGACACCCGGCGGCACGTACTACGTGAAGGAACTGCTGCAGCCGCCCGACCCCGAGGGTGCCTACGGCCCCTACGCCTACGGCCTGTCCGGGTTCTCCAACGCGGTGACCTCGTTCGCCGGCGGCGACGGGGTGATCGGCATCCACGGCACCAAGGAGCCCGAGACGGTCGGCACCGACGTGAGCCAGGGCTGCATCCGCCTCACCAACGACGTGGTCACGCAGCTCGCCGAGGTCGTCCCGTTGGGCACCCCGGTCGAGATCGTCGCCTAGCCGGTTCGCGTCCGGCCGGTTCCCGGGCCGGCCGTTTCCCCGCCCTCCCCGAACCCGAGGCAGGAAACGGCCGGTCGCAGGCAGGATCGACTGCGGCGCGGCCCCCGGTGCCGTGGTCCGATCCGGTCATGCCGATCGTGCCGGACACCAAGGATTGGACCTGGGTCCTCGAGGCCACCTGTACCGAGTGCGGGTTCTCGGCGGCCACGACCCCCGTCACGGACGTGCCCCGCCTCGTCCGGGCCAACGTCGCCGCGTGGCGCCCGCTGCTGCTGACGCCCGACGGGTCCCCGCGCCCCGGCGTCGCCGACCGCCCGGCCGACGACCGCTGGTCGGCCGTCGAGTACGCCTGCCACGTGCGGGACGTGTTCCGGCTGTTCGACGTCCGCCTCGGGCTCATGCTGGACGAGGACGCCCCGCAGTTCCCCAACTGGGACCAGGACGTCACCGCCGTCGAGGACCGCTACCGCGAGCAGGACCCGGCGACCGTGGCCGCCGACCTCGAGGCGGCCGGTGCCGTCATCGCTGCCAGCTTCGAGGCCGTGTCTGGCGACCAGTGGTCCCGTACCGGCACGCGCAGTGACGGCGCCCACTTCACCGTCGAGACGTTCGCCCGCTACTTCGTCCACGACCCGATCCACCACGTCCACGACGTCCGGCAGGGCTACGCCGCCCTGGGCGCCACCCCCTGAGCGGGTACGGCGTACTCCCGGGGACGGGAGCGCGGACATGAGGCGAAGCCCGCGGACGAGCCCGTAGCGGCGGCGCGGTAGCGTCGCCGGTCGTGCGCGCCCTGGCCCTCGGCATCGCCATGGTCCTGGCCGCAGCCTGTGGGGGCGGGGACGACCAGGCGTCCCCGCCCCCCTCCACGGTCCCCGACGGGACGCCCGGCCCGCCGTCCGCCGCCGAGCTGTGCGCCGGCGTGGCGCTGGTGGAGCCGGTCCCCACCGTGGCGGCCGACGGTCTGGACGAGGCGTCCGGCCTGGCCGCCAGCCGCGTCACGCCCGGCCTGCTGTGGGCACACGACGACTCGGGTGGCGACGCCGCCGTGTACGCCATCGGGCCCGACGGGAGCGACCGCGGGGCCTGGCCCCTCGACGCCGTCGAAGCGTTCGATTGGGAGGACATGGCCCGCGGGCCCGGCCCCGACGGCACCGGCGACCTCCTCTACCTGGGCGACATCGGCGACAACCGGGCGACCCGGGACGACGTGGCCGTGGTCCGGGCGCCCGAGCCCGCCGCCCCCGAAGCCGCCGCAGCCGGCCCGATCGCCGGCGCCGAGGCCGTCCGCCTCGCCTACGCCGACGGGCCCCGCGACGCCGAGGCGCTGGTCGCCGACCCGCTGTCGGGCGACCTCGTGATCGTGGACAAGTCCCTACTGGGCGGGTCGGTCGGCGCCTACGTGGTCCCGGCGGCGACGCCGTGGGGGCCGGTGGGCGGAGGCGCCGAGGCGGCCGCGGTGACCACGATCGAGCGGGCGGGCGACGTGAACCTCGGCCTCGGGCAGATCGTGACCGGCGCCGACGTGTCGTCCGACGGCTCGCTGGTCGCCGTGCGGACCTACACCGACGTGTGGCTGTGGGACCGGGCGGCGGGCCGGTCCGTGCCGGAGGCCATGGCCGGCGAGCCGTGCCAGGCGCCCGCGGCCGCCGAGCAGCAGGGCGAGTCCGTCGCCCTCGACCCCGACGGGCGGGGCTACACGACCGTGAGCGAGGGCGAGCACCCGGCGGTCAACCACTTCCGCCTCCCCTGACGTCACGGGCGGGCCCTCGCCGAGCGCGTCAGCAATCCCGGCGGAGCACCGTCGCCCGGGCGATCGCCCCCCACTCGTAGGCGATCCGGGCGGGCCGGGATCCCGAGGTCGGGACCGTGATCGAGGCGATCTCGCCGTCCCAGCAGCGCTCGAGCAGCAGGCGGGCCCGCATCGCCTGGTCGGTCGACGTCACCAGGTTGATGCGCTCCCAACCCCGCTCCTCGGCCAGCCGGGCCACGTACCGGGCCTCCCCGCGTGTGGTGTGGGTCTCCGGGTCGAAGCACACGGCCTCGTAGTCGTGGACCGGGTAGCCGGGTCGGTCCCCGCGGTTGCCGCAGAACCAGCCGTTGGCGGTGTAGCGCTGGTCCGGGTCGGCCGGGTCGGAGATGACGACCACGTCGGCGTAGCCCTGGTCCGCCAGGTCGGCGCCGCGCTCCAGGCGCGGCCCGAGGCCGCCGAACACAACGATGGCGTCGGCCGCGATCGGCTGGTCGACCGGCGGCCGCACGAACCAGCGCCACGACAGGACCGCCCCGACCGCCAGCACCACGACGAGGAGGAGGGCGAGAGGGTGCCACGGCAGGCGCACGCCTCCGACCCGCCCGGCTCGCATGGCCCCGCAGGGTATCCGGGGGAATGACGGCCCCGGCCCGACGACGGTGCGTAGGGTAAGGCGCCGCACGCGCGGGGTGATGCTCACCGCGCACAGGGAACGAGAGGGCGAGCGAGTGACGGACTCTACGAGCACCCCGGCCGGTTGGTACGCCGACCCCGACCAGCAGGGTTACGAGCGCTACTGGGACGGGAGCCAGTGGACCGAGCACACCCAGCCGATCCCGGGCGACGCCGCCGCCCAGGGTGCTGCCGGCATGCCGGGGCAGGCGCCACCCGCCTCGTCCGGTCAATGGCCGCCCGGCCCGCCGACCGGGGCCCCGGCCCCGCCGCCGAACGTCGCGCCGATCCCGCCGTGGCAAGCCGGTGGCCCCAGCGGTCCCGGGTTCGGCCCACCCCCGGCGAAGCGCGGCGGTGGGAACAAGACCGCCCTGATCGTGGCCCTCATCGTCGTGGCCGCCCTCGTGGCGGTCGGGGCGATCATCGCCCTCGCCGGTGGTGGCGACGACGACGACACGGATACCGCGTCCGACACGACCTCGGGCCAGTCGGACACGACCTCGGGTGACTCGGGCACGACCTCGGGTGACTCGGGCACGACCTCGGGCGACTCGGGCACGACCTCGGGCGGTCCCACCGACCCGAACCCGGACGACGAGTTCGTGGCCCCGAACGAGCCGCCCGGAGGCGACGACGAGGCCCTGAACGCCCTGGCCGACGACTGCTACGGCGGCGACATGGCCGCCTGCGACGAGCTGTTCAGCGAGGCCCCGGTCGGTTCGGACTACGAGAGCTACGGCGACACCTGCGCCGGACGCATGCCCGACCCGCAGGGCCGCTACTGCGAGGACACGATCGAGGACCCGATCCTGCCTTAGGGGTGCGCAGACGAGGCGGGGTTGCCTTCTCGGGCGCTGGCGCGCCCGGGCGGGACCGACGCGGCATCCCCGCTCGTGGCGCCTTCGGCGCCGGGCCGCCGGGCCAGAGGCTGCGCCTATCGGCGCGGCCTCTCAGGCGGACTGCAGCCGGGTGCGGTGCGCGGCGGCGGTGGCCTCGACGGCCGCCGCCGCCGTCGCGTCGCCCCGGCGACGCAGCAACTCGGCCTGGCGGTCCAGCGCGTAGGTGCTCGTCGGCCGGCGGGTCAGGCGCTCGCTGAGCAGCGCCCGGGCCACGTCGAGGCGTCCTGCGGCGAGGGCGGCGTCCACCAACGTGCGCTGGACCACGTCCCGCTGGGCATGGGAGCCGCCCATCACGTGCAGGCGGGCCCGAGCAGGCAGCAGGACGTCGACCGCGTCGCCCGGACGGCCCTCGGCGAACGCCAGCAACCCCCGGCACGCCGGCAGCCCGGCCTCGGCGGTCATCCCCACGTTCGACCCGACCCGTTCCGACCCGGCCGGGCCCGGGCCGGCCCCCGCCACGAACGCCGCCAGGCGGTCGACGTGGGCGCGGGCCTCGTCGGTCCGTCCGGCGCCCGCCAGCGCGATGACCAGGTGGACGTCGTTGAAGGCGTACCAGGGCTCGTCGTCGAGCCGGTCCGCCCAGGCGTCGGCGAGGCGGGCGAAGCGGTCGCCCGTGTCGACCCCGTCGAGCCGCAGGCGCCACAGCAGCGCGGCGGCGTCGAGCATCTCGAGCGGCACCCCGGCGGAACGGGGGTGGTGGATGCGGGCGTCGTAGGCCGCCAGCGCCTCGTCGTGGCGGCCGGCCTCGAGCAGGTACAGCGTGTGGTGCCAGGCGACGTGGACGGTGAGCAGCGAGTCGCCGCCCCAGCGGTCCTCCTGGGCGCGCAGGAAGGCCAGGCCGGCGTCGATGCGGCCCTGTTCCTCGTAGCTGTGGGCGACCGCGTGGACGGCCCAGACGTCGTCGGCGTTGCGGTAGAGGGCGGCCAGGCCGTGGAGCTCGGCGGCGGCGAGGTCGCCGGACTCCTCCAGCCCGAACGCCAGCATCCCCCGGGCGAGCCCGTGATGCGGATGGGCCGGGTCGAACGCCCCGATCGACCGGGCGACGCGGTCCCGCAGGTTGCGGGCGTCGCCGAGGAAGAAGTCCAGCTGGTGGCCCATCATCAGCGCCAGGACATCGGTCGGCCACCGCAGCAGCAGGTCGTCGAGGCGCGCCGCCGCCCCGTGCCAGTCGCCGGCCACCCAGGCGGTGATGGCGTCCGTGTGGGCCCGCTCCCGATCGTTCTGGCGGCCGGCGCCGGCGAGCCGCCGGAGGGAGGCGAGGGCGTCCTCGGCGGCGGGGAGCCAGCGCCGGTCGGTCGAGGTGAGGGCCAGGTACGCCCACAGCACGTGGCCCAGCGGGACATCGGGCTCGTCCGCCCGGAGTCCCTTGGCGAGGCCGACGGCACCGGCGTCGAGGCGCAACAGGAGGTCGACGGCCGTGTCGTAGCGACCCAGCGCCTCCGAAGCCCCGGTGGCGGGGTTTCCGTGGCCGTCGAGCGGGGAGACGGGCGGAATGGTCACGCGAGCAGTCAACACCCGCGTGAGGGCGTCCGGGGTCCCGTTCGCTACCGTGCAGGACTCGACGCACAGTGGCGGTCGCCACGGTGCGCGTGAGGAGAGGGACGAGGGAACGGCGATGGTCCACCAGGACGGGCCCGCCCGGCCGACGGGCGGCGATCATGCCGACGTCCGGCACCTCACGGCCCGGTTCCCCAACGACCCCGCCGAGGTGGCCCACGCCCGGCGTGCGATCGGCGACGCCCTGGCCGCCTGGGGTTTCGACGGCGAGGGCCCGCTCGTCGTGCTCGCCGCCAGCGAGATGGTCACCAACGCGGTCATGCACGGCGACGGCGACGTCGAGGTCACGCTCGGCGCCGAGGACGACGTGATCCGGCTCGAGGTCGGCGACTCGGGCGGCGGTGAGCCGGCCCTGCGCTCCCCCGACCCGACCGGGGAGATCGCGGGCGGGTGGGGCCTCCACCTGGTCCGCGAGGTGGCCGACGAGTGGGGCACCCGCGTCGAGGACGGCCGGACCGTCGTGTGGATGACCCGACGCACCGGCCGCGCCGGCGCCTGACCCGCCGGACGGGCTGACCCCGCGTTTCGTCCCCGGGCCCGGCGGGAAGACCCGCGGCACCCGACCGGAGGAGCGTTGCATGGCCCGCACGACCCCCGACGGCGCCGCGGAGGCCCCGTCGCCGCTCGTCACCGCCGTCCGGCACATCGAGGCGAACGAGGGCCTCGACCGCCCGGCTGCGGCGCTCCAGAAGCTGGCCGAGGCCGTCGACCGGCCCGGCGTGGTCGACGACGTCCTCACCGGCAAGCCGATCGGCCATGCCGCCCACCCGCTCATGACCGACCTCCCCATCGGTTTCTGGACCTCCACTGGCGTCCTGGACCTGATCGGCGGCCGGTCGTCCCGCAAGGCGGCCGACCGGCTCCTGGCGCTCGGCATCCTCTCGGCGGTGCCCACGGTGGCCACGGGCCTGGCCGAGTGGCTTCGGGCCGACACCTCGTCCCGCCGGGTCGGGGTCGTCCACGCCAACGCCAACGGCGTCGGCCTGGGCTTCTACGTCGCCTCGTGGGTCGCCCGGAAGCGCGGCCAGCGGATCAAGGGCGTCCTGCTGGCGCTCGTGGGCGCCACGTTCGCCACGATCGGCGGCTACCTCGGCGGCCACATGACCGTCGCTCGCAAGATCGGCACCCGCGACCCGGCCTTCGCCGTCCCCGGCGACCCGTCCTCCGACGGCGTCATCGCCCCGGCCGACGGCACCTTCGCCGACGCGCCCCACGCCCCCCACGCCCCCGACACCCCCTAGGTGACCTGGGACTCCTCCGCCGACCTCGATCTCCACGTCACCGAGCCCGACGGCACCGAGATCTACTTCGGCAACCGGGGCCCGACCGCCACCGGTGGCACGCTCGACGGCGACGACAACGTGGGCTGCTCGGACGACGGCTCGATCGAGCACGTGTCGTGGCCCGCCGCGTCGATGCCCACCGGGGCCTTCACGGTCGAGGTGAAGGGCTACACCGTCGACGACTGCGGCAGCGGGGCCTACGACCTGGCCGCCGAGGTGGACGGCGAGGTGCTCCTCGACGAGTCCGGCGAGGTCGCCGAGGACGAGACGCAGTCCTACAACTTCGAGAACTGACGTCCGATTCCCGCCGCCGGCGTGGCGACGCGAGCAGGCTTGCGGCCTCCCCGCCCCACCTGCGCCTTCCCGTTCCTGACGGAGCGTGTTGACCATAGGTCCCGGAAGCGGGGTACGTTCCGGGACCGTGA
>Ga0126306_10002310_pt1 | contig 10680 bp, 12 predicted proteins | sample Plot27_FD_92592 | JGI IMG/M metagenome (GOLD analysis project Ga0126306, IMG submission 92592) | Serpentine soil microbial communities from UC McLaughlin Reserve, CA, USA - Plot27 | ecosystem: Environmental > Terrestrial > Soil > Grasslands | place: USA: UC McLaughlin Reserve, Lake County... | reverse complement strand
GGGTGATCGCCCGCCCCTTCGACGGCGAGCCGGGGTCGTTCACCCGCACCAAGGAGCGGCGCGACTACGCCCTGCCGCCCGCCGGCCCGACCGTGCTCGAGGCGCTGGAGCGGGCCGGCGTGGCCACCATGGGCGTGGGCAAGATCGAGGACATCTTCTCCCGCCGCGGCCTGGCCGGCTCCGACCACACCGGCGACAACGAGACCTCGCTCGACGCCACCGTCCGCTTCCTGCGCGAGGCCGACGGGCCGACCTTCGTGTTCACCAACCTGGTCGACTTCGACATGGTCTACGGCCACCGCCGCGACGCCGAGGGCTACGCCCGCTGCCTGGAGCGCCTCGATGCCCGCCTGCCCGAGGTCGTGGGCGAGCTCGGCGGCGACGACTGGCTGTTCCTGACCGCCGACCACGGCTGCGACCCCACCGCCCCCGGCACCGACCACACCCGCGAGTTCACCCCCATGGTCGCCTTCAGCCCCGGCGGCACCGCCGGCCACCGTCTGGCCGACCGCGACACCTTCGCCGTCCTCGGCGCCACCATCGCCGAGCTGTTCGGCGTGCCCACGGCCGGTCCCGGCCGCTCGTTCGCCAGCGACCTCCGCTGATTCGCTGACCTGCTGATCGGCTGACCCTTGCCGGCGCCGAGCGCCGGCTCCTGACCCCGCTACCCGCTGCTTCGCCGCGCCCGGGCCGCCGCGGCGGCTTGCCCTGATCCCTCGTGGTTGAGCCTTTGTCCACATTTCTCCCAGCGATGAGTTTTGTGGTGAACGCGGAGCGTGGTTGACCACGGAGAGTGGTGATCGTGGACGTTTCCTTCGCCCGGCCGCGGGTGGATAAGATGCGCCCGCCCGAACGCGCCCTGTAGACATAGCAACGTGACGACAAATCGCTCCGCGCGCGGTCCGGAGGTGCCGGAGATGGGGAAGGTCATCGCCCTGGCCAACCAGAAAGGCGGGGTCGGCAAGACCACCAGCGCCATCAACCTCGGCGCCGCCCTGGCCGAGCAGGGCCGCTCGGTCCTCCTGGTCGACATGGACCCGCAGGGAGCGCTGTCGGTCGGGCTCGGCCTCAACCCCCTGGCCCTGGAGCAGACGGTCTACAACCTGCTCCTGGACCGGAAGGCCGACGCCGGCCCGGTCATCGAGCGCACCAAGCAGGAGGGGCTCGAGCTGCTCCCCTCCAACATCGACCTGGCCGCGGCCGAGATCCAGCTGGCCCCGGAGGTCGGCCGCGAGCGGGCCCTGACCCGGGTCCTGCGGCCGCTGCGGGGGCGCTACGACTACGTCCTGATCGACTGCCCGCCCAGCCTCGGCCTGCTCACCATCAACGCCCTCACCGCCGCCGACGGCGTGCTCATCCCGCTCGAGTGCGAGTACTTCGCCCTGCGTGGCATGGCCCTGCTGATGGACACCATCGAGAAGGTGCGGGAGGACATCAACCCCGACCTGGAGATCGTCGGGATCCTCGCCACCATGTACGATTCCCGGACGGTCCACGGGCGCGAGGTCCTCGGCCGGGTCGAGGATGCCTTCGGGGGTCACGTCTTCAAGACCGTCATCGCCAAGACCATCCGGTTCGCCGAGGCGCCGGTGGCGGGCGAGAGCATCCTGACCTATGCCGGCTCGTCGGCGGGGGCGGTCGCGTACCGCGAGCTGGCCAAGGAGGTGGTGGCGTCATGAAGGGTCGGGCCAGCCTGCCCGGAGCCGACGAGCTGTTCCGCGTCACCTCGATCGAGAAGGGCCGCGGCCGGGGCGCCAAGCAGCCGGCCGAGGAGACGCCGCGGCGCGACCGGGAGGCCGCCGAGCGGGTCCCGAGCGGGCGCCAGCGGCACGACGAGAAGGTCACCTTCTACTGCACCGCGGACGAGCTGATGGACCTCGAGAACGCCCGCCTGCTGCTGCGCCGCGAGCACGGCGTGGCCGTGGACCGGGGCCGCATCGTCCGCGAGGCCCTCGCCCAGGTCCTCTCGGAGCTGGAGCGCGACGGCGCCGAGGCCCCCCTGGTCAAACGCCTCACCCGATGAGCGGGGGAGTGCGGGCGCTCGACGTCATCGCCCGCAAGCGCGACGGCGGAGAGATCCCCGGCGACCAGCTGCGCGAGCTCGTGCTCGCCTACGCCCGCGAGGAGCTGCCCGACTACCAGATGGCCGCCTTCCTGATGGCCGGCTACCTGCGCGGGTTCAGCCGCTCCGAGGCCGAGGCCTTGACCGAGGCCATGGTCGCCTCGGGCGACCGGCTCGACCTCGGTCGCCTCTCCGGGCCGACGGTCGACAAGCACTCCACCGGGGGCGTGGCCGACGGCACCACCCTGGTCGTCGGACCCCTGGCCGCCGCCCTGGGCATGCAGGTGATCAAGCTCTCCGGGCGCGGCCTGGGCCATACCGGCGGGACCCTCGACAAGCTGGAGTCGATCCCCGGCTTCCGGGTCCACCTGGGCGCCGACGAGCTGCTCGACCAGGTCGAGCGCATCGGTCTGGCCGTGGCCGCCCAGACCGCCGACCTGGTCCCGGCCGACAAGTCGATCTACGCCCTCCGCGACGTGACCGCCACCGTCGGCAACGTCGCCCTGATCGCCTCCAGCGTGATGAGCAAGAAGCTGGCCGGCGGGGCGGCCAGCATCCTGCTCGACGTCAAGGCCGGCTCGGGGGCGTTCATGCGCGAGACCGCGGCCGCGGTCGAGCTGGCCCGGCTCTGCGTCGGGATCGGGCAGGACGCCGGCCGCGCCACCGCCGCCCTGGTCACCGATATGAGCCAGCCGCTGGGGGAGCTGGTCGGCAACGCCGTCGAGGTCCGCGAGGCGGTGGAGGCGCTGCGGGGGGAGCGGCCCGGGCGGTTCCTCGACCTCTGCCTGACCCTCACCGGGCATCTGGCCGCCCTGGCCGGCACCGCGGCCGACCCGGAGGCAGGCCGCCGCGACGCCCAGCGGGCCCTGGAGTCGGGCGACGGCCTGGAGAAGCTCCGCGAGCTCGTGGCCGCCCAGGGGGGCGACCCCCGGGTCGCCGACGACCTGTCAATCCTGCCCCAGGCCCCGGTTGAGACCGAGGTGCCGGCGCCCCGGGACGGCTGGCTGGGGGCGGTCGACGCCGAGGCCGTGGGCCGGGTCGCGGCCGCCCTCGGCGCCGGCCGGCAGCGCAAGGACGACGACATCGACCCGGCCGTGGCCGTCGAGCTCTCGGCCAAGCTCGGCGACCGGGTCACCTCCGGCCAGCCCATCGGCCGCATCCTGGCCCGCGACGAGGCCGCCGCCCGCTCGGCCGCCGACGGCCTCCTGGCCGCCCTCCGCTGGAGCGACCACCCCACCCCCGCCCCGCCCCTGGTCCACGAGGTGGTCTTCGGCTGAGCCCAGGGGTAGCCGGCGCCCGGTCCGGTCCGCCCCGGCCGCCGCCGGGCGCGTCCCGGGCGCTGGAGCGGGGCGAGCCCGGGTGTGGTTCGGGGCGTGCTAGGGTGGCGGCCGAACGGCGTGTCCCGGCGCCGGTTCCCCCGTTCGAACGAGGCTGACGCATGGGCTCACCGCTGTTCTGGCTCCGCGACGATCCGCAGCTGTTCGCGGCGTTCGTGGTCGCGGTGATCGTCGGGATCACCTTCCACGAGTTCAGCCACGCCGCCGTGGCCAGCCTCCAGGGCGACCAGACGGCCCGCTCCCAGGGCCGCCTCACCCTCAACCCGCTCTCCCACCTCGATCCGCTGGGCTCGATCGCCCTGATCGTGGCCGGCTTCGGCTGGGGCCGGCCGGTGCCCGTCACCCCCTCGCGTCTGCGCAACCGCCGCTTCGGGCACGTGCTGGTGGGCCTGGCCGGACCGGCCGCCAACTTCGTCCTGGCTCTGGTCTCGGTGGTCGCCCTCCGCATCGCCTACCCGCCTGCGGATCTGACCTTCGATGTCAACTTCACCCTGAGACTCTTGGATACGCTGGTCGCCGTGAACGTCATCCTCGGCGTGTTCAACCTCCTGCCGATCCCGCCGCTGGACGGCTCGACCCTGCTGTCGATCCTGCTCCCGCCCTCGCGCCAGAACATCGTGCGGTTCCTGGAGCAGTACGGGATCTTCCTGCTGCTGGCCATGCTGATCCTGGCGCCCAACCTGCTCACCCCGATCTTCCGCTCCATCACCGAGGCGATCTACGGTCTGGTCGGCCTCTCGGTCGGCTGAGGGCGTCGACAGGTCGATAGGACGATGAGTAGACAAGTAGATACATAGATACATGGATTACGTCGTCAAGACCGAGGTCTTCGAGGGGCCGTTCGACCTGCTCCTGCACCTGATCGCCCGCCAGCGGGTCGACCTCTGGCAGGTGTCGCTGTCCCGCATCACCGAGGACTACCTGGCCGAGGTGCGCCGCATGCGGGAGCTGAACCTGGAGGTGGCGACCGAGTTCCTGGTCGTGGCGGCCACCCTGCTGGAGCTGAAGGCGGCCCGGCTGCTGCCCGCCCCGGATGCCGATCCCGACGAGGTCGAGGCCGCCCTCGAGGAGCGGGACCTGCTCTTCGCCCGGATCCTCCAGTACCGGGCCTACAAGCAGGTCGCCGGCCTGTTCGGGGCGCGGCTGGCCGAGCAGGTGGCCTACCTGCCGCGGCGGGTCGGGGCCGAGGACCTGCTGCGCCGCATCGTCCCCGAGCTGCTGGTCGGGGTCGCGCCGGAGGAGCTGGCCCGGCTGGCCGCGGCCGCCCTCACCCCGGCCCCGCCCCCCGAGGTCACCACCACCCACATCGCCCCGCCGCGGCTGTCGGTCGCCGAGGCGGTCACCTCCCTGGCCCAGCGCCTCCGGGACCGGGGGGCCAGCAGCTTCGAGGACCTGGTCGGCCACCAGGCCGCCCCCATCGAGGTCGTCGTCGGCCTGCTTGCCGTCCTGGAGCTGTACAAGCGATCGTTGGTCGAGCTCGAGCAGGCGTCGACCTTCGGCGACATCGCCGTCCGCTGGACCGGCGGCGACCTGGTCGACCCCGCCGACCTCACGGTCGAGGAGCCAGCATGACACCCTCTGTGTCAACCTCACGCCGCAGAAGCGGCCATTTCGGTCAGCTTGCGGGCGGCGCCGTGCTTGGCCGGGTCGTAGGGGACCTGGTCGATCCAGCAGCGCCAGAGCACCCGGATCCAGGCCCGGGCCAGGACCCGTACGGCATGGGGGTGGTCGTGTCCGCGGGCGAGCGCGTCGGCGTAGACCTTGGCCGCCCACGGCGAGCCATGTCGGGAGTTGTCGGCGAAGGTCCAGATCGCCCGGCGCAGGCGCTTGTTGCATGCCCAGCGGAAGTGCCCGGCGGTGTGCTTGCCGGACTGTTTGGTAACCGGGGTCGCCCCGGCCAGGCAGGCGACCGCCTCGGCGTCCGCCTACGCTGGTCGGCGGTCGCCCCACTCGGCGAGCACCTGGGCGGCGTTGATCCGACCCGACCTTGGCAGCGACGTGAAGATCTCGGCGTCCGGGTGCTCACCAAGGTGGGCGAGGACCGACCGGTCGAGGTCCTTGATCGCCGCCAGCAGCGCCCCCAGCACCTTGACCATGGCCAGGACGGCGTCGCGGCGGGCCTCGACCTCGACGGTGCCGCGCAGCCCGGCCGGGGCGGCGCGCAGGCGGGCCACCAGCTGGTCGAACCCGTCGGCGGTATGGGTGATAGCAAAGGCGGTGGCCTTGCGGCCGGCGTCATCCACCACGCGCACGGCATGGCGCTGGGACGCCCAGTCGATCCCGACGTACATGTCCCCTCCTGGGGGTGGCAGCGACAGCTCGGTGAGGAGGACTCGGCCCGGGCGGTCACTGACTGGCGCTCGTGGGCGCGTCCCTCTGTTGCCGGTCACAAGCCCTCGGGGAGCTGGGGGCGGCGGTGTCATGCGGGGCCTTGGGAGGCGACCGACCCAGGCCGTCACCCCAGCGCTCACCGATCCCGTACGACGAAGACGTTGCCAGCCTCCGTCAACAGGAGGGTGGACCAGTGACCGACCCGACCCCGACCTCCACCCCCCAGCCCGACCCGGGGCCCCCTGTCGCTGAGGGGATGGAGGGCGACCCGACCGCGTGGCCGCCGGATGAGGTGCTCGAGGCGGTGGAGCTGGACGACCGCGGGTGGACCCGGCGTGACCTGGAGGCGATCCTGCTGGTGGCCGACGAGCCGGTGCCGGCCACGGTGCTGGCCGAGATCGTCGGCTCACGGCTCTCGGAGGTGGAGGAGCTGCTGGTCGACCTGGCCGGCGAGTACGCCCGCGACGGGCGCGGGTTCGTCCTGCGGGCGATCGCCGGCGGCTGGCGCCTGTACACCAGCCCCGGGGCGCGGACCGCGGTGGAGGCGTTCCTCCGGGCCGGTCAGCAGAGCCGGCTGACCCGGGCCGCCCTGGAGACGCTGGCCGTGATCGCCTACCGGCAGCCGGTGACCCGGTTCCAGGTGGCGGCCGTCCGCGGCGTCAACGTGGACGGGGTGTTCCGGACCCTCGCCTCCCGCGGCCTCATCCAGGAGGTCGGCACCGACCCCGGCCCCGGCCAGGCCACCCTGTACGGCACCACCCCGGCCTTCCTGGAGCAGCTCGGCCTGGACGACCTCGACCAGCTGCCCCCGATCAAGGACTACCTCCCCGAGGGCGCCGACCTGCTCGACCTCCAGGACCAGCCATGACCCCGGGCGAGGAGGGAGCGCCGCTGCGGCTCAACAAGGCGTTGAGCGGCGCCGGCCTGGGCTCGCGGCGGGCGGTCGAGGAGCTGGTCCGGGCGGGGCGGGTGTCGATCGCCGGGGAGGTGGTGCGCGACCTCGGCCGGCGGGTCGACCCGGCCCGCGACCGCGTCGAGGTCGACGGGTCGCGGGTGGTGCTGGACGAGCGGCGCCGCTACTGGCTCCTGAACAAGCCGGCCGGGGTGGTGAGCACCGCCGCCGATCCGGCCGGCCGGCCGACGGTGGTGGAGATGGTGCCCACCCAGCCCCGGGTGTTCCCGGTCGGCCGCCTCGACCGGGACACCGAGGGCCTGCTGCTGCTGACCAACGACGGGCCGCTGGCCTACCGCCTCACCCACGCCCGGTACGGGGTCGAGAAGCGCTACCTGGCCGAGGTCGAGCGCCTGCCCGCCGACGCCCTGGCCCGCCTCCGCAAGGGCGTCCAGCTGGAGGACGGCTTCGCCCGCCCGGCGAGGGCCCGGGTGGTGGCCGGCTCGGGCCGGCGCAAGATGGTCGAGGTGGTCCTGGTCGAGGGGCGCAACCGCGAGGTGCGGCGGCTGCTGGAGGCGGTCGGGGCGCCGGTGCGCCGGCTGGTGCGCACGGCCGTCGGGCCCATCCGCCTCACCGGCCTGGCCCCGGGGGAGTACCGGCCCCTGCGGCCCGAGGAGATCAGGAAGCTCTACAAAGCGGCAGGTCTATGAAACTATCCGAGGATTCATCTACGGAGAGATTTATCGACATATTGATATGGGGCCATTCGGGGGGCAGCCGATGAGCGGGGAGCGGCCCGAGCAGCGGCTGGAAGAGCGGCTGGTGGCCCTGCGCGGGGCGACCACGGTCGAGAGCGACACGGCCGCGGCCGTGATGGAGCGGACCGGCGAGCTGCTGTCGGCCCTGCTTGAGCGCAACGGCGTCGAGCACGACCAGCTGGTGTCGATCATCTTCACCTCGACCAAGGACCTGCGCAGCGCCTTTCCGGCCCTGGCGGCCCGCGAGCTCGGGCTCGGCGACGTCCCCCTGCTCTGCGCGGGCGAGCTGGACGTGATCGGCGGCAACCCCAACACCATCCGGGTGCTGCTGCACTGCTACTCGACCACGCCCAGGGCCAGCCTGCGCCACGTCTACCTCCACCATGCCAAGCACCTGCGCGATGACCTCTCGGAGTGAGCCGATGATCCTGACAGCCCCACGGCCGGCGACCGCCGGAGCCGGCCGATGACCGCCACCCTCGAATGGCCGCGGCGGCTGGCCATCGTCGGCACCGGGCTGCTCGGGGCCTCGGTCGGGCTGGCCGCCCGGGCCGCCGGGGTCGCCGAGGTGGTGGGGGCCGACAACGACCGGCGGGAGCTGCGCGACGCCCTCGAGCTGGAGGCCATCACCAGCCGGGCCCGCTCGGTGGAGGAGGCGGCCGAGGGCGCCGACCTGATCGTGGCCGCCACCCCGGTCCGCTCCCTGGCCGGCGTGCTGGTGCGGGCGCATGTGGCCAACCCGGAGGCTGTCCTCACCGACGTCGGCAGCACCAAGTTGCACCTTCTAGCTGAGCTTCAACGCTCCTCCACCAACCTGCGCCGGGTCATTCCCGGCCATCCCATGGCCGGGTCGGAGGAGCGGGGGGCCCGCGCCGCCCGGGTGGACCTGTTCCACGGGGCGGCCTGGGTGCTGACCCCGGCGCCGCACGTCGACCACCAGGCGCTGCGCCGGCTGACCTCGTTCGTGCGCGACCTGGGCGGGCGGCCGCTGATGCTCGACCCGGAGCTGCACGACCAGGTGGCCGCGTTCGCCAGCCACCTGCCGCAGCTGGCCGCCACCGCCCTGATGGGCGCGGTCGCCCAGGTGGACTCGCCGGCGGCCCTGCGCCGTCTGGTCGCCAGCGGCTTCCGGGACACCACCCGGGTGGCGGCCAGCGACCCCGACCTGTGGGTCGACATCTGCGCCACCAACGGCCCCAGCATCGTGGCCGCCCTCGACGTGCTGACCAGCCGGCTGGAGGTGCTGCGCAAGCTGATCGCCGAGGGGGACCGGGACGGCCTGCGCGAGGAGCTGGCCGCGGCCCGGTCGGCGCGGCTGCGCATTCCCACCAAGCCCGGCTCGTCGCCCCGGGGCCTGCGGGAGGTGGTGGTCCACATCGCCGACCGGCCGGGCAGCCTGGCCGCGGTGTTCCACGCCCTCGGCGCGGCCGGGGTCAACGTCGAGGACCTGGCCATCGACCACGAGCTCCAGGGCGGCAGCGGCGCCCTGCGCATCTGGGTCTCGGGCCGCGACGCCCTCGGCGCCGCCCTGGCCGCCCTGGAGATGGCCGGCTGGCCGGCCCACGAGGGCACCGGCGCCCCTTGAGCCCCGCCCGGCGCTCCTGAGCCGTGGCCGGCGCCCCCTGGGCCGGCGATATGGCCCGCCGGCCAGCGGGTAGACTGCGCTTCGGATGCGCGCCGGTGTGCAGGGAGGCCAGGTGAGGGTGGTCGGGTTGGGCGGGGACGAGCCCGCCGAGGGCAGCGCCGACGTGGTCGTGGCCATCGACGGCCCGGCCGGGTCGGGCAAGAGCACGGTCGCCCGGCGGGTCGCCGAGCGGGCCGGGCTCCGCTACCTGGACACCGGGGCCACCTACCGGGCCCTGACCCTGGCCCTGCTGCGGCGGGGGGTCCCGGTCGACGACCCCGAGGCGGTCGCCGGCGCGGCCAAGGCGGTCGACCTGACCCTGGAGCTGCCGCCGGGACCGGCCGGGGCGGCCCGGGTGCTGCTGGACGGGACCGAGCCCGGCCCCGCCCTGCGCGCCCCCGAGGTCAACGCCTCGGTGTCGACGGTGGCGGCCGTCCCGGAGGTCCGCGAGCTGCTGGTCGGGCTGCAGCGCTCGCTGGTCGGGGTGGGCGGGATCGTGGTCGAGGGCCGCGACATCGGCACCGTGGTCTGGCCCGACGCCGACGTCAAGGTGTTCCTGACCGCCTCCCAGGACGAGCGGTCTCGCCGCCGCGGCGGCGACGCCTCCGGCGGCGGCGAGACCGCCGAGACGCTGGCCCACCGCGACGCCATCGACAGCGGGCGGGCCGCCTCCCCGACCCGGGCCGCCGCCGACGCCCTCGTCATCGACTCCACCACCCGCTCCGTCGACCAGGTGGTGGACCAGCTCCTCCAGCTCATCGAAGCGGCCAGAGCCTCCCGCCGGAGATGACCGGCGGACCCGACCGCCAGGCCAGGGCCGGGCGGGGAGGCGAGGACCCGGAGCGCGGCTACCGGATCGCCGCGGCGGTGGTGAAGCCGCTGATGCGGACCTGGTTCCTGATCCGGGTGGAGGGCCACGAGCACGTGCCGAAGGCGGGGCCGGTGATCCTGGCCTCCAACCACCGCAGCAACATGGACCCGGTCCTGCTGGCCTCGGCGGTCAAGCGGCCGCTGTCGTTCATGGCCAAGGCCGAGCTGTTCGTGGGGCCCCTCGGCTGGATCATGCGCTGGATCGGCCAGTTCCCGGTGCGGCGGGGCGGGATCGACCGGGAGGCGCTGCGGCGGGTGGACGCGGTGCTGGCCCGCGGCTCCATGCTCGGGCTGTTCCCCGAGGGGACCCGCGGGGAGGGGAACTTCGCCGCCATCCACCCCGGCCTGGCCTATATCGTGGTCCGGCAGCGCTGCCCGATCCTGCCGGTGGTCATCTCCGGCACCGAGCGGGTGAAGCGCCGCTTCGGCTGGCTGCCGCTCGCCTCCCCGGTCCGGATCGTCATCGGCCCGCCGATCGACCTGCCCCAGGCGACCAGCGACCGGGCCGGCCGGCGGGCGGCCAGCGAGGTCCTCGGCCAGCGGCTGCGGGAGTTCCGGGCCGCCGTGACCGGCGAGCCCGCCCCGGTCCCAATGACAAAGAGCCAAATCGATGAGTAGACAAAGCGATCTATCGATAGAGCAGCCGGACGGCGGGCCGGCCGGCCGCCTGCCCAGGGTGGCCGTGGTCGGCCGGCCCAACGTCGGCAAGTCGACCCTGGTCAACCGGATCCTGGGCCGGCGGGCGGCGATCACCCAGGAGGTGCCGGGCGTGACCCGCGACCGGGTCGCCTACCCGGCCGAGTGGG
>Ga0126306_10002309_pt1 | contig 10682 bp, 10 predicted proteins | sample Plot27_FD_92592 | JGI IMG/M metagenome (GOLD analysis project Ga0126306, IMG submission 92592) | Serpentine soil microbial communities from UC McLaughlin Reserve, CA, USA - Plot27 | ecosystem: Environmental > Terrestrial > Soil > Grasslands | place: USA: UC McLaughlin Reserve, Lake County... | reverse complement strand
GCGTTCACCGGCAATCCGTACGCCGGGACCGCTGGCTCTGCGAAGGATGTGCGCCTGACTGACCGCGACGTGATCTTGGTCCGCAATGACGCACCGATCCGGGTCCAAGGCAGCGGCGGCGGCAGTTTCAGTCAGCAGTTCGATGTCAGAGTCGGCGGCACCACATTCCCATTTGTCCGCGGGTACGCCTGGGCTGACGTTGCCGTTGGATCCGCTCGTATTCGATTCATCACCACCCATCTGGAATCTCAAAGCGCCAAGCTGGCGCGCGCACAAGCCGAAGAGCTCCTAAGCGGACCAGCGGGCGACACCAGCCTTTCGACGGTGATCGGCTGCGACTGCAATTCCAACCCGGCCAGCCCTGCGGCACGTTCGAGCTTGCCGATTGGATCCGGCGCCGCGTACCGGCTGATCACGGACGGCCACGGATTCACCGATCTCTGGCTGCAGCAGGCGCGTGACAATGGGCCGGGCCCAACGGCGTGGCTGAGCGAGCTTGTCAACGACGAAAGGGCGGACTTTGAACGTCGCATTGACCTCGTGCTCGCTAGGGCCCCATCACCAGAGCAGGTGTCAGTCAGCCGAGCAGAGGTTACTGGCGATGAGCTGAGTGATCGAGATCCGGTCACCAAGCTCTGGCCTTCGGACCACGCCGGCGTTGTCGTAGAGCTAACGATTGGCTGAGTGTCGTGCTTGATGCCCTATCGCCGCAACGACGACGCCTGGTCCTCGGTGCCGGCAGCGTCGTGTTGGTGGTGATCATGGCGGTTGCCGTGATCACCGTCATCCGCGCAATCGATAGTTCCGCTCGTCCGGTATCGCAGACCGATCCCGGCCCGGTCCTCCTGGTGCCTGGATACGGGGGCAACGTCGGTTCCCTTGAGCCGCTGGCCGCAGCCGTGCGCTCGGCGGGCAGGACCGCGGTCATCGTGGACCCTGCGGGTGATGGCACCGGTGATCTTCGGGCCCAAGCCGAACATCTGGGCGAGGTCGCCAATCGGGTACGCGAGGATGCCGGTGCCGCGTCGGTGGATGTCATCGGCTACTCGGCCGGAGGTGTTGTGGCCCGGTTGTGGGTACGAGACGGCGGCGGCGCTGAGGTGGCGCGCCGAGTGCTCACGCTCGGTTCGCCGCAGCATGGGACGAGCCAGGCGGCCCTCGGCGCTGAATTCGCTGGCGGCTGTCCTGAAGCCTGCGAGCAATTGATCCCAGACAGCGACCTGCTGCGCCGCCTGAATGCCGGCGATGAGACGCCGGACGGGCCGATGTGGGCCACCATCCGGTCAACGACGGATCAAGTGGTGACACCCGTGGACTCCGCTGCTCTGTCCGGGGCGCTGAACATCGTTGTCCAAGAGGTGTGTTCGGGCTCGACCGTCGCTCACGGCGACCTGCCACGTCATCCTGTCGTACTGGCCGCACTCGACTCAGTGCTGGGCGCGGACCCTCAGCAGGCACCGAGTGATGTCACGTGCTGATCGTCAATCGTCAATGTCCTTGGTGCCAAAGTTGGCCCAGGCAGCAAGGGTGAACACGGTCAGGTAGCCGAATTGGACGAGGAGCCCGCGCAGCACATCCCGCCACAGAATTGGGTCGCGGAACAAGTCGACAAAGGCCAGCCAATAGCGGGTGGGCAAGAACGGGTGTAGCGCGTTCGCCGCGTCCAAGCCGAGTAGCACGGTGGAAGCGATGAGCAGGCCGAGGGTTCCAAGCGTCGCACCGATCGAGGATCTCGTCAGGGTTGAGAAAAACAGGGCGACGGCTGCGACCCCGAGCATGGAAATGATCACGTAACCGAGAGCAAGAGCGGTGCGCCAGGCCAGTTCCGGCTCCGTGAGCGTCGAGCCGCTCAGGCTAACGGTGCCCGCGGCCGGAGCCTTTCCCAGCAAGAGCCTGCCTTCGGCGTAACTAACGGCGGCCACGACGAGTACTGCGAGCAGCACAAAGGCCACCACAGTCACCAGCTTGGCGAGCAAGAGGTGAGTACGCCCGACTGGTCGGACCAGAAGGTAGCGAAGTGTGCCGGTTTGGCTTTCGCCGGCGATGGCGTCGCCACCGAGAGCGGCCACCGCAATCGGCAGCAGGAGCGGCAAGACGACACCGAGCGCGGCGAGCGGGAATAGCGTGCCGTCGCTGAGGACCGCTGAAAGGAACGGCGGACCGGTACCAGGACGCGGACCGAGATCGGTGACGGCAAGCAAGACGGCAACCAGCGTTGGCAGCGCGATCAGCATGCCCATGATCAGCCAGGTACGCGGCCGGCGCAGCATCTTGATCAGCTCGACGATGATCACGCCCGGGCCTCTGCTTCTAGAACGATCTCCTCGAGGGACCGCCGGTAGGAACCGATCTCCTCCACGCGTACGCCTTCGCCGACCAGGTAGGCGTTGAGCCAGGCCGGATCCTTCGCCCGCACCAGCAGCTGATCACCCTCGACCGACACCACAGGTGCTCCGATCAGCGCCTGGCAGCGGTCCGTGTCGGGAGTCCGGATCGCTACCAGACCAGTCGGTCGCAACAGCGTCTCGAGCTGCTCTTGGAGAATCAGTCGTCCGCCGCGGAGCACGCCGACGCGGGTACACATCTGCTCGATCTCTGCAAGTAGGTGACTGGAGAGGAAGATCGTCGTCCCGGATGCGTTTAGTTGCAGCAGGAGTTGCCGGACTTCCTGAATGCCGTGCGGGTCGAGTCCATTGCTCGGCTCATCCAAGATCAACAACTCTGGTCGGCGCATCAGTGCTGCCGCCAGACCGAGCCGCTGGCGCATGCCCAGCGAATAGGTGCGGACAGGTCGGCGATCGGCGGGGTCCAGCCTAACCTGTTCCAGCGCGGTACCGATATTGGCGCGGCGCGCCAGTCGAGGGCTGCGGTCGGCTCCGGTGGCATCCAGTAAGGCGAGGTTAGCGCTGCCCGACAGGTGCGGATAGGCAGCGGCACTTTCCACGAGCGAGCCGACACGCGGCAGGACGCTGCGGCGCGCGGCCGGCATCGGCATACCGAGCACCTCCGCCTCTCCTGAGGTCGGGAGCACGAGTCCGAGCAGCATGCGCAGTGTGGTCGTCTTGCCGGAACCGTTCGCGCCGAGGAAGCCGTAGACGTCACCCGCCCGCACCCGAAGATCCACTGCGTCGACGGCGCGCAGGTCGCCGTATCGCTTGGTCAGGGCTCGAGTGCGGATGACATGCCCGTTCGTCGCGGCATCTGTCATTACCGCTCCAACAACTCGGTCGCTGCCTGCTGCAGCGCTTCGGCTGTCACGGTGCCTGCCAGCAGGAAGGCGCCGCGCTGCTCCCGAGGCGGCGTGATCAACAACTGGACCGGGCCGACGGTGGCCAGCGTGCCGACCTCGGTGACCTGTGCCGTACCGCGATCCTGAAGCTGCCGGCGCAGCGGTCCAGCGACCCGGCCCCGCAGTGGCAGAGCGATCAAGGTAGTCGGGCCTCGACCGTAGATCCCGACGGCGCCCGGGTCCTGCCCGTCGCGGGACCCCAACCCCGCAAGCGAGACGGGCAGATCGTACGGCGCGAACGCGTTGGCGGCCGCGGCAACGTCGACCGACTCCTCATAGTGGACCCGTACGCCCTCGGCCAGCCTGAAATGGGTTTTTGTGATCGGGGGCGCACCAAGCTTGAGTTCACGAAGGGTCGTAGTGAGTACCGGACGCCGCTCACCGACGCCGTACAACTCAACCGCCAGCGGCAGCCCGCTGTCCGGGTCGGCCCAGATATCGACATGGCCGACAGTGGTCGCCTTTTCGGTTGGAGTAAGCCGCAGGCCTGCTGCATGAATGCCCGCAATGCGCCGTCCTGGCAGGCGGCTTAGTTCGGCCTCATGTACACCCTGTAGCAGCGACCGCGCGAAGGTTGGCGGCAGCAGGTCGGAGCCATCCGGCAATCTGATCTTGGAGACTGGTGAATATGTCGCGGTTTGGGACTCGAAGACCCATCGGACAATTCCCCGACCATGGCGGAACAGGTCAGTTTCGCCCGTACTGCGGAGCCGGTCCACCCGCCAGTCATCGGCGCTGCGCCACCACACCCGCAGCTGGGTGTTCTCGCCGAGCAGTTGGGCCAGGGTGGCGAATGACTCGCTGTCGGGCACTTGCAGCGTTCCGGCGGTCTCCACAAATCCCGACCAACCAACGTCGGCCGACTGCCGTATTCGTCCTGCAAGCACGGTGGCAGAGATGTCTGACGGCTCGGCCGGTCGCAGGCTCATGAGCAGAGGCGCCGCGATGAACGCAGCTGCGGTCAAGATCACGGCCAGCCAGCGCGCCGACATGGCGCCACTGTAGGTCGGCACCCCTATTCACACGACTCCGCCTTGCTGACACGACTCTGCATCAGCGACTTGGACGTGGCATCACGTGTAGATGATGCGGAGTCCAAGCAGCTGATGCAGAGTGGGATGGGATCAGAGCTGGCTTACTTCTCTGAAACCTCCTCGAGAACCTGTCCAACGACGTCGTTGGGCAGTGCCCGCGCTACGTCAGCCTGGGCCACGATGCCGATCATTTGGTGTCCGTCAATGACCGGTAGGCGGCGTACCTGGTATTTCGCCATGGTCCTGAGAGTCTCTTCGGCTGAATCATCGGCTCCGATGGTCACTGGCTTGCCTTGGCCGAGGTCACCTGCCGTGACGGAATTGGGATCCTTGCCTTCCGCAAGGCACTTCACGACGATGTCGCGGTCAGTGAGCATCCCCTTGAGTCGCTGATCCTCACCACAGATCGGTAGAGCGCCGACGTCAAGGTCGCGCATCTTGCGGGCGGCCTCGACCAGGGTCTCGGTCGAGTTGACACACTCAACGCCCTCGGTCATCAGGTCTCGGGCTGTCGCCATGATGGACTCCTCCTTGAGTTTGGGTTCGTCGCTTCTCTACCCGATGCGAAGGTCAGCAAACGTGTCTCCGCGACTCTCCCCAAAATCTGAATCTGCTGGACCGCGGCGCGGTCGGCCGCGCCGAGCAGCGCTACGGAGATCATCCACTTGGTGATCTTGTCGAATGCGTCTTTTGGCGATCGTCACAGCCTCAACTAAAAGATCTTTCGGGGCGCCGCAACAGGTCAGGCATCTGTCGGTGATTGCCGCCACGAACTCTGTCCGTCCCGTGGTCAGCAGTTTTGTGGCGCAGCGACGGTTTCGGTAAGGTAACGACGAAACTCGCGAGCAAGCATTTGTGCCCCGAGATGCGGCCGCACCAGTGTCGTGGACCCTAGCGACGCCGACTGCCAATTTGCTTCAGGAAAAAGTTATGCCGCAAGCCGCCCCACCTAGATCGCAGCAAAGTTATCGACACGAGGCGTTCATGTGGCGCGATGCTGACGACTACGCGTCGGTCCTTGCGCCATTCGTCGAGGACGGCCTGGCGGCAGGCGAGGCCGTCATGGTCGCCGTCGTGCGGCGTCACGCCAACTGGTTGCGCGGAAGCCTCGGCAACCAGGCTCGCAAGGTCAAATTCGTCGACATGGCCAAGCTCGGTCGGAATCCCGCACGCATCATTCCAGCCTGGCAAAAGTTTGTTGATCAGCACTCTGGCTACGGCCGTCCGGTACGCGGAATTGGCGAGCCGATCTGGGCAGGACGTCGCCCCGAGGAGATTCTCGAATGCCAGCTGGATGAGGCCTTGCTCAATGTGGCGGTCGACCCAAAGATTCCCTTTTGGCTGATTTGTCCGTACGACGTCCGTGGGCTCGAGCCCTCGGTGATCAAGGAAGCCCATCGCAGCCACCCAGCTGTCATGGACGGAGACCGCTACCAGGGAAACTCCCAATACGGTGGGCGCGCGCATGTCGAAGCGATGTTCAGCGCAGAGCTTCCCGAGCTACAGGGCAAACCAGCCGAGTACACCTTTACCAACGAGGCGGTCGACCGCGTCTTCAATATCGTGACGCTGGAGGCGTACGGGGCCGGTCTTTGGTCAGACAAGGTGACAGACCTTGCCGCCACCACCCGTCGGCTCGCCTCCTGCAGCCTTCGGCGTGGAGCTAATGAAGGGGCGATTCGGATCTGGGACCTGCCGCACGCGCTGATCTGCGAGGTGTCCGATAACACCATGATCGACGACGTGTTGGCCGGACGGCGGGCCGTCGTCTCGAGCGACCGCGATGGACTGTCTTCGGCAAATCGGAAGTGCGACCTCGTTCAGTTGCGCTCCACCGGCTCCGGTACAACGGTGCGCCTCCACATGTGGAAGTAGTCATCGATTTCGTCGGCTCCGTCGACCTGCAGTGGCCTCAGTCATCGCGGTATAGATCTCTGTAAGAGCGCGTCGCTGCCGCGGCGTCAATCCGGGGTCTGTGGAAATGGCGGCAAAGAACGAGGTGTGCTCAGTAGGCTGCCCCTCTTGATCGTGATCATTGTCCTCCTCCGAGCCATGATCATCATCCGTCACTGGACGCAGGGTCTCGGGCGAGACGCCCAGTGTGGCGGCAAGTGTGTCCAGCACGGCTTCAGATGGAGCCCGAAGTCCGTGCTCGATTTGAGAGAGGTAGGGGTTGGAGATGCCAGCCATCGCCGCAACCTGGCGCATCGACAGCTCGGCCAACTCGCGTTGCCGGCGGATGATGTCGCCGACCAGATGCTCCGATGGCTCCGACCCGCGATTCATAGCCACCATCCTAGAGACCATCGATGTGACGTATCTCCCACTCGCTCCGCTAGCCAAGCTAGCAGTTTTTGGCTAGCATGGAGTGCGTTGTATCCAAACAAGCAAGGAGAAACACATCATGGCCACCACGACCACTAAGAAGAACCTTGACTTCACTGACGGCTTTGGCGACGCTGCCGAGCGCTATCGTGCCGTCAACGAGAAGCTGCTCGAAACCGGCAAGAAGACCGCCAACGCGGCGCTCGACGGCTACGAGAAGACGATCGCCAGCTATGTCGATTTCAGGCAGCAGCTCGCGGAAGCGACGCAGCTCGACTGGGTCACCACCGTTGTCAAGGCGCAGAACGACTTCGTGAACGAGGTCAACGCGGCGTACATCTCGGCCGCTCGTGACGTCCTGAAGTAAGCCGTATGATCAAGCTGTGAAAACGCAGCAGTCGGCGGATGATCAGCTAAGACTTGGCGAGATCATCCGCCGGCAACGGGAGCTGGCCGAGCTGTCGATGCGTCAGGTCGCGGCGATGGCTGGAATCTCCAACCCGTACCTCTCTCAGATCGAACGCGGGCTGCGCGCCCCTTCGGAAGAAGTGCTTCGGGCAATCGCCGAGTCTCTCAACGTTTCTGCCGACCTGCTCCGGGGTGACGAGCCACCGGATGGGTCGGCAGACGTCGTTGAGGCAATACAGACCGATCCAGATTTGACTGGCTCGCAGCGGCGCTCGCTCATTGAGGCGTACCAGGCGCTCCGCCAGGTCACAGTAAAACGGCGAAGGAGTAGGGGGCATCGATGAGTGAGGCGAGAATTCCTGAACCCAGCGCGGAAGAGGGCTGGGACAACATCGATGAAGCGGTCCGCGATCAATACGGCCAGCTTCTGACGGCGGGCACCAACCTTCTCAGCGACAGCGAAATCATGAGTCGGCTCGACCCACTCTCGTTGTTCTCGCCCTTGTTGCGTATGAGCCTTTCTGCGGCATCCCACCCGGACCAGGTGGCGGGAGCGTGGGCCCGCGCGGCAGGCGAAATGGTTCGTGCCACCACGGCTGCCAGCGTGCGCGCGGTCGGCGGCACGCCGTCGTACGCGCCGCAACATGGTAAGGACAGGCGATTCGGCGATCCGGCGTGGACTGAAAATGCCGGGTACTGGTGGCTCAGAGAGATCTACCACGACTGCGAGCAGGCACTACTCGAGATGGTGCGAGATACCGACACGCCGCCCGCCGTCAAGCAGAAGGCGGAATTTGCCATACAGCTGATGATCGACGCTCTGGCCCCGACCAACTTCATCTTCGGAAACCCGGCCGTGATCAAGAAGGCATTGGATACCGGTGGGCTGTCTTTGGCAAAAGGGGCACGCAACTTCATTCATGATCTGCGGACTAATCAGGGCGTACCTCGTCAGGTGGTTCCGGGGGCGCACACGGTCGGCGTGGACATGGCCATCACACCCGGCAAGGTCGTGTTCCGCAACGAGCTGATGGAGCTGATCCAGTACTCGCCCAGCACTCCTGAGGTGCACGAGATCCCGCTGCTGTTCAGCCCGCCGTGGATCAACAAGTACTACATCATGGACCTGGCTCCTGGCCGGAGCCTGGTGCAATGGGCCGTCGACCATGGGCACACCGCCTTCATGATCAGCTATCGCAATCCTGATGAGCAGATGCGCCACGTGAAGATGGACGACTACTTGATCTCTGGCCCAATAGCGGCCCTTGAGGTCGTCCGTAACATCACCGGTGCAGAAAAGGCGAACCTACTCGGGCTCTGCCTTGGTGGCACGCTCACCATGGCGACACTCGCCTACCTCGATGCAATCGGCATGGATTTGATCAACTCAGCGACCTTCCTCAACACTTTGATCGATTTCAGTGAGCCTGGCTTGATGAGCGTCTTTACCGATGAAGCATCCATCCGCCGACTCGAGAGGACAATGAAGCGCACCGGCTTCCTGCCCAAAGAGGAGATGCAGCGCTCCTTCAACCTGCTCCGAACCAACGACCTGATCTGGAACTACGCCGTAAGTAGCTGGCTGATGGGGGAGGAACCGCAGGCGTTCGATCTGCTGAGCTGGAACAACGATTCGACTCGGATGCCTGCTGAAATGCACAGCTTCTACCTACGCAGTTGCTATGTAGGGAACGAACTCGCCCGCGGCGTCATGGAACTGGCAGGGCAGCGACTTGATCTTGAAAAAGTTGATCAAGATCTGTACTTCCTCTCCGCCGAACAAGATCACATTGCGCCGTGGCGTAGCTCGTACGCCGGCGCGCGGCTGCCCGGTGGAAACGTACGGTTTGTGCTCTCGAACTCCGGGCACATCGCCGGCATCGTGAACCCACCCAGCCCGAAGTCTGTTCATTATGTCCTGGAGGGCGACAAGCCACTGCCTGCCGATCCGGATAACTGGCTAGCGGTAGCGACTATGCATCGCATGACCTGGTGGGAGGACTGGGCCGCATGGATCGCGGACCACGCGGGGCCGATGCGGAAGCCTCCGCGGATGGGCAGCCGGAAGTATCGACCGATCACCGACGCGCCCGGGACGTACGTTCTGGAAACCTGAGGTCCGCCTACACTCATCCAGTGACGAGCACAATCGACCAAGATCATCTGATCGGCACAAAGATCACGACCGACCTGTGGCGTAACGCCGTGGTCTATCAGATCTATCCGCGGAGCTTCGCCGACAGCAACGGTGACGGGATCGGGGATTTGCCGGGCATTACCTCCCGCGTTCCGTATCTGCGCTGGCTTGGCGTGAATGCGGTGTGGCTAAGTCCGTTTTATCCCTCTGCGCTTGCCGACGGCGGCTATGACGTCGATGATCATCGCAATGTCGACCCGCAACTGGGCAATCTGGACGACTTCGACGCGATGGTCGCGGCGTTGCACGCCGCCGATATCAAGGTGATCGTCGACATCGTGCCCAATCACACCTCCAATCGGCATGCCTGGTTTGTGCAGGCTCTGGCTGCCGGTCGAGGTGCGTCGGAACGTGATCGTTATCTGTTCCGCGACGGGCGTGGCAGAGCTGGCGAGCTGCCGCCCAACGACTGGGAATCGATCTTCGGCGGCTCGGCCTGGGGATCATCTGGCGACGGCCAGTGGTACTTCCACTGTTTCGCGGCGGAGCAGCCGGATCTCAACTGGGAGAACGAGGAAGTGCGGGAGGACTTCCGTCGCACCATACGCTTCTGGGCCGACCGGGGGGTCGACGGATTTCGCATCGACGTTGCCCACGGGCTACGCAAGGACTTGTCGGAGCCGTACCCGCCGTGGGGCGAGATCGCCGACCTCATGCGACCGGACGGCTCGCACCCGCTCTGGGATCGCGACGACGTACATGAGATCTATGCAGACTGGCGGCGGATCTTCGATTCCTACGACCCGCCCCGCTACGCGGTGGCGGAGGCCATCGTGCACCCGACGCGGCGCGCGCGGTACGCCTCGGCCGACAGTCTCGGGCAAGCGTTCAACTTCGCAATGCAGGATGCCGACTGGCGGGCCGAGGATTATCGCCAGGTGATCGACACCGGGCTGGCCGACATGATCAATAGCGGCGCGACGACCAGCTGGCTATTGGGTTGTCATGACACGCCACGAGTGGCGACCCGTTACGGCCTGCCGCTGGAAGACGACTGTTCCGCGCAACAGGTCGCGCGGGCGTGGCTGCTCAGCGATGGCGCCGAGCCGTACTTAGACCGATCACTCGGGGAGCGGCGATCCCGAGCGGCGATCATGATCTTGCTGGCGCTGCCGGGATCGACCTACATCTACCAGGGCGATGAGCTGGGGCTCCATGAGGTGGCTGACCTGGCGCCAGAGGTTTTGGAGGACCCGATGGCGAGCCGCTCGACTACGGAAAAGGGTCGCGACGGGTGCCGAGTGCCGCTGCCTTGGACCGCGCAGGGTCCGTCGTACGGATTTGGTGCGGCGATCGGGCACCTGCCGCAGCCGGATTGGTTCGGGGCCTACGCTGTGAGCGTCCAAGAGGCTGATGCTGATTCGACACTCACTCTTTACCGCCAGGCACTGGCGCTCCGCGATCATCTGTTCGCCGGCAGCGGCCTCAG
>Ga0126306_10002308_pt1 | contig 10687 bp, 12 predicted proteins | sample Plot27_FD_92592 | JGI IMG/M metagenome (GOLD analysis project Ga0126306, IMG submission 92592) | Serpentine soil microbial communities from UC McLaughlin Reserve, CA, USA - Plot27 | ecosystem: Environmental > Terrestrial > Soil > Grasslands | place: USA: UC McLaughlin Reserve, Lake County... | reverse complement strand
CCGTCCTGGCCCGACAGGCAGTGGCCGGCCTTGCGGTCGGCGTTGTTGGTGACCACGTCGAAGGCGGCGATCCGGGGCAGGGCCGGGTGGCCGTCGGCCAGCAGCTCGAAGGCGGTGACCTCGGCGTCGGCGTCGACGTAGAGCTGGACCGAGCCGACCCCAAGGGGGCCGTCGCGGGCCAGGGTCGGCGGGACCAGCCGCCAGCCGAGCTGCTCGGAGACCAGGTAGGCGGCGACCTCGCGCCGGTACAGGGTACCGTCCGGGAAGTCCCACAGCGGCCGCTCGCCCCGGGCCGGCTTGTAGACGGCCAGCCCCTCCAGCCCCTGGTGGGTCACCTTGGCCAGCACGGTCGCGTTGGAGGCCCAGGGGATGCGCCCCAGCAGCTCCAGCTCGCCCTCGGCCAGGAAGGCGCGGGCCCGCTCCTCCGAGACCACCGCACGGTCGTGCTGGCCAGGGTCGGGGTCGGGGGCGCCGGTGCTCACGTCGCGGTCGGGCGGTGGCCGTTCTGGGCCGGGCAGATGTGGCCGGTGGGATCGAGCGGGTTGCCGCACAGAGGGCAGAGCGGGCGGCCCCTGGCGACCACCTCGGAGCCGTGGCGGGCCAGCACCCGAAGCTGGGCCCGGGTCACGAACAGGCGCACGGTGAGCGGGTCGGGGAGCTCGGCCGGGCCCTGGCCCTCGTCGTCCTCGCCGGCCTGGAACTCGGTGGCCTCGATCATCACCCGGTCGCGTTCGGCGTCGTAGCTCAGCGTCAGCTGCCCGACCCGGAAGTCGGGCTCCAGCGGCGGAGCCAGGGCGAGCTGGCCGGCCTCGGCCGCGGCCGCCTCGCCCGGGTCCTCGGGCCGGTCGGCGGCCAGCCCGGGCAGCCAGGTCTGGAGCCTCTCGGCCAGCCGCCGGACCTGCTCCTTCTCCATCAGCAGGGTCACCTGGTCGGCCCCGGAGGCGGCCTGGAGGTAGAAGGTGCGCTGGCCGGGCTCGCCCACCGCGTCGGCGGTCAGCCGGGTGACCGGGTCGAGGTCACGGCTCGGCACCGTCCACCTCCTTCTCCGTGCGCCGGCGCCGCCGGGCCTTCTTGGGCGGGGCCAGGTCGCCGTTCCCCCCGACGTCGTTCAGCCGCACCAGGTACGGCACCGGCCCGAAGGCGATCGCGGTCACGCTGGCTGGGCTGACCCCCACCCGCTGGAACAGGTCCAGGTGCATCCCCAGGTAGTGGCAGACCAGCGCCTTGATCACGTCGGCATGGCTGCAGACGGCCACCGTCTGCTCCGGATGGGCCTCCCGCAGCCGCTCGATCGCCAGCACCGCCCTGGCCTGCATCTCGAACAGCGACTCCCCGTCGGGGAACCGCGCCGCCGACGGGGTCGCCTGGACCACCTTCCAGAGCGGCTCCTTGCCCAGCTCCTTGAGCGTCCGCCCGGTCCACTCCCCGTACCGGACCTCCCCGACGTCCTCCAGGGTCTCGATCTTCAGCCCCTTGGCCCCGGCCACCACCGCCGCCGTCTCCTGGCACCGCTCCAGCGGGCTGGCGTACAGCGCGTCGACCGCCACCGGCCCCAGCCTCCCGGCCAGCCCCTCCGCCTGCCGCCGCCCCTCCTCCGACAGGTGCAGCCCAGGCATCCACCCCGACAGCCGCGCCCCGGTGTGCTCGGTCACCGCATGTCGCAACAGCAGCAGAAGTCGCATCCCGCCATTCTACGGAGCAACCCGGCCAGCGCTCCCCGGCTCGGCCCTAGGGCTTGCGGGCAACCCCACCGTAGGCGTAGACGCTGCGCGGGTCCTGCTCGGCACCGGGATCGGGCCGCCAGGTCGCCATCGGCACCAGGCCGGGCTCGACCAGCTCCAGGCCGGCGAAGAACGGCTCAGTGTCGGCCAGACTGCGGGGCACGTTGGGGATCCCACCCTGCTCCGACGCCGCGGCCAGGGCCCGCATCGCGTCCGGGTCGAAGTCGGGGGTCGACTGCGACAGCACCAGGTAGCTGCCGGGCGCCAGCGCGTCGACCAGGGTGGCGACGATTCGGCGCGGGTCGTCGTCGTCCCGGAGATGGTGCATGACCCCGATGAGGACCAGGCCGACCGGCTGGGCGAGGTCGAGGGTCCCGGCGACGGCCGGGTCGCCCAGGATCGCCTCCGGTTCGCGCAGGTCGGCCTGGATGAACGCCACCGGCCCCTCCGCGGTCCCGGCCATCAGCGCACGGGCATGGGCCAGCACGATCGGGTCGTTGTCCACGTACAGCACCCGCGACTCGGGGGCGACCTCCTGGGCGACGTCGTGGACGTTGCCGGCGCTCGGGATGCCGGTGCCGATGTCCAGGTACTGGTGGATGCCGGCGTCGCGGGTCAGGTAGCGCACGGCCCGCCTCAGGAACGCCCGTTGCGCGCGCACCTGGGTGCGGATCGTGGGAAGCGCCCCGGCGATGGCGTCCCCGAGCGCCCGGTCGGCGGGGAAGTGGTCCTTGCCGCCGAGCCAGTAGTCGTACACCCGAGCCGACTGGGGCACGTTGGTGTTGATCTCGGGCGGTACCTGCTGTGTCCCCGTGTCGTCGTTGGCACCGGGCTCCGGCATGTGGGTCCCTTCAGGGCGATGGAGAGCGTCCGCAAACCGGATGATACCCGGGCGATTAGCTCGGGTTGCTCACGTGCCCCGCCCTGCTGCGGCCAGGCCGGTGCGGACGGCCCAGGTGGCGACCTCGGTGCGGGAGGTCATGTTGAGCTTGGCGAGGATGTTGGAGACGTGGACCGAGGCGGTCTTGGTGGAGATGTAGAGGCGGCGGGCGATCTCGCCGTTGGAGCAGCCCTCGGCCAGGAGGGTGGCGACCTCGCGTTCGCGGGGGGTGAGGGGGGTCGGGTCGGCGGGTGGGGGCTGGCCGTGGCCGAGGCGGCGGAGGAGGGCGGTGGCCTCGTCGCGGCGCCAGCCGGGCCAGCGCTCGAGCAGGCCGGCGGCCTGGCGGGCGTGGTCGAGGGCGGCCGGCCGGTCGCCGAGGGCGAGCAGGCAGCGGGCGGCGCCCTGGTGGCAGTCGGCGAGCAGGAAGGCGGCCCGGTAGACCTCGGCGTGGGCGAGCACCTGGCGGTAGGCGGCGAGGGCGGGCTCCCGGTCGCCGGCCACCTCCAGCAGGGCCGCCTCCAGGTGCTGGCGGCCGGCCCGGCGCGGGCTCCAGCGGTCGCCGGTGTCGGGGGTGGCGGCGTCGATGGCGTCCAGCAGCGGGCGGACCTCGGCGGGGGGCAGCCCGGCCCGGACGGCGGCGACCAGGCCGTGGATGCCGAGAGTGCCGTAACTCCAGCTCCAGCCCCGCCAGGCCGGGGCGGTCAGGTAGGCGGCCAGGGCGGCCCGGGCCGCCTCCAGGTCCCCGCCCCGGGCCGCCACCGCCATGCGGACGGCCCACAACCAGGCGATGTCGCAAGGGTCGACCCCGGAGGAGGGCCGGTCCTGGTGCCGGCGGAGCAACGCCTCCGCCTGGTCGAGGTCGCCTGTCTCCAGCAGCAGGCTGGCCTCGTGCAGGTCGATCCAGAGGGGGTCGACCCATCCCTCCAGCGGGACCAGCTCGGAGCGGCGGGCGCCGCGCACGGCGTCAAGGGCCGTCGCCAGGTCGCCCTCGACGATGGCGATCTCGCTGCGGTTCATGGCCCAGCCGGGGGCCTCCGACCCGCGGCCGGTGCGCTCGCCGGTCTCCTGCATCCGCCGCAGGACCTGGCGGCTGCGCTCCGGCGACCAGATGCCGAGCTGGTGGACGAGCAGGTTGTAGAGGGCCCGGTGGAGCAGGTAGCCGAAGTCGCCCACCTCGGCCTCGGCGGCCGCCTGCTCGAGCAGGGCGATGCCCTCCTCGTGGCCGGCGAGGGTGCTGGCCAGGGCGGTGCCCTTGTTGACCAGGGCCGAGACCCGCACGGCCGGGCTGCCGACGGCGTCGGCCATGGCCAGCGCCTTGTCGGCCCACTCGACGGCTCTGGCGTGCTGGCCGCTCAGCATGTGGGCCTCGGCGACCAGGCTGTAGGCGCGGGCCAGGGTCTCGCCCTGGCCGAGCGGCTCGGCCACCCGGAGGGCGGCCCAGACGGTCCGCCACTGACGCTGGAAGTCCCGCGCCTCCCAGTAGAGCCGGGCCAGGTGGATCAGGGCCCTGGCCTCCAGCTCGGGGTCGCCGCCGGCGGCGGCCTCCTGGTGCCAGCGCTCGCCGTGCTCGATGGCCAGCGACTGGAGCCCGATCATCCAGGCCGCCTTGGAGGCGGCGGCGAGCAGGTCCAGGTCGCGGTCGGCCTCGGACAGGCCGGTCTCGGCCAGGCGCAGAGCCTCGGCGGTGGAACCCTGCTGGAGGTAGCTCCAGGCGCCGCTGCGGGCGGCCTCGACCAGCTCGTCGTAGCGCCCGGCCCCCTGGGCGTGCCAGGCCACGGCCGCCCAGTCGTCGGCGCCGCTCTCCTGGATGGCGGCCAGGGCCTTCTCGTGCAGGCGCCGCCGCTCACGGCCGAGCAGGCGCCCGGCGATCGCCTCGCGGGTCAGGGCGTGCCGGAAGGCGAACACGTCCGGCTCCTCCTCGACCATCACGTTCCCGGCCACCAGGTGGCGGAGGACGGCGATCAGCTCGTCCTCGCCGCTGCCGGTGACGGCGGCCAGCAGGTCGAAGGAGATGCGCCGGCCGAGGATGGCGGCGGCGTCGACCACCCGGCGCTGGGCCGGGTCGAGGTCGTCGAGGCGGCGCAGCACGGCCTCGCTCAGGTTCCAGGGCAGGGGCAGGGCGGCCAGGCGGGCCGGGTCGGCCCGGCCGGCGGTGACGACCAGCTCCTCCAGGAAGAACGGGTTGCCCCCGGTGCGCCGGTGCAGCGCCTCGGCCACCTGGAACGGCACCGGGTTGCGGTAGACGGCGGCCAGCAGCTCGGCCACCCCGGCCCGGCCCAGGCGCTCAAGGGCGATGCTGGTGACCACCCGCTGGCGCTCCAGCTCGACCAGCAGCTCGACCAGCGGGTGGTGGCGGCCGACCCCCTCGGGGCGGAAGGTGCCGGCCAGCAGCAGCGGCAGGCCGGGGGTGACGGCCAGGCGGCCGAACAGGGCGATGCTCTCGGCGTCGGCCCAGTGGAGGTCCTCGAAGACCAGCACGGCCCCGTCGGGGCCGGTCAGCTCGCGGACCAGGGCGACGGCGGCCCGCAGCAGCTCCTCCTGGCCGTAGTCGCGCTCGGCGTGGCCGGCCAGCTTGGGCGCGACCGGGGCCAGCAGCAGGCGCAGCGGCTCGGAGCGGTCGGCCAGCCGCTCGGGCACGGCGTCCCAGGCGGCCACCCGCGGCTCGACCGCCTCCAGGAGCAGCTGGAACGGCCGGCCGGGGGCGCCCTGGCTGCCCTGGCCGGCGAGCACCGCCACGGCCGGATCAAGGGTGGCGACCAGCTCGGCGACCAGCCGGGTCTTGCCGATGCCGGCCTCGCCGCTGATCAGGGCGACGGCCGGGTCGCCGGTGGTGGCGGCAAGCTCGCGCAGGCGCGCCAACTCGGTGGCGCGCCCGATCATCACCGGGCTCAGCCCGGTCCGGGCGGCCAGCATGCTGGCCAGGCTACCAGCCAACGATGACGGGTCGGGGGGTGGGCCGGGGCCGGGCCGCTCAGGCGGCCCGGCCGGCCTTGGAGGTGGCGACGTGGGGGGTCTCGGTGGGGACGGGGGCGGGGACGACCCGGCTCAGGTCGCCGGCCGGCTCGATGAACCGGGCCTGGCGCCAGCTGGCCAGGACGGGGCGGCTGACGCGGTAGCGGGCGGCGGCGGTCCGAAGGCCGGCGGCCCGCTCGGTGGCCAGCTGGCCCATGACGTCCGGGTGGGCGGTGGGGAACATGGGCTGCTCCTTGGTCGAGGGTCGAGGTCCATTTCCTGTCGCAGCCATGATCCGTCTCTGAGGTAGGGTGCCCGCATCGGGCAACCGCCTTATCTCCGGGGCCTGGCCTGCCTATATCGGCTGCTCAGAGGGCAAAAGGGGGCCTAGATGGCAGCAGCCGCGGTGCTCGCCGGCGGGGCCAGCCGGCGGATGGGCCGCGACAAGGCGACCCTGGCCGTCGGCGGGGTCGAGCTGGCCTCCCTGGCCCTGGCCGCGGCCGCCCGGGTCGCCCACCCGGTGGTCCTGGTCGCCCCCGAGGGCCACCCGGCCCGGCGGGTCGCCGCCCCGGCGGTGGCCGACCCGGGGCTGGGGCCGCTGGCCGCCCTGGCCGCCGCCCTCGACGCCCTGGAGGCCGAGCACGTCCTGGTCCTTGCCGGGGACCACCCGGGGCTGCGGGTGGAGCTCCTGGCCCGCCTGGTCGCCCTGGCCGGCGAGGCCGAGGCGGTGGCCTGCCGGCGCGGTCCCCGGCTGGAGCCCCTGGTCGCGGTGTACGAGCGGGTCCCAGCGCTGGCCGCCGCCCGGGCCCGCCTGGCCGGCCCGGCCGGAGGCCGCTCCCTGACCGGGCTGCTGGCCGACCTGGGCACCCTGGTGGTGGAGGAGCCGGAGTGGCGCCGCCTCGACCCCGACGGCCGCTCCTTCGTCGACCTGGACGACCCCGCCGACCTGGCCGCCTGGGACCCGGGCCCGCGCTAGGGTGCACCCGGGGACACACCACGCGACCGGAGGGTGCGCCATGGACCAGTCGAACGAGCTCGGGCAGTTCCTGGAGCGGGTCCGCTCCCTGCTCGGGCCGAACCCGCCGGCGGCCAGCCCCGGCGAGCTCGAGGCCATCCTGGAGCTGGCCCGGGTGGCCGCCCACAGCTCGGAGCGCCGGGCCGCCCCGGTGACCACCTACCTGGCCGGCCTGGTCCTCGGCGGGGCCGCCCCCGAGGCCCGGGAGGCGTTCCTGGACGACCTGGTGGTCAAGCTGGAGGCGACCCGCTAGGCCCCGGCCGCCCCCAGTCGAGCCCGCCGGGCCGGATGGTGCCCTGGAGGCGGCGCCGCTCCGGGAACACCGGGTCAGACGCCGAGGCGCTTGCGGATCTCGGCCTGGACGTCGGCCGCCGGCTGGCTGGCGTCGACCTCGAGCACGACCTCCTTGGCCCGGAACAGCTCCAGCACCGGCCGGGTCTTGGCGTGGTAGTCGCGCAGCCGGGCCCTGAGCGCCTCGGCGGTGTCGTCGTCGCGGGGCACCAGCCGGCCGCCGCACACGTCGCAGACATCGGCCACGGCCGGGCGGGAGGAGATCAGGTTGTAGTCGAGCCCGCAGCGCGAGCACAGCCGGCGGCTGAGCACGCGCCGCTCGACCAGGCTGTCGGGCAGGTCGAGCAGGATCACGGCGTCGAGGTCGTAGCTCTCCAGGAAGAACCGGGCCTGGGGCTGGTTGCGGGGGAAGCCGTCGACGATGAAGCCGTAGTTCCAGTCGTGCTCGTCCAGCCGCCGCCGGACGACCTCCTCGACCAGGTCGTCGCCGACCAGCTCGCCGGCGGCCACGATCCGCCGGACCTGCGCGCCCAGCTTGGTGTGGTGCTCGACGTTCCAGCGGAGGATGTCGCCGACGCTGATGTGCTCCAGGTCGAACGCGTCGGCCAGCAGCTTGGCCTGGGTGCCTTTGCCGCTGCCCTGCACGCCCATGACGATGTACTTGCGCATCCGCTTCACCCCGGAGCAGACGCTACCAGGAGCCGGCCCCGGGGACGCCCGGGGCCGGGTCAGCCCAGCGACCAGCGCAGCTCGTAGGCGACCTCGGCCTCGCCCTGCCTGGCCAGGTAGCCGCCCTCGCCCCGCAGGCCGGTCAGGTCGCCGGTGCCGGTCTCCTCGACCACCGTCCAGGTCGTCCGGGCCGCGCCGTCCTGGAACCCGCCCTCGAGCCGGAGCACGAAGCTGCCCTCCCGGCCGCCCAGGGTCCCTGAGAAGCGCTCGTAGCCGGTGTAGGTGGCGTCGGCCTGCTGGTAGACCATCAGCAGCCCGTAGCTGCCCTCGCCCTCGAGGTCGCCGGTGTAGCCGGTGGTGACGCGGGCGTGGGTGAGCTTGGGGGCCCCTTCGGCCTCGGCGTAGGGCTGCTCGTCCCAGCCCTTGATCGTGAAGCTCCCGGTGGCCTTGCTGGTCGTTGCCGTCATCGTCTCGATCACCTCCGCGCCCAGTGTCGCCCAGGCGATGCTGGGAAGGCTTGTAGAAACGCGACGGCGCCGGCCGTCGCCCGGCACGGCGGGGGTTCGGCGGATGGCAGCGGTCGAGGAGGAGCCGAGGGGCGTGCTCGGCCTGCGCGCCGGGCGGCGGAGCTTCGAGGTCACCCGCTCCCGGCCCGGCACGGCCCTGGCCGGCCTGGTCGAGCACTACTGGACGGTCCGCTGGGACCTCAGGGGCCGCGACCCCCACACCCAGCACACCCTGCCCCACCCGTCGGTGCACCTGGTCGCCGAGCGGGACCGCTCGGGGATCATGGGCGTGCTCACCGGGCGCTTCACCCGCGAGCTGGAGGGCGAGGGCCGCGCCTTCGGGGTCAAGTTCCGGCCGGCCGGCTTCCAGCCCTTCCTGGGCGCCCCCGTCTCGACCCTGACCGACCGCCGGGCCGCCGTGGCCGAGGTGTTCGGCCCCGCCGGCGACGACCTGGTCGCCGACCTCCTGGCCGCCCCCGGCGACCCGGAGCTGGCCGCCACCGCCGAGGCGTTCCTCCTGGCCCGCCTCCCCGCCCCCGACCCGAACGTCGCCGCCGTCAACCAGGTGGTCGACCAGATCATGGCCGACCGCGACATCACCCAGGTCAAGCACCTCACCGACCGCACCGGCATCGGCATCCGCCGGCTCCAGCGCCTGTTCGCCACCTACGTCGGCGTCACCCCCAAATGGGTCATCCAGCGCTCCCGCCTCCACGAGGCGGTCGAGCGCCTCGACCAGGGCGACCACGTCGACCTGGGCTTCCTCGCCCGCGACCTCGGCTACTTCGACCAGGCCCACTTCGCCCGCGACTTCCGCTCCGCCGTCGGCCGCCCCCCGACCGCCTACGCCAAGCCGGCGGAAGACCAGGCCTGATCCGCTGGGCGGCGGCGCTAGCGGTCGCCGGGAACCACCAGGCCGGACTCGTAGGCGGTGACCACGGCCTGGGTGCGGTCGCGGAGGCCGAGCTTGGCCAGGATGCGGCGGACGTGGGTCTTGACCGTCTCCTCGCTCACCACCAGGCGGGTGGCGATCTCGGTGTTGGACAGGCCCTCGGCGAGCAGGCGCAGCACCTCGGTCTCCCGGGGGGTCAGGGTGGCCAGGGCGGCCGAGCCGGGGGACGACCGGGGCCGGAGCCGGGCGAACTCGGTGATGAGGCGGCGGGTGACCGTCGGGGCCAGCAGCGCCTCGCCGGCGGCGACCACCCGCACGGCGTCGAACAGCCGGTCGGCGGTCACCGCCTTGAGCAGGAAGCCGCTGGCCCCGGCCCCGAGCGCGTCGTAGACGTGCTCGTCGAGGTCGAAGGTGGTCAGCACGAGGACCCGGGGCCGGTCGCCGCCGTCGGCTCCGGCGGTGATCCGGCGGGTGGCCTCGATGCCGTCCATCACCGGCATCCGCACGTCCATGAGCACCACGTCGGGACGGTGCTGACGGCAGACCCGGACCGCCTCGGCGCCGTCGGCCGCGCTCCCGACCACGGTGAAGTCCGGCTGGGTGGCCAGCAGCATGCCGAACCCGGCCCGGACCACCTCCTGGTCGTCGACGACCACGATGCGGATCCCTGGCCGGGCGCTCATCCGGCATCCTCGCCGATGGGGAGCTCGGCCTCGACCACGAAGCCGGTGGCCGGCGCGGCCCCGGTGCGGAGCCGGCCGCCGACCATGGCGGCCCGCTCGCGCATGCCGAGCAGCCCGTGGCCGGCCGCCGCGGCCTTGGCGGGCGGCCCCGGGCCGTTGTCGCGCACCCGCAGGCGCAGCGTGTCGTGGAGGTAGTGGAGCTCGACGTCCACGGCCGCGCCGGGGGCGTGGCGGCGGGCGTTGGTCAGCGCCTCCTGGACGATCCGGTAGGCGGTGAGCTCGATCCCCGGGCTCAGCGGGGCCACGCCGCCGCGGACGATCAGCCGGGTGCTGGCCCCGCCGGCCTCCCTGGCCTGGTCGATCAGTTGGTTGAGCTGCTCGAGGCCCGGCTGGGGCTCCCGGCTCGGCTCGGCGCCGGCGTCCTCGCGCAGCAGCCCCAGCAGCCGGCGCATCTCGTTCAGGGCCGTCCGGGCGGTGTCGCCGATGGTGGCCAGCCGCTCGGCCCCCTGGGCGGGCATGCCCGGCGTGGCCAGGCGGGCGATCTCGGACTGGACGGCGATCATGGAGATGTGGTGGGCGACGACGTCGTGCAGCTCACGGGCGATCCGGGCCCGCTCCCCGCGGGTGGCGTGCTCCAGCAGGGTGGCCTCCATGGCCTGCCGTGACGCCGCCCGCACGGCCGTCCGGCTGCGGGCCCTCCGGGCGGCCACCCCGGCCACGGCCACGGCCACGGCCAGCTGGGCGGCGAGGCCGCCTACGGTGGGACGGTGGCCAGGGTCAGGAGGGTGGCGGCGGTGATGGTCGCGGCCGCGGCCGGGAGGTGGCGGCGGGCGGCGGCCAGCGGCACCGTCGACCCCACGACCAGCAGCAGCACGGCGGGCAGGTCGGTGGGGGAGCCGTTGCCGTCGGCGGCCACCTCGGCGACGGCGAGCAGCCCGAGGAGCGCGCCGCCGGCCGGCGGCCAGCGGTCGAGGACGGCGCTCGCCTGACTCACCGCCCCATTGTCCCGCCAACCGGGCCGCCTGGCGTCACCCCTGGCCGGGCACTTCGGCGTCCCTCGGGGGAGGGACCGGCCGGG
>Ga0126306_10002307_pt1 | contig 10687 bp, 5 predicted proteins | sample Plot27_FD_92592 | JGI IMG/M metagenome (GOLD analysis project Ga0126306, IMG submission 92592) | Serpentine soil microbial communities from UC McLaughlin Reserve, CA, USA - Plot27 | ecosystem: Environmental > Terrestrial > Soil > Grasslands | place: USA: UC McLaughlin Reserve, Lake County... | reverse complement strand
TCGCCGACGACCTCGCCGTCCGGGCCGAAGCGCTTGACGCCGACGTAGTCGAGGTACGACGAGCGGTGGATCGGGGAGCGCGCGTTGGCCTTGGTGAGGACGAGCAGCTGCGGCTCGCGCGCGAGCGCGCGCACGTGCGCTGGCAGCTTGGAGAAGCCGCGCGGGCTGCGCGGGGCGTCGCGCAGGATGCCGAGCTCGGAGCCGGCGACCGGGCGCAGCTGGTCCTCTCCCTTCGCGCTGGCCAGCTCGTACTCGCGGTAGCCGAGGAACGTGAAGTGGTGGTCCTCGATCCACGCGAGCAGCGCCCGCGCCTCGTCGACCTCGACGGCGTCGAGCCCGGGCGGCGGCTGCTCGAGCTCCGCGATCAGCTCGCCGACGCGGGCGCGCATCGCCGGCCAGTCCTCGACCGTTGCGCGGACCTGGGCCAGCACCTTGAGCAGCGCCTGCGCGAGCGCCTCGTGCTCGCTCGCCTCGCTCTGACGGTCGACCTCGATGTGCATCAGCGACTCGGTCAGCTCGCCCTCGTGCGCGGGGGCGTCCTGCGCGATCACCTGGTCGAGCTCGCCGTCGGCGCTGCGCCGCACGCGCACGACCGGGTGGATGTTCACGTGGATGCCCGACTCGAGCCGGCTGAGCTCCATGCTGACCGAGTCGACGAGGAACGGCATGTCGTCGGTGACGATCTCGATCGCGGTGTGCGGCGACTGCCAGCCGTCCTGCTCGAAGCTCGGGTTGTAGACGCGCACGCGCGGGGCGCCGGGGTGGCGGCGGCGGGCGAAGTTCAGGTGCGCGAGCGCGGCGCCATAGAGGTCGAGCGTGTCGCGCTCGAGCAGATCGTCCGCGGGCGCGCGCCAGTAATACTGGCGCACGAACTCCTCGGCCTTGGCGGCGTCGGCGGCCGCCATCCGCTCGCGCACGCGCTCGCACACCGAATCGATGAGCGCGGCCTCGGCGTCCTGGGCATGCGTGACCAATCGATCTCCTCCTCGCCCGCGAAACTACGCCCGCGACGCTCGGGGGTCAACGGCGCTGACTACGATCCGTGCACGTGGTGGAGTTCGCGGGAACGCTGCGCGAGTCGCGCGGCGGCTGGCGCCGGATCGAGGTCCCGTTCGACGCCGGCGCCGTGTTCGGGCAGGCGCGGCCGCCTGTCCGCGGGACGGTCAACGGGACGCCGCTGCGCAGCCGGCTCGCCGTCTACGGCGGCCGCAGCTATCTCGGGCTGCGCGCCGAGATCCGCAGGGCGGCGGGCATCGAGGTGGGCGACAGCGTCGACGTCGTGCTCGAGCTCGACGAGGCCCCGCGCGAGGTCGAGGTCCCGGCAGTGCTCGCCGCGGAACACAGCGCCGTGGGGATCCGCGAGCACCGCGATCGAGCCCTGCGGCATCCGCACCGGCCCGTTGTAGAGCCGGCCGCCGAGCCCGTCCACCTCCCCGACCAGCCGGTCGACGTCCTCATGGCCGAAGTACGGCATCCAGCTCGGCGGCGCCTCCGACCCCATGCGCTGCGGGTCGTGCGGCATGATGCCGCCTCCCAAGCGGTCGCCGTTGCGGATCGTGCGATACCCGCCGGCGTCCGGGATCTCCTCGGTCGTCCAGCCGAAGAGGTCGCCGTAGAAGCGGGCCGCGGCGTCCGGATTCGGAGTGACGAGGTCGTTCCACGTCAGCGCGCCCGGGGTGTTGACCAGCGCGGCGCCGATGTGACCGCGCGGCTCCCACAGGCACAGCGCGGCGCCGGTCGGATCGGCGATCACGGCCATCCGCCCGAGCTCCATGACGTCGAACGGCGCGGCCATGACGTCGCCGCCGAGCTCACCGGCACGGGACGCGGCGTCGTCCACGGAAGCGACCGTCACGTAGCAGTTCCAGTGCGGCGGCTCGTCGGAGCCGAACAGCGCCGCGACCTGCTTGCCGTCGCGGCTGGCCATCGAGTAGACCTGCCCACCGGGGATCGGGTTGTCGTCGTACTCCCAGCCGAACAGGCTGGAGTAGAAGGACTTCGCCGCGCCGGCGTCGCTGGTGGCCAGCTCCGCCCACGAGAACGTGCCCGGCGCGTAGCTCGTTCGTTCGCCCATGGGCGGGATGCTACGCCCGCCGCTCAGCCCGCCGCGAGCTGCTGCCACGTCTTGCCGCTGCGAACGCTCTCCGGCCGCTGGGCGGCAATGTCCGACCCTCGGCGCGCCTCGTCGTCGGCCATCTTGACGAGGATCCACTGGCGCTCGTCGGTGCGCGTGAGCGCGAAGCCGCCGCCCAGCTTGTGCCCGTGGAGGGTCACGACGAGATGGTCCGGCTCCGCTCGCACGAGCTCGAACTCGCCCTCGTCCCACACGATCACTGCGCCCGAGCCGCGGATCGAGTCGGCGTAGACGCCCTCGAACGCGACGGGCTCGACCGCGTGGTCCGGTACCGCCACGGCCAGCCGCTTGACCGCAGGGTCGAGCGACGGCCCCTTCGGCACCGCCCACGAGCGCATCACCCCGCCCAGCTCGAGCCGGAGGTCGTAGTGCAGCGTGGTCGCGTCGTGGAGCTGGACGACGAAGCGCGGCATCGCGCGGGCGGCGGGTCAGAACAAGCGCGGCGTCGCGGTCGATAGCGGCGGCGCCGGCTCGCCGCGGAGGATCGCGCCGATCGCCCGGCTCGACGCCTCGTCGGGCGACTCGCTGATGACCGTCGCGGGGCGGTCCTGCGCCGCCAGCGCCGCGGCCAGCGGCTCGGCGCGGAGCGTCCCCTCGCCGTACGGGAGGTGCGACTTCTCGTTGCGGTTGGCATAGCTGATGTCCGAGAAGTGGATGTGGAACGGCACGCCCGGGGCCATCGCGGCGTCCGCCGCTGCGAGCGTCCGGGCGAACACGTCGGCGTCGGTGTACCCGCCGTCTGTGACGGCGTGCAGGTGGGCGAAGTCGATCACCGGCCGCACCCACGGGAGCCGAGCGGAGATCGCGACCACATCCTCGAGGCTGCCGAGCTCGCGCAGGCGCCCCATCACCTCGACGCCGAACGGCACGTCGCGGTCCTTCGCCGCGAGCCGCTCCCGCAGCTCGCCGAGCTGCTCGACGACGGCGCCGATCGCCTCGTCCCGCTCACGCCCGAGCAGGAAGCCCGGGTGCATGACGACCGGCGCGGCGCCGCACGCTCGCGCGAGGCCGGCGGTGTGATCGAGCATCCCCATCGCCATCCGCAGCTTCTTGCCGCGGTCCACGTGCCCGACGAAGGCGGCGATCGGCGCATGGATCGAGAGCGCGATCCCGGCCTCGGCGGCGCGCGCGCCGAGCCGGCTCGCGTAGTCCCAGTCCATCCAGAAGCCGCCCTCGAAGTCGATCTCGCATGCGCCGTAGCCGCGCTGCACGAGCAGCTCGACGGCCTCCTCGGGCCGCTCGCGCGACGGCACGAACGCCGGGCCGAAGCGGATGGCGCCCATGGAGGGAGTGTGGCAGGGCCCGACCGGAGTCAGCGGCGCCGGCCGGCAAGCCGGCGCAGGAGTCGCCGGAGCCGCTCGGCCGACGGCAGGACGATCGCGCGGAGGACGATGGTTCCGTCCGGCCGCGGTTCCGGTACGAGTTCGATTCGAGGCACACGGACAGGCTGGCGGCGGAAGATGAGCCGCAGATCAAGACTCCTTACGTGAGGTAAGTCGTTGGCGTCGCCGCCGCGACGCGCTCCTCCGCCCGCCGCACCCCGCGCTCGATCGTGTCGATCAGGTCCGCGCGCAGCGCGGAGACGGGGATGATGCGATCGACTGAGCCTACGTCGACCGCGCGCGCGACGCTGTGGATCGCGTCGAACTCGGCCGCGAGCTCGCCCAGCTTCTCCGAGCGCACGGCCGTCCAGAGCGCGTCGCGCTCGGCGCGCAGCCGCCGGCGCTCGGCGCCGTCGTCCGTCGCGCCGATGCGCTCGTCGAGCTCCGCGATGCGCGCGTCGCTGCGCGTGCGGACGTCGACGTCGCGCGCGAACACCACGGCGGCCGCGGGCGCGCCGCCGATCACCGACGCGTGCGCTCCTTCCAGCGCGATCGTCTCCAGCTCGTCGTTGAGCCGGCGCGAGAAGACCACGAACGCGCCGCCGTGGAAGCGGGAGACGACGCAGAACGCGATCGGACCGTCGAAGTTGACGATCGCGCGGCCGATCTCGGCGCCGTACTCGAGCTGCAGCCGGCGCATCGACTCGGGCGAGCCGTCGAAGCCGGCGAGGTTGGCGAGCACGACGAGCGGTCGCCGGCCGGACGCGGCGTTGATCGCGCGCGCGATCTTCTTCGAGCTCGCCGGGAACAGCGTTCCCGACGTCCACTGCTCCGGGCCGTCGGCCGGCACCGGGCCGAAGCGAGCGAGCGGCCGCGACTCGATGCCGAGCAGCGCGACGGGCCGGCCGCCGAGGCGGGCGTCCCATGCGACGGCGATCTCGGCCTCCCGCATGCCGGCCCAGCGCTCGAGCGGCGGGTGGTCGCGATCGACCACGGCGCGCATCACCGCGCGGATGTCGAACGGCTTCTTGCGCCCCGGGTTGGTGGCCTCGGAGAAGATCTCCCCGACCGTCGCGAGGTCGGAGTCCGGAGCGCTGTGCGGCGCGCTCGCGACGTCGCGAGCGGGCGGGTCGACGCTCGCCGCGCGGCGCGGGAAGCGCTCGCCCGGCGCCACGTAAGACAGCTCGTAGTAGCGCAGCAGCAGCGCGCAGGCGCCGGCGAGATCGGGCGCCCAGTACTGCGCCTGCCCGTTGGGCCCCATCACGCGGTCGTAGCCGCCGATGCCGAAGTTGTCGTCGGCCGACACGCCGCCGGAGTAGTCGAGCGCCTGCTTGCCGGTCAGGACCATCGCGCTCTCGGGCGTCATGACGAGGATGCCCTTCGTGTGCATGAGCATCGTCGCCTCGGCGTTGAAGTACGGCTGGGCGCCGACGTTGATGCCGCTCACCACGACGTTGATCTCGCCGCCCGCCTGCGTGAAGCGCACGATCCGCCGCAACACGGCGGCGACCCAGTCCATGTTCTCCGTGCCGGAGTCCATCGCGATCTTCGCGCCGGACGAGACCGCGAACCACTCGCACGGCACGTCGAGCTGCTCGGCGAGGTCGAGCGCGGCGATGATCCGCCGGCACTCGGGCTCCGCGAGCGAGCCGAGCGACCGCGTCGGGTCGCCCAGCAGCGCGACGCGCAGCATCCCCTCGGGGTAGCGCTCGGTGCGGTTGCGGACGAGTCCGACGACCACGCTGGCGCGGTTCGTCGCCGGCGGACGCTCGACCGGGACGAGCTCGCCGGCGTCGTCGAGGTCGTGCTCGACGAACTCGCCGGCCGGGATCGCCGCGCCCGGCTCCGCCCGCCGGGGGGTGAGGACCTTGACGATCTCCGCCGGGTGCAGCGTGCGGCGGCGGCGGGCAGAGACGATCCGCTGGGCGCCCTCGTCGAGCGGCTGGAGCGGATCGGTCGGCGGCTCGTCGACCTCGACGACGACCCCCTGGCCGGCGGGATTGAAGAACCGCAGCGCGCGGTCGCGCTCGACGCCGTCGACGCGCATCCGCGCACGCAGCATCACAAGCTCGAGGCCCAGCCCGGCCGTCTCGTGGGCGAAGCGGGCGATGATCGCGCCCGCCTCCTCGGGCCTGAAGTCCGTCGTCGGCCAGGCGTAGAGCAGCAGGCGGTTCCACAGCAGCCGCTCGCGCGCCGGCCGGCGCGACTGGGCGGAGCGCATCGCCTCGAAGGCCTGGCGCACCATCCGCTCGAGCTCCGGCAGCGCGAGGATGCGGCCGTCGTCGTCGCGCACGGCGGTGAGGTCGCGGACCTCGGCGAGGGCGACCAGGCGCTCGTCGCGCTCGTTCTCACGCGCGACCGCGCGGAACAGGTGGATGTCGGGCGCCGACGGGAGCCGCTCGAGCGCGAAGTTCGACAGGCGCCAGATGTCCATCCGCTCGGCCATCATCGGGTGCAGGCCGCGCAGGTCCCGGCGCTCCTCGATCGTGCCGTCGCCCGCGCGCTCGAACGTGCGCACGTCGACCGCGCCGCTGTCGCGCGCCGGGGAGCACACGATCGCCACGCGCGCCACAGCGGGCGGGAGGTCGGCGTCCGCCAGCCGGCGGTCGAGGTCCGCGGGCACCGGCTCACGGGCGTAGAGGTCGACCAGCACCGGCTCGCCGGCCGGCAGCGTGCGCGCGTGGGCCGTCAGCGCTCGCAGCGCCCCCGGAAGCTCGTCCGGGTTCCCGAGCGTGGCGGCCACGTGGTGGCGCACGCCGCGATGCTCGTAGTCCGCCAGCACGAACGGGACACCATCGACGAGGCGCTGCTCGACGCGCTCGAGCGGGCGGATGCGGTAGTAGCGCCGCGTCATCGCCTCCACGAGCGGTCCGGACGCGCCGACCCGCCGGCTGAGCATCGGGGCGAGCGGCTGCGGGCAGGAGACGAGCGCGGCGATCCGCTCGTCGCGGTCGGCGCGCCGCGGCTCGTCGGTCAGGGCGGCGACGTGCGCTGCCATCGCCTGAACCGTCTCCTCCCGCGCGGCCTCGACGAGCGGCTCGTCGCAGGTCCGCCAGCGCACCTCGCGCGCCAGCTCGGCGAGCCCCGGCTCGCGGCGCGCGAGCGTCGCCTCGAGGCGATCGAGCACGCCCCGCAGCGCCTCGGCGGCGCCGCGGTCGGTCTGCTCGAGCCGCCGCGTGAGGATCGACTGGACGGCGGCGCGCGCCGGCGCCGCGCGCTGCTGCGAGAGGAACAGCCGATAACCCGCGTCCTCGAGCGCCGCCGTGCGCTCCATGCCGTCGATCCCGTAGTGGGCGAGGGCGCGCTCGAGGTGTGCGACGAACCGGTCCGGGAGCCCCTCCGCCGCGGGATCGAGCGAGCGCAGGAACGCGTGCAGATGCTCCTGCGGGCTGCCCATCAGCTCCGCCTCCTCACCGGGATCCGGGTGCGGCCGGTTCAGCGCGCGCACGTCGGCGTAGGTCTCGAGCAGCCGGCGCTCGCGCTCGGGCTCCCCGGGCGCGGCGATCAGGTCGTCGACGATGCGCCGCACGTCGGCGTCCGGGACGTCGTAGCCGAGCACGAGCCAGATGAGGCGCTGCAGCCCGTCCGCGGTGGCTTCGGCGTCGGCGAACTCCACGCGCTCGGTCGCGGCCGCCGCCGGAGCGTCCTCGAGCGGCTCGATCTGCAGTAGCGGCCGCCCGGCCGTTACGTGCGAGTTGGGCGCGACCAGCACCTCGCGCACGCGGCCGTCGACGGGCGCGGTCAGCGACAGCTCCATCTTCATGCTCTCCGTGACCGCCACGACATCGCCGGCCCTGACCGCGTCGCCGGCGGCCACGGTGACCGCCACGACGACGCCGGGCGCGTCGCTGCGGACGAGGCCGCCCTCGTCGCGCGAGATCCGGTGCGGGACGCCGTCGACCTCCACGAGCAGGTCGCGGTCCTGCAGCGCGGTCATCGTCCGGTGCGAGCGCCCGCCGTAGCGGAGCCGGCGCTCGTGCTCGGAGACCTGCTCGATCTCGGCCTCGATCCGCGCTCCGTCGACCTCGACCCGGTAGTGGCGCGGGCCGGTCTGCCAGGCCGTGATGCGGTAGCTCGCGCCGCGGTGGAGCAGCTCGAACCGGTGGCCGATGTCGGGCTCCGCATGCGGGCGCCCGCGCCGGGCGAGCGCGTAGAAGCGACCGCGGTCCGCGGCGGTGGCCGCATCGCACAGCGCGATCGCCGCCTGCACGAGCGCGGCGTCGGCGTGCCGCATCGGCTCCACGTCGCCTTGGGCCTGCAGCCGGTCGAGCCAGCCCGTGTCGACCCCGCCGGCCAGCAGTTCGGGGCGGGCGAGCAGCTCGAGCAGGAAGCCCTGGTTGGTGGTGCCCTCGTCGAGCGCGACCATCGTGTCGGCGACTGCGCGGCGCAGGCGGGCGATCGCCTGCTCGCGCGTGCTCCCGTGGGCGATGATCTTCGCGATCATCGAGTCGAACTCCGGCGGCACCGCGTCGCCCTCGGCGACGCCGCTGTCGACGCGGACCCCGGGCCCGGTCGGCAGCCGCAGCAGCGTGATGCGGCCCGGCGCCGGCGCGAATCCGCGCGCGGGGTCCTCGGCGTTGAGGCGAACCTCGATCGCGTGGCCGCGCGGCGGCGGCGGCTCGCCCTCCAGGCGCCCGCCCGCTGCGATGTGGAGCTGGAGCCGGACGAGATCCGTCCCGGTCACCACCTCGGTGACGGGATGCTCGACCTGCAGGCGGGCGTTGACCTCCATGAACGAGAACCGGCGGGTAGCCGGCTCGTACAGGAACTCGGCCGTGCCGGCGCCGCGATAGCCGGCGGAGCGCGCCAGCCGCACGGCGGACTCCGCCAGCTCGCGCTCCTGCTCGGGCGTCAACGCGGGGCTGGCGGACTCCTCGACGACCTTCTGGTGGCGGCGCTGGTAGGAGCAGTCGCGGACGCCGAGCGCCCACACCGTTCCCTCGCCGTCGGCGACGAGCTGGACCTCGACGTGGCGGGCCGCGCCGACGAGGCGCTCCATCAGCACGCCGGGATCGCCGAACGCCTGCGCGGCCTCGGCGCGCGCGCGCTCGAACGCGGTCGCGAGCTCTTCGGGGCCGTCGACGCGGCGCATGCCGCGGCCGCCGCCGCCCGCCGCGGCCTTGATCATCAGCGGGAACCCGAGCCGCCCGCCCTGCGCGAGCGCGTCCTCGACGCTCTCCACGGGCCCGCCGCTCCAGGGCGCGACGGGCACTCCGGCCCGCTCGGCCAGCCGCTTGGCCTCGATCTTGTCGCCCAGCGCGCGCATGACCGCGGGATCGGGGCCGACGAACACGACGCCGAGCCGCTCGCACAGCTCGGCGAAGGCGGGATGCTCGGCGACGAAGCCCCAGCCCACCCAGGCGGCGTCGGCGCGCGTCTCGACGAGCGCGCGCTCCAGCCGCCCGTAGTCGAGGTACGCGCTGCGACGGTCCTCGCCGTCGGCCACCATGGCGGGCCCGAGGCAATGCGCCTCGTCGGACTGGCGCACGAACAGCGCGTGCCGCTCGACCTCCGTATAGAGCGCGATCACGCGGATCGGCTCCGCGCGCTCCGCGTTCAGCTCGCGCACGGCGTGGATCGCCCGCATCGCCGCCTCTCCACGGTTGACGATCGCGAGCCGGTTGATTGGACGACCGCTGGCCTGCACCCCCGTCAAGCTTCCCCGACCGCGGGCGAGCATGCCTGAGCCGGCGTGCGCTTCCCCCCGGTCGGCCTCATTCATACCCGCCGATCGGCGGGTGCGCGGTATCCGGCGCCGGGCGCGGGGCATGATGGGTCCGGTGGCGCACGCGGCACTGGAGCCCAGCGAGTTGACGTTGCACGGTCACCGCGTCAGCTACCGCATCGGCGGGCGCGGTCCCGCGCTGCTGCTCCTGCACGGGATCACGAACTCGTCGGAGACCTGGCAGCACGTCGCGCCTCGGCTGGCCGAGCGGTTCACCGTGGTCGCGCCGGACCTGCTCGGTCACGGCGAGTCGGCCACGCCGCGGGGCGACTACTCGCTCGGGGCCCACGCCAGCGGCGCGCGCGACGTCCTTACCGCGCTGGGCATCGAGCGCGCGACGGTGGTCGGGCATTCGCTCGGCGGCGGGATCGCGATGCAGTTCGCCTACCAGTTCCCGGAGCGCTCCGAGCGGCTCGTGCTCGTGGCCAGCGGCGGCCTTGGCCGCGAGGTCCACGTGCTGCTGCGGGCGGCGGCGCTGCCCGGCGCCGACTACGTGCTGCCGGCGCTCACCTCGGCGGGGCTGCTGGGCGTCGGCCGCGGCGTCGGCGGGCTGCTGCGGCTGCTCCGGCTGCCGCCCAGCGACGACCTGGAGGTGCTCGCCCGCGGCTTCGCCTCGCTCGACAACGCCGGCTCGCGGCAGGCGTTCCTGCACACCGTCCGCTCCGTGATCGAGCCGGGCGGCCAGCGCGTCAGCGCGCAGGACCGGCTGAGCCTGGCGGCGTTGCTGCCGACCCTGATCGTCTGGGGCGAGCGCGACTCGATCATCCCCGTCGGACACGGCGCGGCCGCGCACGAGGCGATGCCGGGCAGCCGCTTCGAGGTCTTCCCGGACGCCGGCCACATGCCGCACGACGCCGACCCGGAGCGCTTCGCGGCGCTGCTCACCGAGTTCTGCGCGACGACGGACGCGGCGCGGCTCGCCGCCGACCACTGGCGGCCGTCGATCGACGAGGGGAAGGGGAAGTGAGCGCCGAGCGGCTGTCCGCGCTCGACGCCTCGTTCCTCGCGGTCGAGGGGGCGTCCGCGCCGATGCACGTCGGCTGGGTAGCCGCGTTCGACCCGCCGGAACGGGGGTCGCGGCCCGGCTTCGACGAGCTGTTCGAGCACATCGCCGGGCGGCTTGGGCGGGCGCCGCGCTACCGCCAGCGGCTGGCCGACGTACCGCTCGGGCTGCACGACCCCGTGTGGGTCGACGACGCGCGCTTCGACGCGAGCGCGCACCTCCGGCATGCGCACCGCGCGGATATCGGCGCGCTGGTCGACTCCGTGCTCTCGTCGCCGCTGGAGCGCGGACGGCCGCTGTGGGAGATCTGGATCGCCGACGAGCTGGCCGACGGGCGGATCGGGCTCGTCGGCAAGATGCATCACTGCATGGTCGACGGGGCGGCCGTCGTGGAGCTCGGCAACCTGCTGCTCGACTCCAAGCCCGACGGGTGGACCGGGGCGGGCGCCGGGCCCGCGTGGTCGGCGGCGCCGGCGCCGTCGACCGCCGACCGGCTCGCGCAG
>Ga0126306_10002306_pt1 | contig 10688 bp, 14 predicted proteins | sample Plot27_FD_92592 | JGI IMG/M metagenome (GOLD analysis project Ga0126306, IMG submission 92592) | Serpentine soil microbial communities from UC McLaughlin Reserve, CA, USA - Plot27 | ecosystem: Environmental > Terrestrial > Soil > Grasslands | place: USA: UC McLaughlin Reserve, Lake County... | reverse complement strand
GGGGGGCTTAGCGGCCATGGTCGGGTACGACCCCGAGGGGGAACCCGAGGAGGTCGTCGAGGAGATGCGCGAGATCTGGGAGTGCTTGCGGTGCGCGGACGTTACTGCCGCTGTCCGGGACGCCCGGGTGGAGGGACGCGAGGTACCAAAAGGGGCGTATATGGGTCTTTTGGACGGGAGGCTCTGCGCGGTCGAGGCGTCGGTCCACGCGGCGGCTCTGGCCTTGGCCGGGACGATCGTCGAGGAGGGCGCGGACGTCGTAACGCTGCTCTGTGGGGCGGACCTCGGGGAGGCGGACGCGCGGAGGATAGCCGAGGCCATCTGGGAGCTGGACGAGGACCTCGTGGTCGAGATCAAGGATGGGGGGCAGCCCTTGTATCCCTTGCAGATAGTGGCCGAGTGACGACGGCGATCGTCACGGACTCGACGACGAGCTTGCCGGAGGAGGTTCGCGAGCGTCCCAACGTCCGGGTAGTCCCACTGACTTTTTCTTTCGGTCCCGAGGAGACCTACCTCGACAAGGTAAATCTCTCTAACGAGGAGTTTTACGAGAAGCTTAAGGAATCGGACACCTTTCCGAGCACCTCCCAGCCTCCGGCCGGGGCGTTCGTCGAGGCCTACGAGTCTCTGCACACGTACGACAACATCCTGGTGCTGACGGTCTCGTCGAAGCTCAGCGGAACTTACGGCTCGGCCGTCACGGCAGCGAGGATGGTCGAGCGACAGGTAGAGATCGTTGACACCAAGAGCGCGGAGATGGGGTCGGGGCTCATCCTTCTGGAGGCGCTCCAGGTGATCGACGAGGGAGGCTCGTTCGAGGAGGTCAAGCAGGTGGTAGAGGCGGCGATAAGGCGTTGCACGATCCTGTTCGCCGTCGGCACCCTCGAGTATTTGGAGAAGAGCGGGCGTATCGGTCGGGCTCAACGCCTCCTCGGAACGGCACTCGACATCAGACCGGTCTTACGCGTCGAGGACGGGGAGGTTGTGCCGCACAAGCGGGTTCGGGGCCGCAAGCGCCAGATGGCGGCCCTCGTCGAGGAGGCGAAATCTGCGGCGGAGGCCGCACATCCTCTGGCATATGGGTACACCGATGCCGCTGAACCGCTCGCCGAGCTCGCCGACTCCCTTAAGGTGGAGGGGCGCTTCGTCGCGCAGATCGGCGGGGTCGTTGGGTCACATGTCGGCCCCGGGGCCTATGGCGTGGCCTACCTTTAAAGAGAGTGTATTTCAAGAGAAGGGTGCTCTTGCACAGGAGCGCCCCCTGCAGCGCACACCCCTCAGACTACCTCAAAGGACGACCCTGCCGGAGCTACGTACCGTGCCGGTCACGGAGCTCCCCGGCGTGGGGCCTAAGATAGCGGCCGCGCTCAAGGATTTGGGCATCATCTCTCTGTCGGACCTCATCTCACACTACCCCTCGCGCCACGAGGACCTCTCCAACGTAAAGAAGATCTCCGACCTGCGCGTGGGCGAAAAGGCGACGCTCGTAGGGAAGGTGGTGAGCACGAAAAAGCTAGGCCGTCCGGTCCGGGGACGGACTCCGGGTTTCTCGGTGCAGCTTTACGACGGTACCGGATACATGCTGGTGACCATATGGGGTCGCGGATGGCTCCTTAATCAACTCATGCCAGACACCTCTGTAGTCGTCTCCGGTGAGGTGCAGCGCAGGTACGGTCTGCAACTCGCGGCAAAAAACCTCGAGGTTATCGACGATCCGGAGACGGCCAGGGACACTGCGCACGCGAGGCGGTTCGTGCCGGTCTATCCGGTCAACAAGGGCATAAACGCGAGGAGAATGCGAGATCTTGTTCACCGTGCTCTTCATGCCTCCGGGCACATTCTCGACCCTTTACCGGCGAAGATCCTCGCTCGCCATGGCCTTGTGAACCTGCATGACGCGGTACGCGAGTTTCATTTCCCTGCCGACAAGGAGCACCTTGCAACGGCCATGAGGCGACTTGTTTTCCACGAGCTGTTTCTAATCCAGACTGGGCTCGCTGCACGCAAGGCCCGCCTGGAGAAGACCGAGGCCGGCCGGAGCAACAGAGGCGACGGTCGGCTCCTCAACTCATTCCTGAAAAGCCTCCCTTTTGGGCTTAGCACAGCGCAGGAGCGTGTGATCGGGGAAGCCTTAGAAGGTATGCGCTTGGAGAAGCCGATGCGTCGTCTGCTGCAGGGCGACGTCGGTAGTGGCAAGACCGTAGTAGCCGTTGCGGCCCTGCTTACGGCGGTCGAGTCGGGCGGGCAGGGTGCTATCATGGCCCCAACCGAGGTCCTCGCCGAACAGCACTTTATCTCCATCTCGGTCGCGTTGAGTGATCTGCCTGTAAACGTCGTCCTACTCACTGGATCGCAAAGCGCTACCGAGCGCCGGGTGGCCTTAGAGGCGGTAAAGAGCGGCCAGGCACACGTCGTTGTAGGGACGCACACCCTGATCCAGAGAGGCGTCGAGTTCCAGGACCTCTCGCTCGTGGTGGTGGACGAGCAGCACCGCTTTGGGGTCGGGCAGAGGATGGTCTTCAAAGAGAAAGGGACCACGCCGGACACGTTGGTGATGACGGCCACCCCCATCCCGAGGACCTTGTCCCTCACACTCTACGGCGACCTCGAAGTCTCCGTCCTCGACGAGCTGCCGCCCGGGCGCAAGCCTGTCGAGACAGGCCTGGTCGAGGTCGCGGAGCGCAACGACGCCTACCAGGCGCTGCGCGCCGAGCTCGAAGAAGGGCGGCAAGCTTACGTGATATGCCCTCTCGTCGAAGAGTCTGAGGTACTCGAAGATGTTCGGGCGGCCGAAGAGCTCTACGAGGAGCTCGCCGAGGAGATCTTCCCGGACCGGCGTGTTGGCCTCCTTCACGGTCGGATGAGGGCTGCGGAGAAGCGCGAGGTTATGCGCGCGTTCCGCACTCGCGAGATAGAGGTGCTGGTCGCAACGACCGTGGTTGAGGTCGGGGTCGACGTGCCAAACGCGAGCGCCATCGTGATCGAGGGAGCCGAGCGCTTCGGGCTCTCCCAGCTTCATCAACTTCGAGGGAGGGTATGCCGAGGCCTACATCCCCCGAAATGCTTTCTCATAGGCGACCCAAAAACAGAGGATGCGCAAAAGCGGCTCGAGGCGTTGTGCAAGTACCAGGACGGCTTCAAGCTCTCCGAAGCCGACCTGCATATACGGGGTGAAGGGACGCTCTTCGGGAGTCGCCAGAGCGGGATACCGGACCTAAAGGTAGCAAAGCTTTTGAGGGACATAGAAGTTCTGGTCGAGGCTCGTAGCGCGGCCTTCGAGCTCGTCGCCTCGGACCCAGATCTCAAAAGGCCTGAACATCGGCCCCTAAGGCGTGAGATCCAGGATCTCCTTGGCAAAGACGTCGAGTGGCTGTTCCGAGAGTAGCGCCGTGAGAATTATCGCTGGTTTGGCCCGCGGCCTACGGCTCGCTTCGATCCCGGATGAGGTCCGACCGACCTCCGACCGGGTGCGTGAGGCGATCTTTAACTCCTTGGGCCAGTTCTTCAGCGGCGGCAACGTTCTGGACCTCTACGCCGGGTCAGGAGCTTTGGGGATCGAGGCATTGAGCCGCGGTTGTGAGCGGGCAACGTTCGTCGAGAAGAACCCTAAAGCGGCGTACGTTATCCGGGAGAACCTGGCGCGGGCGCGGTTCGCCGACTACGGGGAGGTGGTGCGGGGAGACGTTGTAGAGGTGGTCGGGCGGCTCGCGATGGAGGGGCATAGGTATGATTTGATATTTGCTGACCCACCGTATAGAATCCCGGCGAGGGAGACTGGGGGCGTCCTAGAACGTCTGTCTGCCTTGCTCACGCCCGGCGGATGCGTCGTGTTTGAGAGTGGCAACCTTCTCTCGGCAGAAACCATAATAAACCTGAAAGGGGTCAGCCGCCGCTACGGCCGTACCGTCGTAACCTTCTTTGAGCGTACCGAGACCACGATGAACCTAGCTATTTGTCCCGGCAGCTTCGACCCTATCACCGTAGGTCATCTAGATATTATCCAACGTGCGTCGAGGATCTACGACCACGTAGTCGTGGCCGTCGGCGCAAACTTCAGTAAGAAGCCGAGGCTCTCTGGTGAGGAGCGGGCGCGGCTTATAGAGAAGGCCACGGGAGAGTTCGAGAACGTCTCGGTGGAGGTGATGGAAGGCCTTCTGGTGGACTTCGCGCGGGAGCAGGAGGCCAGGGTGATAGTCAAGGGGCTTAGGGTGTTCTCAGACTTCGAGTCGGAGTTCCAGCAGGCGCAGCTCAATCGAACACTGTACCCGGACCTCGAGACGGTGTATATCATGGCGGTCGCGGAGCACAGCTTCCTTTCGTCGAGCGCGGTGCGCGAGATCGCGAGGTATGGTGGGGACGTGCGCGGGATGGTCCCGGAGGAGGTACTAGATATCGTACGGCGGTCGTACGTGGACAGACAGGCAGCGGCGAGCGACAAAGGGTAGAATAAAGAGATGGACGTACTGGTTCTGATAGACAGGTTGGAGGAGCTGGTGGAAGAGGCTCGGAGCTTTCCCGGCTTCGGCAACACGGCGATGGTCGACCGCGACGCTGCCTTCGACCTCATAGACCAGATGCGCCAGACCATCCCGGAGGAACTCAAGCAGGCGCGTTGGATCGTCAAAGAGCGTCAGGCCATGCTCGATGAGGCGCGCAGCGAGAGTGATCGCATCATCCGGCAGGCGCAAGAAGAGTCCGAGAAGATTACCTCCGAAGAAGAGGTTCTTAAAAAGGCCGAGAAGCGAAGCGAGGAGATCATGGAAGAGTCTCGGCGCCGCGAGCGCGAAATACGCCTCGGCGCCGAGGATTATGCCGACGAAGTCCTCGCGAACCTCGAGGACAATCTGGCCCGGCTGCTTGAGGCTGTCCAGCGCGGCCGCTCGAAGTTGCAGGGTGTTCAGGAAGAGTAAAATGGGGGCATGAACAAGTCGATCAAACTGAAGCGCCCAGGGATGGGCATAGGGGACTCGCACGATCTTTCGGCCGCTTTCGAGGTCCCGTCCTTCGACCTTTACGGTCGCCACCACGAGATTACGGGAGTAGAGGCACGCGTGCGCGTTACGCGCCTTGCGGAGGGTTTGCATCTCGACTTCGAGGTGGTCTGTGATATTGTAACTAGCTGCGACCGTACGCTGGAACCGGTCGAACTTACGCTAAATTTTGGCGAGTCAGAGTTTCTCTCGGGGCCGAACGATAAGGAGTTGTACGTCGAGGACTGGGAGTTTGACGCGGCACGCTACGTCCGAGAGGCTCTCCCGAGCGAGATCCCAATGCAGGTCTTCTGCCCGGGCACGAAGCCGGTAGAAGCTGACTCCGAAAGCGATGAGATAGACCCGCGCTGGCGGGGCTTGAGCGGCCTTTTCGTCGCGAGCCTTTAGGTAGAGATCTGCAGCGCACTAGTTCTTACAACCATGGGGAGGTAGTATCGTGGCCGTACCGAAGAAGAAGACGTCGCAGGCTCGCAGGAACCAGCGTCGGGCGCATGACGCGCTAACGAGCCTGCGCCTCGTTACGTGCCCGACCTGCGGGGAATTGCGCAGGCCACACCGGGTGTGTCCGGAGTGCGGCAACTACAAGGGGCGCAACGTGGTCGCCGTAGAAGCTGCCGAGTAGTTTAGGTTCTTTAGGCTCTCCGCTGCGGGATCTGACGGATGCGTATAGCGGTGGACACCCTCGGCGGGGACAACGCGCCGGGTGAGATAGTCGCCGGTGTTCTTTCCGCCGCGAGAAAGTTGCCAGATGATGAGTTTGTTCTCGTCGGCGACAAGGACGGGATCGGACCGGACCTAGGGGACGCTCCGTATAACGTCACTTGGCGTCATGCCAGCGGCGCCATCGGGATGAATGAGGACCCCGCGGGCGCCTTGCGAGCCCGGCCGCACTCAAGCGTCGCGGTCGCAGCGGAGATAGTGTGTGCCGGTGAGGCTGACTCGTTTTTCTCAGCGGGGAACACGGGAGCCGCGGTTGCAGCGGCGCTCCTCAAGATCGGGCGCTTAAAAGGCTGCCGAAGGCCCGCGATCGCTACGATCCTGCCGTTCGACAGGCCGGTGTTGTTGCTAGATGCCGGCGCCACCGTATCGTGTCGGGCGCAAGACCTCCTCGATTTCGCTATCTTGGGCAGCGTGTTCGCGCGAAGGTACCTCGGTATAGGTGTTCCCAAGGTCGGCCTGATCAACATAGGCGAAGAGCCGGGCAAGGGTAACGATTTGACCAAGGAGGCATACGAGCTGCTCAATCGATCGAACGGTCTCCGTTTCGTCGGCAACGTCGAGGGCAGGGATATCGGGCGCAGGACGGCAGATGTTGTGGTGACCGACGGTTTTACGGGGAACGTTGTCCTCAAGACCGCCGAGGGAGTCTCGCGAGAGCTCCTCGGTATGGTTCGCGACGCCCTCACCGCTAGCATGATGAGCAAGCTCGCCGGGCGTGTGTTGCGGCCACGGCTCCTCGCCATCCGTGACCAGCTAGATCCCGAAAACTACGGCGGATCGTTTCTGCTAGGTGTGCACGCATCTGTGGTAATAGGGCATGGTAACTCTCACGCACGCGGCGTCGAGAACGCTGTCGTCGGCATCTCGAACGCTGGCACCGGTCTCGTGGAAGAGTCCGAAACGGCCCTTGCCGCGGCCAAAGAACGGGCTACCGAGGACGCGGTTTGAGCAGCACGCCGGGTAACCTGAATAACGCTACCGGTAAGATCGTGGGCGTTGGTCGCGCTTTAGGGGGTCTCGTCGTTACCAACCACGACCTCGAAAAGGCCCTAGACACTAACGACGCTTGGATAGTAGAGCGCACGGGCATAAAGGAACGCCGTTTCGCAGCCGAGGACGAAGACTGCGCCACTTTAGCCATAGACGCCTCCAAAGAGGCACTCGCGCACGCCGGACTCGAGGGTGAGGCGGTAGACCTGATCCTCTGCGCTACCTCGACTGCTCCGGAGGCGATGCCTAGCGTGGCCTGCCTCGTAGGCGAGGCAATAGGCGCAGTAGGCGTAGGCGCCTTGGACGTAACGGCGGCGTGCGCCGGCTACAGTTACGCGGCGAACGTTGCGGGCTCGATGCTTAAAAGCGGCGCTGCGAGGCGGGTGTTGCTAATCGGGGCGGATGCGATGACCAAGATCGTGGACCAGAAAGATCGCTCCACGGCTGTGCTCTTCAGCGATGCCGCTGGCGCGGTGATCCTAGAGCACGGGTCTGGTGAGTCCGGCTTCGTGGATCATATCTTGGGTGCCGACGGACGGGGCGCCCCACTCTTGCGCGCCGGGCATCCTGGTGCCCACGAAAAGCTCTACCAGAACGGCCGCGAAGTCTTTAAATTTGCCGCAAGGGTCTTTCCCGAAATGGTTGAAAAGCTTCTTGCCCGTAACGGCGTGAAACCCGAAAAAGTGCAATACATTATCCCTCACCAAGCAAATACGCGCATAATACAAGCAGCGGTGCGAAGGATGGAGATACCGGAGGAGAAAATAGTGGTAAATATGGACCGTTTTGGGAACACGTCGGCGGCGAGCATCCCTATCTCTTACCCGGACATATTCGACGACTTCGAGCCGGGGAAGTATGTGGTCACGGTCGGTTTCGGTGGGGGGTTGACGTGGGCGGCGAACCTGTACAGGATCTAAGGGGAGAAACCTTTTGGCGCTCAGGCTGGCTGTAGTGTTCCCCGGGCAGGGTACGGTGGGAGGCGAAGTCTCAGGTGACGTGCAGGAGGTTGTCCGGCGCGTGGTCGGGAGCGGCGAGGTACGCTACCAGCTCTCCGTCTTCGCAAGCTCGGTCGACACGTTCCACGGGCTCGAGCAGAAGGGCGTGAAGCCGGACGTGGTCGCTGGCCATTCTTTAGGCGAGTATGCGGCGGCTTACGCTGCAGGTTCTCTCGCGCTGGAAGATGGGGTGCGGCTCGTAGCGGAGAGGGACCGGTTGATGACAGAGGCGTCCGCAGAGAATCCTGGAGGGATGACAGCGATAATCGGGGTCGGCGCGCGAGAGGTCGTCGACGCCGTGGAGGCGGTGGATGGCGCTGTCGTTGCAGCCAACTTCAACACCCCGCGTCAGACGGTGATCTCTGGGGAGAAGGAGGCGCTTGCGCTCGTGGCTGGACGGGTGGGCGGCAAGAAGCGCAACCTCGATGTCGCGGGCGCGTTCCACTCGCCGCTCATGCAAGACGCTGCGGTACAGATGACTACGCTGCTCTCGGAGGTGCCGCTAGAGGATCCAAAGATACCCATGATAAGTGGGGTAGACGGAGCGATCCTGGCTAAAGCCGACGATGTGCGCCTCGCACTAAAAGACCAGATGCTGTCGCCGGTACATTGGGTTGCGGTTGTGGGGCGGTTCCTACTTTTGGGGGTTGAGGAGGTCGTCGAAGCTGGAGGGGGGACGCTCGTGAGGATGTTCAGGGACTTTGAGGGTTTAAAGATACGAGGCAGAGTGGCGAAGGAGGTGTTGGCAGCGTGAAGGCGCCGGCAGGCCCTCTGGGGCCGGCTACGATCCGTGAGCTCATCCCGCACCGTTATCCGTTCTTGCTGGTGGATAAGATCGAGGAGCTAGAGCCCGGCGTGCGAGCCGTCGGAATAAAGAATGTAAGCCAGAACGAGCCGTTCTTTGAAGGTCATTTCCCCGATTATCCGGTGATGCCGGGGGTCCTCATTGTGGAGGCCATGGCGCAGGTCGGGGCGGTGGGGGTGATGATGTTGGAGGAGTATCGTGGGAAGCTCACGCTCTTTGCGGGGATAGATAGCGTGAGGTTTCGGCGGCAGGTTATCCCCGGGGACATACTAAGGATGGAGGTCGAAATCTCCCGCCTCAAAGGCAGGGCCGGCCGGGGCAAAGGAACTGCTAAAGTTGGTTCAAAGCGCGTTTGCGAGGCTGAGCTTCTGTTCGCGTTCGCCGCCAGAGTAGAAGGGGAGTGATGGAGGGAAGGGTGGCTCTCGTGACCGGCGGCGGGCGCGGGATAGGACGAGCAGTAGCCGTTAGGCTTGCCAAAGAAGACGCTAAGGTGGCAATTTTATACCGTTCGAACGACGCGGCGGCCGGAGAAACCGCGGAGCTCGTCCAAGGAGCAGGCGGCGAGTGCAAACTCTTCAAGGGTGACGTGGCCTCGCCGGACGACGTTGAGGCGCAGGTCCAGGAGGTGAATGAGACTTTCGGACCTGTGGAAATCTTGGTAAACAACGCCGGGATAAGGCGAGACAACATCTTCTTGCGCATGAAGCACGCAGAGTTTGACGAGGTCCTTGATACGAACCTCAAGGGAGCGTACTTGTGTACGCACGCGGTCTTGCGGCGGATGGTGCGTGCACGGTGGGGTAGAATTGTGAACATAAGCTCGGTCGTGGGGCTTATTGGGAACGCAGGACAGGCCAACTATGCGGCGGCCAAAGCGGGCATGCTGGGGTTTACTAAGAGCGTGGCGCGGGAGGTCGCCAACCGCGGCATTACGGTTAACGCCGTGGCACCAGGTTTCGTGCAGACAGATTTGACCGAAGAGTTGTCCGAGGACGTAAAGGAGCGGATTTTGGGGGACATTCCGACCGGGCGCTTCGGGGAGCCGGGGGAGATTGCAGAGGTCGTGGCCTTTCTAGCTTCGGAGAGCGCATCCTACGTTACGGGGCAGACGATCGCGGTGGATGGGGGGATGGTTATGCAGTAAGGGCGATATATTTGGGTTACACTACGCGCTATCTCGCGGTAGTGAAGAGCGCGCGGGGAGGCCGTTTGTAAAGTCGTATCCGTTGTAAGGAGACGCGGAGCATGGACCGGGACGAGATACTGGAGAAGGTAAGGGAGATCACCGCCGACAGGCTCGGGGTCGACGAGGGCGAGGTAACACCGGAGGCCTCTTTCAGAGAGGATCTTGAGGCGGACTCTCTAGACTTGGTCGAGCTGATCATGGAGCTCGAAGAGCAGTTCGGGATGGAGATCCCCGACGAGGAGGCCGAGAAGATCACCACTGTCGAAGAGGCCGTAGACTACGTGGCAGAGCGCCAGGCAGCGTGACTCACGAGGCTCCCCTAAACGGAGCCCTGGGCGGGCGGGGGCACGCCTTCGTTACCGGTGTTGGGGCAGTGACCCCTTTGGGGATCGGCGCAGAGAGTTTTTGGGATGCGGCGCTGCACGGCAAGAGCGGCGTCGGGGAGGTAACGCTCTTCGATCCCTCGCCCTTCCCCTCGCACATCGCTGGTGAGTGCTCCGACTTCGATCCGGTGGACTTTATGTCTAAAAAGGAAGCCCGCCGGATGGACCGCTTCGCCCAGTTCGGCTTCACAGCGGGACTGGAGGCCGTTGAGAACGCCGGCCTAGCCGGTACCATAAGGGAGGCGCCCGAGAGGGTAGCCATAGTTATGGGCAGCGGCGTAGGTGGGATTTCGACGTGGGAGCGTGAGTACCAGGTGCTGCAAGAAAGAGGCGCGAACCGGGTCAGCCCGTTCCTCATCACCATGATGGTACCGAACCTGGCCGCGGGGCAACTCGCGATAGCTTTGGGGGCTACCGGACCCACCCAGTGTCCGGTCTTGGCCTGCGCCACCGGTGGCGAGGCGATAGCGGAAGGGCTGGAGATTATTCGCCGCGCTGACGCCGATGTGGTGATCGCCGGAGCTTCGGAGGCTCCGATCACACCCCTCAGCATGGCCGGTTTCTGTGCTATACGTGCTATCAGCACGCGCAATGAGGAGCCACATAGGGCGAGTC
>Ga0126306_10002303_pt1 | contig 10693 bp, 10 predicted proteins | sample Plot27_FD_92592 | JGI IMG/M metagenome (GOLD analysis project Ga0126306, IMG submission 92592) | Serpentine soil microbial communities from UC McLaughlin Reserve, CA, USA - Plot27 | ecosystem: Environmental > Terrestrial > Soil > Grasslands | place: USA: UC McLaughlin Reserve, Lake County... | reverse complement strand
GCCGAAGACGACCTACTATTATCGAGTGTTCGCGGTGAGTTCGGTCGGGGTAAGGTCCGACCAGTCGAACGTGGCGTCGGTGACTACTAAGTAAGCGATGTTTCGCCAGCGAGCTGGTGCGTCCATGCCCGGAAGCCTGGTAGTGTCCGCGTGAGGGAGTGCGGCTGCTCTCCCAAGCACTCATGGAGATGGAGGTAGAAGAGCACGTAGGAGCTGCACGTCACGAGCGCAGCCCCGAGCGCACAGGACAACGCAACGGCTATACCACCACAGAAGTTGGGACACGAGGGTTGGAACCGCGGAGCTGAAGTGGTGCTATCTGCGGTAAGCTCCAAGGACGCTCGTGGTTTCTTCCAGCACTGCGGTTACCCGATGCCGGTTCAATCATTATGGTGAATGCTGTAGGGAAGGGGATCTCGTATGGTACCCTCATTTACTCTAAACTCTCGCCACGCTGAAACTTGTCCCAGAGCCGCTCCACAGTGTCTCGAAACTCCCGCTGAAAGCGTCCCGGGCTAAAGCGCTCAGCATTGCGACGGCAGATCTCAGGCTTAAACATCTCCTCATGGGTCTCGAAGAGAGTGACCGCTTCTGTCAAGGCTTCCGAAGTTTGGGCGTCAAAAAACACGCCTGTGGCATTCGGACTCGGCCAACCTATGACGGTTTCCAGAACTCCGCCCTTACCATAGGCAATCACGGGACACCCTGCGGCTTGGGCTTCGACGGGGATAATGCCGAAATCTTCATCTGCAGCGAAGACAAATGCGCGAGCCCGCTGAAGGTGATCTGCCACCACTTCATCGGCTTGATAGCCTAACAGCTCCACGTTCGATTTGGCTATGCGTTGGGCTTTACGGAACTCGGGTCCCTCTCCAATGACCACAAGAGGTGCCCCGATTTTGGAGAACGCCTCGATGATCACATCCATGCGCTTGTAGGGCACGAATCGAGATATTGTGACGTAGAACTCTTCGCGCGGTAAATCCGATCGGTAGTGCTCAATTTCTACAGGAGGATAGATCACCCGTGCCGGGCGGCGGTATAGCTTGTTGATGCGCCGCGCCACGTAAAAGGAGTTAGCAAGAAAAGCATCTACCCGGTTTGCTGAAGACGTATCCCACAATCGTATGTAGTGCAAGATCGATCGTGCTAGCCAGCTCTTGACTCCCCGAGTCAAACCACTCGCAGTGAGGTAGTCGAGGTATAAGTCCCAAGCGTAGCGGATTGGCGTGTGAGTATAACTCAGGTGCAGCTGGTCAGCACTCGTGAGAACTCCCTTTGCTACCGCGTGGCTGGAAGACACCACGAGATCATAAGACCTTAGGTCAAGCTGCTCTACCGCTAGGGGCATGAGCGGCAAGTAAGAGCGATAATTCTCCTTTGCCTTAGGCAGTGCCTGAATAAAGGACGTACGGAAAGTGACGTTTTCTAGAGGCGTCCCGTGAAGTCCAGCCGGATCATGGACTATTGCATGCGCTTCGGCCTGGGGGAAAGTCCCCAACATAGCGGCCACTACCCGCTCACTCCCAGAGTATAGAACTGGCCACTCGTGCACGACGGCGATTCTTATCTCTGCAAGAGGAGATGCCATCTAAGCAGTGCTCACAACGCTGCCACCTCTTGGTAGGTTTTATCTATTTCGGACAACATCCGCGCCTCGGAGAACAGAGTTTGCACGCGCCGACGAGCATTATCTACGATGCTCTCACGCAACGCCAGGTCATCTGTCAGCCGCATGACTGCTAGGGCCAAGTCATCGGCGGAGCGACGATTAATGAGCAGGCCGCTCTTTTCGTTTTCGATGATCTCGCTGAGACCCCCTACGTTTGTCGCAACGACCGGTACTCCGGACCACATAGCTTCAAGCGGTAGGAGGGGTAATCCTTCCCACCGCGACGTCATAATTACCGTATGAAGCTTCGAGAGCTCTTGAAAGGATTCTGATTGCGGCAGCGCCCCCAGCATGCGCACACTTGATAGGTTACGGTGCTTGATTTCTTTTCTTACCTCGTCCTCGAGCGCGCCGCCGCCCACTATGGTTGCGCTGTAGTCGGGTAGACGCTCCATAACATCCAGAAACAGTAAGGGGTCCTTCTGATACTCTAAGCGACCCACGAAACCGATACGCTTGCGTGCTAAGGGCTTTGCCCTTGGGATCTGTGCAAATGATATGCCGTTATTGACGACGACACTTTGCTTTAGGTTCGGCAAAAGGCGATGGGCTTGCGCTACCCTTGCGTCGTAATTGGAGACGAAGAGAACCCTATCTGCACTCCAGCTGGCGACACGCTCAGCATTCAGTGCGAGCCAACGCATAAGAAGAGGCCTCTTTTGGGGAAAGTGGTAGCCGTGTACCGTGTACACGATGGGAGTGTTAATTGCTGCAAGGGCACAAAAAAACCCAGCTCTACCACCATGTACGTGCACCAACTGCGGCTCGAACTTCCGCACAATCTTGCGCAGCTCAAACGGCACACGCGCATCAGCTCGGCTGCGGAAGAAATCTACCCCAAAGCACTTGATACCCAGAGAGTGCGCCTCTTTAGAAAGGTACGAGTTTGCTTGTGTTATGAGACCTAAAGAGTGTACTGCACTAAAACCACGAAGGATCTGCAATACATGTGCTGTCCCGCCCCCGGGATCACCATCAGCGACAATCTCTAGTGCTCGCATATCTCTCCATGTGCCGGTTAAGTAGACAACTTCCCATGAGCAAGCGCTATCACGAGAGGAAGCCACATAATGGAATTGTAGTTTAGAGTCAGGAACCATGCCATCAGACCGAAAGCGAAAAGGAAGGTTAAGACGAAGCATTTCCTGCTCGCATCCTTTTCCGCCTGGCTGCTCTGACGCAACACCCTTACTATGAAAGCGATGTAGAAGACGACCGTGAGCACGCCTAGCAGTCCACCTACCACCAGCCACTCTAGGTAAGTATTGTGCACGGACGCGGGTATGCCTATGATAGCGTTCATAAAGTCATCTGTCTTATTCGCTCCCACGCCAAAAACACCGTTCTGAAAGAAGATGGTTAAAGCACCAATGAATAATAACATTCGATTCTCAGCCGAGGTCGTGCCCGTTAGAGGTGTTGTGGAAGGTCCGGCGGCAAGGTAGCTAATTGCTTCCGAGACATCGCTTATGCGTTGCTCACTATACAGCTGTACACTTTGTGGTATTAAAGTGTGAAATCCGCCTAACAAGAGTCCTAGTGTTGCTACTGTGACAAGTGGTTTCAAGAAGGTTATGCTCCAACCTTTACGCCTTACAAGTGTCTCGAAAGCTGGCGCAGTAATCCACACAAAGAAGGCTGCGAGCAGTCCCATACGTGAGAAAGTCCCGACTACGCCCAACGCGATAATCAACGCAAAGACCGATTTCATTCTAGCTGTGTAAAACCTTGTGAAGACGAGGCCGAGTACTAGTACAAATGCCTGATAATTGGGGTCTAACCTCAAGCCTGTTCCACGAATTAGGCCGCCGACTTCAGTTATTCGGTAACCTAGCTCTTCGCCTGGTACAGCCCACAAGGGCACTAGCCCAAAAGTCTGTCCTACAACTATAATAGATGTGACAACGGCAAAGGCCGCCCATACGCGCCCCAGAACCGAGAAGCCCCCCTCCCAGTGAGTAAGAGCTGTATAGAGGGCAGTCGCCCCAAAAAGACCGCTAAGGACGCTCACATTTGCAGAGAGTAGTTCCGGATCAAGGAAACTAAAATTGACGACATAAGCGGCGGAGTTCGCTAGAAGCATAAGGCAAGCAAGTGATATTAGTAGCAATGAGATTCTGATATATCCCATTAGCGTGAAGGCAACAGGAAAGACTACTAGCCCAACTGCTTTTTGAAGGGATAAGTCTAAGCTACCACCCTCAAGGATAGTGAACTCAACAAACTGAGTAAAGACAAAAGCAACAATAACCATCCACGCGCCGAAAAGACGTACCACCACAGTATCGCTGCTCCGGACGCTACTTCTCACCTGCTGAGTAGCCATCCCCGAAACCTTCCCCGAAAAGCAGCGATGTGGAAGCGCGCTTTGTCCCTGCGGCCCGCTACGAAGTTTAAGAAAGCTCCTCCTAAAGGACGCAAGAGGAAGTAAGCAACAAGCCAAAACGGATAGTCGTGTTTCCTCCAAACCCGACCAATCCCAGCCCCATACCCGTAGGCACGATCGGCCAGTCTTGAGTAATCGTACTCTGGTACGCTAGGATGCAACACACATAAATCCGGCGAATAGTAGAATTTGAAACCGGCCTCTACCACGCGCAACGGATAGTCTATGTCCTCACCCCCTGCCCACGGAGTGCCTGCCCCTACTCCCAAGCTCTCGTCAAATCCCCCAATCTCCTCTACAGCCTTTCTTCGCACGAAGATAGTTGAGGAATTCACCCGCTTCCATACGTTAGCTTGACTTATCAAGCCCGCTTTCCTGTCAAACCGGGCAGTTCCAATTTGCCCAGGATTGCCCATCTGTAGACGTCCCGCAAGCCCGGCAACATTAGGATGAGCATCCAAGAACGCAGCAACGCGTTCCAGGAGCTCTGGGGGATACAAGCAATCATCGTCTGGGAAGGTTACCACATCACCCACTAGGTACTTTAGACCTACATTGCGAGCCGCGGAGAGCCCAGGCTTGGAGGTACAGTGCACAATCGAGAACATCTTCTCATACGGTTCCAGAACAGGCAGCAGTCGCCCATCCTTGTTCTGATCCACCACTATGAGCTCGAACTGCCGGTAGGTCTGGGAGTCTAAGGTAGTGAGAAACCTCCTCACCTCGTCGGTTCGGTTAATAGTGGATAGCACTAGAGAAAATCGGATCATCGATGTACTATCGCTGTAACGTCGCCGTAAGAGAGGAATGGACCATTGAGCGGAGGCATATTTAACCTTGGGCTGTGAGGTAGGACTTCACTAGGATGCAAGATCACTTTCAACACCTTCACCCCGTCTCCTAACGAGGCGCTATCGGAGGGATGGTGGATGTTAGACTCGATCACCATGGGATCCACGCACATCTCGCCTCCGAGAGTGACCTTGAGAGAAAGGCCCAGCTCCATCGCGCCCGCTTGTAGAGTGATGCGAGGGTCCTGGCCACCTATCTGGTTGGCCCAGCGGATCAGGGTGGGATCGTCTGGAGCATTCTCGGCAGGTACAGTTCTGTAGAACTGCCTCACGACTATCGAGTCGTTAACCAGAACGCTCGGTTTGTTCATAACTCTAGATGTAGAGGCAGAAGCCCCGCCCACACCGGGCAGTAACCGAAGGTTTACGAGCGGTCGCCACCACCGCTCTACTGTAGCCCCTGCGAGTGCAACCACGATACCCCTTCGTTAAGCGCCCTTTATTGCCTACCCTTAAGCTTATCCCAAGCATAAGCTAAGGGCTCAAACCTTCGTAGGGTGAGCTTAATCGGGGCTAGCTTCAGCTTCACCCCGATCCTGAAGGGAGAGTATCTCTCTTCTACGTCCAATCGGGGCAAATCGTAGATACTGTATTCTACAGTCCGTACAGCACAGGCGTAAGCGTACCCAAACTTACGGACGGCCTGGATAGCTGCGCCGTCCAAGTCTCCATACGGGTAACAAAAGCCCTGCACGGGTGTGTCTACGATTTCGCTAAGCGCTTGTCGACTATCACCCACTTCGCGTGCCAGCACTTCTGGGTTCAGGCCGGAGAGTCGAGAGTGGGTCATGCTGTGCGAACCTACCTCCATCCCCCGCTCTGATATCTCACGCACATCGCTGGCCCGAAGTAGCCGACGGCGAGTTCTCCTTTCATGATGTTCCCAGCCGTTCTCCTTTCCCAGCATGCCAGCGACTACGAACACCGTGGCGGAAAAACCTAGCTTCTCCAACATCGGCATGGCAGCGCTCAAGAAGTCTTCGTACCCGTCGTCGAATGTTAGCCCTACGAGGCCCCTAGAATCTCCCTCGCTAATCGCCAGACACAACTCCCGCACGGAGACCCCTCGCAAGTTGCGTCGCTTGAGGTAGAGCATCTGAGCCTCGAACCGCTTGGGTGTAGTGTATAGTGGGTCGTAGTCGAAGTCGGGGCGGCTGATTGAATGATACATAAGTATCTGAGGGTAACGCCTCTTATGGTTCATAGGCATCCCCTCTTCCACCAACGCTCCCTTCGCCGTTATTCTCGAACCCTACAGAGCTACATACGCAAGAGGCGGGACTCTGGTTCTAATAGTTTACAGGACTTCCGTGGTGGAGTGATCCATCGGGTCGAAAACCGAGAGAAATCACAACCGCGTACGATGAGGTCTGACCAAACCAAACGTATCCAGCGGAGGACGGCGGAGGATTCCTTGTAACGGCTCGATTGTATCGCGTGCCATGCGTCTCCTCGCCACCCGAGTAGCCCTCGTGCTGCGTCGCCCCGGCATCGGTTGGGTGGGCACTCCAACCACGGCCGCGTTGATCGCGCTCTACATTACCGGTCTGGTTTTGCTCGACGGAAGCCAAACGCAGACACGCGTCACCCGCTTCCCGCCCGGCCACTACCATAACGCGCTCAACCGGTTGTTGCGGATTGTGCTCTATCGACACGAGTGCTGATGGAGCTGCTGATCGCGTGGGTCAAGCTTCATGATTATGACGTTACCCGCAAACTCAATTGGTGATGGTACTCGAGGGTCTCCTTCGATTATGCAGCGTTTCTTCCAATATAGTATGGATTGCGTCGAGCCGAGCCTGCCAAGTATGCCTACGAGCCTGGGCTATCCGGGATTGAATCTTCTGTGGGGTCTCTAGCGTCGGCAACTGTCGGAGTACTTGGATGAAACCCTCCGCATCGTCAGCAAGGTAGATGTATTCTGCAAGTGCACCTTTCAGGTCTGGAAGAGGAGTCGCAACCACCGGCTTACCAGTGGCCAAGCATTCGTAGCTCTTGCTCGGAAAGACCCCTCGCGTGAAGTCATTTATCTTATAGGGCATCAGGAGCGCGTCCATCGGCTTCAGCAGCGCCGGAAGATCTACTTGGGGCACCTGAGGTAGGTATGACACGTTGGGATGGCTAAATAGCCTATGATGCGCATCTTCTGCATATCCTACCAAAGAGACCCGAAATCCGGCATCGGCTATTTGTTCTACGAGATCAAAATCGAACCACCAAGCCCCCATTCCGCCAAAAAATCCTACTCTTTGAACCGAATCACAGGGCTCTGCACTTGAGTAAGCTTGGTTGAATAGTTCAAAGTGCACCCCGGGGGGTATCTGAACCACATCAGGCCGCCGTTCGATGTGCTTTTCGCGCAAGAAGGAAGAGTCTACTATGACCAAGTTTGCGGCATCTACCCATTGCTTCTCGGTGATGGAAATATCTTTGGGATGCTGTGCCATATGTCCCCAGTTTGTCGCGCAGTCGTAGACAAGCGCTCGCGGCTCAAGACCTCTGGCTACCTGCAGCGCAGTGTCGGTGGGCTGGAAGCTCCATACAACCGGGTTCTCAACGTTCATGCTAGCTATATCTTTCAGGATTCGGGGTACGAATACCTGCTTGCTCACCCACCTGAAAACACGGGGCCTAGCTGGCGCCATGAACGCTGAGTACACGGTCAAATTCTCTGGTAGGTTTTTTGTCTTGCCGCTACCATGCCCAGCACGCCCGATCTTGCGCCAGAGTTTCTTGAAGCCCCTTAAGTACCAGTGAATATCAACGTAGTCGGAACCTAGTGCCAGGCCCTCAACGTAGATCACCCGGTGGCCCAACTTCGCGAAATGCGTAGCGAGTGTTTGCTGGCGCTGCCACAAAAAATCCCACTCCACATTAGTCAAAATGACTAGTGGATACTTGCCGAGCTCTGTTTCTTTCACTGTGCGCAGCCTCTCAATCGAAAGTCTGGTGCCCCGGATAGCTGTCTATCGCCTCACGACAGCTCCTGGCACGGTGGATCTCCCCTCCGGGGACTCATCGTCCTCATTTTAGGGCGTCCGTCTTACCGGGGGAAGCCCACGCCGAACGAAGGAGCCTCGCGTATCCTGTAGTTGTAGTTGGCACTGTTAGCTCACCGTGCTTCCACGACCCTTGACGATACTTCTCGATCTCGGATTTGATCTCTTTGACGTATCGTATATTATCGCTCTATATGCTGCCGGTTAGTTTGGCGGGCAATGACTGCCTTGGTTTAGGCGCGGTAGTGTTAGACTACTAATGAGGTTGTGTATGCTACGAGAAGTGCGGGGGAGAAAATACGCTCGCTCCACCCCCCCGTTATAAGCTCACCGGTGGAAACATAGGCGAGAAGACCCAACGACGGCAGTGCCCTTGCGGGAAGCGACGATGAAGGTAGTAGTCCGTCCACTTGTCAATGCGGACCTGGAGGGCCTCGATAGGCTACGCACCCTCGTGTACCCACACCTTCCCGAGGCCTCCGATACGGACTGGAACTCCTCCGTGTGGCGCTGGCTAGGCACCCATCCGCTGGCCGAGGAGATGCACCGCTGGGTTGTAGCCACCGAAGAAGGAGATGTGGTGGGCCACCTGGCGGCACTGCCGCAGTTCTATCGGATCGGCGGGCAAAGGATTGTGGCTCACACGTCCGCGGATTACCAGATACTCCCTCAATACGGTTTCCAAGCCGTCTTATTAATGCGCAGGTTCCTCAGCACTGCCGAGAACTACGTGGTCTGCAACGGCAATTCGGCGGTGATCGACATTGCGACGCGGCTGGGACTCAAGGAGGTTGGTAAACTACAGGTCGCGGCGAAAGTATGGAATGTAGCAGAGATTCCGGGTTTCCTACAATCGATTCCCGGTCCGATATCGCAACTACTTAACTTGGGGCTTCGGACAGTCGATGGAGTGCTGAGCAGCGCTTTTCTTGCAAATGACCTGAAAGCGGAGGTGATCGCTGGGTTCGACGCGTCCTTCGACGAGCTATTCGAAAGCGTCGCCGCAACCGTACCCTGTGTGCCAGAGAAGGACGCAGCGTTCTTGCGGTGGCGTTACGGTCCCGGCTCCCCGCAATCATCGGCAACACTCCTCGGGGTGAGAGATGGGGAGACCTTCCTCGGTTATGCCGTGCTCTGGGTAACCAGTGATGGCGAAGATGGCTACCTACTAGACCTCACGACGCGGCCCGGGCGTCGCGACGTGGTCCGGTCGCTCCTGAGAGAGACGGTTCGGTTCTTCAGAAGGACTGGGGTAAACAACATCAGGCACATGTTCCTCGAGTCACCCACCTCGCCCCAGAGGAAGGACTTGTGGCGGTTGGGCTTCGTGCCCCGCAATAAGGGACGTGCCACGCTGCTGGTCAATTTAGGGGATCAAGGGATGCACAGGACTGCGCTTGATCCTGCCAACTGGTCGTACACCACCGGCGATGGCGAGATGACTTTCTGGCTTAGATGAAACCTGACGGGGTATGGCTGTCAGTACCGAGAACACGTAATGAGACGCAGAGCCCACCATTGTACCCGACAGCTCGCACGACCCCAACCAGGCTACAGAGCTGTGGGTTCCGACCGATCGCTAGGTATTGTTCTCTCGTCGGTCAGACGTTGCGTTGCCTGCAAAAGATGCTTCTTCTCGAGCAATCTCGGGCGACTCGGTTTGCAACCTCGAGTTCCGGAGCACTATACGCGCTATGCCCGCAACCGTAGAGAAGTCATCGGCAAGAAGGTCATCGTCGGGGACCTCGACATTGAACTCCTCTTGCAAGAACCCGAGTAGCTCTACCGCCCCTACCGAGTCGACGTATCCGTGCTCGAACAGGTTGACTCCTCGATCGAACCCAGGATCGTTAGGGCTGACGCTGAACTGTGTTCGGACGAACATTTCGATGCGATCTTCCACCACGTTAGAATCCATTCCACCCAACTCCCTATGAAGCTCCGATTTTTCTGTCTCGCAGGGACGGTACGGCGGCGTAGTACCGTCCGGCCCTAATAAACTGGTTCAAAGCAGACGGGTCGGCTACGCCGTGCAGTGAGGCAAAGCGTCGCCGCAGCCAGTCACCGTCGATTCCCCGGTCCACACACGCCGCCAGAACGCCGCCTCCAGTGTCCGGATTACCTACTTGGGCGCGTACCTTAGCCCGCGAAAATACGTAGTCGGGTACTAGGTCCTGGAAAATCGCCTGGCACAGCCGCCGCTTGGGATCCTCAGAACGCAAAAAACCGTCGCCGAGCATCAAGTATTCGTCGACGACAACGGCGTACGGCTGAACCACCGGGAGATCCCAGGCCGCGAAGACTCCTATCTCTCGGTGGCAGGTGTCGAGACCCCGTACCAGGCTATCTCGTAGGGCCGCCGGCGAAAGTCGTGGGAGGCGGTAATAAGTGACACCCCTGTACTGTTCGGGTTCGTAGTCGGCCAGGAACTCGTTCGCCAGGTCACCGGTGAACACGATGGCCTGTTGGCCCTTCAGTGCGCCGTCGATCGCCCGTGCAAGGAACGCGTTCACCAAAGCGGTATGAACGTTGAAGTCTCTCCAGTCGATCCCTTCCATGAGCACGGTGTCGAGCAGCTCGAAAAGCTGATCTTCGGTAGCGTCTGCCTCCAGCAGCGGGAGGTCAAGGTCGCGCGCGAGGCGTTCCGCTACCCGCCGGTCTTCGCTCACTCGGCCGCCCGGTCGCCGGAGGTCGAAGCTCACCGGCACGACGTTATGAAAATGTTCTCGGACCAGCGCGGCGATGCCGGTGCTGTCCAGTCCTCCAGAGAGGCACACGAACGTCT
>Ga0126306_10002302_pt1 | contig 10694 bp, 10 predicted proteins | sample Plot27_FD_92592 | JGI IMG/M metagenome (GOLD analysis project Ga0126306, IMG submission 92592) | Serpentine soil microbial communities from UC McLaughlin Reserve, CA, USA - Plot27 | ecosystem: Environmental > Terrestrial > Soil > Grasslands | place: USA: UC McLaughlin Reserve, Lake County... | reverse complement strand
CGGTGTCGGGGCCTCGACCTCCCGGGCCGCCGGCCCGTGCGCGGCGGGCGGGACGTCCGCTCCGCTCATCCGCGATCACGCACACGCCAATGCTAATGCCGCGACCTCGCAGAGCCCGCCGCCACGTCGCAGAAGCAATGCGGTCTGCGACGTGGCGACGGGCTCTGTGAGGAGGGGGTGTGTCCTACCGGGCCGGCTCGCGCTCGGGCGCCAGGGGCGCCGGATTCGCCTCGACGGCAGCCGGCTCGTCGGCGTCCACCGACGACCGCACCGGCCCGGGCACCGCGGCAACCTCGGGGGCGTGCGGGTGCAGCGCCTGGTAGTGCGGGTCGCGGTGCAGCTCCTTGACCAGCGAGATACCCAGCAGCGTGACGATCACCGTGAAGGGCAGCGCCGAGAGCAGAGCCGCCTGCTGGAGAGCCTGCAGACCGTTGGCCAGGAGGAGGACCACCGCGCAGGCACCGGTGAGGACGCCCCACGCCAGCAGCACGGGCCGCCGGGGGTACAGCGTGCCCTTGCAGGACAGCATGCCGAGCACGTAGGTGTTGGCGTCCGCCCCGGAGATGAAGAACAGGGCGACCAGCAGGATGGCGGCGACGGAGGTGACCTGCGCGAGCGGCAGGCCCGCCAGCATGGCGAAGAAGGCGCTGTTGATGTTCTCGTTGGTGGCCGCGACGATGCCGGCACCGTCGAGGTCGAGCTTGATGGCCGTGCCGCCGAACAGGGTGAACCAGGCGAAGAACACGAGGCTGGGCACCGCGAGGACGCCGATGATGAACTCACGGATGGTGCGGCCCTTGGAGATCTTCGCCAGGAAGACGCCGACGAAGGCGCCCCAGCTGAGCCACCAGGCCATCATGAAGTAGGTCCACCACTGCATCCACGCCATGTCGTCCGCCGTGAGCGGGGTGATGAGGCTGGTGCTGACGATCTCGTTCAGGTACTGGCCCAGCGAGCGGACGAAGAGGTTGGAGACGAAGTTCGTCGGGCCGACGACGAGGACGTAGAGCGCCAGGCCGATGCCCAGGGCGGTGGTGACCTGGCTGATGTACTTGACGCCCCGGTGCACTCCCGACATCGCCGACAGCGTGAAGAGCACCGTGACGATGCCGATGACCGCGATCTGCGTGCCGACCCCGCTCGGGGTGCCGAAGATGCGGTTCATGCCCTCGTCGATCTGGGACGCGCCGAGGCCGAGCGAGGTCGTCGTGCCGAACAGGGTGGCGATGATGGCGAAGATGTCGACGGCCTTGCCGAACCATCCGTCGACGAGGTGGCCGAGGACGGGCCGGAGCATCGGCGAGATCAGCCCGGACCGGCCCTTGCGGTGCCGCGACCACGCGATGGCGAGGCCGAAGACCGCGAAGATCGCCCAGGCGTGCGGGCCCCAGTCGAAGAAGCTGTACTGCATCGCGGTGACCGCGGCCTCCATCGTGCGCGCCTCGGCGAGCCCGTGCGGAGGGGTGGCGAAGTGGGAGATCGGTTCGGCCACTCCGTAGCTGATGAGCCCGATGCCCATCACCGCAGAGAGGATCATCGCGAGCCACGCCCAGGTCGAGAACTCGGGCCGGTCGGTGGGCTTTCCCAGGCGGATCGCTCCGTACCGGCTGAAGGCCAGCGCCAGGAGGAACACGAGGCACACGAGCGGGACGATCAGGTAGCTCCACCCGACCGTCGCCGTCACCCAGTTCGTCGCGGCACCCATGACCGTGCTGAGGTTCTCCGGCCACATCGACGCCCACACGACGAAGACCCCGAGCAGAGCCACTGCAGACCAGAAGACCGTGCCGACGTTGTGGAGGCCCGGGGCGTCGACGAAGGGGTCGTCGACTCGTCTCGCAGCCCGGGTCTCCCCGTCCGACTTCACCATGTCGACCATGCGCTTTCCGCCTTCTCTCATGAAACCGGTGCGGCTCCGGAACAGGGGCAGTTCACGAGCCGTCGCGCCGGGTACGACCGGCGAGCTCGGAACGGGGTGGCGCGCGAACGCACCGATGAGATCGGAAGAGGGCCTCTCACGGGGCCCGGTGTTGCATGGCAGTCAGAGTAGACGTGAGATGGCACGCCGGTCAATAGTGCACATCGATACGGTCTACATCAGGCGTGATGGTCCGATATGCCTCGATCTCCCCGACTCGCCCTGGTCGATTGACAGCTCTGTTGCATACATGACGAGCGGGTTAACCGGGTCGGAAAGCACGACGACCGGCCGGAGATCCGGCCGGTCGTCAGGTACTCCTGCGTCGTGGGTCAGCGGAAGGCCGGCACCAGGTGCTTGATGAAGAGCGCGAGAGACCTCTTCTTCTCCTCGTGCGAGAGGCTGTTGTCGCACCAGAAGCTGTACTCGTCGACGCCGAGGTCGCGGTAGAAGCCGATCCGCTCGATCACCTCGTCGGGCGTGCCGATCATCGCCGTCTTGTGCAGCGAGTCCAGTTCGAACTCCGGACGGCCCTCGAACTTCGACTCTGGGCTCGGCTCGAGGAAGCCGTCGACAGGCGTGGTCTTGTTGCCGAACCAGGCGTCGAAGGTCCGGTAGAAGCGCGAGATGGCGCGTGCGGCCGGCACCCAGCCGTCGGGTTCGTCCGCCGGGTGCACGTGCGTGTGGCGCAGCACCATCAGCTCAGGACGCGCCACGTCCGGGTTGTCGGCCAGCGCCGTCTCGAACTTGTTCTTGAGGTCGACGACCTCCTCGTCGCCCTTCATCAGCGGGGTGACCATCACGTTGCAGCCGTTCTTCACGGCGAAGTCGTGGGATGCGGGGTCGCGGGCCGCGATCCACATCGGCGGCATCGGCTGCTGGATCGGCTTGGGCACGCTCGTCGACGTCGGGAACTTCCAGATCTCGCCGTCGTGGGCGTAGTCGCCCTGCCAGAGTGCACGCACTGCGGGCACCATCTCGCGGAGGTGGGTTCCGCCGCTCGACGCCGGAATGCCCTCGGCCATCCGGTCGAACTCGAACTGGTAGGCACCCCGCGCCAACCCGATCTCCGCACGACCGTTGCTGATCACGTCCAGGAGTGCGCACTCCCCCGCGACCCGGATGGGGTTCCAGAACGGCGCGATGATGGTGCCCGCACCCAGCCGGATCGTCGACGTCCGTGCGGCCAGGTAGGCCAGCTGCGGCATCGGGCTCGGCGAGATCGTGTACTCCATCGAGTGGTGCTCGCCGATCCACACCGTTCCGAAGCCGCCGGCCTCGGCCATCAGCGTCAGCTCGGTCAGGTCCTCGAAGAGCTGCCGATGGCTGACGCTGTCGTCCCAGCGCTCCATGTGCACGAACAGGGAGAACCTCACGACGGAACCTCACATTCAGGGGGATTGATCAATGGTTGTCTGTTCGATGGCGGAGTCCGCCATGACCTCCCGGGCGGAGGCGGCCACGTGGTCCCGCATGGCGAGCTCGGCCCCGACCCCGTCCTTCTCGGTGATGAGCTCGACGATCCTGCGGTGCTCCGCGCAGGACCGGTCGAGTCGGCCGGGATGCTGCACCGAGCGCAGCACCATGCGGTGGTACGACAGTTGGTTCATCAGGCTCGTGTAGTGCTCGGCGAGCTTGCGGTTGTCGCTGCCCCGGACGATCGTGCGGTGGAACTCGTGCACCAGGGCCGCGTAGGCGGCGCCGTCGTCGTGTCGGGTGGCGATCTCCGCGCTGTCGAGGTTCGCCCGGAGCACGTCCAGCTCGGGGATCTGTCCGCGGCGGGCCATGAGCCGGGCGGCCATGCCCTCGAGGATCTCCTTGACCTCGAACATCTCGACGATCTCGCGGCGGGTGATCCGCCGGACGAATGTCCCGACCTTCGGGCGGATCTCGACCAGGCCCTCCACCTGCAACTGCTTGAGGGCCTCGCGGACCGGGGTGCGGCTGACGTCGAAGTGCTCGGCGAGCCGGACCTCGGACAGGGCGGCCCCGGGCGCGTAGTCGTCGCCGAGCACCAGATCGCGGATCCGAGCGAGCAGGGTGCCGTCGTTCTGTCCGGAGCCCCCGTTCGACCCACCGCGCACGCGCGGCCGACCGGCGCCGCCGCCGTGGCTGTTGTCCTGCTGCTGCTCGACGCTCATCCGAAACGCCCCTCCCTGTCGGCGCCTAACCCTCTCGCGCCGCATCCATCTCGGTCAGGGTGACGTCGCCGGTCGCCCAGTGCGCACGGGGAACCTCCCGGACGACCACCCGCACGTGCTCGGGCCGGGCGTCCACCGTCCGCACCACCGCCTCGTGCACCTCGTGGATCATGGCGCGGATCTGTTCAGGGGTGCGGCCGGCCGAGATGGTCACATCGATCTGGGGCATGGCTCAGCTCCGCATGATGAAGGGATCGGCCACCGGCTCCTCGCTCGTGTTGACCCACACGCTCTTCAGCCGGGTGTACTCCTTGATGGTCTCCTGGCCGTGCTCGACGCCCACGCCGCTGTTCTTGAACCCTTGGCGCGGGGACATCGGCGACATGGCCCGGTAGGTGTTGATCCAGATCGTGCCCGCCTCGAGCAGGTCGGCGAAGCGGTGCGCCCGCGACAGGTTCGAGGTCCAGACCCCCGCCGCCAGGCCGTACTCGGTGTCGTTGGCCAGGCGCGCCACTTCGTCCTCGGTCTCGAACGGCATGATCGCCGCGACGGGTCCGAAGATCTCCTCGCGGACGACGCGCATCGAGTTGTCGACGTCGGTCAGGACCGTCGGTTCGTAGAAGTACCCGCCGAGCCCTCCGTCGGAGGCCCGGCCGCCGGTGAGGACCGTGGCACCCTCCCGGACGCCCAGCTCCACGTAGCCGGCCACCTTGTCGCGCTGATCCGGGAACGCCAGCGGACCGAGCTCGGTCGCGTCCTGCAGCGGGTCGCCCACCGTGATGCTGCGGGCCCGCGTGACGACCCGTTCCAGGAGCTCGTCGTAGATCGACTTGTGCGCGAAGACCCGGCTACCGGCGATGCAGGTCTGCCCGGCTGCGGCGAAGATGCCCGCCACCACACCCATCGCCGCGTTGGCGACGTTCGCGTCGTCGAAGATGATGTTGGGCGACTTGCCGCCGAGCTCGAGCGTCGAGCCGATGAAGCGCGACGCCGTGCTCGCGGCGATGCGCGAGCCGGTGCCCGTGCTGCCGGTGAAGGAGATCTTCGCCAGCTTCGGGTGGTCCACCAGTGCCTGGCCGGCCTCGGCGCCGAACCCGGTGACCACGTTGACCGCGCCGGGCGGGAAGCCGGCCTCGTCGGCCAGCTCGGCCAGCCGGAGCACGGTCGCCGAGGTGTACTCCGACGGCTTGATCACGATGGTGTTGCCGGCGCACAGCGCGGGCGCCAGCTTGCTGGTGGTCAGTGTCAGCGGCGAGTTCCACGGGGTGATCGCGCCGACGACACCGAGCGGCTCCCGGGTGGTGTAGTTCAGCACCCGCCGGTCCGAGGTGGGGATGACGTCGCCCTGGATCTTGTCGGCGAGCCCGGCGTAGTAGTGGTAGTACTCGGGCAGCGCCGCCATCTGCGCCCGCATCTCGCGCAGCAGCTTGCCGTTGTCCAGCGTCTCCATCCTCGCCAGCTCGTCGGCGTTCTCGGCGACGAGGTCGCCCAGTCTGCGGAGCAGGTGGCCGCGCCGTGTCTGGCTCAGACCCCGCCAACGCGGGTCGTCGAAGGCAGATCGCGCGGCGTCCACCGCCCGGGACACGTCGGCCGCGTTCCCGCGCGCCGCCTCGTAGAGGACCTGACCCGTCGCCGGGTTGGTGCTGGTGAAGTACGCGCCGTCGGAGGGTGCGACCCGCCGGCCGCCGATGTGGTGGTCATACCGATCGGGATGCGACGTGGGATTCTGCATAGCCCCTCTCCCGGATGAAGGTGGTCAGTGAGGTGACGAACTCTTGTGGTTGCTGGACGGGGAGCATGTGCCGCGCGCCGGGCACGACGACGGCGCGGCAGTCCGGCAGCGCCTCGGCCAGCCGCCGCGTCATGTCCGGCGTCGACCCGGGGTCGAGCTCACCGGTGATCGCCAGCGCCGGGGTGTTGATCTTCGGCAGTTCGGGCCCGATCTCGGCGTCCGCCGTGGCGAACACCCGGTAGCAGTTCAGATACGAGGCGAGGTCGTTCGCCAGCAAGGTCGTCCTCGTCGCGGCCACCAGTTCCGGATCGGTGCCGGTTCCCTCGTACCAGCGCTGCAGCGAGGCCTCGACACTCGCGGGGAAGTCCGCCTCCGCGACCGCCAGCCGCCCGAGCACAGCGGCGCGCTCGCTCTCCGTGCGCCGGCACACGGAGCTGACCGAGGTCAGGCTCGCAACCAGTTCGGGCCGGAAGCGGGCCAGGTGCTGCGCGACGAGCGCGCCCAGTGAGAAACCGACCAGGTGGGCCGACGCCGGCAATACGGCGGCGACGTCGTCGGCGAGGTCGCTCAGCCTGGTTCCGTTCGCAGCAGGTGCGTTGCCGCCGTGCCCGAGCAGGTCGAGCGCCAGCACGTCGAACTCGTCCTGCAGCAGCGCACTCACGGGCTGCCACATGCTGCGATCCAGACCCACGCCGTGCAGGAGCACGACCAACGGCTTGGACATTGCGGGCCTACTGCTCGCTCGACAGCGGCGCGAGCCGCTGCTGGGGACGACCCTGAGCGGCCGCCGCGAGGGCGATGATCAGCTCATCGGGATGCGGGGCATCGGCGATGCGGACCTCGACCGTCTGATGGTGCGAGCGGAGGGTGGCGTCGGTGATGTGCTTCAGCGGGATGTCGAAGACGACGCCCGCAGGCCCCCGCTTCTCGACCGCGGGCAGGAGGGTGGTGGCGCCGGCCGCCTTGCGGAAGTGGTCGCCGAACTTGAGGGTGTGGATCAGCGCGGATCCGTGCTCGACCTCCCCGTCGAGCCCGACGACGGCCGCCTTCCCGTAGGCCTCGGCGGGGGCGCCGAGCGCGTCGAGCACCAGCGGGGCCAGCAGCTCGCCCAGGTCCGACGCGTTGGCGTCGATACCCGGACCGAGGTCGTCGACGAACCCCTGCCCGGCCCACGGGTTACGGACGATCGCGGCCACGACGACGACGCGCGCGGCGGGGGTGACCTGACGGCCGCCCTCCAAGTGGATCTCCTCGACAACGGTGACGATCTTGCGAACTACCATGACGGGTCACGCTCCAGGTTCTCGGCGCTGACGGTCGGATCTGTCGTGCGGTCTCCGATGCGGGCATGCGGGCGCGGGCCGGTCGACGCCGCGGCCAGCACCACGATCTCGCCGGCACGCGGAGCGTCGGAGACACGGGCGGAGATCGTCTGGTAGTGGCTGCGCGTGGCCGCCGCCGTCTTGTGCCACATGGGCACCACCAACGTCTCCCCGGCGTCGCCGCGCATGTCGGCGAAGCAGATGATCGACTCGCCCTGCAGGAAGTCGCGCATCAGGTTGCCGAACCAGGGCGTGTGGATCAGCGCCCCGCCGTGCTCGATCTCGCCTGCGGTGCCGACGATCGCCGCCTTGCCGAAGGCCTCGACGGCATCGATGCCGCCGAGCGCCTCGATCAGACGGTCGGTCAGCGCCTTGGCCAGGACCGGGGCGATGACCTCCACCTCGGGCGCGAGGTCCGTCGACGGTCCGGTGCCCAGCCACGGGTTCTCGATCACCGCGGCGACGACAGCCCTTTGTGCAGGCCGGGCGGGACCGGCCCCGCTCTCCGTCAGGACGTCTTCGCAGTACAGGACGGTCTTCCGCACCCGGGCGGCGACACGTCCCGGCGTGCGGGGACGCTCGCCTGCCGTCGCGACGGATCCGGTACTCCGCCCGAGTTCCGCTCCGGCCCTGGCGGCGGTGGCTGGTGAGGACATCGTGTGCCTTTCGCATCGTGATGTATGGCAGTGACGGTAGCTGGTCGAGCCGCGCCAGTCCAGTGTCCCGTGCCACGACGCCGTGCCGATCGTCCAGACGCCACCTCGAAAAGTGATGCTCACCAGCATGAACGACGCGAATAACGGTCGCCGTTCGTGGGATCTTGCGGCTCGACAAGTGTTGACGACTCTCCTCGCCAGATCTAACCTCTGCCATACATCGAAACCGGGAGGTGACGGCTCATGACAACGGAGTCGCAGCTGAAGACCCGCGTCCGTGAGGCGTGGCACGAGGCCTGGGACAAGGGCAACGTCGACGCCCTCGACGCTCTGCTGGCCGACGACTTCGCCCGCACCACCCAGGGTTCGGACGAGTCGCTGTCTGCCGCGGCGTACAAGGAGCAGATCCTGCAGACGCGCCGGGCGTTCCCGGACCTGACCACGTCGATCGACGACATCGTCGAGGACGGCGACCAACTGGCGATCTTCTGGACCAGCAGGGGCACGCACCGCGACGAGCTGCTCGGCATCCCCACCACGAACCGCGAGGTCACGACCTCCGGCTCGAACCTGTGCACCGTGGTCGACGGCAGGCTGAGCAGCGAGCGCGTCACCTGGGACACCCGCCACCTGCTGACCGCCCTCGGCATCTCGACGGTGCGACACGACCCGGCGCCGGAGACCGTCGTCTCCTCCCCGGTCGGCGAGCCCGACCCCGAGCTGCTGAAGGGGTTCAACCGGCAGTTCGTCACCGGCGTCACCGTGGTCAGCACCATGGACGGCGACCGGGCGCGCGGCTTGGCGGTGAACGCCTATTGCTCGATCTCCCTCGACCCGCCCCTGGTCATGGTGTGCATCCAGCGCACGTCGTCCACGTGGCCGGCGCTGTTCCGCGCGACCCACCTCGGGGTGAACGTGCTCGGACGCGGCCAGCACGACGTCGTGTCGGTGTTCTCGTCCAAGGACCCGGACAAGTTCGCCCGCATCGACTGGCGTCCCGGCCCGCACGGCTCCCCGCTCGTCGAGGGCTCGGCGGCGATGCTCGAGGCCGAGATCCAGGAACGCTTCCAGGCCAAGACGCACACCATCTTCGTCTGCCGGGTCCGGCACGCCGAGGTCGACGAAGGGGCGCCGATGGTCTACAAGGCCGGCCGGTTCTTCGACGGGGGCGACCTGACCGAGTTGGCGGCGACGTGAGCACCGTGACCGCAGCGGCGGAAGCCGGCCCTGTCACCGCGGGCTCCTGGATCGACGGCGAGCGGGTCGGCGGCGACGTCACGTTCCCCGTCCGCAACCCGTACTCCGGCCAGGTCGTCGCCACCGTCTCGCACCCGACGCCCGAGGACGTCGAGCGGGCCGTCGCGCAGGCGTGGGCGGTCCGTGCCGAGCTCGCGGCCCTGCCCGCCCACCGGCGCAGCAGCGCCCTGCACCACGTGGCCGCGCGGATGCGCGAGCGCCTCGACGAGTTCGCCGAGACGATCACCAGCGAGAGCGGCAAACCGATCCGCTGGGCCCGGGCCGAGGTCGAGCGCGCAGCCGCCACCTTCCGATGGGCGGCCGAAGAGGCGGTGCGGTGGTCCGGCGAGCTCCAGCGGCTCGACAGCGATCCCACCTCGGAGGGACGGCTGGCGCTGATCCGCCGTGTCCCACGCGGCCCGGTGCTGGGCATCACCCCGTTCAACTTCCCGCTCAACCTGGTGGCGCACAAGGTGGCGCCCGCGCTGGCCGTCGGCGCACCGATCGTGCTCAAGCCGGCCCCGAAGACACCACTGAGCGCGCTGCTGCTCGGTGAGCTGCTCGCCGAGTGCGACCTGCCCGCCGGGGCGTTCGCCGTGCTGACCGTCGCGAACGCCGACGCGGCGGCCCTCGTGACCGAACCCCGCCTGCCGGTCGTGTCCTTCACCGGGTCGGTGCCGGTCGGCTGGAGCATCCGCGACGCGGTTCCGCGCAAGCACGTCGCACTCGAGCTCGGCGGCAACGCCGCAGTACTGGTCTGCGCCGACTGGGCAGGCGAGGAGGACCTGGCCGCTGCGGCCCGCCGGGTGGCGGTGTGCGCCAACTACCAGGGCGGCCAGTCGTGCATCTCCGTCCAACGGGTGTTCGTCGACCGCTCGCTCTATCCGCGGTTCGTCGACCTGCTCGTCGACGCGGTCGGCGAGCTCGCGGTCGGCGATCCGTGGGCCGAGCTGACCGACGTCGGCCCGCTGATCGACGACACCGCTGCACAGCGGATCGAGTCGTGGGTGGACGAGGCGGTGCGCGGAGGCGCCCGCGTGCTCGCAGGCGGCACCAGGTCCGGCACCGTCTTCCAGCCCACGGTCCTCACGGATGTGCCGGCGCACTCCCCCGTCGTCTGCGACGAGGTGTTCGGGCCCGTTCTCGTGGTCGAGCCGGTGGACGGGGTCGACGACGGCCTGCGCCGCATCGACGACTCCCGGTTCGGGCTGCAGGCGGGGGTGTTCACCCACGACATCACCGTGGCCTTCCGCGCGCTCCACGAGCTCGAGGTCGGCGGCGTCATCGTGGGCGACGTGCCCACCTTCCGTGCGGAGCAGATGCCCTACGGAGGCGTCAAGGAATCCGGGATCGGCCGCGAGGGCGTCAGGTCCGCCATGGAGGACTACACGGAGCCGAGGCTCATGGTGCTCACCGGGGTGTGCCTGTGACCGTGCGCGCCCGGGCCGACACGATCGTGGAGCGGGTCGTGGAGACCGCGATGCCCACGGCCTTCGGCGCGTTCACCGCCGTGGGATACCGCAGCCACCTCGACGACGGCGAACACCTGGCGCTCGTCCACGGCGAGATCGGTGAGGGCGAGGACGTCCCGGTACACGTGCATCAGGAGTGTCCGGCCGGCGACGCGCTCGAGGGGCTCCTCGCCGACCCCACCGAAGGGCTGACCGACCCGGACGAGGCGCCGCCCGT
>Ga0126306_10002301_pt1 | contig 10695 bp, 14 predicted proteins | sample Plot27_FD_92592 | JGI IMG/M metagenome (GOLD analysis project Ga0126306, IMG submission 92592) | Serpentine soil microbial communities from UC McLaughlin Reserve, CA, USA - Plot27 | ecosystem: Environmental > Terrestrial > Soil > Grasslands | place: USA: UC McLaughlin Reserve, Lake County... | reverse complement strand
GCGTGGGGCTACTTCCTGTGGGTCGGGGTCACCGACCCCCTCGGCGGCATCAACCAGCTGTTCCCGCTGTTCGGGATCGCCAACCAGCTGCTGGCGGCGGTCGCCCTGACGGTCGCCACCACCATCCTGATCAAGTCGGGCCGGGTGAAATGGGCCTGGGTGACGGCCGTCCCGCTGGCCTGGGACGCGGCCGTCACCCTGTCGGCCAGCTGGTACAAGATCTTCTCCAGCGACCCGCTGGTCGGCTTCTTCGCCCAGCGCGACAAGTACCAGCAGGCCCTGGACGCCGGCAAGGTCATCCCGCCGGCCAAGTCGCTGGACGACGTCGCCCAGATCGTCACCAACTCGACCGTCGACGGGGTGCTCTCCATCCTGTTCGCCGCCCTGATCATCATCGTCATCGCCGACGCGGCCCGGGTCTGGTGGCAGACCCTGAGCGGCCGCCGGGAGCCCGTGCTGGCCGAGGCCCCGGCCGAGGAGTCGCACCTGTGGGCGCCGTCCGGCCTGTTCCCGACGGCCGAGGACCGGGCCCGCCAGGCCGAGCTGCGAGTGGGTGACCGCGGATGACGGCCCGGCTGCGGCAGGCGGTGGCCGGCGCCCTCTGGTACGCCCGCGAGGTGCTGGGAGAGAACGCCTACGACCACTACCTCGCCCACCAGCGCCGCGACCACCCCGGCGAGCCCGTCCTGTCGCGGCGCGAGTTCGAGTGCCGCCGCCTGGACCAGCTGGAGGTCCGCCCCGGCCAGCGCTGCTGCTAAGCCACCCAGGTCGTCTCGCAGGGGCGGCACCACCAGAGCTTCCTGAGGCTGGTCAGCGTCCCCTCGTTCAGCGGCTTGTAGCGCTTGGCCGGGTCTCCGCAGAAGAAGCACTCCGGCCCTCCGTCGGCCGCCGCCTCGATCCATCCGGTGGTGGTGGCGGTAGCGGCGTGCATGCCCTCCAGTCGCGGCGTGGTGTTCACGTTCCTCGCTCCGTCGTCGGCCGTTCGGCAGCGGACCGGTGTCGTCCACGGCCTGGTACGAACGGTATTCGCACCGTGTTGCGCCCTGGTTGTCGCTTGGTGACGTCTGCGTTGCGTGACTGCTCGCCGGAGGCGTTAGCATCTGCGACCGACGACCGGCCGCAGGGGCCGGCAGGGACGGGGAGGGGGTTGGGCGAGCGGTGGAGGAGCAGGCGCGGGTCGAGTGGCGCAAGAGCACCCTCAGCACCACCAACGGGTGCGTCGAGGTGGCGGTCGTCGGCGACCGGATCGCGGTGCGCGACTCCAAGCAGCAGGGCCGCGGCCCGGTGCTCGAGTTCACCGCCACGGAGTGGGCGGCGTTCCTGGGCGGGGTCCGCGGGGGCGAGTTCGACCTCAGCGACGGGCGATGAGCGCGACCGACGCCTCGGGCGTCAGCGCCGCCGGCAGCAGCCGCTCGAACACCCGACGGTAGCGGCGCAGGTCCTCCGGGCTCTCCAGGTAGAGCGCGTCGGCGGCGCTGTCGAGGGCGACCACGTCGCGCTCGGGCGCCGGAAACCCGAAGATGGTGAAGGGCCCGTCCATGCCGGCGTGGGCGCCGGCCTCCAGCGGCAGGATCTGCAGCGTCACCGACGGTCGCTGCGCGTCCTCCAGCAGCCGCCGCCGCTGGGTGGCCATCACCTCCGGTCCCCCGACCGGCCGCCACACCACCGTGTCGTCCAGCAGCACGCGCAGGGCCGGCGGGCGCTCCTGGTCGAGCAGAGCCTGGCGGCGCAGGCGCAGCTCGACCCGGCGGTCGAGCTCGGCCGGCGGCAGGTCGGGCCGGACGGCGCCGATCACCGCCTTGGCGTAGTCGGCCGTCTGCAGCAGGGCGGGCACGATCAGCGACATGTAGATGTCGATCGAGGTCGCGGCCGTCTCCAGGCCGACGTAGGCGGGCACGCCGTCGGGCACGTCGACGAACTTCTGCCACCAGCCGCGCTGGCGGGCCTCCCGGGCGACCCGGACCATCGCCTCCCGCTGGGCGTCGTCGACCCGGTACAGCTCCAGCATGTCCCGCACGTCACGCGGGGTGGCGCTGACCTGCCCGGTCTCGATGCGGCTGACCTTGGACGGGGAGCACTCGAGGGCCTCGGCGACCCGGTCGATGGTCAGCCCGGCCTCCTCCCGTAGCCGCCGCAGCTCGGCCCCCAGGCGCCGTCGCCGCCCCGTCGGGGTCCGGGTGGTCATCGGCGGCGACCTCCTCTCGCCGGCAGCAGTGCATTCTGCATACTTGCAGAGTTTGTCCGCATCCGTCAGACTCCCGCAAGAGAGACCATTCTCTACCTTCCGGCGCGGGAGCGGCCATGGGGACCAGCAGGGCACGCCAGCGGATCCTCGACGCGGCCACCCGGCTGTTCCGCGAGGAGGGCATCCACGCCACCAGCGTCGACCGGGTCATCGCCGAGGCCGACGTCGCCCCGATGACCGTCTATCGGCACTTCGCCGGCAAGGACGAGCTGGTCACGGCCACCCTGGAGCGGTGGAGCGAGCAGTGGCTGGGCTGGCTGCGGAGCGAGGCCGCCCGCGGCGGCGACGACCCCCGGGCGCGCCTGGAGGGGCTCTGGGACGCGCTCGAGAAGTGGTTCGCCGACGAGGGCTTCCGCGGGTCGTACGTCGACAACGTGGCCAGCGAGCTCCGGGCCAAGCCCGGCCACCCCGCCCAGGCGCCGGTGGCCGCCCACCGGGCCGCCCTGCGCGAGCTGCTCCAGGACCTCGCCACCGCCGCCGGGGCGCCCTCGCCGGCCGGCGCCGCCCTCCAGCTGCAGACGCTGATCGACGGGGCCACGGCCGTGGCCGTGATCGACCGCCAGCCGGGCGCCGCCGCCAGCGCCCGGGCCATGGCCGCCGCGGTGGTCGGCCAGCCGGCGTTAGCCGCCCGTTAGGCCTGGCCGGCTACCGTCGCGGGCGACGACGCCCCGCGCGAATGGAGCCCGGATGCAGGACCTCAGCGCCGCTCCCTGGCGAACCAGCACCCTGTGTGACCTCAACGGCTGCGTCGAGGTGGCTCTCCTCGGCGACCGCGTGGCCGTCCGCGACGCCAAGGACCGGGCCGGCCCCGTCCTGGTGTTCACGGCCAGCGAGTGGGAGGCCTTCGTCGGCGGGGTCCGGGGCGGGGAGTTCGACCTGCGCTGAGCGCCGGCCCGGCGACGGGATGGCCGGCGGGCTAGACTGACGCCCGCCAGGCCGGAGCCGCGTCGGAGGAGGAGCCATGGGCCGCAAGCGCCAGGAAGAGGAGCAGGCGCCCGAGGAGATCGCGCAGGAGGACGGGCGCCGCTCGCGCCGTGGCCGCAAGCTGGCCGTGCTGCTCGCCCTGGCCGGCGGGGCCGCCTACCTGGTGCGCCGCAACCAGCGCAAGGCCGAGATCGACGAGGGCATCTGGCACGAGGCCCCGGCGTCGGCGCCGACGGCCCCGGCCTCCGCCGCCCCCACCAGCTGAGCGACGCCCGCAGCGGCGGCCACGGATGGTGGCCGGCCCGTAGACTGCCTCCATGCCGCGCTGCGAGGTTTGCGGACAGGACAACCCGGGGGGCTTCCGGTTCTGCGGGGCCTGCGGCGCGCCCCTGGCCGCCGCCCCGGCCCCGGTCGAGGAGCGGCGCCTGGTCACGGTGCTGTTCTGCGACCTTGTGGATTTCACCGCCCGCTCCGACCGGGCCGACCCCGAGGACGTGGGCGCCCTGCTGCGCCCGTACCACGCCCGCCAGCGGGCCGAGATCGAGCGCCTCGGCGGCACCCTGGACAAGTTCATCGGCGACGGCATCATGGCCGTGTTCGGCGCCCCTGTGGCCCACGAGGACGACCCCGAGCGGGCGGTCCGCTGCGCCCTGCGCATGCTGGCCGCCATCGAGGAGCTGAACCAGGACCACCCCAGCTTCGACCTGGCCGTGCGTATCGGCATCATCAGCGGCGAGGCGCTGGTCCGCCTGGGCCCCGGCCAGCAGACCGAGGGCGTGGTCGGGGACGTGGTCAACACCGCCTCCCGCCTCCAGGGGGTCGCCCCGGCCGGCGGGGTGGTGGTGGGCGAGACCACCTACCGGGCCACCAGCCGGGCCTTCGACTACCGGGAGCTGGGGCCGGTGCAGGTCAAGGGCAAGGCCGACCCGGTACCGGTGTGGCGGCTGGAGGGCGCCCGCAGCCGCACCGGCATCGAGGCCGCGCGACGATTGGCGGCCCCGTTCGTCGGCCGCCAGGCCGAGCTGGAGCTGCTCGAGGGCCTGTTCGAGCGGACCCTGGCCGAGCGGACGGTGCGGCTGGTCACGGTCGTGGGCGAGCCGGGGGTGGGCAAGTCCCGCTTCGTCAGCGAGCTGGCCGCCCACGCCGACGCCCGGCCGGAGCTGGTCATCTGGCGCCAGGGCCGTTGCCTGCCCTATGGCGACGGGATCACGTTCTGGGCCCTGGGGGAGATCATCAAGGCCCAGGCTGGCATCCTGGAGACCGACCCGCCGGCCCCGGCCACGGCCAAGCTCCAGGCGGCCGTGGCCGTCCTGGTCCCCGACCCCTCGGAGGGCGAGTGGCTGCGGGCCCGGTTGGCCCCGCTGCTCGGCATCGCCGGCCCCGACGCGGTCAAGGCCGAGCGGGCCGAGCTGTTCGCCGCCTGGCGGCGGTTCGTGGAGGCCCTGGCCGCGGCCAACCCGCTGGTGCTGGTGGTCGAGGACCTGCACTGGGCCGACCCGGCGATGCTGGAGTTCCTCCAGCACCTGGCCGAGCGGGCCAGCGGCCTGCCGCTGCTGATCGTGGCCACGGCCCGTCCCGAGCTGCTGGAGCGGCACCCGGGCTGGGGCGACGCCAACCCGGTGGCGACCCGGATCCCGCTGGAGGCGCTGACCGACCTCGAGACCGCCCGGCTGGTGGCCGCCCTGGTCGGCAAGGCGCTGCTGCCCATGGGGGTGCAGGCCCTGCTGCTGGAGCGGGCCGGCGGCAACCCGCTCTACGCCGAGGAGTTCGCCCGCCTGCTGGCCGACCGGGGCCTGGTCGCCGAGAACCAGGTCGAGGGCGAGGTCGCGGCCGTTCCCGACATCCCCGTCCCCGAGACCGTGCACGGGCTGATCGCGGCCCGCCTCGACGCCCTCGCCCCCGAGGTCCGGGCCCTGGTCCAGGACGCCGCCGTGGTCGGCCGGGTCTTCTGGCCGGGGGCGGTGGCGGCGATGGGTGACAACGGCAGCCCGGACGTCGAGGCCGGGCTGGCCGAGCTGGAGCGCAAGCAGCTGGTGCAGCGGGCCCGGACCACCTCGGTCCAGCACCAGGACGAGTACGTGTTCTGGCACGCCCTGGTCAGGGACGTCGCCTACGCGCAGATCCCCCGGGCGGGTCGGGCCCGCCGCCATCAGGCGGTCGCCGAGTGGGTCGAGGCGGTGGCCGGCGAGCGGGTCGGGGACCTTGCCGAGGTGGTCGCCCACCACTACCGCCAGGCGCTGGCCTACGCCCGGGCGGCCCGGGAGCCGCAGGCCCAGATCGACAAGCTGGTCGAGCCGACCCGCCGCTTCCTGATCCTGGCCGGGGACCGGACCATCAACCTCGACCTGGACCGGGCCCGCGCCTACTACCGGCAGGCCGTCGAGCTGGGCCAGCCCCGCGACCCCGAGCGCCCCCACCTGCTGGTCAGGACCGGGCGGGTGGCCTTCCAGTCGGGCGACTACCCCGAGGCGGTGGCCGTCTACGAGGAGGCCATCGCCGACCTGCGCCGCGCCGGCGACACCCAGGTCCTCGGGGCCACCCTGGGCCGGCTGGCCACCGTCTACTGGAACCAGGGCGACACCCGGCGGGCCAACGCCGTCCTCACCGAGGCCATCGAGCTGCTGGAGCGGGAGCCGCCCGGGGCCGAGCTGGTCTCGGCCTACATCCGCATGGCCGGCGACCGGGTCGTCGCCGGCCACGCCTCCGAGGCCCTGGAATGGGCCGACAGGGCGCTGGCCATTGCTGACGACCTGGGCGGGTTGCCCCGGCTGCGGCCCCGCGTCCTCGACGCCCGCGGCATGGCCCGCTGCGACCTGGGCGACTTCGGTGGCATGGACGATCTCCGGTCCGGGCTGGCCCTCGGCCTGGAGCTGGGGTCGGGCTACGACACCGCCGTGCTCTACAACAACCTGGCCGAGCCGGTCTGGCTGGTCGAGGGCCCCGAGGCTGCCCTGGCGGTGTGCGAGGAGGGGGTCGACTTCGCCGAGCGGCGGGGCCTCTCCGAGGCCGCCATGTGGCTGCGCGCCTCGACTCTGGGGCCCCTGCTCGATCTGGGCCGCTGGGAGGAGTCGGTGGCCCTGGCCGACGAGGCGATCGCCTGGGACCTGGCCCACGGCGGCGACTACCTGGCCATCGGCTGCCGGCGCTACGTCACCCAGGTCCTGACCTGGCAGGGCGACGTGATCGCGGCCCGCGACCTGGCCACCCGCGTCCTGCCCCGGGCCCGGGAGATCGACGACCTCCAGCAGCTGGTCCCCGCCCTGGTCAACTCGGCCCTGGTCGAGCGGGCCTCCGGCCGCGAGGCGGCCGCCCTGGCCCTGGTCGAGGAGGCCGCCGCCATCACCGCCGAGCGGGCCGGAGGCCGCCGCTTCCTCGGCCAGCATCTGGCCGACATGGTCCGGGTCGCCGCCCGCCCGGCCCCGGCCCTGGCCCGCGACCTGCTCGCGACGGCCGAGCCCACCGCCACCCGCTACCGGCTCGCCGCCGCCACCGCCGGCGCCGTCCTGGCCGAGGTCAGCGGCGACCCCGACACCGCCGCCGCCGGCTACGCCGAGGCCGCCGCCGGCTGGACCGCCTACACCCAGGTCCTGGAGCGCGCCCTGGCCCTGCTCGGCCGGGGTCGCTGCCTCACCGCCATGGGCGACCCCGACGCCGCCGAGGTCCTGCGGGTCGCCGCCGACCAGCTCACCACCCTCGGCGCCCGGCCCGCGGCCGCCGAGGCCGCCGCCCTGCTGCAGCCGGCCGGCTGACGGTTGATCTGCTTGACAGGCGGGCCGCCGGGCGCGTAGACGCGCAAGCACTTGAGCCGCCCCGGGGAGGAGCAGCCATGGCGCTGGACGTCGTCGAGGAGACCGGTCAACCAGCCGGCACGGTCGCGGGCTTCACCGCCCACGGGTCGGCCGAGCCCCGCGGCCAGAGCGCGGTGCCGCTCTCGGTGCTGTTCGAGGGCCGCTTCGGCCGCATGTTCCGCGACCCGAGCATCAAGATCGTCGAGCACACCGACAACGCGCTCATCCATCTGGGCAAGACCATGCGGGAGCCTGCGGGAGCCGGCCCCGAGGAGGACAACCAGAACCTGCCCGCGGCCTACACCTACCTGGGCCAGTTCGTCGACCACGACATCACCTTCGACCCGACCTCGCTGCAGCAGCAGGTCAACGACCCGGACGCGCTCACCGACTTCCGCACGCCCCGCTACGACCTGGACTCGTTGTACGGCCGCGGGCCCGACGACAGCCCGTACCTGTACGAGTGGACCGACCCGCGCTTCCGCGGCATCAAGCTGCTGGCCGGCCGCAACCCCGACGCCGACGTCGACGGGACCCCCCTGACCAGGCAGGACCTGCCCCGCAACGAGCAGGGCCGGGCCCTCATCGGCGACCCCCGCAACGACGAGAACATCATCATCTCCCAGCTCCACCTGGCCTTCATCAAGCTCCACGACCGGGTGGTGGACCAGATCGCGCGGCTCAAGCTGCCCGACGGGCAGCCCAGGTTCACCGGCCGGCGGCTGTTCGAGGAGGCGCGGCGCTGGGTCCGCTGGCACTACCAGTGGATGGTCGTGCACGACTTCCTCGAGCGGGTCTGCGGGGTCGCCGTGGTCGACAGCATCCTCAAGAACGAGGGCGCCCCCACCGGTCCCACCGTCGAGCTGCTGTTCTACCAGCCCAAGGAGCAGCCGTTCATGCCGATCGAGTTCTCGGCGGCGGCGTTCCGGTTCGGCCACTCGATGATCCGGGCCAGCTACGACCTCAACGACAACGTCCTGGAGATCCCAACCTTCGTCGACGACCCGGTCGCCGCCGGGCCGTTCGGCCACCTGGGCGGCTTCCGCCGGCTCCCCGGGGGCTGGACCATCAAGTGGCGCAGTTTCGTCTCCATCGGCGGCTCCACTCCCCAGCTCAGCCGCAAGCTCAACACCAGGCTGACCAAGCCCCTGCAGCTGCTCCCGCCCGGGCTGGGGACCCCGCGCCGCGAGCTGGCCGTGCTCAACCTGCTCAGAGGCAAGGCCCGGAGCCTGCCCACCGGCCAGTCCGTGGCCCGCAAGATGGGCATCACGCCCCTGACCACCCAGCAGCTCGGCCTCGGCGCCTTCGTCCCCCAGACTCTGACCGCGGCCCAGGCCGCGGCCCTCAGCGAGGACACTCCTCTCTGGTACTACATCCTCAAGGAGGCGGAGATCGCCCCCCAGCGCGGTGCCCGCCTCGGCCCGGTCGGTGGCCGCATCGTGGCCGAGGTGCTGATCGGCCTCCTCGACGGCGACCCGACCTCGTACCTCCGCGTGGAGCCCACCTGGAAGCCACCGGGCCTGGTCGGCCAGGCCCCGATCGGCCAGCCCGGCGACATCACCCTGGCCGACCTGCTCCACTTCGCCACCCGCTGAGTGGAAGGCGGCCAGGGCATCGACCAGGCCGTGCGGCACATGGCCCGCGGCCCCGACTAGGGATGCAGCGGATCTCCACCACCGTCATCGCCCTGGTCGGCGAGCAGGCCCGGGCCTGCGCCAAGGGGCTGGGGGGAGCGGCCAACATCCGGGTCGAGCTGCCCGACCCGGCCGCGCCGCCGCTGGAGTGGGCCGCGGCCGCCTGGCAGGCGGCCACCAGCACCCAGGCGCCGTACCTGGTCCACGACGCCGACCCCCTGGCCCTGGTCGCCGCCACCGACCAGGTCCGGTCCCGGATCGGCAGGCTCACCAGCGGCCGCTGGTGGCCCGACCTGGACCGGGTCCTGAGCGACGTCGACGGCTCGTTCCCGATCAGATATCACACCCTCGGGAGGCTTGAGCGCCTGCCCGGCTGGCGGGAGTGCGCCGAGGGCGATAGGCGCGATCTCGGCGCACTCCCGCCAGCCGGGCAGTGATGGACAGGAACCCCCTTTGCGTGGGGAGTGTTAGCGGGCGCCCCAGTCACGCCAACCCCACCGGCTCCGGCGTGGAGCGTCGACGGCGCGGGGCCGGTGGCGGTCACGGATCCGGCGGAGCTGCTCGGCGCCGCCCTCGACCTCTTGGAACACATAGAGGGCGCAGAGGGCGAACAGCTCACCTTGGCCGAGGTCGTTGTTCTCGATCTCGATCTCGGTTCCCGTGAGCTGGCTCCGCAGGACGGCGAAGATCGCCTCGCTGTCGCCGCCATGCTCGAGCACGCAGTCGGCGGTGTAGGCGATCAGCTCGTCCCGGTCCATGTGGCTGAGAGTAGGCCCGGCAGCGGACGTCGGTCTAGGCCTCGTTCCAGGACTTCGAGCGGGCGGTACGGCGGTCGATCAGGACCAGCGCCCCGAGAATCAGAATGGGGAACACGATGATGAAGGCGAGTAGAAACGGCATGAGTAATCCCCCTCACTGGAACGGGTCGTGGTCAGGAGTTGGCGGATCCGGCGGCCGCTCGCGCTGCGCTGCCGCTGGCTCCTCGGCGCGAGCGGAGCGGTTCGCGGAGAACACGCCTTCCACTGGTGTCCTCCACGGCTGGTGCGCAGCCGTGCCGGCAAGCTGGCCTTGCAGGGTCCTCATCTGGCCTTGCAGGTTCCGGACCCCCTCGCCGAGCTCAACGAACTGCCGGTTCTGCCGAACCCTGCGCAAGCTGAGGTACTCCAGGGTCATGCGAGCGGCCCCAAACAGGGCGACCAGCCAGATGAGGCACATGAGCAACGCGACCAGCCGCCAGGGGGACCCGGGTGGGGTCTGCTTGACGATCGCCTGCGCGATGATCAGGACCAGCGCTCCGCCGACGAGGATGCCGACCCATCGGCGCATCTCCATGCTCAGCCAGGCGAGGGCGGTCTTGAAGAACGTCTCGCCCGCTCGGAACGGTAGCTTGACGATCCAGAGGACGAGTTGGAACACCGACCCGATGAGGCGCTCCCCTATCCTCCCCGGCGCAATGAGGATCAGGACGAGGAGCACCCCAGCGGGAATGACCCAGGCGTCCATCGTCTACGCGCCGCCGCCGCCGCCGCCGAAGATGCCGCCCTCAACGGCGGCCTGGACGATATCCACGAACACGCCGACGACCTGGACGGGGATGAGCAGGATCTGCACGAACGCCCCGGCCGCCTCGTCCAATTGGCCGGAGTTGGCGAGCAGGGCGACGATGACGAGCAGGATCAGCGCCGAGATGATGGTGGCGGTAAGGCTGAACAGCCTCCCGAAGAATTCCATGGTCACTTCACTTCCTTTCGATGGCTGGCCGGGGGAACCCCCCGCACCTTGTCCGCGAAGCTGCAATGCCGTTAGATGCCGACGCCCTGGCTGGGCTTCTGTCGTGTGCGCCGATCCTTTCGCTCGAGGTTCGGGCATGACGGCGCCGCGGGAGTCGGGTGACGATGCGGAGACCGCATCAGAGGATCTTCGGGAGCATCGACCAGACTGCAGCGCGCTCCTCATCGGTGACGGAGCGGTCGACGGTGGTCGGGTTGACCATCTTGGGGGCGACGAACGGGACCTTGGTGTTCCCCACCCGCATCACACAGCCGCCGAGCACCGACGGGGCGGCGTGGGCGGTGTCGGCGTCACCGAAGCACATCTGGCTCTC
>Ga0126306_10002300_pt1 | contig 10697 bp, 9 predicted proteins | sample Plot27_FD_92592 | JGI IMG/M metagenome (GOLD analysis project Ga0126306, IMG submission 92592) | Serpentine soil microbial communities from UC McLaughlin Reserve, CA, USA - Plot27 | ecosystem: Environmental > Terrestrial > Soil > Grasslands | place: USA: UC McLaughlin Reserve, Lake County... | reverse complement strand
CGGGTGCGGTCATGCGGCGGGCCTTCCCGGCTCGGGTGTCGATACCTACGCGAAGGTAACCTACGGGACCGTAACCAGTCGAACGTCGCGCGTCTGCCGCAGCGTGCGGCAGATCGCAGAAACCCTTGGCGTACGCAGCACCAGCCCGGTGCAGCGGTGGGTCGCCGACATCCCACCCCCGGGCTGGACCGGTCGGCCCAACGCCAAGGACGATATCCGGGCGGAGGCACGCGCGATGCGCGCTGCCGGCAGGACCTATCCGCAGATCGCCGCCGAGCTCGGGGTCTCGAAGGGCACGCTCTCCTTGTGGCTGCGTGACCTTCCGCGTCCGCCACGCGACATGAAGGCCGGTGAGGCCAAGCGCCTGGCCGGGCACCGGGCCTACTTCGAGCGCCGTCGGGCGCTGGTCGCCGAGGAGAAGCAGGCCGACAAGGAGCGATGGGCCGCCACGATCGGCCCGCTGTCCCATCGCGAACTCATGTTGGTCGGAGCTGCGCTTTACTGGGCAGAGGGGAGCAAGGCCAAGGAGTGGCGCCCGGCCGAGTGCTTGTGCTTCACCAACAGCGACCCTGCGATGATCAGGGTCTTCCTCGAGTTCCTGACCGCCCTGGACGTGGACCCGTCTCGACTGCGGTTCGCCGTGCATATTCATGAGAGCGCGGACGTGGCGGCCGCGGAGGCGTTCTGGCTCGATCTCGTCGGCGGTCCCGCTGCCAAGTTCTGCAAGACGTCGTTGAAGCGACACAACCCGCTCACCAGGCGCGGCAACACCGGCGAGGCCTACCACGGGTGCCTGCGGGTCAGCGTCCTGCGGAGCGCCGCTCTCTATCGGCGCATCGAGGGAATTTGGTGGGCCATCAGCGGATCGGCTCCGGCTAGCCTGAGCGATCCGTCCCGGGTGGTGTAACGGCAACACAGCTGGTTTTGGTCCAGTCAGATAGGGGTTCGAGTCCTCTCCCGGGAGCCTGGGGTTCGGATCGGCGCCTCGGAGTGCGCAGTCCTTGGCGCGACCTGGCCGAATCGTGGCGCCTGGACTGACGGGCTCCGAACGGCGGGTACCCTCGGTGCGTACGACCTCCCGTCCGCCGCCTCGCCGAGGAGCGCTCCGCGCGTGAGCCCCGACCGACCGGCCGCCGTGGTCGTCCTCGCCGCCGGCGAGGGCACCCGGATGACGTCGTCGATCCCCAAGGTCATGCACGCCGTCGGCGGCCGCAGCCTGGTCCACCACGCGGTCGCCGCGGCGGGTGAGCTGGAGCCGGACCACCTCGTCGTGGTCGTCGGCCACGGCAGGGCCGAGGTCACCGGCCACCTCGCTGAGGTCGCGCCGAAGGCGGCGACCGTGGTGCAGGAGCGGCAGCTCGGCACCGGCCACGCCGTGCAGGTCGCCCTCGAGGCACTGCCGCGCCTCGACGGCACGGTCGTCGTTACCTACGGCGACGTGCCGCTGCTGACCGCCGACGTGCTCCAGGGCCTGCTCGACGCGCACGCCGCTCAGGACGACGCGGTGACCGTGCTGACGGCGCACCTGGCCGACCCCACCGGCTACGGCCGGGTGCTGCGCGGCGACGACGACCAGGTCGTCGGCATCGTCGAGCAGAAGGACGCCACCGAGGAGCAGCGGACGGTCCGCGAGGTCAACTCGGGTGTCTACGCGTTCGACGCCGAGACCCTGCGCTCCGGCCTGGCCCGTCTCGACACCGACAACGCCCAGGGCGAGCTCTACCTGACGGACGTCCTCGCGCACGCGGTGGCCGACGGCGCTCGCGTCGGCGCGCTGGCCGTGCAGGACACCTGGGCGGTCGAGGGCGTCAACGACCGGGTGCAGCTCGCCGCCCTGCACCGCGAGCTCAACCGCCGCACCGTCGAGCGCTGGATGCGCGCGGGTGTCACGGTTGTCGACCCGGCGACGACCTGGGTCGACGTCGACGTCACCCTCGAGCGCGACGTGGTCCTCGAGCCTAACACCCTGCTCCGTGGCCGCACGACGGTCGCGACCGGCGCCGTCGTCGGCCCCAGCTGCCTCATCGTCGACACCGAGGTCGGCGCCGGTGCCCGGGTGAGCAACGCGACGTCGTACGGCGCTGTGGTCGGGCCCGACGCCACCGTCGGGCCGTACACCTTCCTGCGCCCCGGGACCCGGCTCGGCCGCGGCGCGAAGGCCGGCGGCTTCGTCGAGATCAAGGCGTCCGACGTCGGAGACGGCGCCAAGGTGCCGCACCTGTCCTACGTCGGCGACGCGACGATCGGCGAGGGCGCCAACATCGGGGCGGGGACGATCGTGGCCAACTACGACGGCGTCGCCAAGGGCCGGACCGTGGTCGGGCGGCACGCCTTCGTCGGCAGCGACTCGGTGCTCGTCGCGCCGGTGGAGGTCTCCGACGGGGCGTACGTCGCGGCGGGCTCGACGGTCACCGAGCGGGTCGGCCCGGGGGAGCTCGCCGTGGCCCGTGGCCGGCAGCGGAACATCGCCGGCTGGGTGGCTCGGCGACGCAAGGGCACCCGCACGGCCGCGGCCGCGGAGCAGGCCGAGCAATCAGGGCAGGCCGAGCACACAGGGCAGGCCGGGCACTCAGCGCAGGCCGGGCAGGGCGAGGCGCCGCGAGCGGACGCGCGGCACGAGGAGGGGTCGGACGCATGAGCTTCATCAAGACCACCGGTGAGAAGAAGCTGATGCTCTTCTCCGGCCGGGCTCATCCCGAGCTCGCCGAGGCGGTCGCGGAGGAGCTCGGCATCGAGCTCACGCCGACGACGGCCTACGACTTCGCCAACGGCGAGATCTTCGTCCGTTACAAGGAGTCGGTCCGGGGCTGCGACGCCTTCGTCATCCAGAGCCACCCGTTCCCGCTCAACAAGTGGCTGATGGAGCAGTTCATCATGACCGACGCGCTCAAGCGCGCGTCCGCCAAGCGCATCACGGTCGTGACCCCGTTCTACGGCTACGCCAGGCAGGACAAGAAGCACCGCGGGCGCGAGCCGATCAGCGCCCGGTTGATGGCCGACTTCTTCCGGGCCGCCGGCGCCAACCGTCTGATGGCGGTCGACCTGCACACCGCGCAGATCCAGGGTTTCTTCGACGGCCCGGTCGACCACCTGTTCGCGCTGCCCCTGCTCGCCTCGCACGTCAACCGGCGCATCGACCGCAAGAATGTCGCCGTCGTCTCGCCGGACGCCGGCCGGCTGCGGCTCGCGGAGCGCTGGTCGGAGACCCTCGGCGGTGCGCCGCTCGCGTTCATCCACAAGACCCGTGACCCCAACGTGCCGAACGAGGCCAAGGCCAACCGGGTCGTGGGTGAGGTCGCCGGCAAGACCTGCATCCTCCAGGACGACATGATCGACACCGGCGGCACGATCACCAAGGCCGCCGACGCGCTGTTCGAGGCCGGGGCCGCCGACGTCATCGTCGCGGCCACCCACGCGGTGCTCTCGGAGCCGGCCGTCGACCGGCTCAAGAACAGCCGGATCAGCGAGGTCGTCGTCACCGACACGCTGCCGATCAGCGAGGAGCAGCGCTTCGACAAGCTCACCGTGCTCTCGATCGCCCCGCTGATCGCCCGTGGCATCCGCGAGGTCTTCGACGACGGTTCGGTCACCAGCCTGTTCGACGGCCACAGCTGAGCCGTCCGGCCCGCCGCTCGCAGCCGACCGGCTCGCCGATGTGACCGACGCATCACCTCGGCGACGTACCACCGGTTTGGGGCGCGCACCGGCGCGCGGCTAGACTGCCGCAGTTGCCCGGCGAGGGAAGCCCGGATCCGCTGCCCGTCAGCGGTCTCCACCAGGGTCTCCGTGATCGACGCGGTGGTCCGAGAAGCCGCCCCGCCGTGCGCCGACCACCGCATCACCCGCACGCCACACGATCGCCGTACCTGAAGTCGTCCCGAGGAGCCTGTCGCCGTGTCCGAGGTCCGTATCGTCGCCGAGTCACGCACCGAGTTCGGCAAGGGCGCCGCCCGCCGCATCCGTCGGTCCAACCGGGTGCCCGCCGTGCTGTACGGCCACGGCACCGACCCGCGGCACATCTCGCTGCCGGGCCACGAGCTCATGCTCGCCCTCAAGACGGCGAACGTCCTGCTCACCCTCGACATCGAGGGCAAGGACGAGCTCGCCCTGCCCAAGGACGTGCAGCGCGACCCGATCAAGGGCTTCCTCGAGCACGTCGACCTGGTGGTCGTGCGTCGCGGCGAGAAGGTCACGGTCGAGATAGGCATCCACCTCACCGGTGAGGCCGCGCCCGAGACCCTGGTCAACCTCGACACCACGACGCTGTCGGTCGAAGCCGAGGCGACCAACATCCCGACCGGCGTCGACGTCTCCGTCGAGGGCCTCGGTGTCGGCGACCAGATCCACGCCAAGGACGTGACGCTGCCCGACGGCGTCACCCTGGTCACCGACGAGGACGCCCTGGTCGTCAACGTCACCGCCGCCCCGACGGCCGAGCAGCTCGAGGCGGAGCTCGCCGAGGCCGAGGCCGAGGTCGGCATCGTCCACGAGGTCACCGACGAGGAGCAGGCCGCCGAGGCCGAGGCTGCAGCCGAGGGCGACGGCGAGGGCGAGGGCGCGACTGCCCAGCCCGGTGGCGAGGCTGCCGAGGGCGAGTCGGCCGAGGACAAGGGCGACAGCTGAGCCTGCTGCGGCCGCGCCGGTCGCGGGAGCCCGCCGGCGGCCGGGAGGCGCCGGAGGGCTCCGGCAGCTGGCTGGTCGTGGGGCTCGGCAACCCCGGCCCGGCCTACGCCGCGAACCGGCACAACGTCGGCTTCCTCGTCGTCGACCTGCTCGCCGAGCGGATGTCGGGCCGCTTCAAGGCGCACAAGACGCGCTCCGAGATCCTCGAGGGTCGGCTCGGAGGCGTCCGGGTGGTGCTGGCCAAGCCGCGGTCCTACATGAACGACTCCGGCGGTCCGGTGTCCGGCCTGCTCGACTTCTTCAAGGTGCCGCTGGAGCGGCTGGTGGTCGTGCACGACGAGCTCGACCTGCCGTTCGGGGGCCTCCGACTCAAGCTGGGCGGCGGCGACAACGGGCACAACGGCCTGAAGTCGGTGCGCCGGTCGATCGGCTCGGGCGACTTCAACCGGGTTCGGATAGGCATCGGCCGCCCGCCCGGTCGGATGGACCCCGCGACGTTCGTGCTGCGCGACTTCAGCGGTACGGAGCGCAAGGAGCTCGACTACCAGGTCGACCGGGCCGCCGACGCCGTCGAAGCCCTGGTCGCCCACGGCTTGGAGCGGGCCCAGAACACCTTCAACACCTGACCCGCACCGGTCCACGGCTCGACAGCACCTGGTGCGGGGGAGGGATCGCCGAGCAGGTCGACGAGCGGCCGGGTGACCGTGACCATGCCGTCGGCCAGCACGGCATCGGTGGCGCCGGTGCTCAGGCGCCGGACCAGGCTGCGATTCCCGGCGTGCACGTGCATGCGCACGTCGGACAGGCCGTGGGCACGCGCCTCCGTTGCGGCCGCGGCCGTCAGCGACCGGCCGACCCCTCGGCGCTGCCAGGCGTCGGTCACCACGACCCCGAGCTCGGCCGCCCCGTCGTCGGCCCCCCAGATCGCGTGCCCGACCAGCCGGCCGCCGGCCGTGCAGACCCACGCGCCGTGCGTGCGATCCCGCCTCAGCAGCGCGGCGACCATGCGCGCCGACGGAGCCCCGACACCGACGAGGAACCGCCGGTAGCCGGACTCCGGCGACAGCCCGGCCAGCAGGTCGTGCAGCGCCGCCGCGTCGCCGGGACCGGCCGGACGTACCTGAGTTCGCAACATGGACCCAACATGGGGCTAGACTCTGAGTCTGTCAAGTGAACTCATCTCGACGCAGGAGCAGCCGATGACCCAGCCCGAGGCGTTGCAGTGGTCGAGCGAGGGCTGCACGATCGAACGCGCCGCCGAGGTCGTGGGGGACCGCTGGTCGCTGGTGATCCTCCGCGAGGTGATGAGCGGCATCCGGCGCTTCGACCAGATGACGGTGCGCACGGCCATCCCCCGGCAGGTGCTCACGGACCGTCACGACCGACTGGTGACGCAGGGCATCCTCCGCCGGGAGCCCTACCGCGAACCCGGCCAGCGCCAGCGGCTCGAGTACCGCCTCACCGACAAGGGGATCGACCTGTACCCGGTGCTGGTCGCGCTCCAGCAGTGGGGTGACCGCTACCTCGGCGACGAGGCCGGGCCGGCCACCGAGTTCGAGCACCGCGGCTGCGGTGGGCGGGTCGACATGGTGCTGCGCTGCGGTGCCGGGCACGACGTCCGCGGCACCCGCGAGGTCGTCGGACGCCTCGGGCCGGGTGCCCGCCCGCGGACCGCCTAGGACGCCGAGCGTGCTCAGCCGGTGTTGCGCAGGCCGGCGGCGACGCCGTTCACGGTGAGCAGCAGGGCCTGCCGCAGCTGCGGGTCCGGCTCGGCGTCCTCGGCCGACGTGTCGCGCCACCGGCGGAGCAACGACACCTGCAGGAAGCTGATCGGGTCGAGGTAGGCGTCGCGGACCTGCAGGGTGCGGGCCAGCATCGGGTTGGACCCGAGCAGGGTGCCCTCACGGGTGACCGCCAGGACCTCGCGCACCGTCACGTCGTGCTCGGCGCGCACCAGGTCGAACACGTGGCGCAGGTCTGAGTCGACGAGCGACTCGACGTAGTGCGCCGCGATGCCGAGGTCGGTCTTGGCCAGCGTCATCGAGACGTTGGACAGGAAGGTCCGGAAGAAGTGCCACCCGTCGTACATCTCGTCCAGCACGTCACCGAGTCCGGCCGCGCGGACGGCGGCGAGACCGGTGCCGACGCCGTACCAGCCCGGCACGACCTGGCGCGACTGGGTCCAGCCGAAGACCCACGGGATGGCGCGCAGCCCGCTCAGCCCGGCGCCGGAGTCCGGGCGTCGTGACGGCCGGGACCCGATGTTGAGGTCGGTGAGCAGCTCGACGGGCGTCGACTGCACGAAGTAGGCCGGCAGGTCAGGGTGCTCGACCAGGCCCCGGTAGGCCCCCTGCGCCTCGGCGGACAGCCCGTCCATCACGTCGTCCCACCGGGCGAGCACGGCGTCGGTGATCCGCGGCTCGCGGTGCAGCAGGGTGGCCTCGAGGGTCGCTGCGAGCGTGAGCTCGAGGTTCTCCCTCGCGAGAGCGGGCAGCGAGTACTTGTCGCTGATGACCTCGCCCTGCTCGGTCACCTTGATCTCGCCGTCGAGAGTGCCCCAGGGCTGGGCGAGGATCGCGTCGTGCGTCGGGCCGCCGCCGCGGCCGATGGTGCCGCCGCGGCCGTGGAAGACCCGCAGCCGTACGCCGGTCTGGACCGCCACGTCGCGCAGCTGTCGCTGGGCCCGGTGGATCTCCCACTGGGAGGTCGCGATGCCGGCCTCCTTGTTGGAGTCGGAGTAGCCGAGCATCACCTCCTGGACATCGCCGCGCAGCCGCACCAGCTGGCGGTAGGACGGGTCGGCCAGCAGGTCGTTCAGCACCCGCCCGGCCTCGCGCAGCTCGTCCACCGTCTCGAGCAGCGGCACGAAGCCGATCCGGGCCAGGCCGCTGGACAGGTCGACCAGCCCCGCCTCCCGCGCCAGCAGCACCGCGGCCAGCACGTCGTCGGCCCCGCGCGTCATCGACACGATGTAGCTCTCGCACACCTCCGGCCCCAGGGTGTCCAGCGACTCGCGCACCGTCGCGAACACCGCCAGCGTGCGCGCCCCCGCTTCGTCCAGCTGGGCCGGCTGCGGCGTGAGCGGGCGCCGTCCGGCGAGCTCCTTGCGCAGCAGCTCCAGCCGGTTGGCCCGCGGCAGGTCGGCGTAGCGCCACGACAGCTCTCCCAGGCGGTCGAAGAGCTGCGCGAGCGCATGGTGGTGCGCGTCGGCGTGCTCGCGCACGTCGAGGGTGGCCAGGTGCAGTCCGAAGGTCGCGACGGTGCGGATGAGCCGGTCCATCCGGCCGCTGGCCGCGAGCCCGCCGCGGTGCGCCACCAGCGAGTCGCGCATCAGCGTGAGGTCGGCGAGCAGGTCCGCCGACCGGAGGTAGTCGTGACCGGGACGGTGCGCCGACCCGCGCGCGATCCGGTCGCGGGTGTGCGCCAGCTTCAGCTGCACGCACCTCCCCTTGAGCCGGTAGGGCTCGTCCGCGTTGATCCGCCGCACCCGGGGGTCGAGGTCGGGCAGGATCGCGAGGTCGCGGTCGATGCTCGCCAGCAGCTCGGTGCTGGCGCCGGCGAGCTGGGCTGACGTCGAGAGGTCCTGCATGAGGTCGTCGATGACGCTGATCAGGTCGCGCAGCGCGTGACCGTGCTGCAGCACGAGGACGTCGTGGGTGACCTCCGGCGTGACGTTGGGGTTGCCGTCGCGGTCGCCGCCGATCCAGCTGCCGAAGGTCAGCGGCCGCGAGGTTGTCGGCAGCTCGACGCCCAGGCCGGCCAGCTCGTCGGCGAGCTCCTCCAGCACGTCGGCGACGGTGTGCAGCATCAGCTCGTCGAGGTAGTAGGCCGCGTTGCGGGCCTCGTCCAGGGGCTCCGGCCGGTCCAGGCGCAGCTCCGCGGTCTGCCAGAGCAGGTCGATGACCTCGGCGATGCGCCGGTCGGCACGCGGGTTGTCCGTCGCGTCGAGGAGCTCGGCCACCCGTCGCCGCTTCGACAGGATGGAGCGGCGGGCGGCCTCGGTCGGGTGCGCGGTGAACACCGGGCGGACCGCGAGCCGGCCGACCAGCTCGGCGACCTCGGGTGCGGAGATGCCGGCCGCCCGCACCCGTTCCGCGGTCTGCCTGAGCCAGCCACCCTTGGCCGCGCGCTCGGCGCGCATCTCGCGGGCCCGGTGCACCTGCTCGGTGACGTTGGCGAGGTGGAAGTACGTCCCGAAGGCGCGCACCAGCCGGGCCGCGGTGTCGGTCTCGACGCTCTCCAGGAGCGCCGCGAGGTCCGCGCTGCTGTGGTCGCGCGAGAGCCGGCGCACCTGCTCCACGAGAGCCAGCAGCTCCGGTCCCTCCTGGCGGACCAGCGACTCCCCGAGCAGGTTGCCCAGCCGACGCACGTCGGCGCGCAGGGCCGCCTGCTCGTCGACCGCATCCATGCCGTCGACGATAGGTGCCGCCGGTGCGATGCGGACCGGGCCGACCGGGATCCGAGACCTCAGCCGGCCGGTCCGAGATTTGCAGGATGCCATCGGCGCCGAGGTGCAGCCACTAGGGCACCGTCGCCCAGGTCTGCACCAGGGTGAATGTTTCACCACGGGTGCCGGGCCGCTCGATCTCGGCGGCGCTGTCCGCGAGCAACCGGTCCAGGTCCGGCGTGGGGACGAGCTGCTCGAGCCTGGGCCGGAGCGACGCGGCGAACTGCAGGGGAAGCCGCAGGTAGGGATGCCCCTCGGCCAGCTCCACGTGCTCCACCCGCGACGTGGGGTAGAGGCCGTCGCCGGCGAGCAGGTGGACGGCAGCGTGCCCGGCGTCGAAGTCGCCGCCCGCCGCACGGAACGCGTCGCGCACCAGCCCGATCAGCTCCGCGGTCCGTGGTGCCTCGGGCGAGTAGGCCCATGAGGAGCTGTCCGGGTCCTCCAGCACGAGCACGCCACCCGGCCGCAGGAGCCGGCGGTACGCCGTCAGCTGCTCGGCTGCGCGGCCCAGCGGGGCGAGCTGGAACCGCGCGTGGACCAGGTCGAAGGCTCCTTCCGGCAGCTGGCTGTCGAACAGGTCGTCGTCGACGAGAGCGACGTTGCGCAGACCCTCGGCCGCCACGAGATCTTGCGCCTGCGCAAGCAGGCCGGCGGCCACATCGGTGCCCGTGCAGGAGCCCGACGGGCCGACCCAGTCCGACAGCAGCCGCAGCCAGCCCATCGCCCCGCAACCGATGTCGAGCACCCTGGACCCGGCACCGTCGCCCAGCAGGCGCAGCAGCCGGCGCCCGGCCGGCTCCCAGACGAGCGACTGCAACCTCAGCCGCTCGGTCTCGGAGGCCAGGTCGCCGAGCAGGTAGGTCATCGTCCGGCCCCCGGCTCGGCGACGGTCGCGTCGACGATGACGAACGGGCCGTGGACCGGCTGGAAGCTCGGCTTCTCGAATCCGGCGCGGGTCATCAGGTCGGTCCACTGCGCCTCGGTCCGGTCCTTGCCGCCGTAGACCGCCATCGCGTACACATCGGCCAGGCCTGACGGCGACGGCGGTACGCCCTCCGGCAGGACCATCTCGACCGCGAGGACCCGGCCTCCGGGGCTGGCGGCGCGGGCGCACGCCCGAAGCGCCTCGATGCAGGCGTCGTCGTCGAGGCACCGCAGGACGGTCGAGTAGACGTAGGCGTCGGCGCCGCACGGCAGGTCGTGGAACATGTCGCCGGCCACGACCTCGACCCGGTCGCGCTCGGGGTGCCGGGCCAGGGCCGTGGGAGCGGCTGCAACGACCTGGGGGAGGTCGAGGAGCACTCCTCGTACGCCGGGATGCTCGCGGATCACGGCGACGAGCAGGCCGCCGAGACCGCCGCCGACGTCGACCACCGTGTCGAACTGGGAGAAGTCGTACGCCCGCGCGCCGGCGGTGAAGCTGTCCACGGTGGACTCCATCGCCGTCCGGTAGCGCTGCGCCTGGCCCGGGTGGGCCTCCAGGTAGGAGTGGAAGGACCGGCCGAAGGCGGCCTCCACGCCGCTCGTGCCGGTCCGGGCCGCGTCGTCGAGGTGGGCGAGCGCGACCTGGCCGACCCGCAGCATCGACCAGCCGACCAGCATCGCGCCCATCGTGCTCTCGCCGTGG
>Ga0126306_10002299_pt1 | contig 10698 bp, 8 predicted proteins | sample Plot27_FD_92592 | JGI IMG/M metagenome (GOLD analysis project Ga0126306, IMG submission 92592) | Serpentine soil microbial communities from UC McLaughlin Reserve, CA, USA - Plot27 | ecosystem: Environmental > Terrestrial > Soil > Grasslands | place: USA: UC McLaughlin Reserve, Lake County... | reverse complement strand
GTCGTGATGGCTCTTGTAACGCGCCGCGACCACTACGGCGTCGAGGTCGGCGTCGAGACGCGCCAGCTCGCCAACACCTCGCGCATGGTCTCGAACATGACCGGCTACGAGGTGCCGCCCAACAAGGCGGTCGTCGGGCGCAACGCCTTCCTGCACGAGTCCGGGATACATCAGGACGGGGTCCTCAAGGACCGCCGCACATTCGAGATCATGACGAAGGAGGACATCGGGCTTGAGGGCACGAACATCTTCCTCGGCAAGCACTCGGGCCGCCACGCCCTCAAGGATGCCCTCGAAGAGCTCGGCTACACCCTGGAGGGCGAGATTCTCAAGCGCGCGTTCGTGCGGTTCAAGGAGATCGCCGACCACAAAAAGACCGTCACCGCAGCCGACCTCGAAGCTATAGCCGCCGACGAGGTGGGCTCCTTCGAGGGCAAGTTCGTGTTGGAATCCTTCCGGGTGGTCGCCGCGACCGGGCGCCAGAGCCGGGCCGCGGTGAGCATCTCGCACGCCGAGCGCGGCACCTTCGAAGCCGAGGCCGAGGGCGAGGGCCCGGTAGACGCAGTCTTCCGCGCGATAGACACCGCGACCGGCATAAGGGGGCGCCTCACGGACTTCCGCATAGACGCCGTCACCGGCGGCAAAGACGCGCTTGGCGAGGTAAGGATCTCGGTCGAGTTCGAGGGGTCCGAGTACTCGGGACGCGGCCTGAGCCAGGACGTCGTCGAGGCCGCCGCGCGCGCCTACGTGCGCGCGGTCAACGTGTACACCGCTGGCGGGGTGAAGGCCCCTTGGGAAACGTCGCAGGTAGCGCCGTAACGCAGCGGCGCGAGGCCGCCGGACTCCCGGGCTACGAGCGCCTGGAGGGCCAGGTCCCCGTCGTCTACCCCCCGAATCTGGAGGAGCGGGCCGCCGAGGCACGGGTCCTCCTCGAGGCCGGGTCCGCCGCGCTCTCGGAGGTCCTGGCCGACGAGCCGCCCGAGCTGGAGGCCCTGCTCGTCGCCGACGCAAGCTGGAGGCAAGCGCCGCGCGAGAACGAGCGACCCTACCCGCCCGGGCTGCCCTACTTCACCCGCGCCGCGACGCCGCCCGCACTCGTGCTCCCGCAGACGCTCTCCCCTGCCTTCCGACCCCGCACCGCCGCGACGGGTGCGCTGGTGGTCTGGCACGAGCTTGCGCACGCCTTCTTGCTGCGTGAGCCCCTCCCCCGCACCCCGGCCTGGCTCCGGGAGTTTCTCCCGCAGGCGCTCTCCGCGGCCATCGCCCGCCGGACCGGCCTGCCGCTCGCGGAGCACCTGGAGACGATAGACCACGAGCCCGGCTTCACCGCCCGGGGCTTCGGAGGACGGGCGGACGCGGAAGAGCAGATGGCGTTCCAGAACCTGCTGCTCGCCCTTGGCGCGGCGGCCGTGGAGAAGTTCGGCGAGGGGTTCTTGCAGGAGCTGGCGCGCGCGTTGTGGGCCGAGGAGGACGTCGTGGACGAAAGGCGGGCCGAGGAGCTGCTGGCGGTGGCTCTGGGTCCGGGCGGCCGGGAATGGCTGGCTTCGAGGCCGGAGTTTTAGGAGGAAGATGCGCGACACGTTCGACATACTGCTGCTCCCGGGCGACGGCATCGGCCCCGAGGTCGTCGGCGCCGCCAGGCGGGTCATGGACGCGGCGGCGGAGCACTTCGGCGTGAGCCTCTCCTACGAGGAGCGCGAGATCGGGGCCGCCGCCATCCGCTCGGAGGGTGAGCCGGTCTCGGAGGAGACGCTCGAGCGGGCGAAGTTCTCCGACTCCATCCTGCTCGGGGCGGTCGGCCACCCGGACTTCGACCGGGGGACGGTGCGCCCGGAGGCCGGCCTGCTCGGGTTGCGCAAGCACCTCGGGGCGTTCGCCAACCTGCGCCCCGTCGCGGCGGTTCCGTCGTTGCTCTCCGCATCGACGTTAAAAGAGGACGTGCTAAGGGGGGTAGACATCCTTATCGTCCGCGAACTGACAGGCGGGGCGTACTTCGGGGAGAAAGAGGAGGGCGAGGAGCGCGCGAGCGACCTCTCCGTCTACACGCGCGAGGAGGTCGAGAGGGTCGCGCGGGTGGCGTTCGAGGCCGCGGAGGGGCGCACGGGCCAGGTGACATCCGTGGACAAGGCCAACGTGCTGGCGACGAGCCGGCTGTGGAGGAGCGTGGTCGAGGACGTTGCGGGAGAGTTCCCGAAAGTGGCCCTGGACCACGTCTTGGTCGACGCTGCCGCGATGTTCCTGATCCGGGATCCGGGAAGGTTCGACGTGATCCTGACCGAGAACCTCTTCGGCGACATCCTCTCCGACGAGGCCGCCATGCTCCCCGGCTCGATGGGCATGCTCCCGAGCGCCTCTTTAGGCGAACCGGGCACCCCCGGCATCTACGAGCCCGTCCACGGCTCCGCACCGGACATCGTGGGGACCGGCAAGGCTAATCCCTACGCCGCGATCCTCTCCGCCGCGATGATGTTCCGCCACTCTTTAGGCCGCCCCGACGTGGCGGGTGCGATAGAGCAGGGCGTCTCCGTGGCGCTGGAGGCCCACTACCTAACCCCCGACCTGGGCGGCAACAAGACGACCGAAGAAGTTACGAGGGCCGTGAGCAGGTGGGTCGCGGCGGGGGAAGGCGTGATATGAGCGTTAGGCTGTTCGACACGACCCTAAGGGACGGAACCCAGCGTGAGGGCGTGAGCCTGACCGCCGAGGACAAGGCGCGCATAGCGCGCGAGCTGGACTCTTTGGGCATCCACTACATCGAGGCGGGCTTCCCGACCTCGAACCCCAAGGACCTGGAGTTCTTCGAGGGCTTCGACGCCTCCGAGCTCGAGAACGCGAGGCTCGTCGCCTTCACCCGCGCCCGGCGTCCGGGCGGCAGGGCCGAGGACGACCCTGCGGTCACCCTTCTCCCCCGCCTCTCCGCCCCCGTCGCTTGCATAGTCGCCAAGAGCTGGAGACTGCACGTCGAGAAGGTCTTGCGCACGACGCCGGAGGAGAACCTGGAGTCCGTCGGGGACACGGTCGCCTACCTCGCGCAGGCCGGCAAGGAGGTCGTCTTCGACGCCGAGCACTACTTCGACGGCTTCCGCGACGACCCCGGACACGCCCTGGCCGTGTTGCGGGCCGCCGCCGAGGCCGGGGCAACGACCCTCGTCCTCTGCGACACCAACGGCGGGACGCTCCCGGCGGAGCTCAAGGCCGTCGTGGGACGCACGGTGCGGGAGTTCCCGAGCGTGGAGGTCGGGATCCACACCCACAACGATGCCGGGTGCGGGGTGGCGAACGCTCTGGCGGCGGTCGAGGCAGGGGCGACGCACGTACAGGGGACGATAAACGGCGTCGGAGAACGCACCGGCAACTGCGACCTGGTCACCACCATCGCCAATTTGCAGCTCAAGATGGGCCTGAAGGTTATGGACGAGGAGCGCTTGAGGAGGCTAACCGAGACCTCCAACTACGTTGCCGAGCTCATGAACCTCACCCCTGACACACACCGCCCCTACGTCGGCCGCAGCGCCTTCGCCCACAAGGGTGGGTTGCACGTAGACGGAATCTCGAAGGACCCCAAGACCTACGAGCACGTCGCGCCCGAGCGGGTTGGGAACGTGCGGCGCACGCCGGTGGGGGAGCTCTCGGGTAAGAACTCGATCCGTGCCAAGGCCGAAGAGCTGGGCCTCGAGGCCGGCGACGTAACCGCGGTCCTCTCCGCCATAAAGCGGCGGGAGTACGAAGGCTACCACTACGAGGCGGCGGACGCCTCGCTCGCGCTCCTCATCGGGCGCGCGACGGGCGAGGCGAAGCCGCTTTTCGAGCTCGAGAGCTTCAGGATCATCTCCGAGAAGCGGCAGGACGGCGAGACGACGGTCGAGGCGACCATAAAGCTCGTCGTGAGGGGGCAGCGCGTGATCTCGACGGCCGAGGGCAACGGACCCGTCAACGCCCTGGATAGGGCCTTGCGGGAAGCCATAGAACCCCACTACCCGCAGCTAAAAGAGATCCACCTCTCCAACTACAAGGTCCGCATCCTCGACGAGCACCGGGCGACCGCCGCCACGACCCGCGTTCTCATAGACTCGACCGACGGCAAGCGCTTCTGGGGCGCCGTTGGGGTCGGCGAGAACATCATCGAGGCCTCCTGGCAGGCGCTCGTGGACGGGCTCGAGTACGGGGTCAACGGCGCCTCGAAGGACTAGCGAACGCTCCCCGCGGGAGCGTTCGCTGTTCGCTAGTCGTCGAACGGGCCGCCGGTGATCTGGACCACGTCGTCGCTGCCTACCCCCACTCGTACTTCTATGCCCCCGACGTTCCGAGCGGGAGGATTTCCAGAGCCTCCGGTGGGCCTAGCGCCGGTGGGCGCAGCGGCGGGCCCCCCGGTGGACCCTCCGGTGCGTCCTCCGGTTGCCGGGGAGCTCGACGGAGGAGCCGTGCTGCTCTGAGGGGCGGAGGCAGGGGAGGCAGGGGCTCGGACGTTGACGGGGCCTCCCTCATCCGGCTCCTGCGCAGTCTCTAAGGACGAAGCGGCACCCGGTTGGGGAGTTGCGGGGGCCGTCTGGGCGGCAGCCTCAGAAGCTGAGCCCGCCTGGGCGGCGGGAGCAGAAGCCGAGGCCCTCGCGCTGGCGGATACCTCCTGCGCCCGGCTGGAGTCGCCCTGAGCCTGCTCGAGTTGCGACCTTTGATCTGCCTCCTCGTTGTGATTGTCCTCGTCGTCCGCACGCTGCTCGTCACCCTGGCTGGGTTGTTGGGGTGGGGCGTCCTCCTCGGCGATATCGGAAGGCGAGGTCTCGGGCGCCTGGGAGATCAGGGGTTCGCGCACCTGGGAGACCACCGGCTTGCCGGCTTGCGCGACGGTGAGCGCGAGGGCCACCGCGGCCACGGTCAGGACCAGAACAACCGCCGATCCCAGGTAGAGGTAGCCGGTTATCCCCGCGGGGAGCAAGGCCGCTCTGGCGTCCGCCTCGCTCTCCGCCTCGCTCTCCGCTTCGCTCTCCGCCTCGTCCTGGCGCTCTACCCCCTCCGCACCGCCGATGGCGACCAGGATATCGTCGAGAGAGTCATCCTCCCGCGGGCCGACGTACAACGGGTACGAGGGCTCCTCCCGGGGGTCCTGCCGGCGCTTGAGTTCCCGGACCATCTCCTCCCCGTCGAGTTGCAGGAAGTTAGCGTAGGTCTTCAAGGAGCCTTGCACGTACACAGCAGGCAGCACGCCGAAGTTCTCCCGCTCCAGCTCCACGAGGTACGCGGCCCGGATCTTGGTCGCCTCTTCGACCTGCTTGAGGGAGAGACCCCGCTCTTTGCGGGCCAGTTCCAGGGTCCGACCTATCTTGGATCCCGTGTGCGCGCTATTATCCCCGCCGCTCATGCCGTCCAAAGCCGAAGATCGCCTCCGCAGGTGATTTATGCCGCCCCCATGATACCGCCGAAGCGCGCCGCCTCACACCCCGCCAGGCTCATTTTTGCCGGTAGGCGATTCCCGAAGGCAATCGCCCTGGGGGACATCAAAGTCCCGTCGCACGGCTCATCAGTCGAAGAGGTTGGGCTGCACCCCGCCGTCCCTGCAGAACGTGGCGGTCGAGAGCCTCGGGAAGCGCCCCTGCCCTATTCCCGCCCTGCGGCAGCTTATGGAGAAGAGCTGGGCGATGTGCCGGGCGAAGAGCCCCTCGCCCCTCATGCGAGACCCGAAGCGGGCATCGTTGAGTTCGCCACCTCGCATCGAGCGGATGCGGTTAAGGACCTTCTCCTTGCGCTCGGGGTAGTGGCGTTCCAACCAGTCCTCGAAGATCGGCCTGACGGCGTAAGGGAGCCGCACGGCGACGTAGGCGGCGAAGGTCGCGCCGGCCTCGGCTGCGGCGGAGATGAGTGCCGGCACCTCGTGGTCATTGAGGCCGGGGATCACCGGCGCGGTCATCACCCCGACCGGGATGCCGGCCGCCGCTAGCTTCCCGACGGTGGCGAGCCTGCGCGCGGGGCGGGAGGTCCTCGGCTCCATGACGCGTCGCAAGCCGTCATCCAGGGTGGTGATCGAGACGGCTACCGCGGCGGCGTCGTAGCGGGCGAGCTCGGAGAGGAGGTCTACGTCGCGAGTGACGAGGTAGTTCTTGGTGACGATGGCGACCGGGTTCCGGAACTCCGCGAGTACCTCGAGACAGCGGCGCGTGATCCCAAGCCTCCTCTCGATGGGCTGGTAGGGGTCGGTGATGCCGCTCATGGAGAGCACCTTCGGCTCCCAGCGCGGAGACGAAAGCTCTTTTCGCAGCAGTTTGGGGGCGTCTTCTTTGACCAGGATCTTGCTCTCGAAGTCCAGGCCTGCCGAGAGGCCGAGGTACTCGTGGGTGGGACGAGCGTAGCAGTAGGCGCATCCATGACTGCATCCGCGATAGGGATTGACGCTCGCGTCGAAGCCGATGTCAGGGCTGTCGTTGCGAGCGACGATCGAGCGCGAGTGATCACGCAGGTAAACGGTCTCGGGGCGCGGTTCCTCCGCGTCCGTCTCGCCGGGGTCCGGCTGGACCTCGATCCGCTCGAAGCGGTTCTTCGGGTTGGCAGCCGCTCCGCGACCGACGATGCTCCTCCGCAACCCCTCCCGCTCCTTCACCCGCCAATTCTAACGCCGAAAGGCACCGATCCCACCGCACGTTTTTTACGGGGCGGGAGAAAGGACTAGGAGCCGTCCACGACTTCCTCGCCCCCCATGAGCTGCTCCAGGCGTGAGATCTGCTCGCGAGTGCCGAGGACTATGAGGGTATCCCCCGCACGCACGCGGTCGCTGGCGGAGGGCGTGGTGTCGAAGTTGCCCTCCTTGTTGCGGGTGGCGAGGATCATGGCCCCCGTTTTCTCCCCGATCCGGAGCTCCCCGATGGTGTGGCCGGCGATGAATGAGTCCTCCGGCACGCCAAACTCCTCCAGCCTGAACTCGATGCCCTCCTCGCCGCGGGTGACGATATCCAGGAAGTCCACGATCAAGGGCTGCGTTGCGAGCGAGGCAAGCCTCCTCCCTCCGACCGCGTAGGGCGAGAGGGTGCGGTTGGCCCCGGCCATCTCGAGCTTGGCGGCGCTCTCGTCGGAGCTGGCCCGGGCGACGATGTTGAGCCTCGGGTTGAGCTTCCTCGCCGAGAGCACGACGAAGACGTTGTCCGCATCGGAGTCCACGGCGGCCACGAGCCCCTTCGCCTGCCGAACGCCGGCCTCCTCGAGCCTGCCGTCGTCGGAGGCCTCGCCGAGCAGGGCGAGGTAGCCCTCCGCGACGCACTCCTCGACTATCTCCGGATTCTGGTCGACCACGACGAAGGGTACGCCGTCGCGGGCGAACTCCGCCACCACCTGGCGGCCGACCCGGCCGTAGCCGCACACGATGTAATGATCGCTCAGCTTGCCGATGGCCGTCTGCATCCTCCTCCTCCCGAAGTAGCCGCGTATCGTGCCCTCCACCACGAGCTCCACGGAGGAGACGGCCGCGTAGAACAGCGTGCCCACCCCCGTTACGAGGAGGAGCATGGTCCACAATTGACCCGTAGTGTCGAGGGTGCGCACCTCCCTGTACCCGACCGTGGTCAGGGTGATCACCGTCATGTAAAGGGCGTCGGTGAAGCTCCAGCCCTCGAACACCATGTACCCGAGCACCCCGGCCACCGTGATGACGCCGAGCGCCAGAAGGGCGCTCTCGATCCGCCGCAGCGCCAGCCGCGGTTCGTACACTGTCCTCTCGGAGGCGGATCTGTTGCTCGACCTGTTGCGCTCCACCATCGTCGGCATTATAGTCGGGCGGCCCGCGCTCCTCCGGCTGGAAGCTATCCGTCTTACAAGAGCACGATTTCCGCCCACACATCCCCCTCTTCCGCACGGAGCAGCGCGAAGGTGTGGCGCGGCTGGCGGCGCCTGTCGGTGGGGCTACCGGGGTTGAGCAGCATGAGGCCGTCCTCGTCCTCCAGCAGGGAAATGTGGGAGTGGCCGAAGACGACGACGCGAGCGTCCGGGAAGCGGCGTCTCATGCGCGATCTGCGGGCGCGTTTGGGGCCGGAGTCGTGGATCATGGCCACCTTTGCGCCGCCGAACCCGAACTCCAGCGCCTGCGGTAGGTCCTCCGGGTCCAGGTTCCCCCGCACCGCCTCGACGGGCGCGTACGCGGCGAGCTCTCCGAGTAGCGCCGGGTCCATCAGGTCCCCCGCGTGCAACACCAAGTCAGCGCGCTCCAGGTACGGGTTCAAGGCCTCCGGCAGGGCCCTGGCTCGCCGGGGGATATGGGTGTCGGCGATAACGACGGCGAGGGGGCTCATTCGGGCGGTGGTCGGGTCGTGCGGTAAGTTGGAGCTCTATGTACTCCGATGGTGTTATGCTCTCCGGCTCGGCAACCTGACGAGCAGGTCATTCTAACAAGCTCAGAAACACCCGTTTATAGACGATTCATCGCGGATTCATCGCCTCCGGGTAGGGTGATGGCCGGGGCGGGTCCCTGCCGGTAATTCCCCTTACCCTCCGGCCCCGCCCCGACCCCTACCGCCGCGAGCTTCACTCGGCGTCCCCGAGATCCCGTGCGCAGCACGCTCCCTCGCTCGGTCGCCCCTACGCGCCGCCTCGCGAGCTCCGCGCTTACGAAGAAGCGCCCGAGCTCCTTGGCCGCAAACGCCGTGGTCCCCGAGCCGCAGAAAGGCTCGAAGGCAAGGTCGCCTTCTCTCGTCGAGGCGATCAGCGCCCTACGCACGAGCCTCAGGGGCTTTTGGGACGGGTGGTGGCCCAGCCGCTTCTCGGCCCTGGGGACGGTCGGGATGCGCCAGACGGAGGAGATCTGGGAGGTTGGGTCAAGACCGTCTATGAGGTCGTAGTTGAAGATATGTCTCCTGCCCTTGGAGGCCCAGATCAAGGCTCGTGGGCGTGGGCGCAAGCCAGTCGGGACAACGCCATCCCTGATGATCCGCGCCGTGGTCGGGCTGGACGGCGAGTCGGAGATCAGCATGGCAGGGCTTTAGACACGCGGGAGAGGGTAGCATCCGAGACGGCGCCACCGGGCCGGGGTCCTAGCTACGCTGGGGTCCCGGCCCTTCTTACGTCTTCTCCGACATCTAGCCTATCTGGGCTAGGGAAAGATTACCCATTTTGCCGATGTGCCGGCCGCCGATCCGCTGTAGGGTACCCATCGAGACCCGGCGACGGCGCAGATTACCCCCCTCTTAGCGGGCGGCGCGGTCCTTCTCTTAAACCCTCGCTGCCGCCCGCATGGGCACGAAGGCCCCGTCGGTCAGGCCCCGACCCGCTCCACGGTGATCCTGAGCCTGCCGAGGTTCGCGGGCCCCAACCAGACCCGCCATCCTTCGTCTTCTTCGAGTGGGGCGAACCCCTCCGCCAGCAGGTCCCCCACCTCCTCCCAGGAATCGTCTTCGCCCCGCCTAACCTCGAGGCCCCCGTAGTGGACTGCGTCCCCCTCGCTCCACCTCACCTCGCCCTCGATCACCATCTTCTTCTCGTCCATCCGGTAACCTCCTGCCGTGTCTCCTCCTTCGGCTACACGTGGTAGAAGTTTACCGGGCGGACGGCGAGGTGCAGGTTACGCTCTAGCCGCGCGAGGCCACGAGGAGGCTAAGAAACCGTCTATACGTAGCCGGGGCATGTCCGGCGTGTGGGCCGCGGGTGTAGAGTGGCGACCGAGATGCCGACATCGGAAAAGGGGCCAAGACGTGGCGCACGGAGATTCACCGATAGAAGAGACGAGCCAGCATCGGTAAAGGTGTCGTCGTCGTGAACGAGAGTGCCGGCGTGGCTTGGCGTCGAGAGGACACGCGTCAAGAGCCGGTGAGCCTTTGGCCCATGGCGGCGAGGGCGCGGCGGAGCCGCTCCAGCGCTCTCGGTCCCATTCCGTGCAGCTTCATGACCTCGGCCTCGCTGACCTCGGCGAGTTGCTCGAGCCGCACGTATCCGGCCGCCGCGAGCGCTCGTCGGGCCGGCTTGCCCAACCCGGTCGGAAGATCGCTGTCCGCTTAGTCGCTCCTCGTACGCGCGTCTCCTCCACCGCCGATCGCCTCCGTGACGATTCGGGCTACCCTCTCGGCAGCGCCGAAATCGGGGGTGAGCCTGTTCTTGGTCAACGCGAACGCGACGCCGGTTGCGGTGTCGGCGTAGGCGTAGCTTCCGCCGACGCCCCCTATCCCGAACACGGTCGGGGTCTCTCGCGGGCCGGTCCCCGGACGGCCGATCGAGTAGCCCAGCGCCCATGTGGTCGGGAAGCCCATGATCTGGTCGACGCCGCTGAACACCACGGCGGATATCTCGCGCAGCCGCTCGGGCGAGACCAGCCGGACGCCGTCCACCTCGCCGAGCAGCGCGGCGTACATGCGCGCCACCGCGCGCGCGGACATCTTGCCGCCGGCGGGGATGTCGGACTTGAGCACGTCAGCGCGGTTGCCGAACTCGGCGGTCGGGGTCACCGCCCGCGGCCCCAGTTTGAAGAATGGCGAATCGTCGGGCATCGCGGCCAGATATTCCGCGCTGCCTTCCACATCCTCCAGTCGAGCGAGCCTGCCCAGCTCGGATTCGGGTACGCCGAAGAAGAGTTCGTCGGCGACGCCCAGCGGCCCGGCCACGTCCTCCCGCAAGACTTGCGAGATGGGTTTGCCGGTAGACCGGCGTACGATCTCGCCGACGATGTAGCCGAACGGGTAGGCGTGATACGCGGTCTTGGCGCCAGGCTCCCACCAGGGTTCGGCGTCGGCGATC
>Ga0126306_10002298_pt1 | contig 10704 bp, 8 predicted proteins | sample Plot27_FD_92592 | JGI IMG/M metagenome (GOLD analysis project Ga0126306, IMG submission 92592) | Serpentine soil microbial communities from UC McLaughlin Reserve, CA, USA - Plot27 | ecosystem: Environmental > Terrestrial > Soil > Grasslands | place: USA: UC McLaughlin Reserve, Lake County... | reverse complement strand
GCGCACGGTGCTGCCGCGGCGCGGCGCGACCGACGCGAGCACGCGGTCGCCGGCGCGCAGCTCACCGCCGGGCCGGCCGGCGAGCTCGGCGTCGAACTCGCGCTCGAGCCCGGTCAGCCCGACCGGCGCGCCGGGCGGCACGCCGCGGCGCTCGAGCGCGGCGGCGCGCTCCGGCGGTGCCGGCCCGACGCGCCCGGCGATCTCCGATGCGAGCGCGCCGAGCTCCGACAGCCGCGCCGCGCCCTCCGCCAGCGGCGTCCCGTCGCGGGCCTGGATCGCGGCGCGCGGCGGCATCGTGGTCGCGCGCGAAAGCGTCTCGCCGCGGCGCATGCCAGGGTGGACGAGGTACGGCCGCCAGTCGACCGCGGCACGTTCCTGGAGCTCGACGACCGGCAGCGCGATGCGCCCGGACAGCGTGCCGAAGATGCGCGTGCGCAGCACGACCGGCACCGGCACCGTGCCGCCCTGCGGCTCGCCCGGCCGGCCGGCGCCGACGCCGGTGAGCGTCGTCACCCGCGCCGCCCGGCGGTAGATGCGGGCGAAGCGCTCGAGCGGGACGCGCCGCTGCGCCTCCGGCGTCAGCTGGGCGTGCATCGCCGCGTAGTCGCTGCGCGCCCACGCCTCGGCGAACGCGCGCGCGGCGGCCCGGCGCGGATCCTCGTCGTCGCTGCCGACGGCGGCCCCGGCGACGAACGCGACGACGGCCGCCGCCACCAGCGGCCCCAGCCGCGTCCAGAGCGCGCGCCGTCGATCGCGCCGCGCGAGCGGTCCGGAACCGGTGGTCGACCGGCGCGCGGGGCGGGTGGACATCGACATCGGTTGCCCCCGTATGTTGACCGCGCCGGGCCACGCTGCCAACCGCAGTGGTCAGGATCCGGCACCGTCACGCTCGGCTCGCGGGCAGGCCCGCCCAGTACGCTCGATCGGTGACCGGCGTCGACTGGATCATCGTCGGGCTGGTTCTCCTCCTGGCCCTGTTCGGGTGGGCGCAGGGCTTCATCAGCGGCGTGCTCGCGTTCGCCGGCCTGGCGCTCGGCGCCTGGATCGGCACGCGGATCGGCCCGCTGGTGCTGTCGGAGGGCTCCCACTCTCCCTGGGCGCCGGCGTTCGCGCTGCTCGGCGCGCTGATCGTCGGCTCGCTGCTCGCCGGGGCCTTCGAGGCGTTCGGGACGCCGGTGCGGAGGGCGCTCGCGGCGCTGCCGGGCTTCGCCGCCGCCGACGGAGCGCTCGGCGCGGTGCTCGTCGCGGTCGCCGGGCTCGGCGTCGTCTGGATCCTCGGCGCGCTGGCTGTGCAGAGCGGCAGCTACCGGATGCGCCAGGAGGTGCAGCGGTCGGCGATCCTGCAGCGGCTCAACACGATCCTGCCGCCGTCGGGCCCGCTGCTGAACTCGCTGCGCGCGCTGGACCTGTCCCCGCGCATCGACGGGCCGGATCCCCAGGTCGCCGCGCCGCGCGCCGGGATCGCGCGCGATCCGGAGGTGCAGGAGGCGGCGGCGAGCGTCATCAAGGTGCTGGGCACGGCGTGCGGCCTGGGGATCGAGGGCTCCGGCTGGGTCGCGCGCGACGGGCTCGTCGTCACGAACGCGCATGTCGTCGCAGGCCAGCGCGACACGCGCGTGCTCCCGGGCGGCCGCGAGCCCGGGCACTCGGCCCGTGCCGTCCACTTCGACCCGCGCAACGACCTGGCGATCCTGCGGGTCGACGGGCTCGACGAGCGGCCGCTGCCGCTCGCCGGCAAGATCGACGCCGGCACGTCGGCGGCGATCCTCGGCTTCCCGCTCAACGGGCCGTTCGACGTGCGTCCGGGACGGCTCGGCGTGACGCGGCGCGTGCGCTCCTCGGACGCGTACGGCCGCGGCCCGGTCGAGCGCACGATGACCGCCCTGCGCGGGCTCGTGCGCTCGGGCAACTCGGGCGGGCCGATGGTCGATGGCGAGGGCCGGGTGGTCACGACGATCTTCGCGGCGACCACGAGCGGCCAGCGCGGCGGCTATGGCGTCCCGAACCCGGTCGTCGCCCGCGCTCTCTCGGGAGTCGGCGGTCCGGTGTCGACCGGGCCGTGCGCGGGCTGAGCCTCGGGACCTGGATCGCTCCCGCCGGGTACACGGGTCGTGCGCCGCGCCGGCGGACTCGCCGTGGTCGGGCTCGTCCTGAGCGGCTGCGACGTGTCGGAGCGCGACTGCGTCTTGTCGTGGAACGCGAGCGCCGGCGAGCATGGGGCGGCGGTGCGGGATGCCGGCTGTCGCGATGTTCCGGGTGTCGGAGGGGAGGCCGTGGGCGATCTTCGTCACGATCGGCGAGCGCCGCACGTGGTCGCGCGACGTCGGCGGCGAGGCATATGGCGCGGGAGCCCGACGGGCGAGCCGGGCCTCGAGGCGGCCGTCAGGGCCGACGGAGGCATCGCATCGCCGTGATGCCGCTACCCTCGGGCGGCCATGGGCAAGACGCTCGTCATCGCAGAGAAGCCGTCGGTCGGGCGCGACCTCGCGCGCGTGCTGCCGGGCGCGTTCCAGAAGCACGAGGGCTACCTCGAGACCGACGAGCACATCATGACCTGGGCCGTCGGCCATCTCGTGCAGCTCGCGGAGCCGGACGAGTACGACCCGAAGTACAAGAAGTGGCGCATGGCCGACCTGCCGATCGTCCCGGACCGGTTCAAGCTCGTCGTCCGCGACGAGCGCTCGAAGAAGCAGATGGGCGTGATCACCAAGCTGCTCGGCCGCGATGACGTCGAGCGCGTCGTGAACGCGTGCGACGCCGGCCGCGAGGGCGAGCTGATCTTCGCGTGGACGTTCGAGAAGGCGAACGCGCGCAAGCCGGTCGAGCGCCTGTGGCTGTCCTCGATGACGACCGCCGCGATCAGGAGCGCGCTCGGCGACCTGCGGCCGCGCGACGAGTTCGCGCGGCTGGAGGAGGCGGCGCGCTCGCGCTCGGAGGCCGACTGGATCGTCGGTATGAACGCCACCCGGGCGGCGACGATCCGGCTGCGGTCGTCGTTCGACGGCGCAGTCTCGCTCGGCCGCGTCCAGACGCCGACGCTGGCGCTGGTCGCGCGGCGCGAGGAGGAGATCCGCGCCTTCAAGCCGGAGGCGTACTGGCTGGTCGACGCGACGTTCGAGCCGACCGGCGGCGAGCCGGGGCGGCGCTACGCGGGGCGCTTCCACGCCGGCGCCCAGCCGCGGCTGAAGACTGCCGCGGAGGCTGAGGCGATCGTCGCCGCCGTCCGCGGCCAGTCCGGCACGATCACGAAGCTCGAGCAGTCGACGAAGAAGGAGCGCGCCCCGCTCCTCTACGACCTGACGTCGCTCCAGCGCGAGGCCAACACGCGCTTCGGCTTCTCCGCCCGGCGCACGCTCGCCGCCGCGCAGCGGCTCTACGAGGAGCACAAGGCGCTCACCTATCCGCGCACGAGCTCGCGCTTCCTGACCGGCGACATGGCGGCCGAGATCAAGCCGACCGCCGAGCTCGTCGGCCGCCAGCGCGAGTACGCGCGCGCCGCTGCCTACGTGACCGGCCTCGACACGCTGCCGCTCGGCCGCGTCGTCAACGACGCCAAGGTCACCGACCACCACGCGATCATCCCGACGCGGGCGGAGCACAGCACGGAGAAGATGTCCGACGACGACCGCCGCGTCTACGACATGGTCGTGCGGCGCTTCCTCGCCGTCTTCCACCCCGACGCGGTGTTCGAGAACACGCGCCTGGAAACGACGGTAGCCGCGCACGTCTTCCGCACCCGCGGACGCGTGCTCGTGGTGCCCGGCTGGCGCGGCGTCTACGGCGAGGGCTTCGAGGACCGCTCGCAGGCCGACGACGACGAGGGCGCCGACCAGGCGCTGCCGAAGGTCGAGCAGGGCGAGCCGGTGGCGACGCTCGACGTGGGCTCGGAGGAGAAGGAGACCAAGCCGCCGCGGCGCTACTCCGACGCATCGCTGCTGGCGGCGATGGAGACCGCGGGCAAGCTGGTCGACGACGACGAGCTGCGCGAGGCGATGAAGGACTCCGGCATCGGCACGCCGGCCACGCGCGCGGCGATCATCGAGCGGCTGATCGACGTCGGCTACATCGAGCGCGACGCGCGCTCGCTGGTCTGCACCGAGAAGGGCCTGAACGTGATCCGGCTGCTCGACGGGCACGCGCTGACGTCGCCCGGTATGACCGGCGACTGGGAGCACCGGCTCGGCCGGATCGAGCACGGCGAGGAGACGCGCGAGCGCTTCATGCACGACATCGCCGAGTTCGCGCGCGGCACGGTCACCGAGCTCGACGCGAAGCTCAAGGAGGTCCGGATCCCGCGCGCGAACCTCGGGCCGTGCCCGGTCTGCGGCCGCGACATCGTGGAGAACCGCAAGGGGTTCTCGTGCTGGTCGCGCGAGGATCCCGGCTGCGGCTTCGTGATCTGGAAGAGCAAGGCGGGCAAGACGCTGCCGCAGGCGGTCGCGCGCGAGCTGATCGCCACGGCGCGCACGGCCAGGCCGGTCACCGGCTTCAAGGGCCGCTCGGGCAAGTCGTTCCGCGCGCGGCTCGCGCTGCAGCAGGCCGAGGACGGCAAGTGGCGCGTCGAGTTCGACGAGCCGTGGGCGCGCGAAGGGGCGAAGCCGCCCGAGGGCCCGGAGGACGCGGGCGGCGGCGAGGCCGAGACGCCTGCGACCGAGGCTCAGGCCGAGGCGGCCTGAGCGTTACGCCGCCGGCTTCGGAGCAGCCGGCCGCTCGGCGGCGGGCGGCAGCGCACGTTGCTGCGGCTCGCGGCCGCAGATAGCGGCCCAGAGCTCCCGCACGGCCTGGAAGACGAGCGCGATCGTGCCGGACCAGCGCGGAACGGCGGCGCGCAGCTCGGCCACGACCTCGGGCACGGCGCGGCCGGCCGCCGGCGTCCAGGCCACGTAGAGCTCGCCGCTGTCGATCCGCTCGGCGATCTGGCCGGCGAGAACGAGGTCGGCGTCGGTGTGCGCGAGGGGCAGGTACAGCGTGGCCATCGTGGTCCTCCCAGGACAGGGCTCCTAGGGCGGGTAACGGCCTCGGCTCGCTTGAGCTTTACCCCTGGCGGTCGGAAATGTGTCGAATTTGCGGGAAACGTATGTCTGCTGGGTGCGCGGGTCAGGAGTCCCAGATCGGCCCGAAGGCCGGGATACCGCGGCGCTCGAGACCGTGGACGAGCCGCAGGGTCGTGGCCCTGTTGCTGACCACGAAGACGGCTTCGGCGTCGAAGTCCCGGCAGGCGTCGCGTGCCAGCGCCACGAGGTCGGGCTTCCCGCGCTGCGTCGTGTCCCAGATGACCGCATCGGGCTGCGCCGCCTCGACCTCGTCGACGAGGGCGTCGCCGTAGGTGGCCCGCGGGCTCCGCGCGGACCAGACGAGCCTGGAAGCGACCCGAGCGGCCAGGATCTGCCCGAGGCAGGGGCCGATCCCGCTGCCGGTGACGACGTAGACGACCCGCTCGTACAGGACCTCGACCCTGGCCATCGGCGCCGACGTCGGTATGCCCCGGACCCAGACATGCGACGGCGGATCGTCGATGAACCCGCCGGTCCAGTCGCCGGCGCGCGACACGAGCAACCGGTAGCCCGCCCGGCCGGGCGTCTTGACCGTCGCGAACGAGTGCCATTCGCGCAGCGGGTTGCGGCTGATCCCGACGGCCGACGCGACGGCGGGCGTGCCCCCGTAGTCGAAGCGGACGATCGCGGCATGCGAGGACGGCCGCTCGACGGCGACCGGGACGCGCCGCAACGGCAGCCACGGCGAGGCGATGCTCGCCGTCACGAGCGCCAGCACCCAGACCTGCCAGCTAGACGCGAGCGCGCCGAGCGCGGATGCGTCGCCTCGCGCGACCAGCTCGAGGTGCACCGTCAGCGCCCAGAACAGCGTGATCGCCGTCCAGCCGCCGAACCGGTGCGTGAGCTCGAACACGTTGTGGGCGCGGCTCCTGACCGGGGGAGCCGCGCACACGACGACGAGCAGCGCCAGCGCCGCGAGGCAACAGGCCAGGACGACGGTCGTGAGCGAGACGCTCGCGGGCGCGCGCGTTCGGGCGACCGTGGCCACGGCGGTGAAGGCGCAGAGCCACGCAGTGCCGGCCAAGGCGCCGCCGGCGTGGATGCCGCCGACGTGGTGCACCTTCGACACGCTCCATCGGACCCACAGCGCCCACGAGCGCGATCCGCGACCGGCCAATCCGAAGAGAACGTTCAGGACGTGCTGCTGGCGGATCAGGACGGCTGCCGCGAAGTTCAGCAGCGTCAAGGCCGCGAGCGCCGACAGCGCGCTGCCGTCGTCGATCCGCCAGTCGCCGCGGTCCTGGTGGTACCAGAGCACGCCGAGGTTGAACAGCACGACGGCGACCGGTGGTAGGGCATCAGGCGCGGGTGCTTCAGCGCGCGCCGGGTCGCCGGCGCGAGGCGGCGTGCGGGTCCGCATGCGACGGCATCGCCGGATGCGAGCGCGAGCCGGGCCGGCTGCTGTCTGACGGGGAAGGGCACTCCACACACGACGCCGCCGGCCAGCGGGCCATTCCCGGTGCGCTCGCCGCGAGCCGCGGGTCAGTCGTCATCTTTGCGAAGCCCGCGCGTCAGGCGCGCGCCGGCTCCGGCTCGGCGTCGAGCCGACCGGCGGCGGGCTGGGAGCCGCGCGCGACGACGGCGGCGAGGACGACGGCGACGACGACGATCGCGACGTCGCCGTCGACGCGTGGGAGGAGCTTGCCGACGCGCTCGAGCGCGCCGCCGAGGGAAACGCCCGGGCGTCCGCGGCCGAGGCGTCTGGGGGCGATCGGTCTCGCCTACCGCGCCTGGGGCACGGCCCAGCCGCATCGCTACTGGCTCGCGATCCAGACACGGCTCGGCTCCGGGGAGCTGGTGCCCGAGCGCGTGATCCCCGCCGCGCAACCGCGCCATGGCGGTGATCCTCGCAGCGCTCGAGGAGCTGCCTGACGCGCGCAAGCCGACGCAGCACCTGCCGGCCGGCCTGCGCGCAGAGCTCGATGCATGGATCCGGCGGGTCGACGGGCAGGAGCTGGCGCCGGCCATCCTGCTGCGCGGCGGCGTCTTCTGGTCCCGGTTGCACGGCCTGATCAGCCTCGAGCTCGACCGCCACCTAGTCTCGATGCAACTCGACCCCGAGCTGCTCTACCGAGCCGAGCTTGCCGAGCTCGGCGGCGAGACCTAGATTGCGCGCATGAGCACTCGTCTGCGGGACTTACTGATGCGGGAGCTCGGCGCGCTGCGCTACGAGCCCACCGACAAGCGGATCCGGGGGACACTCGGCGACCGGACCGTGATCGACAGCACGCGCGCGCTGCTCGTGTGGGAGCCCAAGCGGGTCGTGCCGTCCTACGCCGTCCCGGTCGAGGACGTCGACGGCGAGATCGGTGCGGCCGGCGCCGGTGAGCCGCGACCGGCCGGGAGCGAGGAGATCGACGCGCCACGGCTCGGTGACCAACCGGTGTTCGATCCCAGCATCCCGTTCTCGGTTCACACGGCCGCGGGCGAGCCCGTGACGATCCGCGCTCGCCACGCGACGCGCGAGGCGGCCGGCTTCCGCGCATCCGATCCCGCGCTGAGCGGCTACGTGATCGTCGACTTCGACGGCTTTGACGCGTGGTACGAGGAGGACGAGCGCAACGTCGCTCATCCGCGCGACCCGTTCCACCGCATCGACATCGTGCACAGCTCGCGGAATGTTCGCGTCGAGCTCGAAGGGGAGATCCTCGCCGAGTCCTCGAATCCGTACCTGCTGTTCGAGCCGCCGCTGCCGGTCCGCTACTACCTGCCGCGCGAGCACGTGCGGACCGATCTCCTGCGGCCCAGCGAGACGAGGACGTTCTGCGCGTACAAGGGCCGGGCGTCGTACTGGTCGGCGGCGGGAGCGGACGACGTGGCGTGGACCTATCGCGAGCCGCTGCGCGAAGCGGCCGAGGTGACCGATCGGCTGGCCTTCTTCAACGAGCGCGTCGACGTCGTGGTCGACGGCGAGCTGCTGGAGCGCCCGATCACCCCGTGGTCGCGGCGCTAGCGCCACGGGATGACCTTGCCGAACTGGACGAGCTCGCCGTAGTGGCCCGGATCCGCGTCGCGGTCGAGCGCGAGGCGCAGCAGCGCTCCCGCGGCCTGGGCCGGGGTCTGCGCGTCGCTCATGTCGTCGAACCACGGCCGCGAGGCAGCCGTGTCGATCAGTCCGGGGCAGACGGCGGCGACGAGCGTCCCGTCCTGCGCATCGGCGGCGCTGCGCTCGCGCGCGAGTATCCGCACCGCCGCGACCTGGCCCACCTTCGACGGGATGTTGATCCACTCCGGCCAGCCCTCGTCGGCGGCGCGCCCGTGGGCGACGGCGTCGCTCCAGGCGAGCATCGTCGCATCGAGGTCGTCGAGCGACTGCGCGTCGGTGTCGAAGCGCCGGTGCAGGTGCGCGGGCAGCTCGCGCAGGGAGCCGAAGGCGCTGGCCACGACGAGCAGCCGTCCGCCGGGGCGCAGGATCGGATCGAAGGCACGGATCAGCCGGGTCGTGCCGAGGTTGTTGGTGTCGACGAACGTCGCCACGAGCTCGGCCGCGGGCGTCCCGGGCGACAGCCGCGCGGCGGCGTTGGAGAAGACGACGTCGACGCCGCCGTGGCGCGCCGCGATCGCCTGGGCGAATGCGGTCACGCCGGCGGCGTCGCGTATGTCGAGGACCTCGCCGCGCACCCGCGCGCGCGGGCCGGCGATCCGCGCTGCGGCGGCCCGGACCCGATCGGGATCGCGGCTAGTCAGGTAGACGATGTCCTCGGGCTGCAGCTGCTGCGCCAGACCCTCGGCGAGCGCGAGTCCCAAGCCCTGGTTCGCGCCGGTGACGACCGCGATCTTGCTCATGCCGAACGGAGCCGGGGCACGATCTCGCCGGCCAGCAGCTCGACCTGATCCGGCGCGCCGTCGACGGGCCACAACACGAGCGTGTCGAAGCCGTCCGCGACGAAGCCGGCGACCGTCTCGATCCACCAGTCGGGCGGTCCCGCGAGCGGCTCGCCGGCGAGATAGCCGACCGGAAGCGACGCTCGCGACGGCGCCGGCCCATCGCCGATCAGGCCCTGCACGTTGATGATCCGGCGGATCGAGCGCGGATCGCGGCCCGCCTGCTCCGCCGCGGCGTCGATCCGCTCGTTGCCGGCCCGCAGCTCGTCGCGTGTCAGCACTCCCAGCGACGGCAGCCAGCCGTCGGCCTTGCGGCCGGTGAGGCGGAGCATCCGCGGCCTGAAGGCTCCGAGCCAGATGCCGATCGGGTGCGCCGGCTGCGGGCCGGGCCGCGCGCCGTCGAGCCGGTAGTGCCTGCCCGCGAACGAGACCGACCGCTCGCTCGACCACATCAGCCTGATGACGTCGATCGCCTCGTCGAGCGCCTCGACGGCCTCGCCCGGGGTTCGCCGCGGGCCGCCCATGCCGGCGATCACGTCGGGGAAGCCGCCGGCGCCCAGCCCGAGCTCGAAGCGACCGCCGCTGAGCACGTCGAGCGTCGCGGCGGCCTTCGCCATCACGGCGGGCGGGCGCAGCGGCAGGTTGGCGACGTCGGTGAAGAACGCGATCCGCTCCGTCTCCGCCAGCAGCGCCGGGATCAGCGACCAGGTGTCGAGGAAACGACGCTGGTACGGATGGTCCTGGATGCCGACGAGGTCGAGCGCGGCCGCGTCGGCCGTCCGGACCAGCGCGCGGATGCGATCGAGCGTCGCGGTCGCCGGCACGACCGAGATCCCGAAGCGCAGCGCGTTCTCGCTCATGGCCGGAACCTACCGGTCGGCGGATACGCAGCCCCGATGCGTCCGCCCGGCGCGCGACCCTGTTGGGTTCGATGCCACTGACCCTGATCACCGGACCGGCGAACGCGGCGAAGGCGGGCGTCGTGCTCGAGCGGCTGCGCGCGGCCGTTGCCCGCGATCCGCTGCTCGTCGTGCCGACGGCGGCCGACGTCGAGCACTACCAGCGCGAGCTGGCGGCCTCCGGGATCGTGTTCGGCGCCGACGTGCTCACGTTCTCGCGCCTCGTCGCCGAGATCGCGGGCCGCGCCGGGCTCGACGCGCGGCCGCTCGGCCGCGTCGCGCGCGAGCGGGTCGTTCGCGCGGCGATCGCCGACGTCCCGCTGCGCGAGCTCGCCAACTCGGCCGCGACGCCCGGGTTCGCGAGCGCGGCGGGCGCTCTGTTCGCGGAGCTGCAGCGATCGCTCGTCACGCCGGCGCGCTTCACGTCCGCGCTGCGCGCCTGGGCCGGTGAGAACGGCCGCGCGGCGTATACGGGAGAGCTCGCGGCGCTCTACTCGGCCTACCGGCGCCGGCTGGAGCGGCTCGGGCGGCCGGACCGGGAGGGCTACGCATGGGCGGCGCTCGACGCGCTGCGGGCCGCGCCGGCGAGCTGGGGTGGGCGGCCGGTGTTCTTCTACGGCTTCGACGATCTGACGCCGCTCCAGCGCGATGCCGTGGAGACGCTCGCCAAGCACGCGTGCGCCGACGTGCTCGTCGCGCTTCCGTACGAGCCGGGACGCGTCGCGTTCGCCGGCCGCGCAGCGACGGTCGAGGAGCTGCGGCCGCTCGCGGAGGTCGTGCCGCTGCCCGAGCGCTCGGAGTACTACGCCGCGTCCGCGCGCCCGGCGCTGCATCACCTGGAGCGGTCGCTGTTCGAGCCTGATCCCGTGCAGCGTCCCCCCAACGGCGCCGTGCGGCTGCTCGAGGCGGGCGGCGAGCGGGCCGAG
>Ga0126306_10002297_pt1 | contig 10713 bp, 9 predicted proteins | sample Plot27_FD_92592 | JGI IMG/M metagenome (GOLD analysis project Ga0126306, IMG submission 92592) | Serpentine soil microbial communities from UC McLaughlin Reserve, CA, USA - Plot27 | ecosystem: Environmental > Terrestrial > Soil > Grasslands | place: USA: UC McLaughlin Reserve, Lake County... | reverse complement strand
TTTTCATTCTATAATGATCTGCCCTCTCGCATGCCGGTCGTTGTATCCGTTGACCCGGGACATTGCTCGCAACCCGGCGGAAGTTACAGCGCGATCGTAGCGTGGGGCATCCTTTAAAACGGCTATTACTTTATCGATGCTGCTCGAGGGCATTTCGATACGAACCGGCTCTGCAATGAGATTGCGAAGATGGCAAAGCGTTGGAACGCCGGGACAATTTTGGTTGGCGTGAAGCCATTCCTCGTCTGAAACGTTGCTTCAATGTTTGTTGCGATTACGCAGCCCTCTCAGAGCAAAGTCGAGCGCGCTCTAAAGCACGTTGACCTCTTCCAGAACAAGAGTGTGTGGTGCGCCGCTCCTCCGCTCACGCCGACACCTTGATCGAGGAGCTGGTCACTATTGGACACGGGCTATCTAGTGATCTCGCGGATGCCACGACTCAGTCCTTCGCTTGGCACCGGCAGGAGCCGCAGCCGGAGGTTGTTGCGCCGAAGCCCCACGCGCTGGGTGTCGTCTTATCGTCGCGCCAGGCGAGCGCCCTTCCCCCGGGTGCGCATTCGGGAGCCGGCGTCGTGTTGTTCGCGCGTGATCATTCCCTGGGCCTTGGCGAGCCACGCACGCGTGACGAAAAGCTGACGGCAAGCCTCCTGAGAGGAGGCGGTCGTAACAGGATATAAAAACCCGCCGCTCGCAACCCGCTTCCGCAAGGGGCAGAGTGGGAACCCCGCCGGCAGACCCAAGAAGCTGCCGAGCTTTCGCGATGTGCTTGAGGCTGAGCTCGCCGAGAAAATCCGGATCACGGAGGACGATCTCAACTACGCAGTGACAAAGCAGCAGGCGATCGCAAAGGCGCTGGTCGCGGCTGCTCTTCGGGGCGACATGCGTGCGATTACGGCCATCACCAACCTGACCGCGATCGGCGAGGAAGAACAGGACGTTGAGGACAATGAGGCGGATCGCGCCGCATTCGAGTCCTACGTCGAGAGGGAGCTCGCGCGAAGATCGGCGGCGACGGAGACGATGCCGCGCCACGCGCCGCCTGAACGCCAAGCTGATGAACAAGAGTGACCGGAGTTCCCTGTTAAATTCCCTGATCTGAGGGAATTCCGGTTGACGCCTCGGGTAGCGCAGATCACCGCTGTGGCAGACAAGCTTTTGTAAGCCACGGGCGGGCCTGCGGGACCGGATGCGTATCTGATTCGCGAGCTGACCAATCCGAGGCACGAACGCGCCCGGACGGATGAGTGTAGAAGCCCGCCGATCGTGCCGCACCGCGGCCGAGCCCGGAACCGACTTCCCAGCGGAACGTCGCACCTGCGAATGCCCAATAACGAGGAGATGACGATGCCCGACGACGATCGCGTGGAAGGTTCCGCCAAGAAGATGAAAGGCAACCTGCAAGAAGATGAAAGGCAACCTGAAGGAAGGCGCCGGCAAGGTGCTGGGCGATTCGAAGCTTCAGGCCGAGGGCAAGGCCGACAAGACCGAAGGCAAGCTTCAGAACGCCATCGGCGGCATCAAGGATGCCCTGTTCGGCAAGAAATAGCGCTTCCGCCAAGATCATGGAGAAGCCCGGCCCGGGTCGGCCGGGCTTTTCGTTTCAGGCGGCGCGGGGCCGCTCCGCCTTGCGGATACGGAACAGAAGCACGCCTTTGTCGCTCCCTTGCGCCTCGATCGCGTCTCCGGTCTCCTGAAGGAGGTTGGGGATATCGAGCGCGGCAAGCGGGTCGGTGCATTCCACCACGAGCAGATCCCCCGGCGCCAAGCTCTGAAGCGCCTTGCGCGTCTTGAGCGCGGGAAGCGGGCATTTGAGCCCGCGCAGGTTCAGGCGCGTTTCGGACATCGCGGCTGCTTGCCTAATGCCGGGCTTCTGGACAAGCCCAGCGCGCTTCCCCATCACTGCCGGATGTTGGAAGGCCCGGGAAGATCTGGCAAATCGCGGGGGGGGCCCGGCGCGCTGATGCCCGTCGCGGCGGCGCTCTCGCGCCTGATCGACGGCGTTCGGCCCGTCGCGCCGCGTAGCGTTCAGCTTCGCGCCGCCGAGGGCAGGGTTCTCGCCGAACCGCTTCGCGCGCGAGGCGCGGTTCCGCCCATATCGATCGCGTTGCGCGACGGCTGGGCCTTAGCGGCCGAGGAGGTCGTCGGAGCGTCGTCATATTCGCCGGCTTTCCTGCCCGATCGGCCGATCTGGGTTGCTGCTGGACAAGCGGTGCCGCCGGGCGCCGATTGCGTAATGCTCCCGGGCACGGTCTCGGCGCCAAGCGGCATGGTCGAGGTCACGGCCTCGGCTCCGTCGGGCGAGGGCGTGAGGCGGGCCGGCGAGGACGCGGCGCCCGGCGCCGTGCTTCGCCAGGCCGGCGAGGTCCTCCGCGCCATCGATGTCGCGGCGGCGACTGCCGCGGGACTCGATCGCTGCGTTGTCCGCGAGGCGCGCGTGCGCGTGCTTTCGGTGGGATCGAAACCCGGCGCCGTGACCGACCTCCTCCAACGACATGTCGTGCTCGCGGGCGCCCAAGTGGTGCATCAGAGCGTCAGCGAGCGCTCGCGGGTGAGCGCGCTCGGGGCCAACCCCGCGCCGGATCTCATCCTCATGGCGGGCGACACCGGGCTCGCCCTGGAGATTCTGAGCCGGAACGGCGCCGTCCTGCCCGGCGGTTTGGCGCTGCGTCCCGGCGAGGGGTCGGCGTGCGGGCGCGTGGGCGAGACCCCGGCCATCGTCGTGCCGCCGCGGCTTGAGGCCGCACTCGGGCTTTGCCTACTGCTGATCGACCCCTGCCTCGACCGGCTCAGCGGCGCAAAGCCGCGCCCCGACGGTCTGGAGGACCGGCTCACCCGCAAGATCGCGTCGGGCCTCGGCGTGACGGAGCTCGCGCTTTTGCGCGAGACCTCCGCCGGCTTCGAGCCGCTGGCGGTCGGCGATCTCTCCTTGCCCGCGATGGGCGCGGCCGATCATTGGCTCGCGGTCCCGGCTGAGAGCGAGGGCTACCCCGCGGGCGAACTGGTCGAGGCGCGCCCGTTGTGACAGAACATGCGTCATGAACAGGCCGCCCGGCCCGGACGCCTTCGGCTCAGGCGTCGCGCAAGAGCAATTCCTGACGGTGCTTTCGCGCGAAGAGGCCGTGCGCCGCTTCGAGGCGGCGCTGCTGCCCCGCCCCGTCGGCATAGAGCAGGTGGCGCTTAGCGCGGCGCTCGGGCGCGTGCTCGGCGAGGAGATTACGGCGCCGATCGACGTGCCGCGGTTCGACCGCTCGAGCGTCGACGGCTTTGCGGTGCGCGCCGCCGATCTCGTCCACGCCGGTGAGGCAGCGCCCGCCAAGCTCCGCCTCAACGGCGAGGTGATCGCTTGCGGCGTCGCGCCGCGCATCCCGGTGGCGTCCGGAACCGCCACGCCGATCGCGACCGGCGGGCCGATCCCGCGCGGCGCTGACGCGGTGGTGATGATCGAGCACACGGAGCCGTGCGAAGACGGTTCGATCGAGGTGCGCCGGGCGGCGACCCCGGGGCAGTTCGTCGGCTTTGCCGGCTCGGACATCGCGCGAGCCGAGACTGTGCTGCGGGTGGGCGCCGTGATCGGTTCCCGCGAGATCGGCATGCTCGCGGCGTGCGGGGTCGCCGAGATCTCCGTCTTCCGCCGCCCGCGCGTCGGCGTGCTCTCGACCGGCGACGAGCTCGTCCAGCCGGGCGAGGCGCTCCGACCCGCCGCCATCTACGATTCGAATGGGCCGATCGTCTGCGCAGCGATTGCCGAGAATGGCGGCGAGCCGGTGTTCTACGGCGCCGTGCCCGACGAAGAGGCGGCCCTCGCGGCCGCGCTCCGGAAGACGCATGCGGAATGCGACATGGTCATCCTCTCCGGCGGCACCTCGAAGGGCGCCGGCGACCTGTCGCATCGACTGGTTGGCCGGCTTGGCGCGCCCGGCATCGTCGCCCATGGCGTGGCGCTGAAGCCCGGCAAGCCGCTCTGTCTCGCGGTCTGCGAAAGCAAGCCGGTCGTGATCCTGCCGGGCTTTCCGACCTCGGCGATGTTCACCTTCCACGATGTGGTCGCGCCGGTGCTGCGGCGCCTCGCCGGCCAGCCGCCGCGCGCCGAGACGGTCGTCCCCGCGACCGTGCCGGTGCGCATCCAGTCCGAGCTCGGGCGGACCGAGTTCGTGATGGCGTCGCTCGTCCGCCGGGAGGATGGCCTCGCCGCCTATCCGACCGGAAAAGCCTCGGGCGCGATCACCGCCTTCGCCCAGGCCGACGGTTTCCTCACCGTCGAGGCGCTGGCGGATTCGCTCGCGGCCGGCACAGAAACTGAAGTGACGCTCTTCACGCCGCATCTGCGCCTGCCCGACCTCGTCATCATGGGCAGCCACGATATCGGCCTCGACGCGGTCGTGAGCCGGCTTGCCGCTTCGGGCCATGCCGTGCGGCTGCTTGCGATCGGAAGCCTCGGCGGGCTCGCAGCGGCGCGGCGCGGCGAATGCGACATCGCGCCCATCCATCTGCTCGACCCGAAGACCGGGGTCTACAACGCGCCCTTCCTCACCCCGGGCCTCGAGCTGGCAGAGGGCTGGTGGCGCATGCAGGGCGTTGTGTTCCGTAATGGGGATGCGCGTTTCGAAGGCCGCAGCGCCGAGGCGGCGGTCCGGGCGGCGCTCGCCGACGGCGATTGCCTCATGGTCAACCGCAACCAGGGCGCCGGCACCCGCATCCTGATTGACGAGCTGCTGAAGGGCGCGAAGCCCGACGGCTACTGGAACCAGCCGCGCTCCCACAACGCGGTCGCGGCGGCGGTGGCTCAAGCGCGCGCCGATTGGGGTCTCGCCATCGAGCCCGCCGCGAAGGCTTACGGCCTCGGCTTCCTGCCGCTCGCGGAAGAGCATTACGATTTCGCTGTGGCGACGGAGCGGCGGGCCCGACCGGCGGTGGCGGCGTTTCTCAATGCTCTGCGCGATCCGGAGGTGCAGGACGTGTTGCGTTCGCTCGGTTTTACGCCGGCTGCTTCGAGATGACCGATTTCGAGGGGCCGCGATTCTCCTCTCCCCGCTTGCGGGGAGAGGGCCTCGTCGGCGAACTGGCCGACGAGGCGAGCCCGAAGGGGGAAGGTGAGGGACTCTCGATGTTTGCGCTCTTCCGTCGACAGCCCCTCACCCGCTCGCTTCGCGAGTCGGCCTCTCCCCGCAAGCGGGGAGAGGGGAGGCGCGTCGCGCTCGCGCTCACATTTCTAAGCCTCCTCGCTGCCCCCGCCTCCGCCCAGCTCCGCGGTCATGGCGGCCCCGTGCGCGCCGTCGCGGTGTCGCCGGACGGGCGGACCGCGATCTCGGGCAGCTTCGACCAGTCGGCGATCCTGTGGGCGCTCGATCGGGGCGTCGCGCTCAATGTCCTGCGCTTCCACGACGGCGCGGTGAACGCCGCCGCGGCGTTGCCCGACGGGCGCTTCGCCACAGGGGGCGAAGACGGGCGCATCGCCCTTTGGAAGGCCGGCGAGACCGCGCCGGTGCGCGTGATCGAGGGCCATAAAGGTCCGATCGTCGCACTCGCCGCATCGAAAGCGGGCGATCGCCTCGCATCCGCCTCCTGGGACGGAACCGCCCGCGTAACCCCGGTCCAAGGCGGCGACGCGCGGGTGCTCAACGGTCATCAAGGCAACGTCAACGGCGTCGCTTTCGGGCCGGACGGGCGCATCGTCACCGCCGGCTACGACGCGACGCTGCGCATCTGGACTGCGGGGGAGGGCGCTCCCGCCGTCGTCACCTTGCCGACGCCGCTGAACGCGGTCGCGGTCGCGCCGGACGGCGAGATCGTCGCCGCTGGCGCGGACGGCGCCGTGCGCATCCTTTCGCCGGCGGGGCAGGTTCGGGCCGAGATCGAGCTCGGCCCGACGCCGGTGATCGGCCTCGCGCTGTCGCCCGACGGTTGGCGCATCGCCGCCGCGACCATCGGCGGCGCGGTGGCCGTCGTGGAGCGCGCCTCGGCAAAAGCCCTCTTCAGCCTCGTCGGCCCCGGCCTGCCGGTGTGGTCGCTCGCCTTCAAGCCCGACGGGGCCGAGCTTCTCACCGGCGGCAGCGATCGCGTGGTGCGGCGCTGGGACATGAACACCGGCGAGCATATCGGCGCCGTCGCGATGACGAGGCCGGACGACTTCCTCGCCGGCTTCAAGGGCGACCGCGGCGCGGAGCTGTTCCAGGCCTGCGCCGCCTGCCACACGCTCACGCCGGAAGACCGCAACCGTGCGGGTCCCACCCTGCACGGCGTCTTCGGCCGGCGCATCGCAACCGCCCGAGGCTATAATTTCTCCGAGCCGCTGAAGCGCATGGACATCGTATGGAACGCGCGAACGATCGCGAAGCTCTTCGAGATCGGGCCGTCGCATTACACGCCCGGCACCAAGATGCCCGAGCAGACGATCCCGAACGCGCAGGACCGCGAGGCGCTGGTGCGCTTCCTCGAACAGGCGACGAAGCCACGTTAGCGCCGGCGCTTGTTTGTGACAGCGCGATTTGGGAAGACTCCGGAATGCGGACACGGAGTTTTGGCGTCGGATGACGGACCGGCCGGCCCGCCGCCGCGCGGACGAGGGGCGCGAAGCCGAGCTCAAGCTCGTCGGGCGCGCGAGAAGGCGGCCCAAGAAGCCCGTCAAGGCGAAACCGCCACCGCTCGAGCCGGGGATGAGCGCAGGGAGGAGCTTCCAGGTCATCGGCTTTTCCTGCCTGCAGCACCTCCTCGCCAACGAACCCGTGCTGCGGGAGACGCGCGATCCCGAGGCCGTGCACCAGATGCGCGTCGCCGTCCGGCGCCTGCGGGCCGCGATTTCGATCTTCAAGGCGATGGCCGCCGACGAGCGCGGCGACGCGGTGAGGCGCGACCTGCGCTGGCTCGCGACGCGGCTCGGCGAGGCCCGCGATCTCGACGTCTTCATCGAGAAGACGATCGCGCCGGCCCGCCAACGGCGTCCGCACGCCGAGGATCTCGCCGCTCTCGCCGCCGCCTACGAGGAGCGCCGGAAGGCCGCCTATGAGAAGGCGCGCGAGGCCGTGAGCTCGGGGCGGCTCGATCGCATCGCGCTGGCGACCGCGGCATGGCTCGAGAAGGGGCGGTGGCTCTCGCGCGAGGATACGGCCGCGCGTTCGGAGCAGCGGGTCGAAGACCTCGCCGCGAAGGAGCTGGGCCGCCGGTGGAAACGCGTTCGCAGGCGCGCGAAGCATCTCGAAGCGCTCGAGCCGCCGGCGCGCCACGAGGTCCGCATCGCTGTGAAGAAGCTGCGCTACGCGGCCGAGTTCTTCCGCGCCCTCTTTCCCGGAAAGGCGCGCGCCAAACGCGCGAAGGCGTTGCGCGCGGCGCTCGGCGAGCTGCAGGATCGGCTCGGAGATCTCAACGACATCGCCGTCGCCGATAAGATGGAGCATGCGCGAGAGCATGAGGCCGCCGCGCGGCTCCTCGCGCGTGAGCAGGCGGGCCGCTTGGGAGAGCATCTCGGGGCCGCGAAGGCCGCCTACCGGAAGTTCGCCGCGACCGACCCGTTCTGGCGCTGACCCGAGCCATACGACGCGCAATGGGGTAGACTGCGCAAGATCTCATGCGCCCCGCCGCCTTTGGGGCAGGCGCTGCCAAGGAGTCCCGTCATGAATCCGAATGCTCCGTCGAGCCAGCCCGGCGCGCCGAGTTCGACCTCCGGCGCCCTGGAGCCCAGCGCCGATACCCACGTCCTCAGCGCCATCCTGGCGCAGAACTGGTGGGCGATCGCCTTGCGCGGCGTCTTCGGCATCATCTTCGGCCTCATCGCCCTGTTCAGCCCCGGCGCGACGATCCTGGCGCTCGTCCTGCTCTTCTCCGCCTATCTTTTCGTCGACGGCGTCTTCGGCATCGTGTCCGCGGCGCGGGCGGCCTCCCGCCATCAGCGCTGGGCGCTGCTGCTCCTCGAAGGCGTCGTGAACATCGCGGTCGCGGCGCTCGCGCTGATCTGGCCGGGGCTCACGGCGCTCGCCTTCGTGCTGATGGTGGCGGCCTGGTCCCTCGTGACCGGCGGCCTGATGCTCGCCGCCGCCTACAAGCTCAAGCCGGAATACGGGCGCTGGTGGCTGGTGCTGAGCGGCGCAGCCTCGCTCGTCTTCGGCGTGCTCCTCGTGATGGCGCCGCTCGCCGGGCTCGTGGTGCTGACTTGGTGGCTCGGCGCCTACGCGCTCGTCTTCGGCATCATGCTGCTGATCCTCGGCTTCCGCCTGCGCGCCCGCAAGGACGACACGCCCTTGCGCGGGCCAACCGCCGCGGCGGCTTAAGACGATGGGCGCCCGGGAGAAGGGCCGAAAGACGCCCCCGGCACAGACGGCGCCAAGTCGGGACTCGCGCCGACCCGGCGACGAGTCGCGGCCGGGCGCGCCGCAGACGGGCGAGCATATCTGCCCAGCCTGCCAGGGCTCCGGCCGCCGAGCCGGCGCGCCGTGCCAGGCTTGTGCCGGCACGGGACGCGTCACCGTCATTGTCGGAGACGCCTGAACGACGTCAGTAGTTGTCCCACAGAAGGCGCCCGCCCGGCTCCCTGCAAATGTAGCCGACGAAGCAATCAGGGTTGTCGAGGGTCGGCGCGAAGCCGGGCTCCGCCACTTCGGTGATCTCGCAGAAGCTGCGGTCGCGCACGAAGCGGTCGTAGGTGTGGCGCCCGGTGCCGAGCACGAGCGCGCCGCGGGCCTGCACGAGGCCGGCCGCCTGGCGGCAGCTCACGCCCGTCGAATCCGGCCGCGGCTGCGCGAGCGCAGTTGCCGCGGCGAGCGAGGGCATGAGAGAAAGGAGCAAGCGCAAGCGCATGGCGGATGATGCGCCCTATGCGGCGTCGCGCTCTCCGAGCTCCGCGGGGTCGGCGCCCGGCAGCGGCACCGTGATGCGGCAGACGAGGCCGCTCGAGCGGAACTGGCGCTCGTAGCGGCCCGCGAGCTCGCCCGACACCGTGCGGTCGAGAAGACGCGAGCCGAAACCCTCGGCGGAGGGCTTTTGGGCCGGCGGACCGCCTTCCTCGCGCCATTCCAGCCGCAGGAACTGCCGCTCGTCGACGCTCCACTCGATATGGATGCGCCCGCCCGGCGCCGAGAGCGCGCCATGCTTCGCGGCGTTCGTGGCGAGCTCGTGGAACACCATGCCGAGCGGCAGCACGATGCGCGGCGGCAGCTGCACGTCCTTGCCCGAGACCGCGAAGCGCTCCTCGCCGTAGGGCCTGAGCTCCGTGCGCAAGAGCTCGGACAGCGGCGCGTGCTCCCACTGGCCCTGCGTCAACAGGCTATGCGCCGACGACAGAGCGATCAGCCGGGACACGAACTTCGCCTGGAAATCCTTGAGCGAGCTGGCATTGCGCAGGCTCTGCGAGGCCAGCGACTGCACGGTCGCGAGCGTATTCTTCACGCGGTGATTCAGCTCGTGCAGGAGGAGGCGCTGGCGCTCCTCCGATTCCTTGCGGGCGGCGATGTCGCGCAGGATGACCTGGTTCGCGTTGCCGCCCTCCCAGGGCACGCGCGCCGAGACCACCTCGACCTCGACGAAGCTGCCGTCGAGGCGCTGCCAGCGCTGCTCCATCGGCGGGTTCGCCGGCGCGCCGGGCTCGCGCAAGGAGGCGATGCGGCGACGGACCTCGTCGCGGAACTCCTCCGCGATGAGGTCGAGCGAGGAGCGGCCGATGATATCCTCCGGCTTCTCCGCCCCGAGGAGCCGCAGCATGGCGGCATTGACGAAGACGATCACCGTGTCGACGTCGACGAATTGCGCGTCGGGGCTGAGGTCGATCAGGCTGCGGTAGCGCTCCTCGCTCTCGAGCCGGGCGCGGGCTGCGTCGGAGGCTTCCTTCTGCCGCGTCTCGACCTCGTTGAGGAGGCGGTCGACGGCGGCGCCAAGCGCCTCGATCTCGCCCTTGGCCGGATCCATGCCGGTCCGAACGGCATCGTCGCCCTTGCGCCAGGCTTTGAGCGTGCGCTGGAGGCGGCGCACCGGCCGCTCGATGAAGAAGCGCCCGACCGCCCAGGCCGCGAGGATCCCCCCCACGAGCCCGACGAGCGCGAAGGCGAGGCCGCGCCCGGTCGCCTCGTCGAGCGGCGCGAAGGCGGCCTCGAGCGGTACGCTCGCGCTGACGAAGAGCCCGGCCGGCGCGCTCGCCGGGAGATAGCCCATGATCCGCCGCGAGCCGTCCGGCCGCCCGACCTCGAGCGTGCCCGGCGCGTCGGCGCGCAGCAGGCGCCGGTATTCCTCCGGCATCTCCTGGCCGAAGAGAGCGCCGTCGGAGGGCTCGTAGAGGAGGATGCGGCCCTCGCGGTCCGCCACCATGACGTCGGCGCCGTCGACGAAGCCGCGCTCCTTCAGCCGCTCGCGCAGCCAGCGCAGGTCGAGCCCGGCCACGACGGCGCCGCTGAACTGGTTCTGCTGCGTGTAGGGCACGGCGAGCGGCAGCACGAGCGCCTCGGAGGAGCCGAGGGTCGAGAGCGGCCCGACCGCGAAACTCTTCCCCCCGACGACGTCGCGGAAGAACGAGCGCGTCGCGTAGCGCTGCTCGTCCTTCGGCGCGTAGGTCGGGCAGGCGACCTGGCCGCGGATGTCGAGCACGGCGAGCGGCGACAGGTGCGGCACGCGCCGCTGCAGCGACCAGATATAGCCCGAGCAGGCAGATCCGTCCGGCTGCATCACGGAGAGCCCGTGCGCGACGGTGCGCAGGAGGTTCTCGGCGCCTTCGAAGATGCGCTCGAGCTCGGCGTT
>Ga0126306_10002296_pt1 | contig 10721 bp, 9 predicted proteins | sample Plot27_FD_92592 | JGI IMG/M metagenome (GOLD analysis project Ga0126306, IMG submission 92592) | Serpentine soil microbial communities from UC McLaughlin Reserve, CA, USA - Plot27 | ecosystem: Environmental > Terrestrial > Soil > Grasslands | place: USA: UC McLaughlin Reserve, Lake County... | reverse complement strand
GTGAATGCGCAGGTCACAACAGTCGTGAAGGTGTTCGTATGCTGGGACCTTGGGTGCACGTTCGCACTACTTCGCTGGCGGGGCCGCCGCAGGCATCCAGGATGATCCGCCGCTTAGCGCAGACGCGAACCACGCCGCAGCCGAACCGGCCAGGCCGAACCGCGCTACCTCGACGACCTCGAGACGCAGTGCTCGATGGTCAACGACGCTACGTCTCTGCAGCTCAACAATCCGGCGCCCCGTCGTCAACGGCGTTCCGCTCAACGACGTCACCGGCGTGATGAATCTGGCGACGTCGTGGCCACCGCTGCGGGCGCCGCTCAGCTCGGCCAACGCGACGAGCAGCAGCACGTCGCGGTCACCGGGCTTGAGCGAACGCAACGCCACGGCAAGCTCACGCTGGACGCCCTGGGCGACGACGCGGGCGACGATCCGCTCGTCGCCGTCCTTGGCGCGAGCGCGGTCGGATGCATCGACCCGCCGGAAGGCGCGGTACATGCGCTCCTCGTCGCGGCGATGCCGGCGGATCAGGTTGGTGGCGATGCCGTACAGCCAGGCCCGCACGTGCCCGTCCGAACCGGCGAAGCGGGCGCGGCCGCGAAACGCCACCAGGAACGTCTCAGCGGCAAGTCGTCGGCATGCCCGACGCTGAGCCGGCTGGCCACGTATTGGTAGATCTCGCGGTAGTACGCGTCGAAGAGATCGGCGAACCGCTCCGGACGACCCCAAGACTCGCGCAGCATGGCCCCGTCGGACCGGTTGTGCGCGGATTGTCCGGTTAGCGTCATCGGGTTGTCCTCGTCATTCGGCCGCGCCTGGAAGCCGACATCGGCGGGCAGTTCCTCGAACGCGCACCCCACCGCTACACCCCCATGGCCCCAACGCGAGCGGGCGGCGCCTGCTTGCCGACCTCAACCAATCGAGAAGTCCCGTAGCGGGACATCATCGTCCGCTGAGCATTCGCGCGCCCACCCACGTCACGGCGGCCACCACGAGCGGCAAGACGATGCCCAGAAGGACAAAGGACGCCGCCGAGCCGATGTGGTCGACCATCCAGCCGAAGTTCATCCCGAAGAAGCTGGAAATGACGGTGAGCGGAAGGAAGATCACCGTCACCAGCGTGAGCCGCTCATTGATGAGCGTGGCTTGCCGGGTGAAGGTGTCGCCGAGCAACGCGTAGGCCCGCGCCGCGGCGGCGCTGCTCGCCTCGAAAATCCCGCCGGCCTGCCGCAACCGGCGCTGCTCGGCCGCCTCATCCAGGGCTTCGGCCAATATGCCGTCCGTCGCGCACATGAGGCTGTGCGCCGCCCACAACTGCTGTAGCGCGAACAGTCGACGGCGCAGCGCGGCGATGGTGCGCCGTAGGTTGCCGGACGCGAGACCGATCCTGCCCTGATCGAGCCGGTCCGCCTCCTCGGAGAGGTCCTGTATGGCGGCGGTGGCCCGGTCGGCCAGCGCCAGCAGGACCGCGAGCAGCCCGTCCTCGGCACTGCCGCGCACCTCAGACACGACCTCGCCCAGCACGGGCCTGAGCGGCTCGGGGCACACCACCACCAGTCCGTGGGGGCCGACGTGCAGATGCACCTCCTGGCTGGCGAAGTCTTCGACCTCCTGGCTGGCAGAGGCTTCGACCGTCGCGAGGGCGACCACCGAGATCCGGTGGTCCTGCACGTACGCGAACGGCCGGCGATGCGGCGACGCCAGTACGTGTTCCGCGACAGCGGCATCGGCACCCACCCAGAGGACCGCCGCGATCACCCGCCCGGGCGCGGAAGGACCGACCATCACGCACACCGGGGCCGCCGGTGCGGTCCCGTTCGCCTGAACGGCCGCACCGTCGATCACCTCCACGTTGTGACCCTACGGCCACACGGCACAGATCGGGTCACACCAATGACCTTCGCCGCTGCCGCGCGCGTGACGGCCACGGTGGACTGGTTCCCGCAAGCGAAGGCGGACGCCTGGCGGCTCGCGCGTGCGCGCCTGGTCGTGGGCGCGGACGGCGTGCGCTCGCCGATCGCGAGGTACGTCGGCGCCCAGACCGTGGAGCACTACGAACCAAGCGAGGCGACCTTCTACACATACGTCGCCGGGGTGCCGTGGGACGGCTTCGAGCTCTACGTCGGCGACGGCGCCTTCGCCGGAGTGTTCCCGACACACCGCGACGAAGCCTGTGTCTGGCTGATCCGGCCTGTCGCCGACCTTACCCCGGTGATCGGCGCGGGCGCGGATCGGCTGGCGGCGTGGTTGGAGGCCATGGACCGAGCCGTGCCCGCTCTTGCGCGTAAAGTCCGGGACGGTCGATCACCGCTCCGCTTCGGGGCTCGGTGGGCCTACCCAACCAGGTACGCCGCGCAGTCGGTCCGGGGTGGGCCCTGGTCGGCGACGCCGGCTATCACCGCGACCCGATCACGGGGCATGGGATCACCGACGCGTTCCGCGACGCCGAGCTTCTCGCCGATGCCGCTGACACGATGCTGCGTCGAGCCAGGGCGGAGCGCGCGGCGATGGCGGGCTACGAAAGCCAGCGGGACGCCGCGATTGCCGAGATCTTCGCACTCACCCGCGCGCTCGGCGCGTTCCCACCACCGGCGGAGTTCCTGGATCTCCAGGCCCGCCTCAGCAGAGCCCTGGACACCGAAGCGCAGGCACTCGCCGAGCGCCCGGTGCCAGTGGGCGACGACGACCAGAGCCTGGTGCCCAACGTCGCCTGACCGCATCACCACCCATCGCGCCACCACAACAGAAGGGGACAGTCATGTCCATCACGCACGAGCGCCACATCAACGGCGTCGACACCGCCACCCTGTTCGCGACCCATCGGAGCGGTCCGCGAGCAGCCGGAGCTGGGCACGCGCCGTCAACGAGTGGGTCAGCGGCACCCACAGCGAGGGGCGTTTCCCCGGCTTCTACGGGGCCGGCCAGGAGCACACCCACGCCACCGAGACCGTCATACCGGCTGACCACCCGATCGTGCTGGTCGGACAGGACCACGGTCCCACGCCCGCCGAGCTGCTGCTCAACGCTCTGGGCTCGTGCCTGATGGCGGGGCTGAGCAACATCGCTGCCGCTCGGGGCATCGAGCTGCGCGGTGTCCGGTGCACCGTCGAAGGTGACATCGACCTGCGCGGCATCCTCGGCATCGACGAGACCGTCCGCAACGGCTTCGAGGCCATCCGCGTGGTGTTCTCCGTCGACGGCGACGCCGAGGCGGAGAAGCTCGCGGCGCTCGTCGGAAAGTCCCAGCAGAGGTCCGCGGTCTTCGACGTACTCACGAATGGCACAGCGGTCACCGTCGAGGTGGCCCAGAGCTGACCACGAAAAGCACGTGCTGCGACATCCAGCCCTGCGACCGGGTGCTGGATGTCGCCAGCGGCAGTGGCAAGCGCTCGGGGTCGCGCTGGTGTTCGTCAAGTACGGGCAACGGTGCCCGGGTGGCGTACAGACGTCACGCTTGGCCTATGACAGGGTGGAGCGGTGACGGGCGGTGACCAGACGCCCCGCTCGAACGGCGCGGTCGGGGGCAGAGCGCAGGGAGCGCTGCGAATCGGGGTCGAGCTGCTGCGCGACTGGCGGCCGACCATGGCGCGCGTGCGCTCGATGGTGCGCGCCGGCCTGACGTCCTTTGTGGTCCTCGGGCTCACGCTGTGGGCGCTGCCGGGGATCACCTCCAACGGCATCCCGGCGGTCATCCGGCTGGTGTTCACGGTCGCGCTGGTCGGGGCGCTGCTCCGCCCGATCATGGTGGCGACCGCGGTGGCCCTGGGCGGCGTCGGCGCGCTGCTGCTCGGGATCTGCGTGCAGGCGATCGTGCTCTGGATCGCGTTCGCGGTCGACCCCGGCGTCAACGCCCCGACCCCGGCGGACGCGTTCATCGCCTCGTGGATCGCAGCCGCGCTCACCGCGCTGATCAACTGGCTCGCCGACGCGGGCAGCGACGACGCCTTCCTCGGCCAGGCGCTACGGCAGATGTCGCGGGCGCGGCGACGCTACGGCCGCGGCAACCAGCCCGGGATGCTGATCATCCAGATCGACGGCCTGGGCGCGGAGCTGCTGGGCTGGGCGGTGCGCGCGGGCAATCTCCCCAACCTGGGACGCTGGCTGCGCAGCGGTAGCCACTCGACGCTCACCTGGCACACCGGCCTGCCGTCCACCACGCCGGCCGGCCAGGCCGGAATCCTGCACGGCAACGTCCACGAGGTGCCGGCGTTCCGCTGGTACGAGCAGGAGACCGGCCGGCTGGTGGTGACCAACCGGCCGAGCGACGCCGCGATGATCGAGCGGCGCATCTCCGACGGCCACGGGCTGCTCCGCGACGGGGGCGTGAGCATCAGCAACATCTTCTCCGGGGATGCGCCGGTCAGCCTGCTCACCGTGAGCAATGCCGCGCTGCCCGGTAGATCGGCGCGCGGTTACGCGGCATTCATGGCCAACCCGTACGGCCTGGCCCGCGCTGTCGTCCTCTCCGTCGGTGAGATGGTGAAGGAGCTGCACCAGGCCCGCCGGCAGCGCCGCCGCGGGGTGTCGCCCCGGGTGGGCCGGTGGGGCCCGTTCGTGGTGCTCCGCGCGGTCACCAACGTGCTGCTACGCGACCTCAACGTGGCGCTCATCGCCGAGCAGATGGCCCGCGGCGCGCCGGTGATCTTCTGCGACTTCGTCGACTACGACGAGGTCGCGCACCACGCCGGTCCGGCCCGGCCGGAGGCGCTGCACGCGCTCGAGGGGGTGGACCGGGTGCTCGGCACGTTGCAGCGACTCGCCCGCAGCGCCGCCCGCCCGTATGACATCGTCGTCCTCTCCGACCACGGCCAGAGCCAGGGCGCCCCGTTCCGGCAGCGCTACGGCGAGACGCTGGACGACGTCGTCCGCCGGCTGCTCAAAGACGGCGAGCGGACCGGCGCCGCGACCGGCCAGGTCGAGGAGTGGGGCCCGGTGAACGTGCTGCTCACCGGGGTGATCGGGCAGCATGGCCGGGCCGGCGCCGCGGCCAGGGCGGCGATGCGGACCCGGACCGCGGCCGGCGACGTCGTGTTCGGCCCGGCGCAGCGGGAGATCCGCGCGATCGAGCGGGGCAAGCCCGAGCTGGTCGTGGTCGCCTCCGGCAACCTCGCGATGGTCTACCTCTGCGGGTCGCCGAACCGCCTCACCGCCGAGGATCTGGCCAGCAGTTACCCCGCGCTGGTACCCGGGCTCGCCGGCCACCCGGGTGTCGGGTTCGTCGTGGTGGACACCGCGGCGGTCGGACCGGTGGCGGTCGGCGGCCGTGGTACCCATGCGCTGCGCACCGGCGCGGTCGAGGGCGAGGACCCGCTGGCGCCGTACGGGTCACGCGCGGCCCAGGACCTGCTGGCGCACCAGGCCATGGCGCACGTCGGCGACCTGGTCGTGGTGAGCCGGGTCGATGCGGGCACGGACGAGGTGGCGGCGTTCGAGGAGCTGGTCGGGTGCCACGGCGGGCTCGGCGGTGGTCAGACCGACGCGATCCTGGTCCACCCGGCCGGCTGGACCGTCGACGAGCGGCCGCTCGTCGGGCCCGACGGGGTCTACCGGCAGCTGGTGCGGTGGCTGGAGGAGCGCGGCCTACGCTCGGTTCTCGCGGCGCAGGCGGATCCAGTCGCCGACGAACGAGATGATCAGGACCACGATCACCACCGCGACGATGGCCTGCCACGGCTCGGGGAACACGGCCCGGCCGGCGAGCCCGATCGACGCGTACACCGCTGACCAGAGCAGCGCCGCCGCCGCGTTCGCCACCGCGAAGTGCCGCCACGGCACGCCGAACACGGCGGCGGCCAGCAGAACCGGCACCCGCCCACCCGGAACCAGCCGGGAAACCAGCAGCACCGGGATCGGGCTGGCGGCGAGCCGGTCGGCGGTGCGCCGGTGAACCCCCGGCGAGCGCAGCCACGGCAGCCGGCGGGCGGCCCCGTCGCCGCCCCACCGCAGCAGCACGTACGTGACGCCGTCCCCGATGTAGGCCCCCACCGCGCCGGCCGCCACCACGGTGAGCAGGCTCGGCACGCTCTGGTGGGCGGCGACCACCGAGGCCGCGCTCACCGCCGCGCCGGTCGGGATCACCGGCACGACCGCGCCGAACGCCACCACGGCCAGGATCGTGGCGATCGCCGCCGGGTCGATCTGCCAGGTCATGACCGCGGCTCCGCGTGGTCGATCCGCAGGCTCTGGCCGGGGCGCAGGACCCGCACCGCAGTGCCCGGCACGGCGTCCGCGGCGAGCTTCGAGAAGTGGTCACCCGGGCTGAAGAAGCGGTCCGGGCGGACCAGCTCCATGCCGAGCGGCCAGAACGTCCCGAAGTGGATCGGCACCGCCCACGTCGGCGCCGACCGGCGGGTGGCCTCCGCCGCGGTGACCGGGTCGAGATGCCCGCGCCCCAGCGTCGGACCCCAGCCGCCGACCGGGATCAGCCCCACGTCGAGCGGCCCGAGCCGGGTCATGCCCTCGAAGAGGTCGGTATCGCCGGCGAACCAGGCGGTGCGGGAGCCGTGCACGGTGTAGCCGAGCGCCGGGGCGCGGTGCCGGGACCACGGGCCGCGGGACGCGTCATGGTTCGCCGGTACGGCGCGGACCTTGACGGCGCCGACGCTGAGCTCGTCGCCCGGCCCCACCTCCTCGCAGCGTCGGGCCAGCTCGGGGGCGGACTGCCGGAGGAACGCGCCGGCGCCCCGCGGCACGATCAACGGCGCGTCGCCGCCGAGCCGCTTCAGCGACGCCACGTCCAGGTGGTCGGCGTGCAGGTGCGAGACGAGGACGGCATCCGGGGCCACCTCGTCCAGGCCCGGCGTGCGCCCGCGGCGGCGCCGGAGGTGTCCGAGGCGGTGACGGAGCACCGGGTCGGTGAGGAGCCGGACGCCACGGTCCTCGATCGCGACCGTGCTGTGCCCCCACCACGTGACCCGCATTGCGCCATTGTCCGGTTCGCGCCGGGCCGCGACGTCCCGGGGGTCGGCGGGACTAGCCGGCAAGCGACACGTCCACCGATGCGCCGGTGCGCAGCGAGGCGATGCACGCCTCCGCGACCGCGGTGGCGACGTACCCGTCCCAGGCGGTCGGGCCGCGTACCTCGCCGGCGAGCACGCCATCCACCCAGGTCTGCAGCTCGTGCCGGTAGGCCGCCGCGAACCGGCTCCGCCAGTCGGCCGGGATCGCGAGCCGCTCCGCGCCGTCGCGCCGCACGGCCACCGGCGCCGGCGGGACGAGCGACGCGGTGCCCCGCTCCCCCACCACCTCGCAGCGCACGTCGTAGCCGTACCGGGCGTTGACGAACACCTCGACGTCGACCAGCGCCCCGCTGGCTGTCCGCAGCACCACGAAGAGCGGATCCCCCACGCCGGCCGGCGCCTCCCCCGAGCTGCGCGGCTGGTGGACCGTCACCTCGGTGACCTCCTCGCCGAGCAGCCACCGGGCCGCGTCGATCTCGTGCGTGGCCGAGCTGGTGAGCAGCTGCTCGGCGCCGAACGTGGCCGGTGCGCTGCCGTTGCGGTGAACGCAGTGCACGAGCAGCACCCCGCCCAGCTCATCGGCGTCCAGCAGTCGCTTCAGCTCCCGGTAACCCGGGTCGAACCGGCGCATGAACCCGACCTGGACCAGCGGCCGCCCGGTCGCCTCCTCGGCCCGCACCAACCGCAGCGCCGCCTCCGCGGTGGTGGCCAGCGGCTTCTCGCAGAGCACCGGCCGCCCAGCCTGCAGGCAGGCCAGCGTGTACGCCTCGTGGGTGTCGTCCGGCGACGCGACCACGACCGCGTCGACATCCGCTATCAGCTCCACCGGATCGGCGTAGGCGCGGCAGCCGTCGACGCCGGCCGCGACCTGGCCGGCCCGCGCCGCATCCGGATCCGCGATGCCCGCCAGCGTGGCGCCGGAGATCGCGCCGGCGAGCGTGCGGGCATGGTCCGCGCCCATGATCCCGGCGCCCACCACGCCCACCGCGAGAGTCATGCCCCCACTCTGGCCGAGCGGTGGCCTCCGTGCGCCAGAATGCCCGGACGTGACGAAGGGACGGGTGCGGTGTCAGCTCCAGGTACAGCGGAAGACCAGGCCGACGCGACGCTGCGGGAGGTGGTCGCCACCCTGGCCGCGGTCCCGGACCGGGGCTCCGCCCGTCCTGGGGAGCGGGTCGCCGCCCAGTGGCTGGTCGAACGGTTCCGCGGCGCCGGATGCGACGCCCGGATCGAGACCGAGCGGGCGCACGGCAGCTACTGGTGGCCGTTGGGGCTGCCGAGCGCCGCCGGGCTCGGCGCCGGCGTGGCCGCCCTGGCCGGGTCGCGCTGGCCGGCGGCGCTGGTGGCAACGGCCGCGTCGGCGACGATCGGCGGCGAGGTCACGTCCCGGGTCCGCTGGTTGCGCCGGGCGCTGCCGCAGCGCACCTGCTGGAACGTGGTCGCCGAGACTGGTGACCGGGACGCCGGGCGGACCGTCGTCGTGCTGGCCCATCACGACGGCCCGCGCACCGGCCGGCTGTTCGACCAGACCGCGCAGCGCTGGGCCCACCAGCGCTTCCCCGAGCTGCTGGAGCTGGTGAACACCGCGCCGCCGCTGGTCTGGCCGCTGATCGCCGGCCCGGCGCTGGTGGCAGCGGGTGCGCTGACCCGGCGGCGTGGCCTCACCGCGCTCGGCACCGGCCTCTCGGCGCTGGCGACCGCGATCTTCACCGACGTCGCCCGCAGCCCGGTCTCCCCCGGCGCCAACGACAACCTGTCCGGCGTCGCCGGCCTGGTCGCGCTCGCCGAGGCGTTCCAGGCCAGGCCGGTCGCCGGGGTCCGGGTGATGCTCGTCTCATGCGGCGCCGAGGAGTCCATGCAGGAGGGCGTCCTCGCGTTCGGCGCCCGGCACTTCGGCTCGCTGCCCACCGCGACGACGTCGGTGATCAACCTCGAGACCGTCGGGTCACCGCACCTCATCCTGCTCGAGGGCGAGGGCCCGATCGCGATGCAGGACTACCAGGAGCCGTTCAAGGACTACGTCGCCGCGGCTGCCGCCGACGAGGGCATCGCGCTGCGCCGCGGCCTGCGCGCCCGGACCACCACCGACTCCCTCATCACCCACCGCGCCGGCTACCCGACCGCCACCCTGGTCTCGGTCAACGACTACAAGGCGCTGTCGCACTACCACCTGATGAGCGACACCCCAGAGAACCTCGACTACCGGACGGTGGCGAGCGCTGCCAGGCTCGCCGAGGCTGTGATCCGCCGGCTCGGCAAGGACGGGTAGGTGCGGAGCTGCCGGGATGGCCGAGGTCACATCGGGCCGGTGTGGTGCCATGATGTGACCCGCGAGTAACTTCTGGTCCACGCGGATCCGAGTCGCCGGAGGAGAACCAGATGACGAGTGCCGAGAACGCGCCGGCGGCGAAGACCGGTACCGGGGGTCTCCTCTTCAACCCGCGCACGTACGAGCCCACACATCTCGACGCCCGTTCCCGCGAGCTGATGCTCAAGACGATCGACTTCTTCGAGACCCGGGGCAAGCAGACGCTGCGCGAACACGACCGCGACCGGGTCTGGTACGCCGACTTCCTGGACTTCGTGAAGCGCGAAGGCGTCTTCTCGACGCTGCTCACGCCGGCCGCAGAGGCCGGCGGTGACGCCGACAAGCGCTGGGACACCAGCCGGATCTGTGCGTTCAACGAGATCACCGGCTTCTACGGGTTGAGCTACTGGTACACCTGGCAGGTCACGATCCTCGGCCTCGGGCCGATCTGGCAGAGCGGCAACGCGCAGGCGCGCCGCCGGGCCGCCGAACTGCTGGACGCCGGCGCGATCTTCGCGTTCGGGCTCTCGGAGAAGGAGCACGGCGCCGACATCTACTCCACCGACATGATCCTCACGCCGGACGGCTCACGCCCGAGCGGCCAGGAGCCGGAGGCCGGCGGCTTCCGCGCCAACGGCGGCAAGTACTACATCGGCAACGGCAACCTCGCCGGCATGGTGTCGGTCTTCGGCCGGCGCGCCGACGTCGAGGGCCCGGACGGGTACGTCTTCTTCGCCGTCGACAGCCAGCACCCTCAGTACAAGCTGATCAAGAACATCGTGGACTCGCAGATGTTCGTCAGCGAGTTCCGGCTCGAGGACTACCCGGTGACCGCGGCCGACATCCTGCACACCGGGCAGGCGGCGTTCGACGCGGCGCTGAACACCGTGAACGTCGGCAAGTTCAACCTCGGGTTCGCCTCGATCGGCATCTGCGAGCACGCGTTCTACGAGGCGATGACGCACGCCGACAACCGGGTTCTGTACGGCACCCGGGTGACCGACTTCGGCCACGTCCGCCGGATGCTCACCGACGCCTGGACCCGCCTAGTCGCGATGAAGCTGTTCAGCGACCGCTCGGTCGAGTATTTCCGCGCCGCCGGCCCGGACGACCGGCGCTACCTGCTGTTCAACCCGATCACGAAGATGAAGGTGACGACCGAGGGCGAGCGGGTGGTCGAGCTGCTCTCCGACGTGATCGCGGCCAAGGGCTTCGAGAGGGACACCTACTTCGACATGGCCGCCCGCGACATCCGCGCGCTGCCCCGGCTGGAGGGCACCGTGCACGTCAACATGGCGCTGGTGCTGAAGTTCATGGCGGCGTTCCTGTTCGACCCGCAGGAGTTCGAGCCGGTCGCCGAGCGCAACGAGCCGGCCGACGACGAGTTCCTGTTTCGCCAGGGGCCGGCGCGAGGCCTGAGCAAGGTCCGCTTTTACGATTGGCGCCTGGCGTAC
>Ga0126306_10002293_pt1 | contig 10726 bp, 8 predicted proteins | sample Plot27_FD_92592 | JGI IMG/M metagenome (GOLD analysis project Ga0126306, IMG submission 92592) | Serpentine soil microbial communities from UC McLaughlin Reserve, CA, USA - Plot27 | ecosystem: Environmental > Terrestrial > Soil > Grasslands | place: USA: UC McLaughlin Reserve, Lake County... | reverse complement strand
TCATCGCGAGCTACGGTGCCTATGCGTTCCTGTTCACGATGTACCGCTACGTCGTCGGCCTCGATGACCCGATCAGCGCGATGTGGCTTGCGCCCGAGTGGCAGCCGCCCGGGGGGTGGCCGCTCCTCGTCGGCCTGTACGGGCTCGTTTCCGCCGCCTACGCGGTGTTCGTGGGAATGCTGGGCCGCACCGCTGCTCGGATTGCGCGCGATCCAGAGCCCAAGGCGCCTAGACAAGAGCATCGGCGAGGCACGCCGGTATGACAGCGGAGCGCGTCGCGATCGCGTACGACTGTCTCTTCCCGGTCAACACCGGCGGAGGTGAGCGGGTCTACCGTCGCATCGCAGAACTCCTCCGCGAGCATGGCGCTCACGTCACGTACGTGACGCGACGACAGTGGGCGACGGATGCTGCTCCGCGCGTGCCATTCGACATCGTCGTGGTCTGGCGCGGTGAAATCTACGACGAGTTCGGAGTGCGCACGAGTCGGAGCGCACTCGCGTTCGCATTCGGTCTCTTCCGCCATTTCGTGCGGCACCGGCGCGACTACGACCTCGTCGTCGTCGCCGCGCTGCCCGTGCTCAATGTCTTCGCTGTACGCGCAGCGCTCGTCGGCCGACCCACGGTTCTCGCCGTGGACTGGCTCGAGGTTTGGTCAGCGCGGAAGTGGCGCACGTACGCTGGCACAGCCACCGGCACCGTTGCTTCCGTGCTCCAGTGGCTCGGCGTGCGCATCGGGGACATCCTTACAGTGAACAGCGGATTCACGCGAGCAAAGCTCCGTGCGGCGCGTGCCGATGCCGAGCCGATTGTGCTCGGCCTGCTCGACCTCGTCGGCCCACTCAGGGCTCCACGCCCCACGACGCAGGCGGAGGCGGATGATCACGGCGCGGGCTACTCGGACGAGGACCCGTACATTCTGTTCATCGGCCGCCACGTCGCCGACAAGCGGCTCGACGCGCTGCCGCCCGCGCTCGCCGTCGCGCGGCGTGAATCGCCGCGGTTGCGTGCGAAGGTCGTGGGTAGCGGTCCCGAAACCGATCGGGCGCGAGCATCCGCGGCGGCGGCAGGTGTCACGGACCACATCGTCTTCCTCGGCCGGGTCGACGACGCCGAGCTCGAGAGACTCCTGGCGGCATCCGCCGTGCTCGTGAACCCCTCGGCGCGGGAAGGATTCGGCCTCGTCGTCGCCGAGGCGGCGGCATACGGGACCCCCTCGGTCGTCGTGGCCGGAGAGGACAACGCGGCCGCGGAACTCGTGGTCGACGGCGAGAACGGCTTCGTCGCGGCATCCGTCGCACCCGACGTGCTCGGCGACGCGATCGTGCGCGCCGTTCGAGGTGGCGACGAGCTGCGCCGCACCACGATCGCCTGGTTCGCGCGGGAGCGCCGCGAGCGGTCGCTCGATCGCTCCGTCGGCGAGATCCTCGAGCGCTGGCGCGCCCTCAGCGACCGCTGATTCGCGGAGTCGTCACGTCGAGCAGCACGTCGCGCGTAGCGGCAGCGGTCCTCTCCCACGAGAACTCCGCGGCGCGGGCGAGGCCGGCCCGGGACATCCGCTCGCGCTCGGCGGTTGAGTCGAGCACGGCACGCACCGCCTGCGCGATGGCGTCGGGATCGGCCGGATCGACGTAGCGGGCGGCGTCGCCCGCGACCTCGTGCAGCACGGGGAGGTCGGACACGATCACCGGGCAGCCGCGGGACATCGCCTCGAGGGGCGGGAGGCCGAAGCCCTCGAAGCGGGTGGGGAACACGAGCGCGGTGGACTCGGCGTAGAGCCGGTCGAGCTCGTCGCGCGTCAGCCAGCCGCGGAGCTGCACGTGCTCGCCGAGTCCGAGCCGTTCGACGACCGGCTCGAGGGGATCGTCGCCGTGACTGCCCGTGATCACGAGCGACGGCCGGTGCTCGGGATCGATCCGCGCGAGGGCCTCGAGCAGTGTCTCGAATCCCTTGTGCGGCATCCGATTGCCCACGGCGAGCAGCTGGGCGTCGAGTCGGTGGCCGGGCGCGGCACTCGCGGCTGCCGAGCCCGCGAGCGGCGTCACCATGATGCGTTCCCGCGGCACCCCGAGGAACGAGACGATGTCGTCGCTCGATGCCCGACTCACGGTGAGGATGCGGCGTGCGCTCCGCGCCGCGAGCCGGATCATCATGCGCAGGATCCGCGAGTACGCCCCCGGCACGTACTCGGGGTGTCGGAAGGCGAGCAGGTCGTGCACGGTGAGCACCACCGGCACCCGTGATCTCCACGGGCCGAAGTTCGCCGGGCAGTGCACGAGATCTGCACGGAGGTCACGCGCGGCACGGGCCACGCGGAACAGTTCGGCGCGCGCCCATGCGACGCGATCCTCGCCTCGGACTCCCGAATCGACGAGGTTTCCCGGGAACCAGGGTGCGCCGGCGGTCGCGAGCTCCGAAGACACGTATGCGACGTACTCGAGCTCGGAATCGTCGCGTGAAAGCCGCGAGTACACCTCGCGGGCGTAGGACTCCATGCCGCCCTTGCTGCCCGTGAAGAAGACGAGGTCGACGAGCACGCGCCTCCGGCGGATCACGCCGTCTCCTCCTGCGCGACCCGGGCGACACGCCGTCGCCGGGCGGCCTCGTAGATCACGGCGGAGGCGACTTCGGCGACCAGGAGGCCGAGGAAGACGGCGCTGAGGCTCTGCACGGCCAGCCCCGCCGCAGCCAGCGCGAACGTGAGCACCGAGACCCCGGCACGGAGGCCGGTGAGCAGGCGAACCTCGCCCATCCGTCGCAGGGCGGCGAACGGGAGGGTGGTCGCGAGCGACGCGGCACGCCAGGCGCAGGCGAGGAGCAGCGGCGCGAGTGTCGCGGATTCGGTCCACGCCGATCCGAAGACGAAGCCGAAGACGCCGGCGAGCTCGAGCACGAGCAGTGCGACCACTGCGCCCAGCACCGAGGCGGCGGAGACCACGATGTCGAGCGTCGAGTGCTCCTTGAGCAGGCGCAGCCGCAGGAAGTTCAACGGGATCGCAAGCAGCCCCGACACCGTCGCGATCGAGGCGAAGAGCACGGCGTCGGCCGGCCCCAGGAACGCGAGGATCATCGCGTTGAGGAGCGGGTAGATGACACCGGTGATCGCCGTGTCGGCGATCACCCAGCCCATCACCGCGGCCTCGGGCCGGCTCGCCCGGTGCGTGACCGGCATGCACCGGACGCAGGTCGCCACTGCGATGCCGAGCACGAGGGGCACCAGCGCCCAGCCCTGCTCGGCGAAGCCGGCGAGCACGCCGATGAGGGCGCCGGCGCCCACCGCGATCGAGGCCACGATCTCGCGGCGGTCCAGCCGCTCGGCGACCGAGACCCCGCGACCGACCTCGAGGGCGGCGATGAGGATCGGCAGTCCCACCGCGAGCACGAGCGCGTTGGGCGGCGTGACGGCGATGACGAGGGCGGTCAGCACGGACACGGCGGCCAGCCACAACGGGAAGACGACCCGGCGCTCGGTGGCGGCCGAACTGAGCCGGGACTCGACGACGACGGCGAACGTCAGCTGTCCGGCGAACGTCGCGACGAGCACCGCGACCGCCAGGAAGCCCTGCTCCTCGACCGTGAACAATCGGGAGGAGATGGAGACGGTGGCAGCAGGGATGACAGCGAGCGAGACCCCGCCGAGCAGCGTGATGAGACTCAGGGTCGCTCGACGCAGGCGCAGTGGGCCGGGCATCGGTTCCGTCATCGCGTCACCGCCGCCGTCGAGCCGCCGATCGTGCGCCCGAGCGCCCCTTCCGCTCGCCCGAGGAACACCCACCAGCCGTCGGCAGGAGCATTGGTGGTTCGGTGCCGGAGGCCGAACGCGAGTCCACCGAGGATGAAGGCGAGCCGCCACCACCAGGGGTACGGATGCCGCATCACGAGCCGCCCGAGACCGCGGCCGTACGACCGCAGCTTCCGACGTCGTTCCGACGCGGAGAGGCCCGCGGGATCGGCGATGCCCCCGATGGCCACGTCGGCGGGCAGCCAGTCGAAGGAGCGCGCGAGGTCGGGCCGCCGCTCGATGAGCCGGAGAAGGAGGTCGGTGGCCTCGCCGGCCTGCCAGGGCGTGCTCGCCCCCGTGCCGAGGTCGGGGTCGAACCCGCCGAGCTCGTCGAACACCGAACGGCGCATGAGGAGCCCCATCTCGATGACGCTCCACACGTTCCAGCGGTCGAGCGGGGTGCCCCGACCGGGCAATGAGAACTTCGGCCCGTGCTCGTCGATCACGGTGAGCGCGCCGGCGTCGAGGGTGCTGGCGGCGGCGCGGATCGCATCGAGGCTCCCTTGCGGGAACCAGGTCGTGTCGTTCGGGAAATGGAGGAGGCGGTCGCCGGGGGGCAGCAGGGCCACCCCGGCGTTCCGGCCCCGGGATGCGCCCCGTTCCGACGTCGTGACCTCGATGGAGAAGGCGTCGTCGCGGAACCGCGCGGCGAGCCCTTCGATCTCGGACACGCGACCTTGCGCGACCAGTATCACGAGGTCGTCGGGGTGGACTTGTGCGGACAGCGATCGCAGCAATCGCTCGAGGGGCTCCGCACGGCCGAGCGTCGAGACCACGAGACCCAGATTCACAATGCGTCCATTCTGTACGATGGGGACGCCGCCCCGCGTACCGACAGGACTCTCCATCCATGCCCACATCCACCGAGACGATCGAGCTGTCGATCGTGATGCCCTGTCTCAACGAGGCCGAGACGCTGGCGACATGCATCGACAAGGCGCAGGGGTATCTGGCGCGCAGCAGCGTCATCGGCGAAGTCGTGATCGCCGACAACGGATCGACCGACGGCTCTCAGGACATCGCCCGTGCCCACGGTGCCCGCGTGGTGGACGTGGCGGCGAAGGGCTACGGAAGCGCACTCATGGGTGGCATCGAGGCGGCACGCGGCGAGTTCGTCATCATGGGCGACGCCGATGACAGCTACGACTTCTCGAGCCTCGACCCCTTCGTCGAGCGGCTCCGCGCCGGTGACCAGCTCGTGATGGGCAACCGCTTCAAGGGCGGCATCGCCGAGGGGGCGATGCCGCCTCTGCACAAGTACCTGGGCAATCCCGTGCTGACGTGGATCGGCCGGGTACTGTTCCGGTCGCCGGTGGGTGACTTCCATTGCGGCCTGCGGGGGTTCAATCGACGGGCGATCCTCGACCTGCACCTGCAGACGACGGGGATGGAGTTCGCGAGCGAGGTGGTCGTGAAGTCGACGCTCGGCGGGCTGCGGGTCTCCGAGGTGCCGACCACCCTCGACAAGGACGGCCGCAGCCGGCCCCCGCATCTTCGCAGTTGGCGCGACGGATGGCGGCACCTCCGCTTCCTCCTCATCTTCAGCCCCAGGTGGCTGTTCCTGATCCCCGGCGCGGTGGCGTTCTTCCTCGGCTTCTTCGGCACCCTGTTCATCGCGGCGGGTCCGATCGTCTTCGGTGCCATCGGCTTCGACGTCTCGTCGCAGGTCTATCTGGCAGCCCTCACCGTGGTCGGATACCAAGCGGTCATCTTCGCGATACTCACGAAGATCTATGCGCAGCACGAGGGCTTCAACATCCCGAGGTCACGGAACTTCGACCGGCTCGAACGTCGAATCAGTCTCGAGAGCGGCGCGTTGCTCGGCCTTGCGCTCTTCCTCATCGGCCTGGCGATCGCCATCGGGCAGCTCGTGGCATGGTTCGCGAGCGGGCTCGGCTCGCTCGACCCGTCGACGACGGTGCGCATCGCCGTACTTGCCGCGCTGTTCATGATGCTCGGCTCGCAGACGATCATGGCCGGCATGTTCCTCGGAGTGCTCAAGGTCGGGCTTCGGAGGGAATGACGTGACCCTCGCGGTCTCCGTCGCGCTGGCTACCCACAACGGCTCCCGCTTCGTCGCCGAGCAGGTACGGAGCATCCTGTCGCAGACCCGGCCGATCGATGAGCTCGTCGTCTCCGACGACGCCTCGGGCGACGACACGGTCGCGATCATCGAGCGCCTCGTCGGTGAGCACGTCGCGAGCACCGGACGCGAGGTGCGCATCACCGTCCTTCGGAACACGCCGCCGCTCGGGGTGACCGCGAACTTCGAGCAGGCGATGAGCGCCGCGTCGGGCGACCTGATCGCGCTGGCCGACCAGGACGACGTCTGGCATGCGGACCGTGTGGCTGCGGCCGAGGAGGTCTTCGTCGAACGGCCGGAGATCGACCTCGTCGCATCCGATGCTCGGCTGGTCGATGCCGAGGGGAACGCGCTCGGCAGAACGATGCTGCAGACCCTCGGCGTCACCCGCGACCAGCTCGCTCGCCTCGAGGGCGAACTCATGTTCGGCGAGCTGCTGAAGCGCAATCTGCTGACCGGCGCGACCATGATGGTCCGGCGCGACCTCGTCGAGCGGGCGACGCCGTTCCCGTCGTCGTGGGTGCACGACGAGTGGCTCGCGCTCGTCGCGTCGCTGTCGGGTGGGGTGACGGTGATCGATCGGCCGCTCATCGACTATCGGCAGCACGGCGCAAACCAGATCGGTGCCGAGCGCGTCGGGATGCGAACCCGTTTCGAGCGGCTGGCGGAGCCGCGGACCGAACGGAATGCCCGGCTCCTCGCGCGGGCCCGCGACCTCGTCGATCGCGCTCCCTCACTACGACCGGAGGTTTCGGGCGCGGCGCGTGTGCGCCTGTGGGACAAGCTCGCACACGAACGGGCGCGGAGCGCCTACCCGCGGCGACGGCTCGCCCGCCTCGGCCCGGTGCTGCGGGAGTGGCTCACCGGCCGGTACGGCAGCTATGGACTCGGCGCCCAGGACGTCCTCCGCGACCTCGTGCAGCCCGACTGACATCTCGGCGCCGCGACGAGTCGTCGATCGCGGCGTCGCCGCCGGCCGCCGCCGATGCTGCCGCGGCCGAGTCAGGACGCGGTCGGCAGCCCGGCCGGAGCATGCCGCGACCTGAGTGCGTCGCGCCAGCTCATGTCGCGTGCCGCCTTGACCGCGCAGACCACGAGCAGCATCCAGCCGCCCTCCACGAGCGCGAAGCTCTCGGCGAAGCTCACGACCGCGATCACGACGAGCACGAGGGCGGGCCACAGGTAGACGACGCTGCGGCGGTCGGAGGCGAGGATCCACGCGCGCACGAGGGCGACGCCGATGAGCGCGACGAACAGGAGCGCCCCGATGACGCCCACCTGGAAGTAGGCGTCGACGTAGGCGCTGAGCGCCGAGGCGTGGTCGCGCCCCGTCGCCGCCTCGATCCAGCGGTAGGGCGCGGCATCCGGCCACGTGCCGACCCAGCCCCAGCCCTGCATGGGATTGAGGTTCAGGTAGCGGGACAGCTCGCGCCAGATCTCGAGCCGGACGTCGAAGTCGTTGCGGGCGTCGAGGAGTTCGATGATGCGCACTCGGAGGATCCAGGCGATCGTGAGCACCATGGAGACGGTCGCGACGAGGGCGAGCTGCCACCGCCAGCGGGTGGCGGCGGGGACGCGGCGCAGGCCGAACAGCGCGGCGAGGGCGACCAGGGCGAAGCCGAGTGCGACGAACGTCGTGGGTGAGCCGGACAGCAGCACGCACAGCGAGGCAAGGGCGACCGACCCGATGGCCTTCGGCCGCTGCACGCTGCGCGTGCGCCACTCGACGATGAAGGTCACGAGGGCGATGAGCGAGACGAACCCGAGCACGTTCCGGGAGCCGAAGATGCCCTGGATCGGCCCCAGGTTCGCGAGGTCGCCCGCGATGCCGAGGATGCGGATCGGCAGGTCGAGCAGGATGCCGGAGACGACCTCGAGTGCGAGCGACACGACCAGCAGCGCGCGCAGCGTGTCGCCGAACGACCGCACGATCTGGATCGTGTCGCGCATGAGCGCGATGTAGACGCCGAGGACGGCGAACGCGATGAGATAGGCCACGCGCGACGCCGAGGCGACGGGGGTGGTGCTCCACAGCACGGACGCGGTGCACCAGCCCACGAACACGAGGATCGTCAGCGGAAGGATGCCGTACCATTCGACGGCACGCCACCGGGCCACGAGCGACAGCCCGCACAGCGCGATGAGCGCGGCGAGGGCGGCGAGGTAGCCGGGCCATCCGATGAGGGCGCGCACGGCGTGCGCCGAGAACGCGAGGCCGATCGCGATGAGGCTCAGCGCCTGGGCGAACCGTGCGGAGGACGCGAACTCGCGGAGGATCCCGCCGACCTGGGCGCCGCCGCGGCCGCCGCGGTCGCCGCTCATCGAGCCGTGCCGGCGGAGGTCGTCGCGGGCAGCGGCTCGGGAGTCCACTGCCGCTGCTTGGTCGCCCACGCGATCACGATGAGCAGCACCCAGCCGCCCTCGATGAGGATGCGGCTCTCGGCGAGGCTCTGCGCCAGCAGGGAGACGAGCACCAGCAGGGGCACGAGCGACGCGGCCGAATAGGGAAGCGGCCGCCCCGAGGCATCCATGGGCCGGTCGACGGCGAGGAACCATGACCGCCAGAGCGCGCCGATGACCACGCCGGCGAACACGACGACGCCGATCACGCCCAGCTGCAGCCACACGTCGAGCCAGGCGTTGTGCGCCTGCAGGTACGTGACCCCCTTGCGCACGGCCAGGTCGTCGAAGGGCTCGACCCACGGCAGCCAGTAGCCGACCCAGCCCCAGCCGAACCACGGCCGCTGGCTCGCGAGCTCGGCGACGGACGCCCAGATGTCGAACCGGCCCGTGAGGTCGTCGGACTTGCCGAAGACGCCGAGCAGCGCATTCCATGAGACGGCGAGCAGGGCGACGGATGCCGCGAGCGCACCGGCGGCCGCCCAGTAGACGCCGCGGCGCCGCTCCGGGCCGACCCGGCGCGCCCACACCGCGAACGCGAGGGCGACCGCCACGACGGCGGCGCACAGGATGACCGTGGCCGACCGCGTCAGCCCGAGGATGCCCACGGCCACGACGATCCACGCGATGCCGCGACCGCGATTCATCGCTCCGGCGGCCACGAGGCAGCCGAAGACGATGACGCCGATCAGTGCGACCATCGCGAGCAGGTTGCGGTTGCCGACGATGCCCTCGATGGGGCCGCCCGCGAAGAGCAGGCCGCGTGACCAGTAGAACGCACTCGGCACGTCGTCGCCGGCCCAGTCGACGAAGTTCGGGGGAAGCGGCTCCTGCACGACGAGCGCCACCCAGAGCTCGAACGCGAGCGACAGCGCGAGGATCCACTTGACGGCCGCGGCGACGGCGCGCGCGAGCCGGGGCCACGACAGGCCCCGGGCGAGCGCGACGCCGAGCACGCTGGCCGCGAGCAGCAGCACGACGCCCAGCACGGATCCCGCCGGATAGAAGGACCAGGCGATCGACGCTGCGGCGAGCCCGACGAAGACCACGGTCGAGGTGGGAACGCGTCGCCACGAGAACGCGGGGCGCACCCGCAACAGCAGGGCGACGGCGCCGCCGAGGACGAGCAGGGCGACGACGCCCCAGCCCCAGTACCCCAGCAGGTTGCGCCAGAACTGGCCGGCGAGCACGGTGAACAGGGCGAAGGTCGCGAACGCGCCGATGAGGGTGTCGCGTCGCGCTGCTGCCATGCGCACAAGGCTATCGCGGCAGGGCGGGCGCAGATGAAGGATGCCGCGGCGCCCGTAGGGGAGCGCCGCGGCATCCGGCCTGTGGAGGAGGGGAGTCGGGAGCCGGCGCGACACCGCGCAGGCCCGCGCGCGACCCGCTCAGACGAACGCGGCCTCGCCCGTGATGGCGCGACCGACGATGAGGGTGTTCATCTCGCGCGTGCCCTCATAGGAGTAGAGCGCCTCGGCGTCGGCGAAGAAACGGGCCACGTCGTAGTCGAGCACGATGCCGTTGCCGCCGACGGCCTCGCGCGCCCACGCGACCGTCTCGCGCATCCGGGCGGTCGTGTACGCCTTCGTGAGCGCCGAGTGCTCGTCGCGCTGCTCGCCGCGGTCGAGCATCTCCGAGACGCGCACGACCATGCCGAGCGAGGCGGTGATGTTGCCGAGGCACTTGACGAGCAGGTCCTGCACGAGCTGGTGGGCCCCGATGGGCTTGCCGAACTGCACGCGCTCCTTTGCATAGGCGACGGCTGCCTCGTAGGCACCGATCGACGTGCCGACCGCCGACCACGCCACCTCGGCGCGGGTCTGCCGCAGGACCGCGGCGGTGTCGCGGAACGAGTTCGCGTTCTGCAGGCGCAGCGACTCGGGCACCGCGACATCCGTCAGCGTGATGTCGGCGTTCTGCACGGCGCGCAGGCTGATCTTGCCCTCGATCTTCGTGGCGGTGTAGCCCGGGGTCGACGCCGGCACGATGAAGCCCTTGACCTGGCCGTCGGCCTCGTCCTTGGCCCAGATGATCGTGATGTCCGAGAAGGTGGCGTTGCCGATCCAGCGCTTCTGCCCGTTGAGGATCCAGGTGTCGCCGTCGCGGCGGGCCGTCGTGCGCAGCCCGCGCGCCGAGTCGGAGCCCGAGAGGGGCTCGGTGAGGCCGAAGGCGCCGATGACGTCTCCCGACGCGAGCTTCGGGATCCACTCCTCGCGCTGCGCCTTCGACCCGGCGACCGCGATCGACCCGGTGGCGAGCCCGTTCTGCACGCCGGCGAACGTGGCCACCGATGCGTCGACGCGTGCGAGCTCGAGCGCGACGAATCCGCGGAACACCGCCGAGTTCTCGAACGGCTTCGTCTCGTCCCACGCGAACGAGAGGGCGCCGAGCTCGGCGAGCGGCTTCACGACCTCGGTGGGGAACTCGGCGCGATCCCAGTACCCGTTCACGATGGGCTTCAC
>Ga0126306_10002291_pt1 | contig 10730 bp, 10 predicted proteins | sample Plot27_FD_92592 | JGI IMG/M metagenome (GOLD analysis project Ga0126306, IMG submission 92592) | Serpentine soil microbial communities from UC McLaughlin Reserve, CA, USA - Plot27 | ecosystem: Environmental > Terrestrial > Soil > Grasslands | place: USA: UC McLaughlin Reserve, Lake County... | reverse complement strand
CCTGCTCGTGCTGGTCGCGCTGCTGCTCATGACTTCGGCCGACACCGCGCCCGCGCCGCCCGAGGGCGAAGACCGGCCCAGCGTCTACGGCGGTTTCAAGGAGAGCGTGCGGTATCTGCGGAACCAGCCCGGGCTCCAGATCGCGATCGGCACGCACGCGGCATTCGCGCTCCTCGCCGCGCCCGTCGTCCAGCTGATCCCGGTGCTGTCGGTAGAGGTGCTCGACGTCGGCTCGGAGGCGTACGGACTGCTCCTCGGCTCGTTCGGCGTGGGCGCGGTGGCGATCGCTTTCGTGATCGGCTCGCTCGACGAACGCGTCCTACCAAGCCGACTCCTCGCCGGCGGCCTGGCGCTCACCGCCGTCTCGGTGCTCGGCCTCGGTCTGGCGCCCGGCGTCGCGGTGGGCGTGCTGTTCATGCTCGCGTTCGGCGCGTCGTACGTCACGGTCGTCGCCATCGACCACAGCACCATTCAGGCGCTGTCCGACGACCACATCCGCGGCCGCATCACGAGCCTGTGGTTGATGACGTTCGGGACCGGGTTCCCGCTCGGGACGATCCTCATGGGCGTGATCGCCGACGTCGTCGGCGTGCGCGCGGTGCTCGTCGCCGCCGGCGCGCTGGTCGCGTTGGTGCTGACGGGTTTCGCGGCGCGGCGGCTGCTCCCCTACATCGATCCCGAGGCAGCTACGGCTCGAGCAAGACCTTGATCGCGCCGCCGGCGCGGTTGGCGGCCACCGAGAACGCCTCGGCGGCTCGATCGAGGGGGAACCGGTGGGTGATCATCGCCGACGCGATGTCGGGTTGGTCGGCCAGGACGCGCGCGGCGGCGTCCATGTCGCGACCGCGCTCGTCGTGGCCGTGCATGTTCGAGCCGACGACGACCGGCTCCTTGATCGAGAAGAACTGCGGGAACCGGACCGGCTCCCAGTAGCTCGCGACCAGCGCGACGGTCCCGCCCGGGCGCAGCAGTTTGAAACACGTCGCGAGGGCAGAGTCGGTCCCGGCCGCGTCGACCACGAGGTCGTACTCCCCTTTGGCCTCGGTGCCGGCGCCGATGCGCTCGGCGGCCTCGCGCTGCGCGTCGTGGCGCGCGACGACGTCGACAGGGCAACCCGTCGCCCGGGCGACCGCCGCGGCAGCCAACCCGATCGCTCCCGCGCCGACGACGGCGACCCGTTCGTCGGCGCGGAGCCCGGCGCGTCGCAGCGCATGCAGCGAGCAGGCGATCGGCTCGACGAGCGACGCATCGACGACGTCGACCCCATCGGGTAACGGCACCACGCAGCGCTCCTCCACGACAATCTCGTCGGCCATGCCGCCGTCACGCCCGATGCCGTAGCTGTCGGGAATGGCGCTCCGGCACTGGGTCACCTCCCCAGCCGCGCAGCGGTCGCACTCGCCACACGGTGCGAGCGGCCAGACGGCAACGGGAGTGCCGTCGTCGAGGTGACCCGCGACCTCGTGCCCGAGCGTGACGGGCATAGGCCCCCAGGTGAGCATGTGCAGGTCGGAACCGCAGATCCCGGCGCCGCGCACGCGAATGCGAACGCGCCCGTCGTCCGTGTCGGGCCGCGGGACGTCGACGACCTCGATCCCGTTGTCCGTGTGTCTCACCGCCCGCATCGCCTCGCCCCCTAGGTGCGCTCGTAGCGCCAGCCGGTCGGCAACATCCAGAGCCGGTGCCGCGGACCGGGCGCGTCGGCGTCGTTCGACTCGTAACCGGCGTCGCCTTCCCACAGCGCAGCGGCGCCGCCCTCGACGCGCGCGATATGCGTCTCGAAGAACTCGGGTTGCGTCGCGCGCGCCTCTGCCATCGCCGCCGCCACGTCCGGGGAGCGAGCGAGCCGGTGCAGCGTCACCCACGTCGGCGGCGCGAGCTCGATCTCCTCGGCATCGCGCCGGGCGATCGCGTCGGCGGGCTGGAGCCAGCGGTGGTCGCGGATCTCACCCATGTCGACGGTGACGGCGCCCGCCGGCGCGGGGCCGAGGAAGAACCACGTCGCGAACCGTTTCGCCGTGACCGGCGGCGGTACCCAGTGCGAGAACGGGACGAGGACGTCGGCGTCGACGACGAGGTCGGCTTCCTCGAGCGCCTCGCGCACGGCGGCGTGCCGCGCCGCCTCGATCACGTCGCCGTCGGGCGGGATGTCGTCCGGGTCGACCCGTCCCCCCGGGAACACCCACATGCCGCCGGCGAACTCGAGCTTCGAGCTGCGCCGCACCATCAGGGTCTCGACCCCGCCGCCGGGCGCGTCGCGCAGCAGGACGACCGTCGCGGCCGGCACGGCTTCGGGGGTGTCCCCGCCCGTGGTGGGGATGCGCCGCATCCACCGCGGCAGCGAGTCGCTCATGACACGCGCAGCGACGACACGGTGACGGGATCGGCGAGTCCCTTGAGCTGCGCAGTCCTGGTCTGTGACACGCGGTGGCGTGCACCGGCAGATTCCAGGGTTCGGGCGCTCACCAGGACCTCGCCCCCGCTCGCGAGGGCGGCGATACGCGCCGCTTCGTGGACGCCACGACCGCCGTAGTCGTCGACGCTGCGGGTCGCCTCGGCTTCGTGCACTCCGATGCGGACGCGAATTGGAAGGCCGCGATCCCGGCTGCCCTCCGCCACTGCTTCCTGGATCGAGACAGCGCAGTCGAGCGCCGCTTGGGCGGACGTGAAGGCGACGAAGAACCCGTCCCCGCCTCCGCGCTGCTTGATCTCTTGACCGTCGAGCCTGTCGAACAGGCGGCGCAGCGTCACGTCGTGCCAGCGCAAGATCTCGGACCATTGCTCGTCGCCGACGCTCGAGAGGAGGGCAGTCGAATCCTCGATGTCCGTGAACATGAACGTGCGCAGGACGCGGGAGTGGGGAACGGCCTTGCCCAACAGATCGTGCACCCGAACGACGTCGAACATCGCCCCCAGGCGCTCGAACACCTCGAGCGCCCGCTCGAGCTGTAGGTCGGCGACGTCGGTCTCACCCGCCTCGCGAAGCACAACCGCGAGCGCGACTCGTGCTCTCGCCTCGTCATAGCGAGCACCGACTTGGCGCCACGACTGCGTGGCCTGGCGGAGCCGGTCGCGCGCGACATCGAGGTCTCCCGACGCGAACGCCACGTCGCCCTGCGCCTGAGCGGCGCGGCCTCGCTGTGCGACCACCATCGGATATCGGTCGGCGATCTCTTCGAGCTCGTCCGCATACCGTCGTGCACGTTTGACATCCCCGATCGTCAACGAGGCTTCGGTCGCGGTCGGGAGCAGCCGCGCCCTCGCCAGCGCGTCGCCACCGGTCGCGTCCAACGCCTCCTTCAGGGACGCCGACGCGGTCTCGGGACGTCCGCGCAGGAGCTCGAGCGTGGCGCGACCGGGCTCCGTTGAGCCGCCCAAGTCCTCGACCTGGCGAAAGGCGTGCTCGGCGGCCGGAAGGTCACCTCGCCGCAGGCTCAGCATCCCGAGCTCGTAGAGCCCGACAGCGACGTGCGCGAGATCCCACGTCTCCAGCTCGTCGCACGCACGGGCGGCTTCGACTTCGGCTTCGGCCCACTCGCCCCGTTGCTGCAGGATCTCGGCTCGGTGGAGACGGCAGTCGCCCGGAAACTCGCTCGAGCGGGCCCCGGGCCGGCGCCGTACCTCTTCGATCCATTCCGCGGCGCGGCGGTAGTCGCCCAGCACGGCGCACGTGTTGATCGTCCCGCAGTAGCTCGCCGCCGACGCCCACGGTCCGAGGAGACCGCTGACGGCATGCGCCATGGCCTGGTCGAGGAGCGCCAGGCCCTCGTCTACCCGCCCCAGGTGGATGCAAGCAGCACCCTTCTCCAATGCGCCCAATGTCTCGACGTCGCGGTCACCGAGCGCGCGACCGATTTCGATGGCGCGCTCCGCGTACTGCAACGACGCATCTCGGTCGCCGAGTACCACGGCGGCGACGATGCTTTCGATCCAGGCCAGCCACCCCTGTTCCACACACTCGGGTAGATCAGCCAGGAGCGTGGCCGCATTCTCGAGCCATCCGCCGGCCACGGCCATCGACTCCCGTCCGGCGTAGTGGAAGGAAAGATGGAGCGCCACGAGCGCCGCACTCCGGACGTCACCTTCCTCCAGGAGCGCGGCGTACGCGCGTTCCCGAGCGGCGATGCACTCGTCCAGATGGCCCATCCAGAACGCCGCCTCGCCGAGCCGTTCCACGTCGCTCGGCTCCAGCCCACCCGCGGCGTCGGCCTCTCGGAGCAACGGAAGGGCCCGTGGCCAATCGCGGTCGGCCACGGCGGCGCGTCCACGCTCCACAAGGTCGCCTTGCCGAACCTCAGCGCTCATGCCACGAGCTTACGGACGAGAACGCGGGCGAGGTCGTCCCGGTTGGCCGCCGTGACCTGAAGTCGATCCACATCCGCCCGCGCCTTCAAGGCGTCGGTGAACGGATGGCGGAACGTGTGCACCGTCACGACCACGTCGGCAGGCGACGCGAACAGCTCCTCGACCGCGTCACGGAGCGGCTTCGACGCGAGCTCCATCTTGCCCAGCTCGTCGATCACAACCAGCGATCCGGGAGCAGCCCGCAGGGACGGGATCGCGAGTGGCTCGAATGCGGCGAGGTCGACGCCGTACTTGCCGACGCGTGGCGGCCCGGGCAGATCGATATGGGCGAGCGTGTCCCGCTGTCCGTCGGCGGTCTCGATGGCGAAGCCGACACGCCGCCCCGATTCGCGTATCTCTTCGGTCGTGAAGCCGGTGACCGGTATGTCGCGCTCGCGCAGTCCGGCGGCGATGCGGCGGGCGAGGGTCGTCTTCCCCGACGCCGGGCGCCCTTCGAGCAGGATGCGGGTCGATCGCACGATGCCCTAGTTTCGACCGCGTGCCCATGCCGGAGGGGATCGGTGTCGTCGACCTGATGATCGGGTTCCCGCACCGCGATCGCAAGGCGGTCTACGACTACCTGCGGAAGGGCGCGAAGGACGCCGAGTCGAAGGACATGAAGTTCCTCGCCGAGTACATGTTCAAGGACGTGCCCGACGAGCTCGACGAGGACAAGGATCCCGTCGACGTGACGATCGTCGAGATGGACCGGTTCGGCGTCGAGATCGGCCTCGTCGGCCTCACGAAGATGACCCTCGACGCCCGCGACCGGTATCCCGGGCGTTTCCTCCTCTCGCTGGAGGTCGATCCGAACGAAGTGATGGGGTGCGTCCGCGCCATCCGCCGGGCGAAGGAGGAGCAGGACCTCGCGGCGGTGACGTTCTTCCCGGCCGGGTGCCTGCCCCAGGTGCCGGTCGACGACCCCAAGGCGTACGCCGTGTACGCGACGTGCGTCGAGCTCGACGTCCCGATCATCGTCAACGCCGGGGTCGCCGGCCCGCGGTTCCCGTCGGCGTGTCAGCACGTCGAGCGTTTCGACCAGGTGTGCTTCGACTTCCCCGAGCTGCGCATCGTGATGCGGCACGGCGCCGAGCCGTGGGAGGAGCTGGCCGTGAAGCTCATGCTGAAGTGGCCGGGTCTCTACTACATGACCTCGGCGTTCGCGCCCAAGTACTACCCGAAGGCGATCGTCGACTACGCGAACACGCGCGGTGCCGACAAGATCATGTACGCCGGGTACTTCCCGATGGGGCTCTCGCTCGAGCGGATCTTCCGCGAGCTCTGCGACGTTCCTTTCCGCGACCACGTGTGGCCGAAGTTCCTGCGCGAGAACGCCATGCAGGTGTTCAAGATCGACCAGCGCGTAGAGGCGACGGCGCGGTGATCGACGCCGCGACGCTGCCGGGGGGCGACCGCTACGTCCTCGTCTCGGCGGACTGCCACGCCGGCGGGTCGATGGAGCAGTACCGCGGGTACCTCGCGCCCGAGTACCGCGACGAGTTCGACGCCTGGCGTGGCGCCTACAAGAACCCGTTCGGCGACCTGCAGCGAGAGGGCCGCACGCGGAACTGGGATCACGAGCGGCGCATCGCCGAGCTCGAGGCAGACGGCATCGTCGGCGAGGTCGTCTTCCCGAACACGGTACCGCCGTTCTTCCCGACCGCCTCACTCGTCGCCCGGCCGCCGTCGGCCCGTGATTTCGAGCGGCGCCTCGCCGGTATCCGCGCCCACAACCGCTGGCTCGCCGATTGGTGCGCGGTGGCTCCCGAGCGGCGCGCCGGCGTCGGGCAGATCTTCCTCAACGACGTCGACGAGGCCGTGCAGGACGTGCGCTTCATCAAAGAATCCGGTCTGCGCGGGGGCGTCTTGCTTCCCGGCCGTCCGGACGACTCGGAGATCGCGCCGCTGTACGACCCGGTGTACGAGCCGTTGTGGTCGGCGTGCGAGGACCTCGAGGTCACGCTGAACCACCACTCGGGCAGCGGCTCGCCGAACTACGGCAAGTACGAGGTCGCGAACGTGCTGTGGCTGGTCGAGACGTCGTGGTACTCGCACCGGGCCCTGTGGCACCTCATCCTCGCCGGCGTGTTCGAGCGGCATCCGAACCTGAAGTTCGTCGTCACCGAGCAGGGCGCGTCGTGGGTTCCGAGCACGCTGGCCATGATCGACGGCTACCACGCGCAGATGGCGTCCGGCCGGGTCGGAGAGATCAAGTACTCCGACGACCAGCGGCTGCCGCTCAAGCCGAGCGAGTACTTCACCCGCAACTGCTGGATCGCTGCGAGCTTTCCGAGCCCGCGTGAGGCGCAGACGCGCCACTCCGTCGGCATCGACAAGTTCATGTGGGGCAGCGACTATCCGCACGACGAGGGCACGCACCCGTACACCACGGAGAGTCTGCGGCGGTCGTTCGCCGGCACCGATCCCGCCGAGCTGCAACAGCTGCTGGCGGGGAACGCCGCGTTCGTCTACGACTTCGATCTCGACGCCCTGGCGCCGATCGCCGCCCGTGTCGGGCCGACCGTCGACGAGGTCGCCGAGCCGCTCGACACCGTCCCGGCCGACTCCAACAGCCCGGCGTTCACGCGCCAGTAGCCGCGTCATGCCCGTCCACGAGCCGCTCACCGACCCGCTGATCGACGACGCGTTCTACGCCGGCGACGCCTTCCCGCACTACGCGCGGCTGCGCAACGAGGCGCCCGTGGCGTGGAACGACACAAAGGGTTTCTGGGCCGCCAGCCGGTGGGATGACGTGATGGCGGTGTCGACCGACCCCGAGACGTTCTGCTCCGGGCGCGGGATTCTCGTCATAGAGATCGGCGCCGGCTACGACTCGCCGCCGACGATGATGCACACCGATCCGCCCGAGCACACCGTGTACCGCAAGCTCGTGCAGCCCGGCTTCGCGCCGGGGCGGATGCGCGCCCTCGAGGCCGACGTGCGCCGGCGGGCGAAGCTGCTCGTCGACGAGATCGAGACGGAACGTCCGGTCGATTTCGTCGAGACCGTCGCGGTGCCGTTCCCGCTGTACATCATCAGCGCGCTCCTCGGCATCCCCGACGACGACTGGCAGCGCTTCTTCGAGTGGTCCGAGGCAGTGATCCCGGGCGCGACCGACTGGGCGGAAGAGAAGCGGCTGGCGCTCCAGGCCGACATGCACGAGACGCTCCTGGCGACAACCGTGGCCCGCCGCGCCGATCCCCGTGACGACCTCATCTCGGTGCTGGCGCAGGTCGAGATGGACGGCCGGCGACTCAGCGACGCCGAGCTGGCGATGTTCCTCGTCCAGCTGCTCGTGGCGGGCAACGAGACGACCCGCAACATGGTCTCCGGCGGGTTGGTAGCACTCGCTGACCGCCCGGCGGCGTGGGAGCAGCTACGCCGTGACCGGTCGGCGGTTCCGACGGCGGTCGAGGAGATGCTGCGCTGGACCACGCCCGTCGTCAGCTTCATGCGGACCGCGACCCGCGACACCGAGCTGGGCGGGCAGCCGGTCCGGAAGGGCGATCCGGTGTTGATGCTCTACGCGTCGGCCAACCGGGATGATCGCCAGTTCGGACCGACTGCCGACCGGTTCGACATCGGGCGCGATCCCAACCACCACGTCGCGTTCGGCTTCGGCGCCCACTTCTGCATCGGCGCGACGCTCGCCCGCATCGAGGCCCGGGTGCTCCTCGAGGAGCTGGTTGACCGGTTCGAGACCGTCGAACCGGCGGGCCACGTCGAACGCAGCCACTCGGCCGTGATCGCGGGCGTGAAACGCGCACCACTCGTCTTTCGATAAGGAGCCACGATGCTGCTCGAGCGGTTCAGCCTCAGCGACAAGGTCGCCATCGTCACCGGCGCCGGCCGCGGCATCGGCGCCGCCTGCGCGCTCGGCTTCGCCGAGGCCGGTGCCGACGTCGTGATCGCGTCGCGCACCAAGGAGCAGCTCGAGGAGGTCGCGTACCGGGTGTCCGATCTCGAGCGGCGTGCGCTCGGCGTCCCGTGCGACGTGAACGAGACGGCCAACCTCGAGCTTCTCGTCGAACAGGCGATGAGCGAGTTCGGCCGCATCGACATCGTCGTCAACAACGCCGGCGGCAGCATGCCCGGCCCGTTCCTCGACACGAGCGAGAAGGCATTCGAGGGCGCGTTCCACTTCAACGTCACGACCGCCTTCAATCTCAGCAAGCTCGCCGTGCCGCACATGCTCGCCGGCGACGGCGGGAGCATCGTGAACATCTCGTCGGCGATGGGGCGGCTGACGGACCGGGGCTTCGTCGCCTACGGCACCGCGAAGGGCGCGCTCTCGCACATGACGCGCCTCCTGGCGTTCGACCTCGCGCCCCGGGTGCGCGTGAACGCGATCGCGGTCGGGTCGGTGGCGACGTCGGCGCTCGAGATCGTGCTCACCAACGAGGACCTCCGCACCGAGATGGTCGACAAGACGCCGATGCGGCGCCTCGGCGAGACCGACGACATCGCGATCGCCGCCCTCTACCTGGCCTCCCCCGCGAGCAGCTTCGTCACCGGCAAGATCCTCGAGGTCGACGGCGGCATCGAAGCCCCCAACCTCGCCATGGGCCTGCCGGATCTGTAGGGCCCGGCGCCTACGACGGTCGAGGAGCAGCCGCGGCTCGCGCCTTTGCTGCGGCGCGTATTTCGTCGAGTGGTAGCGCGGCCTGCTCGCAGAGCGTTGTCAGGTCGAAGTAGATGTTCTCCCCCGCCATCAGATCGTCCTTGAACCGTGCGACGTTCGTGAACGGCACGGCGAACGACCGACCGGAAGGCGCGACGCCGAGCCAGTCACCTCCACTCGTGCCGCGCAGGTAGCCCCATGCGACCATCGCATCGTCGCCGAAGGCGACGGCCTGGTCGTCGAGCTTGAGGTCTGGAAACGCGGTGAAGTAGCCGACGTACGCGGCACGCGCGGCGTCGCGCCCTTCGCTGCGAAGTCCGAGCGCGATGGTTTCCAAGTAACAGTCCGCCGTGAACGTGTCCATGACGGCGTCGTAGTCGCGGCGCGCCCCAGCTTCGCGGTGCCTGAGGAACAGCTCTTCCATCTCGTGAGGATCCATGACGCCAAGTTTCGTCGCGAGCCTGAGGAGCGTCTACGGCGCGGGCGTCGGTGTCGGCCTCTTGTCGCCCAGGATCCCCAGGAACCCGCCTTTGACCAGCCACGAGACGCCGAACGCGACGACACAGATCGTCTCCAGCCAGAAGAACGCATGCAACCCGTCCGGCGGGTCGGTGAGATTGGACACCGGCACCAGCACCATCGCACCGACGATGATCCAGCCACACGCCTTGTAGACGATGTTCCGGTGCCGCTTCGCCGCCGTCATCTCGCCGCCCGCCCGGGGGAACAGGAAGAGCGCGAAGCCGGCGAGCAGACCGAACAGCACGAATGCGAAGGACAGGTGCACGCGCCCCACGACCTGCTCGCTCTGCGTAGCCGGGGTCGCGTCACTCGTCGTCGGGAAGAACGCGACGCCAAACGCGGCGACGCTGGCGAGCGTGCTCAGCTTGTTGTCGAGGTTGAATCCCGGAAGCGGCTTGTAGTTGTAGGACAGGAAGAAGACACCGAGCGCGCAGAGGGCCCCGACGAAGACGTCGCCCATGGGCGTGTGGTAGTAGGCGCTGATCGAGCTCTCGAGCTCGTCACCGCTCAAGGCCTTGTTGCCGATGAGGAGTGCGAACGGCAACAGGACCGCGATGACTCCGACGATTTGCTGGAGGTGAGTGTAGGCGGACGCCAGCGCGCTATCGCCTGCGAGGCGCTGGGCCTTTCCGAGCTCGCCGGCTTGAAACGCGTCGGCGCTCTTCTGCGCCAGCCGTCCGGCTTCTGAAGCCTGTCTCGGGTCAGCAACCTCGACCATGCGTCTGCCCCCGCTCGGTTGCCCGAAGCCGAACGTACAACTCGGACGCACACGAACAGGGGATACGAGATCGGCCGCCAGTTCGACATCGAATCGTTCGATATCTATCGTTTTGGCCATGGCACGGCCCGACGCGGAGCCGATCGGCCTCCTGCTGACCCGCACGGCCAAGGTGGTGAGCCGTGCCTTCGACGCGGCACTGGCGGAGGCGGGCGGCTCCCTGCCGACGTGGCTCGTGTTGGTCTCGCTCAAGGCGCAGGCGCACGGCGCCCAACGAGAGCTCGCCGAGTCGGTGGGCGTCGAGGGCCCGACCCTGACGCATCACCTCAACCGCATGGAGGCGGACGGGCTCGTCACCCGGCACCGTGACCCGGACAACCGGCGCGTCCATCGCGTCGAGCTCACCGACGACGGCGAAGATGCGTTCCTGCGACTGCTGGGGACGGTCGCCGCGTTCGACGCCCGGCTGCGCGCCGGGTTCTCCGAACGCGAGCTCAGGGCGCTCCGGCGCCTGCTCGATCGGCT
>Ga0126306_10002290_pt1 | contig 10732 bp, 11 predicted proteins | sample Plot27_FD_92592 | JGI IMG/M metagenome (GOLD analysis project Ga0126306, IMG submission 92592) | Serpentine soil microbial communities from UC McLaughlin Reserve, CA, USA - Plot27 | ecosystem: Environmental > Terrestrial > Soil > Grasslands | place: USA: UC McLaughlin Reserve, Lake County... | reverse complement strand
GCCGCTTCGGCCGCACACGCTCAGCCGCCAGCGGCGCCCGCCGCGTCTGGCCCTACGTCCTGATGGCCTGGGAGCGCTGGCAATCCCTCAGCCCGGAGGAGAAGGAGCGCTACAAGAAGCAGGCGCGCGGCTACATGAACCGGGGCAAGCAGGCGCTGGAGGCCCAGCGCCGCAAGCGCCCGCCGCGCTAGGCGGGGCTAACCGCCGCTGAAACGGCGGAAAACCGCACCGCCAGACACGTGCTTGCCGCATTTTTCGAGGCCCTCGGTGGTGGGACGCTGGTCCCATGTACGAGACGCCCAACAGCCAGGTCCTTGAGGGCCAGGTCAGCTACATGGAGACGAGTATCCGGCCCGGCGTCACGATCGCCGAGTACCGGCGCAGCCGGCCGCGGCGGCCGAACCGCTGGGAGCGCCTGAGGCAGCTCGGCGGCGGCGCGCAGGCCGCTACGGCCTAGGCGAGCCGGTTCTCGAGCCCGATCGGGCGCTGCTGAACCGGCTGCTCCGGCTCGGGCTCCGCGGATTGCTCGAGCTCCGGCTGCTCCACGCCCACCAGGTTTGCCAGCTCGCCCGACTCGAACATCTCCATCACGATGTCCGAGCCGCCCACCAGCTCGCCGTCCACGAACAGCTGGGGGATCGTCGGCCAGCCGGACAGGCCGGACAGCTCCTGGCGGATCCGCGGGTCGGGGAGCACGTCGAGGGCGGCGTACTTCACGCCGAGCGCGTTCAGCGCGCCCGATGCGCGCATCGAGAAGCCGCACGCCGGCTGCTGGGGCGTGCCCTTCATGAAGAGCATCACCCGGTTCTCTTGGATCGCGTTGTCGATGAAGGTCCTGATCTCGTCGTTCGTCATCGTCCGTCTCCGGCCGGGGAAGGGGCTTGTGTCCTGATGGAAAGCGCGTGGATCGCGCCGCCGACCTCGTCGCCGAACACGTCGTAGATCAGCTTGTGCTGCTGGATGCGCGTGAGCCCCTCGAAGCGGTCGGACACGACCTCGGCGCGGAAATGGTCGCCGCCACCCGTTGTGTCCTGAACAATCACCTGCGCTCCCGGCAAGGCCTGTTCTATGCGCTCCCTGAGCTCCTCGGCGCTTGGCATGCTGCCCTTGAGGGTACCTACGAAAGCGCCGATACAATTGGCGGAGCATATGGTCACGCTTACCGACATCGCCGCGCAGAAGGTGGAGGAGTTCATGACCGGCCAGGGCGCGGAGGGGGTCGAGGGCAACGTCGGCCTGCGCGTCGGCGTCAAGGGCGGCGGCTGCTCCGGCTTCCAATACGCGCTCGCGCTGGACGAGAAGCGCGAGGACGACCACGTCTTCGAGGCGTCCGGCATTCGGGTCCTTGTCGACCCGGCCAGCATGCAGTACGTCGACGGCTCGACCGTCGACTTCACCGAGAGCTTCATGGGCTCCGGCTTCGAGGTCTCCAACCCGAACGTCGTGGCCTCGTGCGGCTGCGGCTCCTCCTTCCGCGTGGCGGAGGAAGAGCCGAGCTGCGGCGCGTCGGTCTAGCGCGGCTGCCGCCTCAGCCGGGGGTGTTGTCGAGCGAGCTCCAGAGGTACAGGCACGCGAGCGTCCGGTAGGGGCGCCAGGGGCGCGCGATCGTCTCAAGGCGCTTCGCGTCCGGCAGCTTTCGCAGTCGGTACTGCGTCTTCACCGCATTCCGGATCCCCTGGTCGCCGACCGGCAGCACGTCGGGCCGGCCGAGGTGGAACATCAGGAACATGTGCGCGCTCCACTCGCCTAGTCCCTTGACGGCGGTGAGCTGCTCGATGACCTCCTCGTCCGAGAGCTCGTCGAGACGCTCCAACTCGAGCTCGCCGTCCTCAACGTGCTGGGCGAGGTCGCGCAAATAGTTGATCTTCGGCCGCGACAGCCCCGCCGCGCGGATCTGATCCGGGTCCGCGGCCAGCAGCTGCTTCGGAGTCGGCGCATGCCCGCCGAACAGCTCGAGCATGCGCCCGTAGATGGTCCGCGCGGCCTTCGTGGACAGCTGCTGCCCGACGATCGAGCGCAGCAGCGCGCCGTAGGCATCCCCGCGCCGCTCCTCCTTAAGCTCCCTCCTGATGACGGCGCCGTGCTCGTCGATGAGCCGATCCATGACCGGATCGACGGCACGGAGCTCGGCGACGATCTTCGGAGTCGCGCTCACGGTCCTGACACGCGACCCGGCGCTCGGCCGAGGCATCAGGCGGCAGCTCGCGTATGGAACGGATCCTCGAGCGCGCCCAGCTCGGTCGAGGGTGGGTCGCCGAACAGCCATTCGCGGGCGATCCGGTGCCAGTTGGCCGTGGCCTGGAGCTGGCCGAGGACGCCGAGCGTGAGCGCCTCCATCCGGCGGGCCAGCATCGCCTGGGCCGGCATCGTCTCGCGGCGCATCAGCTGCCAGTGGCGCGAGCGCGGGTCGCCGAAGTCGATCAGCGTCTGGGCCACCACCGCGCGGTCAATGGTCACCTCGCGGTCCTCGATGTACCAGGCGGTGACGTCGTGGAAGTGCTCGAAGACCGCTTCTGGGGTCACCTGCTCGTCGTCGAGGTTGAAGAAGCCCATCGCCGCGAGCCGTCGGTGGAGCTCGGCCACGTCGCCGTCCATCGCCGCGCGCAGCGCGGCGACCTCGGCCTCGATGTCGTCGCGCGACACCCGCTTCGTCATCCCGAAGTCGATGAACGCTACGCGGCCGTCGGGCATCAGGCGGTAGTTGCCCGGGTGGGGGTCGCCCGAGAAGTGGCCGTTCCGGTAGAGCGAGCCGAAGAAGAAGCGGAAGATGATCTCGCCGAAGCGGTCGCGCGTCGCCCGGTCGCGCTCCTTCACCTCCTCGAAGCCGATGCCGTCGACCCACTCGCTCACGAGCACGTGCTCGCTCGAGAGGTCGGTCACGACGGCCGGGATGTAGATGAACGGGTGCCCGCGCCAGGTCCGTGCGAACGCGCGGTGCTGCTGCGCCTCGTGCTCGTAGTCGAGCTCGTCCGTCAACCGCTCGCGAATCTCGGCAGTCATCGCCTTGGCGTCCATGCCGGGCGCGATCCGTTTCGCCACGCGCATGATCAGGCCCAGGTTCTGGAGGTCGGCGCGCACCGCTTGGCCGACGCCCGGATACTGCACCTTCACCGCCACGTCGCGGCCGTCGTGCAGGCGCGCGCGGTAGACCTGGCCGATCGACGCCGCGGCCACTGCGTCCTCCTGGAAGTCGGCGAAGACGTCGCCGAGGCGCTCGCCGAGGTCGTCCTCGATGACCTTCCGCATCTTGTCGAACGACACGCGCGGCGCGGCGTCGCGCAGCTCCGCGAGCTTCGCCTGGACGCGCTCCCGGAATTCGGGTGGGAACGCGCCCGTGTCGATGAACGACGCGACCTGACCGACCTTCATCGCCGCGCCCTTCATCTGCCCGAGCACATCGAAGATCTGCTCCGCGGCCTCCACCTGTCGCCGTGCCGCCGCGGCGCGGCGGCCGTCCTCGCCGCGGGTGAGGTTCGCGGCTTTCGTCGCGTAGCCGCGCGCCGCCTGGCCGCCTGCAAGCCGCCCGACCTTGGCGGCGCGCCTCGCCCTGCCGGTCGGGAGGTCCTTAGCCATCCGAGCAGAGTACGCATAAAGAGTCGCTGCGCGCCGGGCACCGCCCGGTGCTTGCGCAGTTCGCGAAGTTCAACAACGCGCTCACGTCCCCGAGTGCGACGGTGGCTCGTCCACTCCGTGCCCGCCCCGGTCGCCTGCCTCTCGCAGCTGATGACGCTCGAGGCCGGCGACCCGGTCTCGACCGGGACCCCGGCGGGCGTCGGCAGCCTGCGCGACCGCAAGGTCTGGCTCAAGCCCGGCGACGAGGTTGTGATCAGCTCGCCGCAGCTGGGCGTGCTCCAGATGCGCCTGGCCTAGGCGTCGATCGCCACCTCGCGGCCGAGCGCCTCGCCGAGCAGGTCCGCGTTCCGGCGCGCCGCCCAGATCGGCACGGTCGCGTCGCGGGATGGGTCGCAGTCCGCGGCGAGCGACACGGTGTTTCCGTTCGCCGACACGCGCACGTCGGTGATCGCGCGGTCACGGCTCCGCTCCAGCTGCTCTGCGAGCCTGATCACACCGCATAGGAGCTGAAGGCGGTGCTTGTCGCCGGGCTCGGCGAGGTCGCCCAGCTCGGACGGGTCGGGCGCGCCCTTGCGGTGGTAGCGGGCGATCAGGCCGATCAGGATGAGCTCGCGCGGCGTGAAGCCGGGCAGGCCCGCGTTCAGGGTCAGGTAATGCGAGTGGCGGTGGTGGTCGTCGTAATTCACCGCCACGCCGATGTCGTGCAGCAGGCAGGCCGCCCAGAGCAGCTCGCGCTCCTCCTCTCCGTACTCGTGCAGGCCCGCTGCGGCGAGGCCCTCGAACATCGAGCGCGAGAGCGTCCACACGTGCATGTCGTGCTCGTCGTCGTGGCCGAAGCGGTGCGAGAGATTCCGCACGGATTCGGCTCTCACGTCGCCGAACAGCCCGCCCTCGCCGAGTAGCCGCTCGAAGAACACGCCCTCGCGTAGGCCCGCCTCGGCCACCTCGATCGAATCGAAGCCGCCCTGCTCGAGCGCGGCGGCGAGCACGAGCGCGCCGCCCAGGATCACGTCGGCGCGGTCGTACTTGATGCCCTTCACCTGTCCGCGCTTCGAAACGGGCCGCGCCGCCAGCTCGTCGATCAGCTCCTCCAGGGCGTCGCGCGTGAGCGGGAAGCCCTGGACGTCGATGTCCGGCACGTCGAGCCGCTTCATCGCCGCGGCGGCGAGGTTGCGGATCGTCCCGCCGATGCCGACGAGCCGGTCGCCGCCGCGCCACCAGCCGAGCCCGTCGAGCTCCCCGGCGGCGTGCTCGCGCAGCGCCTTCATCTGCTTGCGCGTGGTCCGCTCGCCGGGCAGGAACCGCTCGCTCACCCGCACGGCGCCGAGCCGCAGCGAGCGGGAGGCGGCCAGCCGGCGTCCCTCGAGCCTTAGCGTCTGGATGCTGCCGCCGCCGATGTCGAGGCCGAACCCGTCCACGATCGTGGTCGAGTTCGCGATTGCGAGCCAGCCGTAGCGGGCCTCCTCCTCGCCGCTGATGACGCGCGCGTGGAGGCCGGTCGTGCGCTCGATCTCAGCGAGCAGCTCGTCCCCGTCCTCGGCGTCGCGGATGGCGCTGGTCGCGAGCGCCTCCACCTGGTCCACGCCCGTCGCGCGGCAGAACGCAGCGAACACAGCGGCCGTGTGGAGCGCAAGCTGCACGCGGTCGGGGCGCAGCAGCCGCTTCGGGTCGCCGAGCCGCTCGCCCATGCCGGCGCCGATGCGCACGGCCTCGCGGATCTCGTCGACGAGGCTCCACCATGCCGTGCCGGGCTCGTAACCGAACACCACCAGGCGCCACGAATTCGAGCCCATGTCGATTACCGCGACCCGCTCCACCACGAGGGATGATCCCGCAAGCCTCAATTTCCGGGCTGCGATGCCGATGCTGCTGGTGATGAACGCCATCGCACAGGTATCCGCCGCCCGCGTTTCGGGCTCCAAGCTCGACAACCGCCGTGTCATGGCGGCGATCGTCGACCTGCTGATCGTCGCCGCCGGCGCGGCAGTCGTGCTGTTGGCGGGCGACTCGCTGACGGGCGACCGCCGGAGCGCGCTCGCGGCCGTGGTCCTCGGGTGGGCGCTCTACTACTTCTTCGCGCTCGAGTCGGGTGCGGGCCAGACGGTCGGCAAGAAGCTGATGAAGCTCCGGGTAGTGTGCGCGGACGGCCGGCCGGCCGGGATGCGCGAGGTCGCGGTGCGGACGATCCTGCGCGTCGTCGACAACTACCTCGTCGGTCTGATCGCGATGCTGGCCACCGGCGAGCGGCGCCAGCGGATCGGCGACCTCGCGGCCGGGACGATCGTGGTCGACGCGTCCACGGTCGCGGTCGCGCCGCCGCCCGCGCCGGTGGCGGAGGCGGTGGTCGAGGATGAGCCCGCGGACGCGGAGCCGGCCGAGGCCGAGTCGGGCCCTGCCCAGACGATCACCCTGCCCGCCCGTCCGGCGGCGCCCGCGACGCTGGCCGACCTGACGGAGCCGGAGGAGGCGGCAGCGGCCCAGCCGGAGCCCTTGGCGCAGGAGCCGGAAGCCGAGGTCCAGCCCGTGCCGGTCGAGCCCACGGCCGAGGTCCATGACGAGCTTCGCGAAGCCGACGAGCCGGTCAACGTCAAGTCGGTCGAGACCGTTTCCGCCATGGACCTCATCATGGGCGCGGCCGACGCAGCCGAATCGGAGTCCGCTCAGGACGCCGAGGACTCCGCCTCCCGGTAGCCCGCTTCCGCGCGATGCCTACACTCGTGGGCTCGCATGGCAATCGGCACAACCGAGCATCCGCTGCGGGTCGCGATCGTCGGCTCGGGCCCGGCGGGCTTCTACACGGCCGGGCACCTGCTGAAGTCGAAGTCGCACCCTGACGTCTGCGTCCAGGTCGACATGTTCGACCGCCTGCCCACCCCGTGGGGCCTCGTTCGCGCGGGCGTGGCGCCGGATCACCCGAATATCAAGGTTGTCAGCCGCGTCTTCGAGAAGACCGCCGAGCACCCGGAGTTCCGCTTCTACGGCAACGTCGAGCTCGGTCGCGAGCTGACCCACGAGGACCTCACGGCGCACTATCACGCGGTGATCTACGCGGTCGGCGCCCAGACCGACCGCCGCATGGGCATCCCGGGCGAGGACCTGCCCGGCAGCTGGGCGGCCACCGAGTTCGTGGCCTGGTACAACGGCCACCCGGACTACAGGGAGCTCGAGTTCGACCTCAGCGCTGAGCGCGCGATCGTGGTGGGGAATGGGAACGTCGCCACCGACGTCGCGCGGATGCTCGCGCTGACCCGCGACGAGCTCGCCCAGACCGACGTGGCCGACCACGCGCTCGACGTGCTCGCCGACTCGAACGTGCGCGAAATCGTCGTGCTCGGCCGGCGCGGCCCCGCTCAGGCCGCGTTCACGAACCCGGAGCTGCTCGAGCTGGGCGAAATGACCGATGCCGACGTGTTCGTCGATCCCGCCGACGTGGAGCTGGATCCGCTCTCCAAGGCCTTCATCGAGAGCGAGGTCGCACACGCGACACAGAAGAAGAACGTGGACATCCTGACCGACTACGCCGCGCGCGAGCCGCTCGGCAAGCGGCGCCGCATCGTGCTGCGCTTCCTCGTGTCGCCGGTCGAGCTCCTCGGCAGCGACCGCGTCGAGGGCATCCGCTTCGTCCACAACGAGCTGGTCGAGGCCGGCGACGGGTCGCTCCGGCCGCGCGCGACCGACCTCATCGAGGAGCTCGACTGCGGTCTGGTGTTCCGCTCGATCGGCTATCGCGGCACCCGGATCGCGGGCGTCCCATTTGACGAGCAGCGCTGCGTGATCCCGAACGAGCGGGGCCGGATCACCGGGCGCAGGGGCGAGTACACGGTCGGCTGGATCAAGCGCGGACCCACCGGGATCATCGGGACCAACAAGCGCGACGCCCAGGAGACCGTCGACTCCGTGCTCGCGGATCTCGACGCCGGCCGCCTCGGCGCGCCGGCCACCCCGGACCGGGACTCGCTCGAGGCGCTCCTCGCCGAGCGCCAGCCCGACGCCGTGAGCTACGCCGGCTGGCAGGCGGTCGACCGCGTGGAGCGCGAGGCGGGCGAGCCGCACGGCCGCCCCCGCATCAAGCTGTGCTCGTTCGAGGAGCTGCTCGAGGCCGCGAAGGACGCTACGCCGGCGCCCTGACGGCCTCGCCGTCCAAAGCATCCAAAGCCCGCTCCACCGACGAGCGAATGCAGGTGAAGATCGGCGTCTCCGACTCCGTATAGGCGCTCGACTCGGTCGCGCGCAGCTCCTGCACGAGGTCGAGGAACTCGGCCGGGTCGTCGGCGTCGAACGCGACGACGAACTCCTGGTCGTCCAGCCCGAACGAGTACGCGGTGTTGGTCTCGATGCCGGTGAAGCGCCGTGCCACCTCGATGTGGTCCTTCATGACGCGCATGCGCTCCTCCGCGGCCAGCCGGTACCACTCGCGCTTCTTCCACATCGGGTAGACGATCAGGTACTTCGAGTCGGCCCCCACGCGCGGCTCGAGCGGCTTGTCGGGCTCATCCGAGTAGGGCGACTCCTTCGTCATCGCGAGGTAGGAGTGCGCGATCTCCGAGTAGCGCAGGAGCCCGCTCTGGTTGAGCAGGACGTGCAGCTCGTGGATCGGGTCGAGACTGTGAGCAATCGCACGGACCATGAGGTCGCAGTCGCCGCGCGTGCCCACCAGCGAGTAGGCGCGGAGGGAGTGGTCCTCGCCAAATTCCCTGCAAGCGGCGGCGAACTCGCGCTTGTCCGCGGCCCGCTCCTCGCTCGAGCGGCGGCGCCAGAGCGGGTCGACCTTCAGGAATGTGTACTTGACATAACTTCTCGCGTGGGTCACAACGCAAGTGTGGCCGATAGGATGGCCGCTGTGCGTGTAGCGCTCGTCTCGCCCTATTCCTACACGTATCCAGGTGGCGTCGGGCGTCATGTGGAAGCTCTGGCCCAAGAGCTGACCGCGCTGGGCCACGAGGTTCGGCTGCTGGCGCCGTATGACCCCGATGACCGTCTGGCACGTGTGAGCCACCGCGGCGCCCGCCCGCAGCGGCGGCCCCTGCCCGACCACGTCGTGCCGATGGGCCGGACGCTCGGGCTGCGGATGAACGGCGCAGTGTCGAACCTGGCGACCTTCCCGAAGTCGGTCGGCCTGCTCTCTCGCGAGCTGCGCCACGGCGGCTACGACCTCGTGCATGTGCACGAGCCGAACGCGCCGTACATGTCCTGGTACGCGACCGAGGCGGCACGCGTGCCGGTGGTCGGCACGTTCCACGCCTACTCCACGAAGGGGATGGTGAACCGGTTCGTGGCCAGCTTCATCGGCGCGCGGCGGCTGTACTCGAAGCTGAGCGCCCGCATCGCCGTGTCCGAGGCGGCTCGGTGGACCGCGCAGCGCTACTACGGGGGCCGCTACCGCGTCGTCCCGAACGGCGTGGACCTGTCGGCGGCGCGGCCGGATCCCTCGCGTCCTCACGAGGAGGTGCGCATCGTCTTCGTCGGCCGCGCCGAGGAGCGCAAGGGCCTGCCCGTGCTGCTACGCGCCTTCGAGGCGCTGCGCGGCGTGGGCGTGCCGGCGCGCCTCACGGTCGCCGGCCCCACCCGCGCGGAAGTCGAGCCGCTCCTGCTCGACCCCGAGGGCATCGTGATCGCCGGCCAGGTGGATGAGGCCGAGAAGTGGCGTCTCCTGGGCGAGGCCGACCTGCTCTGTGCGCCGTCGCTCGGCGGCGAGAGCTTCGGCATGGTGTTGACGGAGGCGTTCGCCTCGGGCACGCCCGTCGTGGCCTCGGACATCGCCGGGTACCGCGACGTCGTCCGCGACGGCCGCGACGGCGTGCTCGTGCCCGTCGGTGATGCCGTCGCGCTTGGAGAGACGCTACTCGAGCTCGCGTTCGACCCGGCGCGGCGCTCGGAGATGTCCAAGGTGGCGCTCGAGCGCGCGGAACGCTTTGCGTGGCCGAACGTGGCGCTCGAGGTCGAGTCCGTCTACGAGCAAGCGCTCCGCGTCCCGGAGCCGGAGGGCCGCGTCGCGCGCCTGGCACGCCGCAGCGGCGCCGCGCCCGCAGAGCCCGGCCCGCGCGTCGGCCCCAAGCGCCTTCCGTCGCTGGAGCCGAAGACCCCGGCCTCGGGGCGGCGCCGCTTCGCGCACGCGGCCCGGCGGGTGCTGGTCGGGGCCGGCGCGGTGGCCGGGGCCGGCCTGGCCGTACTCGCGCTCCAGCGGCTCGGGATCGAGTCGACCGGCCGCGCGGTCGTCGCCGCGACTCCGGTCTGGGTGCTGGTCGCCTTCGCGCTGATGTGCGCTTCCATGCTGGTGCGCGCCGAGGCCTGGCACGCGATCCTGCGCGCCGCCCTGCCTGGCACGCGCGTCCGCCGCCGCGACGCGGCGCGGGCCACGATGATCGGAGTGCTGATGTCGGCCACCCTGCCGGCCCGGCTCGGCGAGCCGTCGCGCGCGCTGATCGTCGCCAGACGCGTGGGGCGTGTGCGCGACCGCTTCCCGATCGTGCTCGGCACCCTGATATCGCAGACCTTGCTCAACATCCTCGCGCTGGTGGCGCTGGGCGCCGTGATGTTCCATACGGTCGGCCTCTTCCAGGGCAACGAGGACGCGCTCGTGGTCGCCACAATCGCGCCGGTGGTCCTGCTCGCGGTCGTGCTCTCCGCCCCGTGGCTGCTGCGCCGCGGCACGCCGAGCCGCTTCCAGCGCGTGCAGCAGGCCGCTGCCCTCGTCCGCGGAGCGATGCTGCGGGTGCGTTCGGGGCTCGAGGTCTTTCGCAGGCCAAAGCTCGGCTCATGGGCGCTCGTCATGCAGATGACGGCGTGGGGCATCCAGCTGCTCGCGTGCTACGCGCTGCTCGTCGCGCTGGGACTGGACGATCGCGCCGGAGTCGGCGCCGCCGCGGCGGTGCTGTTCGCCGTCAACGTGACCGCGGCGCTGCCCGCCACGCCGTCGAACCTCGGCGTGTTCCAGGCCGCGTGCGTTGCGGTGCTCTCCGCCTACGGGGTCGGCAAGACGAACGCCCTGGCCTACGGGATCATCCTGCAGGCCGTGGAGATCGGGACCGCGGTTGCTATGGGCATGCCGGCGCTGCTGCGCGAGGGCATGACCTGGCGCGACCTTCGCCTGAAAACGCTCTACGCCGCTCCAGTGCAGCTGCGGCACGCGGCGCGGCGCGGCGAGGCGGCGGAAGCCGAG
>Ga0126306_10002289_pt1 | contig 10732 bp, 10 predicted proteins | sample Plot27_FD_92592 | JGI IMG/M metagenome (GOLD analysis project Ga0126306, IMG submission 92592) | Serpentine soil microbial communities from UC McLaughlin Reserve, CA, USA - Plot27 | ecosystem: Environmental > Terrestrial > Soil > Grasslands | place: USA: UC McLaughlin Reserve, Lake County... | reverse complement strand
GTCGGCTAGCCAGTTAACGTCACTTGCTGGCACCAGCCGGCGAGTGTGGCCCTGGACGCGAGCCTCACTGGAGTCCTTGCATGGCCCTCATCACAGGCGCATGGCCACTCCATCCCAGTCGCACGCCGATCGGAGGAAGCCATGCCGGTTCGCCTCCAGCCGGCCGCCGCCTACCACAGAAGCCGACCCGCGGCTGGGGCCCGTAGTGGCTGCACCGCTTCTCGACGAGATACGGAGGGCCTGCAAACGCCTTGGGACGGAAGCTGTATCCGATTTCGCCATCCCGGCGAGCCGGCGGGTACAGCTGGGGTGGGTCCCTCTCCTCGGCCGGGTATCGCACGGCATACTTGAGCGCGCCGTCGTACGCCGAGCGAGCAGGGCGCTGCGGCGAACTCCAACACCGCGTTCAGGGCCGCGTGGTACCACGGGCCGTTGTCAGCTGGGGGGCGGGCCAGTGCTGACCAGCCCGGTTTGGTAGGCCACCACCACCAGCTGCGCACGGTCGCGGGCGCGCAGTTTGACCATGGCGCGGCTGACATGGGTCCGCGCGGTGGCCGGACTGAGCACCAGCCGCTCGGCGATCTCCTGGTTGCTGAGCCCCTCGCCGACCAGGGCGAGCACCTCTCGTTCGCGCTGGGTGAGCACCTCCAGGCGGTCCTCCGCCGTCCGGTGCGCCCGGCGGGCGGCGGTGAACTGGGCGATCAGGCGGCGGGTGATCCTGGGCGCCAGCAGCGCCTCGCCGGCCGCGACCACCCGGATGGCGTGCAGCAGCTCGGCCGGCCCGCTGTCCTTCAACAGAAACCCGCTCGCACCGGCCTGCAGGGCCTCGAAGACGTAGGCGTCGGTGTCGTAGGTGGTCAGGATCAGCACCCGCACCCGCTCCAACCCCCGCATGCGCGCGATCTCCCTGGTGGCCTGGAGGCCGTCGAGCACCGGCATGCGGATGTCCATCAGCACCACGTCGGGCCGGGCCGAGCGGGCCAGGACGACCGCCTGGGCGCCGTCGGCGGCCTCGCCGACCACGGTGATGTCGTCCTCGACGTCGAGCAGCACCTTGAACCCGGTGCGCACCAGCGCCTGGTCGTCGGCGAGCACGACCTTGATCGGCACGTCCCGCCGGGGCTCCGCCGGCCCCTCGGGCCGGGTCACGAATGCACCGCCTGGTCCAGCCGCAGCGGGAGGCGCGCCCGCACCTGGAAGCCGCCACCCGGCCGCGCGCCGGCGCTCAGCTCCCCGCCCAGCAACCCGACGCGCTCGCGCATGCCGGCGATCCCCCTGCCACCACCGCCGTCCTGGCCGTGGCCGGCGTCGCGGGCGCCGCGGCCGTCGTCGGCGACCAGGATCTCAAGGTCGCTGGGCCCGTAGGTGAGCGAGATGGTCACCCGCGCCGGACCGGCGTGGCGGATCACGTTGGTGATCGACTCCTGCACGATGCGATAGGCGGCCTGGTCGACGGCGCTCGGCAGCTCCTGTGGCGCGGCATCTACCTGGGCCTTGACGTCCAGCCCGGCCTCGCGTGCCAGGCCTACCAGCTCGCCGACCTGATCCAGGCCCGGGGACGGTGAACGCCGGTCGTCGTCGGCGGCGTCGCGCAGCACCCCGAGGGTGGCGCGCAGCTCGTCGAGCGCCCGGGCGCTGGTCTGCTCGATGGTGACCAGCGTCTCGCGGGCCTGCTCGGGTCGCTTGTCCAGGACATGGGCGGTGACCCCTGCGTGGACGTTGATGACGGCGATGGCGTGGGCGACGGTGTCGTGGACCTCCCGGGCGATCCGCAGCCGCTCGGCGTCCACCCGCCGCCGCGCCTCCTGCTCCCTGGTCTGCTCGGCCCGCTCCGCCCGCTCCTGCGCCTGGGCGGCAAGGACCCGCGCCATGCGCACCACCTCACCAACCGCCGCCGCCATGACGAGCGTGCCGATGCGGAAGAACACCCACCCGGCGGCGTTGAGCGGCCGCAGATCGGCCGTGAGCAGCCACCCGACCGTGAGCACGGCGATGCCGGCCGCGACGACCTTCAGTGACCGGTGCCCGTCGCCGTGGGCGGTCAGGGTGTAGGTGGCCACGAACAGCCCGAGCCATCCCGGCCCGTCGGGGTAGCCGGCCGCGTAGTACACGAGGCTGACGGCCACCACCGTGGCAAACACCGCTACCGGCCAGCGGCGCCGCACCAGCAACACCAGGCCGCTCACGATCAGCAGCAGGTAGCCCAGGTAGGCCGGTTGGGTCAGCGGCCGGGCCTGCTGGTCGACCTGCACCAGGTGGGTGCCCTCGATTTGGAACCAGGCCACGAACACCGCGAGCAGGGTGTCCTGCACCTGTGCGGGCAGGCGCAGCCGGGTGGCGATGGAGGCCATACAGGGATGGTAGCCGCCGGCCCTAGCCAGGGGGATCGCCCTAGGGGAGCAGCCGGCTACGGCCACAGGCGCAGCCGGCAACCCACTACCTACGCCGGTAAGCGGCGCCCGCACGCATGGACGCCCGTGCTGCGACGCACCGAGAGCCGTCCGCGGTGAGCCGAGCACCGTACCAACTGCCGTCCCGGAGCCGACGACGCACAGGCCATCACGGGGCCAACATCGACACCGCACGCTGGCAGTGCACCCAAGCCAGCCCGACCACTCCAGGAGGCACCCATGGCCGTGGAGCGCACATCCGGCATGCGACGCAGCCGGCTGACGACTGGGGTTCGGCAACCCGTGATCGCCCGCGCGACGTACCTGGTGGCCTGGCTGCTTGCCGTGTCGGCGTTCGCCCAGCCGGCCTTGGCCGGCCTGTTCCTGGACGGCAACGACGCCTGGCGCGACTGGCATGCCATCAACGGGATGGTCCTGCTCCCGCTCCTCGCGCTCCTCCAGGTGGTCCTGGCCGTCCTGGTCTGGCGGCGCGGTGGGCCCGGCTGGCTGAGCCTCGCCGGCGCCGGGCTACTGCTCCTCATCGTGGTCCAGAGCGTGATGGGCCAGGCCGGCCTGCTGGCGGTCCACGTGCCGCTCGGCGTGGCCATCGTCGGCCTGGTCGGCGTGCTGCTGGGCCGCACCCGGGACCTGACTCGACCGTCGACCGACCCGCGGCGTTGAACCGTGGCCAACATCACCGTTTGGGAGGCAACATTGGATTCACGTTCTGCTCTGGCGATCGAGGCTTCCGGCCTGGTCAAGGCCTTCGGCGCGACGCGTGCGGTCGACGGCGTCGACCTGGCCGTGCCGACGGGCTCGGTGTACGGCTTCCTGGGGCCCAACGGGGCCGGCAAGACCACCACCATCCGGATGCTCGCCACCCTGCTGCGCCCAGACGCCGGTACGGCGCGAGTGTTGGGCCACGACATCGTGGCCGAGGCCGATGCGGTCCGCGGCCGCATCGCTCTCACCGGCCAGTACGCCTCGGTTGACGAGGATCTCACCGGCCGGGAGAACCTGGTGCTACTGGCCCGGCTGCTCGGCCTTCCGCGGACGGCGGCCAGGTCGCGAGCCGACGAGCTGCTGGGTGCCTTCGGCCTGGCTGAGGTGGCGGGGCGGCAGGTCAACACCTACTCGGGCGGCATGCGCCGGCGGCTGGACATCGCCGCCAGCATCGTCGTCACCCCCGAACTGCTGTTCCTGGACGAGCCAACCACCGGGCTGGACCCCCACAGCCGCAACCAGGTCTGGGACATCATCCGGGCCTTCGTCGCCAGCGGCACGACGGTGCTGCTGACCACCCAGTACCTGGAGGAAGCCGACCAGCTCGCCGACCGCATCGCGGTCATCGACCACGGCAAGGTGATCGCCGAGGGCACCCCCGGCCAGCTCAAGACCTCGATCGGCACCGGCGCCCTGCAGGTGCGGCTCGACGACCCAGGACAGCGACGCCAGGCCGAGCGGCTGCTGTCGCATGCGCTCGACGTGCCGGTGCGGCTCGAGTCCGACCCGGCGGCGCTGTCGGCCCGGGTAACCGACGCCGACCGCGTCGCCCTCGCGCTTGCGGAGCTGTCCCGCGTCGGGGTCACGGTCACCCAGTTCGCCCTCGGCCAGCCCAGTCTGGACGAGGTGTTCCTCGCCCTCATCGGCCACCCGGCCGATGAGCACGCCACCAGCAAGGAGACCGCGGCATGAGCACCACTCCTACCACCTCGACCCTGGATGCGCCCCTGCGCGCGGCGCTGTCGAGCCACCCCCGGCCGCCGCGCCCGGGCGCCCTGGCGGCCTCGCGCACCTTTGCCTGGCGGGCGCTGCTGAAGCTCAAGCACGTCCCCGAACAGCTCATCGACGTCACCGGGCTCCCGATCATCTTCACCCTGGGCTTCACCTACCTGTTCGGCGGCGCCCTGGCCGGCTCCACCCGTGAATACCTGCAGTTCCTCCTACCAGGCACCCTGGCCATGACCGTGGTCCTGGTCACCACCTACAGCGGCGTCACCCTCAACACCGACCTCACCAAGGGCGTCTTTGACCGCTTCCGGTCGCTGCCGATCTGGCGGCCCGCCCCGATCCTTGGGGCGCTGCTCGGCGACATCGGCCGCTACCTGCTCGCCGCCATCATCGTCCTAGTGCTCGGCCTGGTGCTTGGCTACCGGCCTGACGGTGGCGTGGCCGGGTTGATGGCGGCGGTGGGACTCGTGCTGGGGTTCGCGTTTGGCCTGTCGTGGGTCTGGACGACCCTGGGGCTGGTGCTGCGGGCCCCGAGCGCGGTCAACAACCTGAGCCTGCTGGTGCTGTTCCCCTTGACGTTGGCCAGCAACATCTTCGTGGACCCGGCGACCATGCCGGGCTGGCTGCAGGCCTTCATCGACGTCAACCCGATCAGCCACCTGGTGACGGCCACGCGCGGTCTGATGGCCGGCACCGCCACCGCCGGGCAGGTCGGCTGGGTGCTGGCGGCGGCGGCCCTGCTCACCGCCATCTTCGCGCCGCTCACCATGCGCCTGTACCGCGACCGGTGAACCCTGACCCAGTGGCGCGAGGAAGGTCACGGGAACCCAGCCCGACAGCACCGGCACCGCATCGAGCGCCGCCACAGCCCCGCCAAGCCCGATGACCCGGCGGTTCGCCAAGATCGGCAGCGCTCCACCTGCCTCTGCTCCTCGAGCATCTCAAGGAAGGGCCGACGCGCATGAAATCCAAGGACAGATTGCACAAGGTATCCACCAGCATTCATCGGGCAATCTTCAAGGTTTCGAAGGGACGGCTCCTCGGCACAATTGTCGGCCTGCCGGTCGTCGAACTCGTCACCACCGGACGCAGGTCGGGCAAGGAACGCTCGACCATGCTCGCGGCACCGATCGCCGAGGACGACCGACTGGTCCTGGTGGCCTCGTTCGGCGGCGACGACCGGCACCCGACGTGGTACCTCAACCTCAACGCCAACCCCCAGGTGCGCGTCACGACCGCCGGCTCGACCCACACTATGATCGCCCGCACCGCCACCGACCAGGAGCGGGCCCAGCTCTGGCCCCAGATCACCGCAAGGTACCAAGGCTACGCACGCTACCAGAAGCGGACCAAGCGGCCATTTCCGGTGGTTATCCTCCAACCCAAGTAGCCACCAAGCAGCGCAGGAGAACCGGCAGGATAATGTCCAACTTATCTGGGATCGCTGGATGAGCAGGCGGTGGCCGTCCTGGTCGAGGCGAGGGTGGGCGCCAGTAGCATCATTTGCTGGCACCAGACCGGGAGTGCACCCTGGACGGGAAGCTAGCTCTGGCGCTCACAGGTCTTCTCAACGCCGGTTCGGTGCCGCTGACACGCCAGCTACAGGAGCTGTCGGCCTGCCCAGCGGGGCCCGTGGCCTGCACGGTTGATGGCGCCACGCCACGAGTTCATCGCGGTCAAGCGGTTCTCACTTCGGCCCCCGATCCGGTAGGCAGCATGCCAGCGGTCTCCGCGATACGGGCGGGATGGCCCAACCGTCTCTGCATGACCGCTGCCATGATTACCTGGATGCCGCTCGTCCGTGGCTGCCCGCTCGACCGGCACGACGTCGGCAGCCGCTGCTCAGGCCGCCGCGTCACATCCAGGCGCTGCAAGAAGGCTTGCTGCGATTCCACTGATGTCGAGGTCGCCGCTGCCCTGGTCCCCGGCGAGCTCGAACGCGTACAGCACGGCGGCGGTCACGGCCTCTTCGCCGAACACGCAGGCGGCGTGGCGAAGATCCTTGGCGACGAGCCTGACGGGAACTCGGGCCACTACTCGTTGACATTCTCACACGCCTTCAAGCGGGCGCCAGCAACAGCGACTACGGTGCTTGTAGCCAGGTAACGTCACTTGCTGGCACCAGCCGGCAGATGTGAGCCCTGAACGCGGACCTCACTCCAGCCCTCACACGCTTCTCAACGCGGACGCAAGGCCACTCACATCCCAGTCGCACGCCAACCGGCGAAGCACGACGGTCCGCCTCCAGCCGGCCGCCGCCTACCCACAGCAGCCGACCCTCGGCTGGCGCCCGCGGTGGCTCCACCGCTTCTGGACGGGCTATGTGGACGGGTCGGGGCTTGCCTTCACGTCTTGGGGCGCAGGCCGGCGCGGATTCCAGGTTCGGTCAGCCGGCGGTACAGCTGGTCCATCTCTTGCGGCGTGTAGGGTAGGTCGTTCTCGAGCCACCAGCGCACGCCGAGCCCGACTAGGGCGTTGACGGGACAGGATGTGGACGGTGGTGGTCTTGCCGGCGCCGTTCGGCCCGAGCAGCGAGAAGACCGTCCCCTCGGGGACCTTCAGGTCGATGCCGTCCAGCACCAGCTGGTCGCCGAACGACTTGCGCAGCCCGGTCGCCGCGATCGCCGGCGAGGATGGGATGGTGGTCATGCTCCCTCGTCTCCTTCCGGTGGCCCCGGTGGCCACCGCCGAGCCGAGGATGCGCGCCGCCGGGTTTACCCCGGTTTCAGCGTGGTTTCAGGGGCTCCAGCTGGCCACGGTCATCAGTCCGGCTTCCGGGTGAAGGTCATGTCCATCCAGGGCAGCCAGGTCGCGCCGTCGTCGCTCCGCTCCCACCTGGCGGTCATGCCGGTCCCGTCGGCGCTCACCGTCAGGGTCGACCGGACGGCCCCGCGCGGGTCCGCGGCCGTAGGTTGGGCGGCCGCGGCCACGTCGGCCCCGCCGGTGAACCGCCACACGCCGTCCTCGTCCACGCTGGCGTGCATGACCGTGACGCGACCCTCGTTGTCGTAGGCCCGGGCGATGAGCGAGTCGGTGCCCGGGTCGTGCTCGCCGATGATCTCGATCGCCTGGACCGGCTGGTCGCCGACGAGGACGTCGACGTGGTGGACGAGGAAGAACCCGCCGGCCAGCCACTCATAGGTGTCGGTGCCGGTGATCGGCACGGCGGGATCGCCGACGATGTGTCCTTCGGAGCGCCACCGGCCCACGAGCGCGCCCAGGCGGCTGTGCGGTTCAGGCATCGACCTCTCCTTTGTCTGCTCTTCGAGCACCTCCGTCGGTGCTGCGTTCAATGCCGATGCACAGTGGTCAGCGGCGATGAACGGCGCCCAGCTGTGAACCGCGGCCTCAGCCGGCCGCTTCCGCCGAAGATGTATGCAGAGCGCCGCCGCGTTACAGTACTTCGCCTGTCCTGTCGATCCGACAAAACGGCTTGAGATGCCCAGACGTTCGAGGATGGTTGCGCTCGGGGCCGTGGCGGTGGCGCTGCTGCTGCTCCCCCACCCGGCGGCCGGCGACGAGCAGCCGGAGGGGTCCGGGGAACCCCAGGGGGGTGCCCCGGTGAATCGGGAGCTGGAGCGGACCCGCCGGCGCCTGGGCGAGGTCGAGGCGGTGCTGCGCGACGCCCGGGCCGACGCCGGGGCGGTCGCGGGCGCCCTGGCCGCCGCCGACCAGGCCGTCGCTGGGGCCCGGACGCGGCTGGCCACGGCCACGGCCGAGCTGGCCGTGGCCCGCAAGCGCCGGGCCGCCGCCATGGTCGCCCTGGAGGCGGCCACAGACGACGAGGACCGCCAGGAGCGGCGGCTGGCCGAGCAGGTCCGCGGCGCCTACATGACCGGCCGGGTGACCGGCCTGGCCATGATCGTCCAGGCCAGCGACCTGCGCGACCTGCTGGAGCGGGCGGTCACCCTCAGCTACGTGATCAGCGCCGACCAGGACGTCCTGGGCCGCCTGGAGGTCGCCCGCAAGCGGGCCGTCCAGCTCCACCAGGGCATGTCCAAGGCCGAGCAGGCCCGCACCGCCGCCGAGGCCAAGGTGCGGCGCCAGCTCGGCGAGCTGGAGCGGGTCCGGGCCGTCCGCCAGCAGGCCAAGCAGAAGCTGGACACCCGCGTGGCCCGCCTGGCCGGGGCCGCCGCCGCCCTCCGCAGCCGCTCGGCCGAGCTGCGCCGCCTGATCCGCCAGGAGGAGCTGGCCCGGCAGGCGGCCGCCGGCGCCGGCCGCGGCTCGATCCACGGGTCCGGCCGGCGCTGCGACCTGTCGGGCACCTCCCCCGCCGAGCGCTGGATCATCATGCGCGAGTCCAGCGGCTACCCGACCGCCGACAACCCCACCTCCACCGCCTTCGGCCTCGGCCAGCTCCTGCTGGGCAACCGCATCCTCTACCTGGGCCAGGACTACGCCACCACCGACTGCGGCCGCCAGCTCTGGGCCTTCCGCGCCTATGTCCGCGACCGCTACGGCACCGCCGAGCGGGCCAAGGCCTTCTGGCAGGCCAACGGCTGGTACTGACACCTGCCGGGGGGCCCAGACCCCCCGGCATTCCCCCAGACTAGTTCGGCCGGTCGACCAGGGTGGCGGTGACCTGCTGCTCCTTGCCGTCGCGGATGACGGTCAGGCGGACCTGGCTCCCCGGCTTGCGCTGGCGGAGCTCGCCGAACAGGTCCTCGACGCTGTCGATGGCGGCGTCGTCCATGCGGATCAGGACGTCGCCGGGGCGGAGGCCGGCCCGGGCGGCGGGGCCGTCGTCGACGACCTCGAGGAGGACCACGCCGCGGGCGCGGTCGAGGCCGAGCTGGGCGGCGACCTCGTCGGTCACCTGGGCGGGCTGGACGCCGAGGTAGCTGTGGGTGACGCGGCCGTTCTTGAGCAGCTGGCCGACGACGTCGACGGCGGTCGCGCCCGGGATGGCGAAGCCGATGGCGACCGCCCCCTGCCCGGGTGGGATGTAGGCGACGTTGATGCCGACCACCTCGCCGCGGCCGTTGACCAGGGCGCCGCCCGAGTTGCCGGGCGAGATGGGCGCGTCGGTCTGGATCAGGTCGACCAGCGAGCGGATTCCCTGCTGGGCCGAGCCGGGGATCTCCCGGTGCAGGCCCGAGATGATCCCGGCGGTGACGGTGTTCTGGAACCCGAGCGGGCTGCCCATGGCCACGGCCAGCTCGCCGACCACCGGGAGCTGCTCCTGGAAGGTGGCCGGTTCCAGGTCCTCCCGCTCGACGTCGACCACGGCCAGGTCGGTGTCCTCGTCGGTGGCCCGTACCTGGCCGTCGGCCCGCTGGCCGTCGAAGAAGGCGACCTCCACGTCGCTGGCGTCCCCCACCACGTGGGCGTTGGTGACCACGACCCCGTCCTTGGACCAGACCACCCCGCTGCCCGTCCCCTGGTCGTGGCTGATGGTCACCACCGAGGGCTCCGCCTTGCGGACGATCCCGGGGATGTCGCCGGCCGCGGCCGCCTGGGCGCCGGCGCTGACCCGGGCGGCCGTCACCGGGGCCGGGGTCGAGCGGGCCTGGGGTTGCTGGCCCAGGCTGCAGCCGGCCAGGGCGAGCCCGGCGGCCAGCGCCAGGGCGACGAGCATGCGGGCCCGGGCGGCGCGGTGAGCGGGGCCGGGTCGGGGGCCGAGCATCGGGAACCTCCTGCGGCGGTCGAGCGGTCGGGGCGGCGCTGCGGGCAGGGTGCCACAAGAGCGATCCCGGCAATCCGGCGTGCCCGCTCAGAGGCCGTAGGTCTCGAGCAGACGCAGCCAGACCTCGCTGACGGTCGGGAACGACGGCACCGCATGCCACAGCCGCTCCAGCGGGACCTCGCCGGCCACGGCCACGGTGGCCGAGTGCAGCAGCTCCTGGACGCCGGGGCCGGTGAAGGTGGCCCCGACGACCACCCGGCGGCCCTGGTCGACCAGCAGCTGGCAGGTGCCGGCGATGCCGTTGCCGAGGATGTAGGCGCCGGCCACCCCACCGGTGTCGGTCCGCACCACCCGCACGTCGACCCCGGCCCGCCGGGCGTCGGCCTCGGTCGGCCCGACCGCGCAGACCTGCGGGTCGGTGAAGGTGACGCGGGGGATCACGCCGTGGTCGGCCAGGTCGCTGACCTCGCGGCCGAGGATGGCGTCGCCGGCCAGCCGGCCCTGGTACTTGCCCATGTGGGTGAGCGGGGCCAGCCCGTTGACGTCCCCGACCGCGTACAGCCAGCCGCCCTCGACCCCCTCGGCCCGCAGCCGCCGGTCCACCCGGACCGGGCCGCCGCCGGTCAGGCCGATCGTCTCCAGGCCGATATCGGCGGTACGGGGCCGGCGGCCCGCCGCCACCAGCAGCTCGTCGCCGACCAGCTCGTCGCCGGGGCCGGCCTGGCCGTCGCCCAGGGTCACGGTCACCGGCCCGCCGGCCGCCTCCCGGCGGACCGAGGCCACCTCGGTCCGGGTGAGCACGGTGGTGCCCTCGGCCTCGAAGGCCTCCTGGACCTCGCGGCCGGCGAACGGCTCCTCCCGGGGCAGCAGCCGCTCGCCCCGCACCACCACCGTCACCTCCTGGCTGCCCAGGCGCCGGAACGCCTGGGCCAGCTCGCAGCCGACCGGGCCGCCGCCGAGCACCACCAGCCGGGCCGGGACCTCG
>Ga0126306_10002288_pt1 | contig 10733 bp, 11 predicted proteins | sample Plot27_FD_92592 | JGI IMG/M metagenome (GOLD analysis project Ga0126306, IMG submission 92592) | Serpentine soil microbial communities from UC McLaughlin Reserve, CA, USA - Plot27 | ecosystem: Environmental > Terrestrial > Soil > Grasslands | place: USA: UC McLaughlin Reserve, Lake County... | reverse complement strand
TCCTTCAGCGCCGCGTCGTCGATCAGCTCGCCGCGCGCGCAGTTGATCACGCGCACCCCGTCGCGCATCCGCGCGAACGCGTCGGCATCGAGCCAGCCGCGCGTCTCCGGCGTCCTCGGCAGATGCAGCGTGATGAAGTCCGACCGTGCATAGACCTCCGCGCTCGACTCCGCCTTCTCCACCCCGAGCTCGCGGAACCGCTCCGCGCTCACGAACGGATCGAACGCCACGATCCGCATCCCGAACGCGCGCGCCCGCGCAGCGACGAGCTGGCCGATCCGCCCGAAGCCCAGCACGCCCAGCGTCTTCTCATACACCTCGACGCCACCGAAGCGCGACCGCTCCCAGCGGCCGGCGGTCAGCGACTGATGCGCCTGCGGCACGTTGCGCGCCAACGCCAGCATCAACGCGATCGTGTGCTCGGCGGCGGCGACGATGTTCGACTGCGGCGCGTTCGCAACCACGATCCCGCGCTTGGTCGCCGCCTCGACGTCGACGTTGTCGACGCCGATCCCCGCGCGCCCGATCACACGCAGCCGCTCGGCGCGCCCGATCAGCTCCGCGTCCAACCGCGTCGCCGACCGGATCACGATCCCGTCATACGCCCCGATCCGCGCCGCCAGCTCCTCCCGCGACCAGCCCAGACCCAGATCGACAGCGAAGCGCTCGCGCAGCAGCGCGACCCCGGAATCGGCGATCTGCTCCGCGACGAGGACCCGGTACTGCTCGCGGAGCAGGGTCACGCCGCGGCGAGCACGCCGGCCTCGGCGAACACGCGCTGGGCCGCACCGACGCCGGCGCCGTGATCGACGTCATGGCCGAGCTGGTCGAGCGCGATCTCCAGGCCGGAGAGCGAGATGAGGATGTCGAACGCGCCGAAGTAGCCGCAGTGGGCGATCCGCAGGATCCGGCCCTTGAGGCCGTCCTGGCCGCCGTTCGCGGTGATGCCGAGCCGGCGCAGCGTGCCCGGCACCTTGCCGCCGTCGACGTCGCCGGGGAGCTCGATCGCGGTCACGACCGTGGAGCGCTCGTCCGGATCGCCGTAGAGCTCGAGGCCGAGCGCGCGCGCGCCGGCGCGGGTCGCGCGCGCGAGCAGGTCGTGGCGCGCCCAGACGTTCTCCAGCCCCTCCTGCTCGATCAGCGCGAGCGCGACGTCGAGGCCGAGGAAGAGCGACACCGCCGGCGTGAACGGGCTCGCGCCGCCCGCCTGGCTCTTCGCGGTGCGGGTCCAATCGAAGTAGAACCGGCCGCTCGGGGCCGACGCGGCTTTCTCCAGCGCCCGTTCGGAGACCGACGCGAACGCGAGGCCGGGCGGCGTCATAAACGCCTTCTGCGAGCCCGCGACGACGACGTCGATCCCCCACTCGTCCTGCAGCAGCCGGGCGGCGCCGACGCCGGAGACCGCGTCGACTGCCAGCAGCGCGCCGTGGCGGCGGACGACGTCGGCGATCGCCTGGACGTCGTGCACGATCCCGGTCGACGTCTCGCTCAGCGTTCCGAGCACGACCTCGACGCCCGGGTTCTCGGTGAGCACGCGGTCGACGTCGGCGGCGTCGATGCGCGTCCCCCAGCCCGGCTGATGGGTGAACAGCTCGGCGCCGTAGGCCTCGCAGAGCCCGATCCAGCGCTCGCCGAACTTGCCCGCGGCCAGCGCGAGCGCCTTAGTGCCCGGACGCACGAGGTTGGCGACGGCGGACTCCATCGCGCCGGAGCCGCTCGCCGCGAACGCGAGCACGGGGTTGGCCGTCGCGAACACGCCGGGCAAGCGGCCGAGCACGCGCTCGTATAGCTCGTCGAAGGCGGGCGCCCGGTGGTAGAGCATCGGAGTCGCCATCGCCTGCGAGACCGCCGGCGGCACTGGCGTCGGGCCCGCGGTCATGAGGTACTGCTTGATGAAGGGGTTCGGCGTCACCGCGGCGCGAAGCCTAGCGAGGCAGCCACGCCACGGCCGCGGCTCGCAGCTGCCCCAGGCTAGTGCGGACGCCGTTGCCGCCGCCGCCGTCCTGGCGCTCGCGCCGCTCGTCGAGCTCGCGCTCGAGGTCGTCGCGCAGCTGCTCGAAGTCGAAGCCGGAGGCGAGCAGCACGATGAAGGCGACTAGCGCGGCGACGCCGGCGATCACGCCGATCCGGCCGAGCCACAGTGCTGCGACCGCCTGCCCCTCCCCCTGCGTGGTCGCGCCGCTCTCGATCTGCCTGCGCGCGCGCCCGGCGAGCCCCCATGCGGCGATCGAGCACGGCAGTGTCACCAGGAACAGCGACCCGAGCGACAGGACGAGCAGGGCGAGACCGGTGATGCCGAGCGCGATCGCCCAGACCGCGGCTGCGTTGCGCTGCCCCGCTGCAGCGGCCCCGGCGCGCATGAACGTGGGGCCGCTCGGAGGCGGCTCCGGCCGCGGCGGGGCCGGCTGCTCGGGCGGCGCGTCGAAGCGTGGCGGCGGATTGGCGCCGGGCGCGGTGGGAGGTAGCCAGCCGTCGGCCATCGCCCTCATTCTGGCAGGGGCAGGAGGCCGTCATCCGGTCGGGCCGACTTCATTGACTGCCTCCTTCACCCCGCGTGGAACTCGGTGTCGATCCAGTCCATCATCGAGCGCAGCTCCTTGCCCTCGCGCTCGATCTGGTGGTTCGCTCCCTCCGCGCGCAGGCGCTGGAAGTTCTCCTGCCCCGCGCGGTTCTCGGCGATCCACTCGCGCGCGAACGCGCCCGACTGGATCTCCCCGAGCACGTCGCGCATCGCTTGGCGCGTGGTCTCGGAGATGATCCGCTTGCCGCGCGTGAGATCGCCGTACTCGGCCGTGTTCGAGATCGAGTAGCGCATCCCGGTGATGCCCTTCTCGTACATCAGGTCGACGATCAGCTTGAGCTCGTGCAGGCACTCGAAGTACGCGAGGCGCGGGTCATAGCCGGCGTCGACGAGCGTCTCGTAGCCTGCGCGCACCAGCTCGGACACGCCGCCGCAGAGCACCGCCTGCTCGCCGAACAGGTCGGTCTCCGTCTCGTCCTTGAACGTCGTCTCGATCACGCCGCCGCGCGTGCACCCGATGCCCTTGGCGTAGGCGAGCGCGAGCGCCTGGGCGCCGCCGCTGGCGTCGCGGTGGACGGCGATCAGCCCGGGCACGCCCGAGCCCTCCGTGTACTGGCGCCGGACGAGGTGCCCGGGGCCCTTCGGCGCGACGAGCGCGACGTCGACGCCGGCCGGCGGCTCGACCTCGCCGTAGTGGATCGAGAAGCCGTGGCCGAAGAGCAGCATATTCCCGGGCGCGATCCCGTCGGCGATGTGCTCGCGGTAGACCTCGCCGTGCTTCTCGTCGGGCAGCAGCACCATCACCAGGTCGCCGCGGGACGCCGCGTCCGTGATGTCCGCGACCTCCAGCCCCGCCTCGCTCGCCCCGGCCACGGAGGACGAGTCCGGTCGCAGGCCGACCACGACCTCGACGCCGGAGTCCTTCAGGTTGAGCGCGTGCGCGTGGCCCTGCGATCCGTAGCCGATGATCGCGACGGTCTTGCCGTCGAGGAGCGCGAGGTCCGCGTCGTCGTCGTAGAACATGCCGGTGCGGCACCCTACTAAGTTGCCGGTGATGACCCACGCGATCACCGTCCAGCTGCCTTCCGACCAGGCGTTCACGCGCTTCACCGAGCGCATGACGGACTGGTGGCCGCCCGAGTACACGTGGGCGCAACAAACGCTCGAGGCGATCGCGATCGAGCCGGCCGAGGGCGGGCGCTGCTTCGAGCGCGGCCCGCACGGGTTCAGCTGCGACTGGGGCCGCGTCGTGGCGTGCGAGCCGCCCACGCGGCTCGTGTTCACGTGGCAGATCAGCCCGCAGCGCGTCCCGCAGCCGGACCCCGAGCGCGCGAGCGAGGTCGAGGTGCGGTTCGCCGCCAGCGGGGAGTCGGCCACGCGGGTCGAGCTGGAGCACCGCGGCTTCGAGCGCCACGGCGACGGCGCCGACGGATACCGGGCGGCGATGGACTCGCCGCAGGGCTGGCCGCTCCTGCTCGAGCGCTTCGCGGACGTCGCGGACTAGGCGGCCGCCCAGGCGACCCAGGTGCGCGCCGGGACGCACAGGGCGCCGTCCGCGGAGGCAAAGCGCTGGGCGTGCCGGTCGATCGCGTCGCCGACGGCCGCGAGCTGATCGTCGTCCGCGCGCGCGACGGCCTGCGCGAACCAGGTCGAGAAGGCGGACTGCGACTCCCACCAGTCGACGGCGGAGCGGTAGTCGATCGTGAAGTCGAGCGCCTCGACGTGGTGCTCGTCGAAGCCCGCCGCGTCGAGCTGCTCGGCGATCACGCCCTCCTCCGCCCAGGCGAACTGGCCCGGCAGACCGGGCTGCGGCGGCTCGACCAGTCCGGCGGCGATCAGCTCCTGCGCCGGCAGCACGCTCCACGGGTTCTCCTCCGGCGCGGTCCACGCGGCCAGCGCGACGCGCGCGCCCGGCTTGAGCACGCGGCGCGTCTCGCGCAGCGCGCGCTCGGGGTCGGCCATCAGCATGTAGCCCCAGCGGCAGAGGACGCCGTCGAGGCTCGCCGCCTCGATGTCGATGCTCGTCTCGGCGTCGATCTGTTTGAAGCGCACGTTGCGGATGCCGAGCTCCTCGGCGCGGCGCTGGGCGGTCTGCAGCATCTCGGGCGAGAAGTCGGAGGAGATCAGCGTCCCGCCCGGCTCGATCAGCTCCGCCGCCAGCAGGCCGGTGTCGCCCGTCCCGGCCGCGAGCTCGAGCACGGTGTGGCCCGGCTGCGGGCCGATCGCGTCGATCATCCAGGCCGACACCGGCATCGTCGCGGTGCGCAGCGGCTCGCGGCGCGCCTCCCAGCCCGCCGCCTGGTCGCCCCAGCGCCGGCGGCTCTCGGCGCGGAAGTCGTCGGGGAGTGCCACGTCGGGCGGGCACGCTAGCGGGTCGCCTCCCGCGCGCGGACGAAGCGGCTCACGGCGTCCCCCCGGAGCGGCTGGTTGGTGCTCCCGATGCGGCGCAGCAGCCGCCCGTCCGGCGTCGTCACGATGCGGTCGCGCACCTCGGGGACGAGCACGATCGTGAGCGGCACGCGGCCGACGGTCACCTCGCGCACGCCGACGTCGACCCCGCACTCGCACGCGGCCGCGGTGATCCGGTCCAGCGTCTCCTGGTCGAGCGGCCGCCCGACGAGGTCGCGCTCGTCCGTGACACCGAGCACGATCGCTCCGCCCGCGCTCATCGCCATCGCGGGGATCGCGTCGCGCAGGTGGTACGCGGAGCGCTTGAACTCCAGCGTCTCGTGCTCCAGCCGGCCGACGCGCCGCCAGAACCCGCGCGGACGCAGCGAAGCGCCGTCGGGAGGGAGGTCGGGATGGGGATCGGTCATGCTGCTCAGCAACTTAGCGGCCGGTCCGGACGGATCCCCTCGGCGTCTGGAGCGGGTGCGATAGTCGGGCCATGACCGCGGACGAGACCCTGGGCACGGAGCTGCGGGCCGCGCGCGCCGCCCGCGGGCTGAGCCTGCGCGACGTCGAGCGCCGCACGGGGATCCGCAACGCTCACCTGTCGCAGATCGAGACGGACACGATCGCGAAGCCCGAGATGGCGATCCTGTGGGAGCTCGCGTCGCTCTACGGGCTCGACTTCGCGCGCCTGCTCGCGCTCGCCGGGCACGTGGGCGGAGCGGAGACGAGCGCGCGCCAGCGGCGCCGCACGACGGTGGCGCTGCGCGCGCTCGGCGAGCTCTCGCCGCGCGAGCAGGAGGAGGCGCTGCGCTTCATGGCCGAGCTGAAGGCGCGCCGCGATGCCTGAGCTGAGTCCGTTCACGCGCGCGCGGCTCGAGCGGATCGCCGAGCGCGCGTTGCGCGAGGCCGGCGTCGCGGGGCGGCTGCCGACTCCGCTTGAGGAGGTCCAGCGCGCGGCGGGCATCGGCGCCCGGCGCGACATCGCCGAGCTTCCGCGCGCGATCGCTACGCCGGACCGGCGGCTGCTCGGCGCGCTCTGGTTCGAGCGCCGCGAGGTCTACGTCGACCTCGCGCAGCCCGAGCCTCGGCGCCGCTTCACGGACGCGCACGAGGCGATACACGCGCTCTGCCCGTGGCACGAGGCCGTCCTGCGCGAGGACACCGAGGACGAGCTGTTCCGGGAGACGGCGCTCGCGGTCGAGGCCGAGGCCAACTACGGCGCCGGGCTGCTGATCTTCCAGGGCCGGCGCTTCGCCGAGCGGATCGCGGACGCGCCGCGCGACATGGCGACGGCGCTCGCGCTGGCCGGCGAGCACGGCGCCTCGCGCCAGGCCACGCTGCACCAGTTCGCGCAGCACCACCCGGCGCCGGTCGCGCTGCTCTCGATCGGCCGCTTCCCACAGCGCGACGGCAGCCTGCCGATCTGGCGCACGGTCGCATCGCCGGCGTTCCGGCGCCGCTTCGGGCGGCTCGGCGCCGACCTCGCGCCCGGCCGCCCGCTGCGCGAGCTGGTCGAGGCCGCGCGCCGCTTCGCGGCGCCCGCCGCCGCGCGGCTGCCGCTGGCGGACGGCTCCGGGAGAGTCCGCCGCTGGACCGCGGAGGCGCACTACAACCGGCGCACGTTCCTCGTCCTCGTCGCCGGGTAGCGGTTGGCGGCCGCCGTACGGCGGCACGAGTGTCGTCTCGATCGGCCATGAGGAGCACGAGGCGACGAATCAGCCGGCACCACTCGGCACTGAACGCCTCGACCCGGTCGTGCGCCTCGGGCGGCGGCGCGCGCGGCCCGTCAGCGCAGCTCGGCGCGCCGCACCTTGCCCGACTCGGTCCGCGGCAGCTCGTCGACGAGCTCGAACGCCTTCGGCACCTTGAACGCGGCGAGCCGCTCGAGGCAATGCGCGCGGAGCACGCCCGGGACGAGGGCGGCGCCGTCGCGCGGGACGACGAGCGCGGTGATCGCCTCGCCCCAGAGCGCGTGCGGTCGGGCGAAGACCACGGCGTCCGCGACGTCGGGGTGCTCGGCCAGCACCGCCTCGACCTCGGCGGGCGCCACATTCTCGCCGCCGCTGATGATGACGTCGCCCTTGCGCCCGGTGACCACGAGCCGGCCGTGCGAGTCGAGGTGGCCGAGATCGCCGGTGCGCAGGCTCCCGAGCGCGTTGACGCTGCCGCCCGAGACGACGATCTCGCCCTGGCCGGTGATCGCGACGCCGACGCCGGGGAGCGGCCGGCCGGCGGTCTCGAGGTCGCCGGGCTCGGCGACGGTCACGGTCGAGCAGGCCTGAGTGAGGCCGTAGCTCGGCGAGACGGGGAAGCCGGCGGCGCGGGCGCGCGCCAGCAGCGCGCGCGGCATCGGCCCGCCGCCGAGCAGCACGCGGCGCAGCGTGGGGCCGGGAGTCGCGCCGACGTCGAGGAGCCGCTGCAGCTGGGTCGGCACGAGCGAGGCGATCGTGATGCCGCCGTCGCGCAGCTGCGCCGCCGTCGCGTCCACGTCGAACGGCGGCGGGGCGAGCACGGCGGTCGTCGCAATGATCGCCGAGCGCAGCACGACCATCAGCCCGCCGACGTGCGCGAGCGGGAGCGGCGCGAGCCAGCGCTCGTCGTCGCCGAGCCGCAGCGCCTGGGCGAGCCCGCGCGCGTTGGCGCGGATGTTGCCGAACGTGATCGCGACGGGTCGCGCCGTGCCGGTCGTGCCGGACGTGTGCATCACGAGCGCGACCTCGTCGCGCTCGGGCGGGTCCGGCAGCTGGAACACGCCGGTCTCGCCGCGCATCGGGCGCTCCACGCGCGCGTCGATCTCGCGCAGGACCGCGTCGCGCTCGCGCTGTGCCAGGCGCGGGTCGATCGGCACGGCGGGCGCGCCCAGCAGCAGGCATCCGTGCAGCGCCTCGACGAACGGGAGGCCGGGCTTTAGCAGCAGCGCGACCGGCTCACCGCGGCGGACGCCGCGCACGTGCAGAGCGCCGGCTGCGCGCACCGCGCGCAGCAGCAGATCGCGGTACGTCACCGACTCGCCGGGCGCCTCGACGGCGACCCGGTCGGGGTGGCGCCCTGCGGCGGCCGACAGCCAGTGTCCGAAGTCCATGGTCAGGGCGAGAGGCTAGTCTCACGCCGTGATCTGGACATCGGCCGCCGAGTACGACGACATTAGGTACGAGCTGTCCGGCGACGGCATCGCGAAGGTCACGATCGACCGGCCGGAGGTGCGCAACGCGTTCCGGCCGCAGACGATCGTCGAGATCTCGGACGCGCTGGAGCGGGCGCGCGAGGACACGTCGGTCGGCGTGATCGTGCTGACCGGCGAGGGACCGCACGCCTTCTGCTCCGGCGGCGATCAGCGCGTCCGCGGCGACACCGGCTACATGCCCGAGGGAGCGACCGTCGGCCGCTTCCACGTCAGCGACCTGCACGTCCAGATCCGCCGGCTGCCGAAGCCGGTGGTCGCGATGGTCGCCGGCTACGCGGTCGGCGGCGGGCAGATCCTGCACCTCGTCTGCGACCTCACGATCGCGGCCGAGAACGCGCGCTTCGGCCAGACCGGCCCGCGCGTCGGGTCCTGGGACGGCGGCTACGGCGCAAGCGTGCTGCGCGACCTCGTCGGCCCGAAGAAGGCGAAGGAGTTCTGGTTCCTCTGCCGCCAGTACGACGCGGCGCAGGCGCTCGAGATGGGGCTCGTCAACGCGGTCGTCCCGCTCGAGCGGCTGGAGGAGGAGACGGTCGCGTGGTGCCGCGAGATGCTGGCCCTCTCGCCCTTCGCACTGCGGCTGGCGAAGGCGAGCTTCAACGCGCACGAGGACGGCTACGCCGGGATCCAGCAGCTCGCGCACGACGCCAACCTCCTGTTCTACGGCAGCGAGGAGGCGCGGGAGGGGCGCGACGCCTACAGGGAGAAGCGCGCGCCGGACTTCTCGCGGTTCCCGAAGCGGCCGTGAGCGTGGCGCAGCGGCCGTCCGCCGCCCGCATCTGGCTGATGGCCGCGCGGCCGCGGACGCTGCCGGCCGCGGTCGCGCCGGTCCTGGTCGGGACTGCGCTCGCGTGGACCGGCGGCACGTTCAAGCCGCTCACGTTCCTGGCCGCGCTGGTCGGAGCGCTGTTCATCCAGGTCGGGACGAACCTGTCGAACGACTACTCGGACGCCCGCCGCGGCGCCGACACCGAGGACCGGCTGGGGCCGGTGCGCGTGACGGCCGGCGGGCTGGTGCCGCCGCGCCAGGTGCTGATCGCGACCTACGTCGCGTTCGGCGTCGCCGTGCTGGCCGGGACGTACCTGATCGCGACCGCCGGCTGGGAGCTGCTGCTCGTCGGCGCGGCCTCGATCCTCGCGGGCGTGCTCTACACCGGCGGACCGCGGCCGTACGGCTACGAGGGGCTCGGCGAGGTGTTCGTGTTCCTGTTCTTCGGCGTCGTCGCCGTCGCGGGGTCGTACTTCGCCCAGGTCGAGGTGCTCGACTGGGAGGCACTCGTGCTGGCAGTTCCGGTCGGGCTGCTGGCGAGCGCGATCCTGGTCGTCAACAATGTGCGCGACCTCGAGACCGACCGGCGGGCGGGTAAGCGGACGCTGGCCGTGCGGCTCGGGCGCGAGCGCGCGCGCGGGCTGTTCGCCGCGATGGTCGCCGGCGCCTTCCTGAGCGCGCCGCTGCCGTGGCTGCTGGGCTCGCTGTCGCCGTGGCTGCTGCTGAGCTGGCTGGCGCTGCCGCTGGCAGTGCCGCTGGTGCGCGTCGTGCGGACGCGCACCGACGGGCCGTCGCTCAACGCGGCGCTCGCCGGCACGGGCCGGCTCCAGCTCGCGTTCTGCGTGCTGCTGTCGGCGGGGCTGCTGGCGAGTTAGCGCAAGGGTGGTCGGGCTCACCCCTAGGGCGGCTGGTGCGTGGACGCCGCGGCGGGAGAGTTAGGCCGATGACGCGGCTGCAGGTCACGCCGGTGCGGCTCGTGCTGCGGGCGCCGCTGCTGACCTCCTGGGGCGAGATGCGCGACCGCGAGGTCCTGCGGGTCCGGCTGGCCTGGGCGGACGACGACTTCGGCGACGGCGAGGCGGCGCCGCTCGAGCCCTACGACGGCGTGTCGCGCGCCGCGGTCGTCGCCGCGCTCCAGGCCTACGAGCGCGTGCTGCGCGACGCCGACCCGGCCGCGGGACACGCCGAGCTGCTCGCAGCGTGTGCGGCCGAGCGCGACCTGCCGCACGCGCTCGCCGCGATCGACCTGGCGCTGTGGGATCGCGCCGGGCGCCGCGCGGGGCGTCCGGTGGCGCGCCTGCTCGCGGACGGCGCGGCCTCCTCGGTCGCCGTCAACGCGACGATCGGCGCCGAGGACCGATCCGGCGCGGCCGCGCAGGCCGCCGCGGCGGCGCAGGCGGGCTTCGGCTGCGTGAAGGTCAAGATCGGGATCGGCGACGACGCCGGACGGGTCGCGGCGGTCCGCGCGGCCGTCGGGCGGGAGGTGGCGATCCGCGTCGACGCCAACGGCGCCTGGTCGAACGCGCGCGAGGCGCTCGCGAACCTGCGCGCGCTCGCGCCCGCGGGGCTCGAGTACGCGGAGGAGCCGGTCCACGGCGTCGACGCGCTGCATGCGGTGCAGGCGGCCCGCCTGGTCGCGGTGGCGATGGACGAGAGCGCGATCGAGTCGGGCGCCGCGGGGTCGGGAGCGACGGACGCGGTCGTCCTGAAGGTCGTCCGCTGCGGTGGGCTCACCGGGGTGCTGCGCGACGCCCGTGCCGCGCGTGCGGCCGGCAGCGCGGTGTACGTCGCGTCGACGTTCGACGGGCCGCTGGGCGTGGCGGCGGGCATCCACGCCGCGGCGGCGCTGGCGGCGACCGGGCCGGTGG
>Ga0126306_10002287_pt1 | contig 10733 bp, 11 predicted proteins | sample Plot27_FD_92592 | JGI IMG/M metagenome (GOLD analysis project Ga0126306, IMG submission 92592) | Serpentine soil microbial communities from UC McLaughlin Reserve, CA, USA - Plot27 | ecosystem: Environmental > Terrestrial > Soil > Grasslands | place: USA: UC McLaughlin Reserve, Lake County... | reverse complement strand
GAGCTCGCGGGTGCGCAGTGGAACGAGGGCGACGTCTTCTGCTCCGTCGTACGTCGCGTCGCGCTGCCCGACGCCTTCTTCGCCGCGGACGGACTGTTCCAGACCTTTCTCACCGTGCTGGACGAGCTCGGCGCCTATCCGGCCGTGGTCGCGCGCGAGCTGGAGCGCTACCTGCCGTTCCTCGCGACGACCAAGGTGCTGATGGCGGCGGTGCGCAAGGGCGTCGGCCGCGAGCAGGCGCACGAGGCCATCAAGGAGCACGCGGTGGCCGTCGCGCTGGCGATGCGCGAGCAGGGTGCCGCTGGCAACGACCTCTTCGACCGGCTCGCCGCGGACCGCCGGCTCGGCCTCGACCGCGCCGAGCTGGATGCCCTCGTCGCCGACCCGGCGACCTTCACCGGCGCGGCGCACTCGCAGGTCGCCGCCGTCGTCGCCCAGGTCGAGAAGCTCGTCAGCCGCCACCCGGCGGCCGCGGCCTACACCCCCGCGCCGATCCTCTAGCGCCCCTGGTGCGTCAGGTCGCCCGGTAGAGCAGCTCGTCGTACGACGGCCCGTAGTAGGCCTCGAGGTCCTCGAGCGACCGCTCGGGCCGCTCGAGGGTGCGCGCGATGACGGCCCGCGACGGCAGGTCGCCCTCGTCCCAGGTCGACGGGTCCCAGAGACCGGCGCGCCGGAACGCCTTGGCGCAGTGGTGGAAGACCTGCTTGATCTCGACGACCACCGCCAGCACCGGCCGGTGCCCACGCACGACCATGTCGTCGAAGAACGGCGCGTCGCTCACCAGCCGGGCGCGGCCGTTGATGCGCAGCGTGTCGCCGCGGCCCGGCACCAGGAAGATCAGTCCCACGTGCGGATTGCTCAGGATGTTGCGGTAGCCGTCGGCGCGGCGGTTGCCCGGCCGCTCGGGGATGGCGATGGTGCGGTCGTCGATGACATGGACGAAGCCGCGCGGGTCACCCTTCGGAGACACGTCGCAGCTCCCGTCGGCGTCCGAGGTCGCCACGAGGCAGAACGGCGAGGCGGCCAGCCACTGCCGGTCGAGGTCGTGCAGGCGGTCGCGGTCCTTGTCGCGCACCAGCTGCGACGGCTCGCCGAGCAGGTCGCGCAGCTCGGCCTCGTCGTGCACCTCGGTGAAGCTGTCGGTCTTCGTCATGCGGGCGCCCTCTCGTCGTCGAGGACGGTACGCGCCCAGCGCACCGTGCCGGGGATGTCGGTCACCGGGTAGCGGACGGCCTCGACCCGGCGCCCGGCGCCGACCACCACGACGACGCGCCGCAGCCGCACCTGGCCGGCGGCCCGGAAGGTCGGCAGCCGCAGCGCCGCGGTCAGGGCGAGGTCGGTGTCGGACAGGAGGGGAAACGGGATGTCCTCGGCGTCGGCGAAGGCCGCCTGCTCGTCCGTACGTTGCGTGCTGACGCCCCGCACCGCCAGCCCGGCTGCGGCGAACTCGTCGTGCGCGTCGCGGAACAGCCGGTTCTCCAAGGTGCAGCCGACGGCCCCCGGGATGTCGTCCCAGCCGTCGGGCAGCGGCGTCGGCCGCCCGGTCGCGGGGTAGCCGAACAGCACCGTGCCGCGCGCGTCCGGCGCCACCGGGTCGAGGAGGTCACCGACCGTCGAGGGCAGCTCGACCGTCGTTGGCACCTGCTGGCCGACCAGCCCCTGCACCCGGGCGACCTCGGTGGCACCGCCGCGACTCGTCGCCGACGCCTCGCCGTCGCCGAGCACCCACTGGTCGCCCCAGTCCTGCAGCGCGACCAGCACCGGCACGAACGCCGCTCCGGCCGGCGTCAGCCGGTAGTCGTGCCGCACCGGGTTGTCCTGGTAGGCCACCCGCTCGAGCACCCCGTGGTCGACCAGGTGCCCGAGCCGCTCGGTCAGGACCTTGCGCGAGATCCGCAGCTCGTCGACCAGCGGCTCGAAGCGGGTGTGCCCCCGGGCGATCTCCCGCAGCACGACCAGGCTCCAACGGTCGCCGACCGCCACCGCGGCCTGGGCCACCGCGCAAGTCGGGTCGGCCCCCGCCCATCGCGCTCCGGCCGCCATGTGGTCTACCGTACGGGTTCCGAAAAGGAACTGACTAGTCGGACACGGGAGGCGGGCAGATGACGCCGGCGGTCTGGCGGGAACTGGCCTCGCTGCCGTCCTGGCTGAGCTGCTGCTCGGTCGCAGGCGAGGCGCCGATGGCGCTCGCGCTGCGCGACCGTCCGGCCGCGCCGGTGGTCGCGGCCGGCATCGCCCTGGTCGGCGTCGCCTACCTGCTGCTCGGTCTTGCACCCGATCTCGCACTCGCCGTGGTCGCGGTCCTCGTCATCACCGTGGGGGAGATGCTCTACAAGCCGACCGCGACGGCCTACGCCGCCGACCTCGCGCCGGCCGGGATGACGGGGCGCTACCAGAGCGCCTACGGCGCCGCGTCGATCAGCGGCACCATGCCCAGCCCCGCGACCGGTGGTCCGCTGTACGACGTCGCGCCCGCCCTGGTCTGGCCACTCGCCGGCCTGCTGGCGCTCGCTGCGGCGGTCTTCCTCTACTCGTCGAGTCGCACGAGCCTGACCGCGTCCCCGAGGTGGTCGCTGACGAACGCGGTCCCGTCGCGCTCGACCACATCGGTGTTGGCCTTGTCGAGCAACTGCCCGGAGGCGCCGGTCCAGACCTGCTCGGACGTACCGCTGGACGTGTCGACGACGGCGAGCCCCGGACCGTCCTGCAGGCTCACCAGCAGACCCGCGCCGGGCCCGGGCGCCAGGCCGTCGGGACCGCCCTCGACCTCGACCGTCGACGTGACCTCGAGCGACGTCGGGTCGAGGCCGACGACCGTGCCGTCGGTCATGCACGCCGCCCACACGGTGCGGTTCAGCACATGGACGTCCTGCACGCCGGCGCACACCGACGCGCTGGGCGTGACCCGCTCCTCGCGTCCGGGGTCGACCCGCACGACGCGGCCGCCGTCGTGGTCGCCGAGGAACAGCGCACTGTCGCCGGCGGCCACGGTCCGCGGCGCGCCACCGACGTCGTAGCGGCGCAGCAGCGCACCGTCGGCCGGGTCGACCTCGACCAGCGCCTGGCCGGCCTGCAGCACGACGAAGAGATGTCCGTCGAGCGTCGCGATGCCTTCGGGCTCCTCGCCGAGAGTCACCCGACGGACCACTGAGGAGGTCGCCGGGTCGACGGCCACCAGCTCGCCGCCGCGGATCGTCGTCACCCAGAGGACGTTGTCGAGCAGTGCCATGCGCAGCGGGGTGTCGCCGACCTCGACCGGCCGGCCCGGCCGGGCGTCGGCACCCTCGAGCGGCGCGACGACGTCGCTGCCCGACCAGGCGGCCCAGACGGTGCCGTCGGCGGCCTGCGCCAACCCCACCGGCCCGAGCAGCCCGGATGCCGGCGGCGAGCCGGCCGGGGTCGAGCCGGACGACGTGCCGGCGTCTGCGCCCGGCTCGTCCGATCCGGAGCCGTCACCGCCGCAGCCGGCCGTCAGGGCCACGAGCAGCAGGACCGTCGCGGCCACGCGTCGCCTGCGACCCATGGCCGGCCAGCCTAGTGCCGCACCTGCCTGGCGCTCCGGAGACGCGACGCGGTGTGGTGACCGCGCATCGTCTCCGGAGGACCTCGTCTAGGTGTCCTCGGCCTGGCCGGCCGCGCGCGCCTCCGCACCCTGCTCGTCGGCGTAGCCGCGGTCGTCGCCGGCCACCCGGCCGACGTACTCGGACCCGTCGGCCGGCTCGACCTGGTCCTCGTTCTCTTCGACGTCGGGCTCGGCCGTGTCGTCACCGGCAGGTTCGGAGAAGGACTCGCTCATGCTGCGACACTTGCCCGGTGACGGACCTCCGACACCTGCGCAGCGGCAAGGTCAGGGACCTCTACGAGACGCCGGACGGGCTGCTGCTCATGGTGGCGAGCGACCGCATCTCCGCCTACGACTTCGTGCTCCCGACGCCGATCCCGGACAAGGGCGCGGTGCTCACCCAGCTGTCGCTGTGGTGGTTCGAGCAGCTGGCCGACCTGGTGCCCAACCACGTCGTGTCGACCGACGTCCCCGCGGAGCTCGCCGGCCGCGCGGTGCTGTGTCGTCGCCTCGACATGCTTTCGGTCGAGTGCGTGGCGCGCGGCTACCTGGCCGGGTCCGGCCTCGTCGACTACCGCGCCACCGGAGCGGTCTGCGGGGTCCCCCTGCCGCCCGGGCTCGAGGACGGCTCGGAGCTGCCCGAGCCGGTGTTTACCCCCGCCACCAAGGCGGCGATGGGCGAGCACGACGAGAACGTGTCGTACGACGCCGTCGTCGACGTGGTCGGCGCCGACGTGGCCGCCGAGCTGCGCCGGATCACCCTCGAGGTCTACTCCCGCGGCCGCGACGTCGCGCGCGAGCGCGGCATCATCCTGGCCGACACCAAGATCGAGCTGGGCCGCGACACCGAGGGCAGCCTCGTCCTCGGCGACGAGGTCCTGACCCCCGACTCGTCCCGGTTCTGGCCGGCCGACGAGTGGGCGCCGGGGAGGCCGCAGCCGTCCTACGACAAGCAGTACGTCCGTGACTGGCTCACCTCGCCGGCCTCCGGGTGGGACCGGCACTCCGGTGAGCCGCCGCCGGCGCTCCCGCCCGAGGTCGTGGAGCGCACCCGGGCCAAGTACGTGGAGGCCTACGAGCGGCTGACCGGCCGCCGCTTCGACTGACCTCGTCGTCTCCCCGGACCGGCCCGGCGCCTAGGGTTGCCTGCCATGACCGTCACTACAGGCGACAACGGCCCGTGCTGGCTGCTCACCGGCGGCGCCGGCTACATCGGCGCCCACATCGTGCGGGCCTTCGGCGAGCACCGCCTGCGCGTCGTGGTGCTCGACGACCTCTCCGCCGGCATCCGGGACAACGTGCCGGCCGACGTGCCCTTCGTCGAGGCCAGGCTGCAGGACGAGGACGCCGTCCGCTCCACGATCCGCGAGCACGGCGTCACCGGGGTGCTGCAGCTCGCCGCCAAGAAGGCGGTCGGCGAGTCGGTCGAGAACCCGGTCCTCTACTGGGACGAGAACGTCGGCGGCTTCGCCCGGTTGCTCGACGTCTGCACCCAGGAGGGCGTCGAGCGTTACCTGTTCTCCTCGAGCGCGGCCGTCTTCGGCAACCCGCCGGTGGAGTTCGTCACCGAGGAGACCCCGGCCGCGCCGATGAGCCCCTACGGCGAGACCAAGCTGGTCGGCGAGTGGATGCTGCGCGACCTGGCGACCGCGAACCCGAAGGTCCGCTGGTCCGCCCTGCGCTACTTCAACGTGGCCGGTACCGCCTCCCCCGAGCTGGCCGACCGCAGCGTCGCCAACCTGGTGCCGATGACCTTCGAGCGGCTGACCGGCGGCAGCAAGCCGCAGCTCTTCGGCGACGACTACGACACCCGCGACGGGTCCTGCATCCGCGACTACATCCACGTCGTCGACCTGGCCGACGCCCACGCCGCCGCCGCTGCGCGAATCGACGAGGGACCGCTGGGGGAGGTCTACAACGTCGGCCGTGGCGAGGGCGTCTCCGTCAAGGAGGTCTTCGACACCGTCCGCGCGGTGACCGGGATGGACTTCGAGGTCGACGTGGTCGGCCGACGGGCCGGCGACCCGGCGGCGTACTTCGCCGACGCCTCGAAGATCCGCGACCAACTCGGCTGGACCGCCGGGCTGGACCTGACCGAGATGGTCACCAGCGCATGGGACGGCTGGCAGAAGACCCACTGAGCAGGAGTCGCCGGGCTCAGCCGGCCCGGTCGTCGAGGTAGCCGCGCCGGCGGGCGACGGCCACCGCCTCGGTGCGCCCGGCGGCGCCGAGCTTGGCGAGCATGTTGGACACGTGGACGCTGACCGTCTTGGCGCTGATGTAGAGCTGGCCGGCGATCTCGCGGTTGCTGCGGCCCTGGGCCACCAGGGTCAGCACCTCGAGCTCGCGCGCGGTCAGGCTCTCGTCGCGGCGGGACTCGGCCGCTGCCCGGGCCGGCTGCTGGCCGCCGACGGCGCGCAGCTCGCGCAGCAGCGGCTCGGTGCCGAGCCGCCGGGCCGTGTCCCGGGCCAGCCGCACGAGCTCGGCGGCCTCGGCCGCCTCGGCGGCGTTGCCGGCGGCGCGCAGCACCGCGGCGGTGCGGGCTTGGGACCGCGCGGTCTCGAACGCGTGCCCGAGCGAGAGAAAGGCGTTGGTGGACGCCCGCCAGGCGGTCAGCAGCTCGCCCGGAGCCGGCAGGTCGTGGCCCACCAGCCAGCGCAGCCGCAGGTGCTCGGCCTCGGTGCGGGTCATCCAGGCCCGACCCTCGAGGCCCTCCTCCCACACCGACTCCTCGCGCTTGCGCAGCGCCCGCCGGGCACCGGCCAGCAGCCGGTCGGCCTCCGCGACCAGCCGGTCGTGGTCGTCGCTGGCGGTGCCCGGCACGGCCGCCGCGACCTGCCCGATGGCGAGCGCGGACAGCCGGATCCTGGCCTGGAAGTCCATGTTGGCCCAGATCTCGCTGAGCACCGAGACCGTCTGGTCGTGCGCGTCGAGGCTGGCCTCGAGGTCGCCGGCGTCGCCGTAGAGGTCGATCGCGGCGAATCCGGCGAACAGCGCCACCATGCCCTCGCGCCGGCCGGGTGCGGCGAGGGAGGGGAGCACGTCGGTGGCGGTGGCGTCGCCTCGACCGGCTCGCACCACCAGCCCGCTGGCGATGAGCATCGCCTCGGCGAGCTCCGGCGGCGACTCGCCGTGCAGGTCGGCCAGGTCGAGCGCGGCGTCCCACTCACCGACCAGGTAGGCGGCCTGGATGCCGAGGACGCGGGACTCGAGGACGAACGGTGCCCAGGGGCGGCCGGCCGAGACACCGCGCTCGGTGGCCTGGGCGTAGACCACCCGGGCCTCCTCGATCCGGCCGCTCTCGTAGAGCAGGGTGCCCAGGTTGAAGGTGCCGCGCAGCTCGCTGTCCAGGTCGCCGGCCGCCCGGGCCTGGACCACGACCTCCTCGAGCATCTCGACCGACGCGGCCGGCCCCTGGGTGCCCTCGCGGAGGCGGGCCAGCGTCGTCCGCGCGTCGACGACGACGTCGGCCAGCTCGAGCCGGCCGGCCAGCTCCAGCGCCTGCCCGGCGAGCTCGGACGCCTCGACGTGGCGTCGCCGGTCGGCATGGGCGCGGGCGTGCAGCGCCAGGAAGCGGGCCCGCATCCGGTCGTCGGGGTGGCGCTCCAGCAGCGCCATCGCCTCCGTCGTCGTGGCCAGGGCGTCGCCCTCGGTGTCGGCGAGCAGCGACGCGGCGGCGAGCACCGCGAGCAGCCGGAGCCGGGCGTCGGGGTCGGCGTCGGCCGGCAGCGAGCGCAGGCTGTCGTTCGCCAGCGCGATCGCGCGGTAGGTCTGCCCGGACGCGACCGCCGCCTCGCAGGCGCGGGCGGTGAGCTCGACCCGGTCGATGCCGATGTCCTCGTCGGAGGCGTGCGTCGCCAGCTCCATCGCCAGCTCGTAGTGGCGGGACGCCTCGTCGGCACCGGCGACGGTCATCGCCTCGTCGCCGGCCGCGACGCTGGCGCGGGCGGCCGTCACCAGGTCGTTGGCCCGCTTGGCGTGCCGGGCCAGCTCGGCCGCGGTGCCGCCGACCTCGCCCTGCTGCAGCGCCGCGACGTACGCCGCGTGCAGCCGGACCCGCTCGCCCGGGAGCAGGTCGTCGTAGACCGCCTCGGCGAGCAGCGCGTGGCGGAACGCGTAGCCGTCGCCGCCCATCGGCACGAGCACGTTGGCCTCGACCGCCGCCCGCAGCGCGGCGTCGAGGGAGTCGATCCGACCGTCCAGCACCCGCTCCAGCAGCAGGTGGGGGACCCGGCGGCCCGAGACGGCCGCCGCCCGGACGACGAGGCGCGCGTCGTCGTCGAGGCGGTCGAGGCGGACCAGCAGCAGGTCGGCCAGCGCCTCGGGGATCGCGTCGGGGCCGACCTCGGCGGCCTGGACCAGCTCCTCGGTGAAGAACGCGTTGCCCTCGGCACGCTCGACGATGCCGTGCAGGGCGCGCTCGGCCATCGGGGCGGGGTGCAGCGAGTGGACGAGCTCGCGGACGTCGGCGTCGCCGAGCCGGCCGAGGTCCACCCGGGTGACGGCGGGCAGCCGCGACCACTCGGCGGCGGTCGTGCGCAGCGGATGGCGGCGGTGCAGGTCGTCGGTGCGGTACGACGCCACCACGGCGACGGGCGAGTCGAAGCGCCGGGAGAACAGGAAGCTGAGCATCTCGCGGGTGGACCGGTCGGCCCAGTGCACGTCCTCGACGACGAGGAGCAGCGGAGCCGACCGGCCCAGCTGCTCGAGGGCGCCGTGCACGGCCGCGAACAGCTCCGGGCGGTCGATGGTGGTCGCGTCGACCGGCTCGGCATCGTGCCCGGTCGACTGCTCGGGCAGGACGCGGCGGGCCGGCATCAGGCGGGCGATGACGGGGGCGGCCTCGACCAGGGTCCGCGCCACGACCGGGCTCTCGGCGGCCAGCCGCCCGAAGGCCTCGCTGAACGGCAGGTAGGGCAGCGCGCTGTCGCCGAAGTCCAGGCAGTGCCCCACCAGCACCCGCCAGCCCTCGGTCTGGGCGCGGTCGCGCAGCTCGGCCAGGATGCGGGTCTTGCCGACGCCGGCGTCCCCGGACACCAGCACGGCGGACCCGGCCGGCTTCTCCTCACCCACGCCGACGAGGCCCACCAGGCGGTCGAGCTCGACGGCTCTGCCGACCAGTGGGCCTCGGATCTCGGTCGCGGGGGCCACGTCACCCATCATCGCGGGCACCAGGGACAGTGCGCGCCCGGCCTGGCGGGAACGTGCCGGTTCGGCCACTCAGGCCGTCCGGATCGCGTGGATACGCGCCTCCGTCGTCGCGTCGAACCATCGGCGCGGCAGGCTGCGCAGGTCGTGGGTGGCGAGCTGGTCGCGGAACGACGCGGTGATCCGCTCCTGGCGGTACGCGGTGTCGACGGCGGCGAACTGGCTGGCGGTGAGCTGCATGACGGTTCCTCCTCGGGTGGCTTCCCGCAGGTGCCGGGGGTCTCCCGGCGGGTGTGGTCTCGACTCTGCGGTCCTGAGGTGCCCCGGCGCATCGGGACGATTGCCTAGTTCAGGCGGGAGGGGATCCTCAGGGGTCCTTAGTCAGGCCGCGCGCAGGGTGGAGCGGGTCGGGCGGCGGTGGCCGACTGCGCGCAGGGCGCGGGCGGCCCGGGCGCCGCGGGCGGCGGAGGCCTCGCGGAACGAGGTGCTGATCCGCTCGTGGCGGTAGGCGGTCTCGGTGCTGGCGAAGAGGCCGGCGGTGAGCTGCATGGTTCTCACTCCTCAGTGCTCCGGTCGGAGCTCGTCCTTCGTGGTGACGAGAGAAATGTGCTCGCCTGAGGAGGGGGGCTACATCGGGAGGTTGCCCTATCTCTGCCCGCGGGTGGTCTTACGTCCCGCCTGCGCCGGCGTGGTCAGGGTGGCGCCCGGCGCAGGCGACACAGGTCGTCGCAGCGGGCAGGGCCTCCAGGCGGCCCGCGGGGATGGGCCCGCCGCAGGTCTCGCACCGGCCGTACGTCCCCGCGGCCACCCGGGCCAGGGCATGCTCGACCCCGGCCAGCCCGGACCGGGCCGCGGCCAGCGAGGCCGACAGCTGGGACCGCTCGAAGGCGATGGTGGACCCCTCCGGGTCGTGCTCGTCGTCGGTGTTGGCACCCTCCGTCGCGGCGACGAGGGCGGCGAAGGCCCGCTCGAGCGCCGCGACCTGGGCGGTCAGCCGCCGCCGGCGCTCCGTCAGCGCGTCGTCCGGGGTCGGCACCTCAGAGCCGGCCGGCTTCGATGACCCGGCTCAGGAACTGCCGGGTCCGCGGCTCGCGTGGGTCGTCGAGGACCTGCTCGGGCGGACCCTGCTCGCCCAGCACGCCGGCGTCGAGGAAGCAGACCCGGTCGGCCACCTGGCGGGCGAAGGCCATCTCGTGGGTCGCCATCAGGATGGTGGTGCCCTGCTCCTTGAGCTCGCGGACCAGCCGCAGCACCTCGCCGACCAGCTCGGGGTCCAGGGCGCTGGTCACCTCGTCGAGCAGCAGCATCCGCGGCTCGTTGGCCAGCGCGCGGACGATCGCCACCCGCTGCTGCTGACCCCCGGAGAGCCGGTCCGGGTAGTCCTTGGCGCGGCTGGCCAGGCCGACCCGCTCGAGCAGCCGCATCGCCCGTTCCTCGGCCTCGTCCCGGGACACGCCGTGGACCACCCGGGGGGCGAGGGTCACGTTCTGCAGCACGGACAGGTGCGGGAACAGGTTGAAGGACTGGAAGACCACGCCGAAGCGGGACCGCAGGCGGTCGGCGTCGGCGCGCGGGTCGGTCACCTCCTCGCCGTCGAGGCGCACCGTGCCGTCGTCGAGCGGCTCGAGCAGGCTCACGCAGCGCAGCATCGTCGACTTGCCGGAGCCCGAGGCGCCGATCAGCACGACCACCTCGTGCTCGGCGACGGCGAGGTCGACGCCGCCGAGGACCAGGTTGTCGCCGAACCGCTTCACCAGCCGCTCGGCCTCGAGCACCGGGGTGGTGATGGGGATGCTCACAGGGCGCCGCCCGCCTGCTGGCGGCGGGCCGCGCGCAGGTTGACCCAGTCGGCGAGCCGGACGGTGGGCACCGCGAGCAGGATGAAGAGGAACCCGGCCACCAGGTAGGGCGTGAAGTCGTAGGTCCGCGCGACCTCGATCTGGGCGGCCCGCACCGCGTCGACCGCACCGAGGACCGAGATCAGCCCGACGTCCTTCTGCAGCGCGACGAAGTCGTTGAGCAG
>Ga0126306_10002286_pt1 | contig 10735 bp, 15 predicted proteins | sample Plot27_FD_92592 | JGI IMG/M metagenome (GOLD analysis project Ga0126306, IMG submission 92592) | Serpentine soil microbial communities from UC McLaughlin Reserve, CA, USA - Plot27 | ecosystem: Environmental > Terrestrial > Soil > Grasslands | place: USA: UC McLaughlin Reserve, Lake County... | reverse complement strand
GCGGGCACGATCGTCATGCGCCCCGCCCGCCTGAACGCGTACCTGCACGCGCTGGCGATGTTCGTCGAGTCGCGCGACGAGGCCGAGTGGATCCGGGACGAGGACCGCGAGCCGCTGGCGATCACCCGCGGCCTTCTGTGGCCACTCGAGGACCTGTCCGCCGAGGCGATCCAGGCCGCTCTCACGGGCAAGACGCCCCGGCACGCCTGACCCCGGGCGGCCGCCGGCTACGGGTAGAGGTCGCCCTCCTCGCCGACCACGAAGATGGCGCTGACGGGGCAGTTGCCGGCCGCGGCGATGATGTCGTCGACCGGCGCGCCGTCCGGGTCCACGACGACCGCCTTGTCCTCCTCGTCGAGCTGGAATACGTCCGGCGCGGTGTCCACGCAGTCACCCGACCCGATGCACAGCGACCGGTCGACGGTCACGCCGATCCGGTTCTCCGGCGACAGCTCCGGCATCAGCGCCGGCGCCGCACCACGAGGAGCACTACGAGCGCGGCCAGGGCGAGCGGCAGGAACGCGCGGAGGCCGGGGCTCCCGCTGTCGTCGTGCGGCTCGGCCCCCGCCGGCATGGCGAACTCCTCCGCGGCCAGCACGTCGTGGGGCTCGCGGATGCCCGTGGGATCGCTAGGAATTCGGTTCTCGCGGGCGGGGATGCTGAACTCCTCCGCCGCGAGGATGTCGTGCGGCTCCTCGGTCTCACTCATCGTCCCTATCGTTCCAGATCCATGGATGAGGCCACCCGGACCGAGCTCGAGGCCGCAGCTTTTCGCGCGCTCGTACAGCATCTTCGCGAACGCACCGATGTTCAGAACATCGACCTGATGGAGCTGGCCGGCTTCTGCCGCAACTGCCTGTCGCGCTGGTATCGCGAGGCGGCGGAGGAGCGGGGCATCGAGCTGGCGGACGCGGAGGCGCGGGAGATCGTCTACGGGATGCCGTACGAGGAATGGAAGTCCAGGCACCAGGCGCCGGATCCGGCCCGCTGAGCCGCGCGGCGGCTCTCGCGGCGGTCGCGCTGTGCGCCGTCTCCGTCGCGGCGTGCGGCCGCGACCCTGAGGGGAACGCCGCGCGGACGGAGACCGCGACCACGTCAGAGGAGGTCGTGCTCACGCCCGAGGCCGCGCGCGAGGCTCGCGCCAAGCAGCGCGACGACGAGCCGAAGCGGCGCACGAAGGCGCAGGTGGTGCAGCTCGAGGGCGTGGGCGTGGACCGCGGCGCCGCCAGCCCGACGGACGACGCCCCGAGCCCTGGCGCGCCCACCGACGCCGAGGTGCGTGCCGAGCTGCGCCAGGCGCGCGCGGCCCTCGCGAGCTTCAAGAAGCACCTGAACACCACGGCGTTCCTGCAGACCGGCCCGCGGGCGCGGGTGCTGCGGGACGGCACCGCGATCGCGCCCGACAACGCGCCCGACGTGGTCAAGCGGGTGATCATGGCCGGCAACGAGATCGCGAAGTTCCCCTACAAGTGGGGCGGCGGGCACGGCGCCTGGCGCGACAACGGCTACGACTGCTCGGGCTCCGTGTCCTTCGCGCTGGCCGGCGCGGGCCTGCTCGGGCGACCGCTCACGTCGGGGCTGTTCATGGACTACGGCGCGCCGGGCCGAGGCCGCTGGATCACGATCTACGCCAACCCGGGCCACATCTTCATGATCGTCGCGGGGCTCAGGTTCGACACGAGCGGCCAGGGCCGCGCGGGCACGCGCTGGCAGGAGGACGCGCGCTCGACCGCGGGCTTCGCGGTGCGGCACATCCCCGGGCTCTAGACCGCGTCAGACGGCCAGCTCGTCCGGCTCGAGCCGGAGCTCCATCAGCCGGCCCGCGCGCAGGATCCGCACCTCCACGGGTGTGCCGATCCGGTCGGCGACCATCAGCCGCTGGAGGTCCTCGACCCGCTCCGTGCGGGTGCCGTCGACCGACAGGATCAGGTCCTCGGGCCTGATGCCGGCGCGGTCGGCGGGGCCGCCCTCCACGACCTCCACCACCTCGACGCACGTCGTCGATCCGGTGGCCACGCGGGCCTGCGGGGGCACCGGACGGGGACCGCCCGCGATGCCGAGGTACGCCCGGCGGACGCGACCGTCCGACATCAGCCCCGCGATCACGCGCTGGGTCGCCTCGTTGATCGGCACGGCGAGCCCGAGCCCGACTCCGGCGACGGCGGTGTTGATGCCCACCACGCGTCCGCGGCTGTCGGCCAGCGCGCCGCCCGAGTTGCCGGGGTTGAGGGCGGCGTCGGTCTGGATCACGTTGTCGATGATGCGCCCGGCGCGCCTGGACCGGGCGGGGAGCGAGCGGCCGAGCGCCGAGACCACGCCCGCGGTCACGGATCCGCCGAGGCCGTTCGGGTTGCCGATCGCCACGACGAGCTGGCCCACGCGCAGCCGCTCCGCGTCGCCGAGCTCGGCCGGCGTGAGGCCGCCGCCGTGGGCGCGCAGGATCGCGAGGTCGGAGAGCGGGTCGCGGCCAACCACCTCGAAGCGCTCCTCTCGACCGTCGCCGAAGGTGGCGCGGCCGCGCGTGTCGGAGCGGCCGACCACGTGCGCGTTCGTCACGAGGAAGCCGTCCGGCGTGAGCACGACGGCGCTCCCCGAGGCGGCGGGCAGCTGCCCGCCGCGCGTACGCCGCATGACGCGCAGGCTCGCCACCGACGCCGCCAGCCGCTCCGCCACCGCGATCACGGCGCGCGAGTAGGCGTCGAGCGCCTCGGTCTCCTCGGGTGAGGGGCGATCGGCCACCTGCGTCATGCCGCCTGCTCGCCCCGGAACGTCGCGGTCACGGTGCGCTCGTCGGTGCCGCGCACCAGGGTCAGCTCCAGGCCGCCGCCGGCGGCCGGGATGGCGTCGAGGGCCGTGTAGAGGGCCTCGACGCCCGCGGTCGGGCTGCTGCCCGCGGCCACGATGAGGTCGCCGGGCTCGATGCCCGCCTCGGCCCCGGGGCTGCCGTCCTCAACAGCGCGCACGAGCAGGCCGTCGCGCTCGGGAAGGCCCACGGCGCTGCGGAGCCGGCGCGCCACGCGGGGCGGGGCGATCGCCACGCCGAGACGGTGCGGCGAGACGGCCTCGCCGCGGGCCATCCCGAGGATCCGCTCCTTCGCAGCGGCGCCGGCGGGTACCGCGAGGATGAGGCCGCCGTCGAGCCGGAGGCTGTTGAGCCCGAGCAGGTTCCCGTCCGGATCGACGAGCGGGCCGCCCGAGGATCCTCGCGGCAGCGGCGCGGTGTGCTCGATGGCGCCGCGGATGCGGCGGCCGCGCGGACCGCGGAAGCTGCGCTCACCGGAGGAGACGAAGCCGAGCGTCGCGCGCAGGCCGCGCCCGCCGGGGTTGGCGAGCGCGATGACCGGGGAGCCGATGCCCGGCGCGCTCTCCAGCGCCTCCCAGTTGATGGGAAGCGTGTCCCCGGTGTCCACCGCGAGCGCCGCGAGGTCGTTGTCGGTGTCCACGCCGGCCACGGTGGCGGTCTCGCGACGGCCATCGGCGAACGAGACGGTCACCTCGTCGCGACGGAGGTTGTGGGCGCTGGTGAGGACGTGGCCGTCGGCGATGACGACGCCGGATCCGTGGCCCCATCCGCGGCCGAGGCCCACGACGGAGGGCCCCACCCGCTCGGCCGCCCCCGCGATCGCGTCCTGAAGAGTGGTGACTGCGTTCATACGTGTGCTCCTGACATGCCGCGCCGTCCTGGCGCGGGAGTAACTTGCAGATTGCAAGTCACTATACAGAGCTATCATTTCCGCATGGCAGAGCCCACGACCACCCCGCTCGCGGCCGCGCTCGACAGCGTCGGCGACCGCTGGACCCTGCTGCTGGTGGAGGCGCTCCTCGACGGTCCGCGCCGCTTCGGCGACCTGCAGGAGCAGCTGCCGCGCATCGCGCCGAACGTCCTCACGCAGCGCCTCAGGCGGCTGGAGGGGGAGGGGCTGGTGCTCGCGCAGCCCTACAGCGAGCGGCCGCAGCGGTTCGTGTACGAGCTCAATGCCTCGGGGCACGAGCTGGCCGGCGCGCTGCGGCTGCTCGCCGACTGGGGCGCTCGCCACCGCGAGGCCGGCGAGCCCCCTCGCCACGATGCGTGCGGTACGCCGGTCGAGGCGCGGTGGTGGTGCCCGACCTGCGAGCAGCCCGTGGACGAGTCGGAGGCGGCCGACCTGCACTTCGCCTGACCGGCGCGGCCGACTCTCCCTCTTTGTTCGTGACGGCTGATACCTTCACGAGCGGTGGAGGACCAGCAGACACGCGTGCTCGACCGCACCACCCGGCTGCAGTCGGCGCCCCGGCAGGGCCGCGGCGCCAGCTCGCCCGGGCGTGAGCCCGAGTTCGTCTACAGGCGCCGGCGCGCCGTGGCGGCGATCGTCGGCGGCGCGATCTTCCTGATCCTGCTGATCGTCGTGATCGCGAGCGCGGGCGGCGGCGACCCGGCCCCCGAGAGCACCCCGTCCGACCTCGGCGTGGGCGGCAGCCCGTCGATCAAGACGCCGAGCACCGACCGCTCCAAGTCGAACAAGAAGACCGACACCACCGGCGACACCTCCGGCACCGTCACACCGAGCACGCCACCCGCAACTGGCGGCACCGGCGGTACGACGGCCACACCGGTGGCACCCGCGGAGCCGCAGCCCAACGGCGGCGGAGTGGGCCAGGCGCCCACGCAGCCCGCTCCGGCGCAGCCGGAGGGCGAGGGCGGCGGCGCGGCCGCCCCGACCTCCCCGTAGGGCGCCCGACCGGGCGGTGGCGCGCCTTCCCCCCGCGCCTTCCCCCTAGAACTCCGGCGGGCGGCGGAGCCGCTTCACCTCGCCCCGCCGCCGCTTCGACTCCGCCCGGCGCTGCTTCGATGCTGCCGTGGGCTTCGTGGCGCGGCGCGGACGGCGCACCGCCAGCGCGCCCTCGAGCCGGCCTCGCATCCGCTCCAGCGCCAGCTCGCGGTTGCGGGACTGGCTCCGCGTGTCCTGGGCCACCGCCCGCACGACGGGTCCCAGCCGCGCCGTGATCCGGTCGCGCTGCTGCTCCGTGAGCGACGGCGATCCAGACACGTCGAACACCGCTTCCACCCGCGACGCGGTCACGTTCGCGTGCTGGCCGCCCGGGCCCGACGAGCGGCTGGTGCGCAGCTCGATCTCCGAGAGTGGAATGGCGGCGTGGCGCCCGATGCGAAGCGAGTCCTCCATCGCCGCGCACGCTACGCGATGGTCGTTACGTGGCAAGCTCCCCGGCCATGCGCGTCGCCGTGGTCGGGCACATGGAGTGGTGCGAGTTCGCCAAGGTGCCGCACGTGCCGAAGCCCGGCGAGATCGTCCACGCCGAGCGCACCTTCCAGGAGCCCGGAGGGGGCGGGGCCGTGGCGGCCGTTCAGCTGATGAAGCTGGCCGGGGGCGCCACGCTCTTCACCGCCTTCGGCGACGACGAGATCGGCCACCGTGCGTGCGACCGGCTCGGCGAGCTCGGGCTCGACATCGAGGGCGACTTCCGGCCGGAGCCTCAGCGGCGCGCGTTCGTGCATGTGGACGACCAGGGCGAGCGCACCATCACCGTGCTCGGCCCGCGGCTCGGCCCGCGCGGCGGCGATGACCTCGACTGGGACCGGCTCGACGACACCGACGCCGTGTACCTGACCGCCGGCGACGTCGACGCCGTGCGCCACGCCCGCCGCGCCCGCGTGCTCGTGGCCACGCCCCGCGGGCTGGACACGCTGTCGGACGCGCACGTTGAGCTCGACGCGCTGGTGTCGAGCGGCCGCGACCCCGGCGAGATCTACCGCGAGGGCGACCTCGACCCCGTGCCGAAGCTCGTCGTGCGCACGCTCGGCGCAACAGGAGGCGAGTGGGAGACGGCGTCCGGCGAGCGAGGCAGGTGGGACCCGGCGGCGCTCCCCGGCCCGGTGCGCGATGCCTACGGCGCGGGCGACGGCTTCGCCGCCGGCCTCACCTACGGCCTCGGCGCCGGCTGGGACGTGGACAAGGCCGTGAAGCTGGCCGCCCGCTGCGGCGCCGCCTGCATGACGGGCTACGGCCCGTACGAGGGTCAGCTCACGCTTTGACCGCCGCCCCCAAGCCACGCTTGGGCGGCGGCGACCGACTCAGGCCACTCGGCCGTCGGCCGGCTCGATCGGCAGGCCGTCGGCCACCCAGGCCTTGAGACCGCCGTCCAGATTGTGGGCGTCGTAGCCGGCGGCCGAGAACGCCTGCGCGGCCATCGCCGAGCGGCTTCCGGTGCGGCAGTAGAAGACCACGGGCCGGTCGCGTTCGATCGACTCGGCCTGCTCGGTCAGCTTGTCGAGCTCGATGTGGGCGGTGTCGTCCGGGATCCGGCCCGCGTCGCGCTCGTACGGTTCGCGCACGTCGATCAGCTGCACGCCGTCGCGCTGGAGCTCGGCCACCCGCGCCGGTGAGAAGTCCTCGGCCATCGCACAGAGGCTACGCATTAGGGTGTCCGCCATGGACTGGACGACGCGCGGCAAGACGGTGTTCATCACGGGCGCGGCCCGTGGCCTCGGTGCCGAGACGGCTCGCCGTGTGGCGGCCCGGGGGGCGAACGTGGCGCTGGTGGGGCTCGAGCCGGAGGAGCTCGAGCGGGTGGCGGCCCAGTGCGGCTCGAACGCCGCCTGGTTCGAGTGCGACGTGACCGACAATGAGGCGCTCGAGCGCGCCGTTCAGGGAACGCTCGACCGCTTCGGCGGCATCGACGTCGTGATGGCGAACGCCGGCATCGCCCCGGTCGGGATGACGCGCTCGACCGACCCGGAGGCGTTCGAGCGGACGATCGAGATCAACCTGCTGGGTGCGTGGCGCACGGTCCGCGCCTGCCTCCCGCACGTGATCGAGCGGCGCGGCTACGTGTACATCACCGCCTCGATGGCCGCCGCGTTGCACGCGCCGGGCATGGCGGCCTACGCGGCCAGCAAGGCGGGCGTCGAGGCGTTGGGCGACTCACTCCGCGGCGAGGTGAAGCACCTGGGCGTCGACGTGGGGGTCGGATACTTCGGCTTCATCGATACCGACATGGTCCGCGGCGCCGACGCGCACCCCGCGATCGGCAAGCTGCGCGAGCAGATGGGCGGCCCGATGAACCGGACCTACCCGCTCTCGAAGGCCGGCCAGGCGATCGCCGACGGCATCGAGGGGAGAAAGCGCTGGGTCGTCGTGCCGGCATGGGCGCGGGCGCTGATCTTCGCGCGCACCGTGCTCCAGCCGCTGATCGAGAAGCAGGCCGAGGGCCACGCCGCCGAGGCGGACGCGGCGTTCCTGCGGGACATCGAGGAGCGCGGCGTGGCCGCGGCATCGGGCCCGGTGGGCCCTGGCGGCGAGGCCGCCCGGAGGGTCGCACCGGAGACGCCGCGCGGCGGTGAGGCCGACGTCGCGGCCGCCGCCGAGCCCGAGCGCGAGCCGGCCGCCGGCTAGCTCGCCGCGTCGTCCGACGTGTCCTCGGACGTGTCGTCCGAGGTGTCGTCGTCGCGGTCGTCGTCGTCCTCGGCGAGCCGCTTCTCGTCGGGATTGCTCTTGGCGTCCGTCGGGCCAGTCCTCGAGCTTCTCGGGGGGATCCTCCTCGAGCTGCTGGATCTCCTCCTTGGCGTCCTCCATCTTCTGCTTGTGCTCCGTCTTCTCTTGGTCTGCCATGCGGGCGTGGCCACCCAAGGAAACGGCCGGGCATGCGACTATCGTCATAAGGCGCAATGGCGAATCGCGCTCCTCGCATGGTCCCGCTCGGCTACGGCAAGTTCGTGCGTGCCGACCGGGTGTTCGCGCTGGTGCCGCTGGAGCGCGCCGAGCGCCGGGAGGGCCGCCGCACCTACGTGCACGTGGAGGGCCTTGACGAGCCGATCGTCGCCTCGCGCTCGCAGCGCGCGATCCTCGCCGATGTGGAGGCGGCGCTCGCCGAGGCCGCCGGGATGCCGCGTCGCCGCCGCGTAGCGGTGACGGGGCAGGAATCGCTCATGCCCTAGGGCGGAGCTACAGCTCCTCGACCTCCTTGAGCACCTTCTGCACCGACTCCTTCGCGTCGCCGAACAAGAGCGACGTGTTCTCCTCGTAGAAGAGCGGGTTGTCGATGCCGGCGAACCCGGTGTTCATGGACCGCTTCAGCACGATCACCGAGCCGGTCTTCCCGACGTCGATGATCGGCATGCCGGCGTCCGGGTTCACGGTGTCGTTGGCGCCGATCACGAGCGCGACGTCGGTCTGGGGCAGCTCGGGGTTGATGTCGTCCATCTCCTTGAGCTGCTCGTACGGCACGTCGGCCTCGGCCAGCAGCACGTTCATGTGCCCGGGCATGCGCCCGGCCACCGGATGGATCGCGTACGCGACGTCCACGCCGCGCTTCTCCAGCTCGGTGGCGAGATCGCGGACCGTGTGCTGCGCCTGAGCGACCGCGAGGCCGTAGCCGGGGACCACCGCCACCCGGCTCGCGTACGCGAGCTGGATGGCCACATCCGCCGGGTCCGTCGAGCGCACCGACTTGCCCTCGGCATCCGCGACCGCGGCCGTGGTGCCGCCGAAGCCGCCCTTGAAGATGTTGGCGAGCGACCGGTTCATCGCGTCGGCCATCAGCAGGGTGAGGATCGAGCCCGAGGCGCCGACGAGCATGCCGGCGACGATCAGCGCGACGTTGTCGAGCGCCAGGCCGGCGGCGGCCGCCGACAGGCCCGTGAAGGCGTTCAGCAGCGAGATCACGACCGGCATGTCGGCCCCGCCGATCGGCAGCACGAACATGTTCCCGAGCACCGCCGCGGCTACGAGGATCAGGAGGAACAGCCCCTCCGACTCGGTGCCGGACGCGATCGCGATCGCACACCCCACGCACACCGCGAGCAGGCCGATGTTGATGAACACCTGGCCGGGCAGCTGGATCGGCCGTCCCGGGATCAGCTCCTGGAGCTTCCCGAACGCGATGTTCGAGCCCCAGAAGGAGACCGACCCGATGATCGCCGCGAACAGCGCCGGGATCAGCGCGTCGAGCGCCGGGTTCCCGCCCGCCGCGAGCGACTCGCGGTACTCCACGAACGAGATCAGCGCCACCGCTCCGCCGCCGACGCCGTTGAACAGCGCCACCATCTGCGGCATCGCGGTCATCTTCACCGAACGTGCCGCGGGGACCCCGACGCCGGCGCCGATCGCCACGCCGAGCGCGATCAGGAAGTAGTCGTCGACCTCCTCGATCAGCAGCGTCGCGATCACCGCGATGCCCATCCCGACCGCGCCCACCACGTTCCCGCGGCGCGCCGTGCGCGGGTGGTTCATCAGCCTGAGGTCGACGATGAACAGCGCGAACGCGAGGATGTAGAGCGACCGGATGAAGTCCGGGTCCTGGAGGAAGGTCCCGATGTACATCAGTCGCGCACTGCCGGAGGCGACGGGCTGTGCCCGTCGCGGACGGATGGCTTCTGCGGCTTCTGCCTGAACATCTCGAGCATGCGGTCGGTCACCAGGAAGCCGCCGACCACGTTGATCGTGCCGAAGGCGATCGCGATCACCAGCAGGAGCTCGTTGAGGAAGCCGTCGGCCGGCCCGATCAGGTAGAGCCCGCCGAGCAGCACGATGCCGTGGATGGCGTTCGTGGCCGACATCAGCGGTGTGTGCAGCGTGTTCGGCACCTTCGAGATGACCTCGAAGCCGACGAACGCCGCCAGCACGAGGATGGTCAGCTCGGTCAGAAGGTCCATTAAGGGTTACCTCCGCGGGGCTTCCAGCCCCGCGTCCTGAGACCGTGCTTCGCCTCCGGCTCCGCTAGACCGGTTCGGCTCCGCCGAACCTCCCCCCGCGGCCTGCTTCGCGCCCTCATGCACGATCTGGCCGTCGCGGGTGATGCAGGCGCCGGCGATGATCTCGTCCTCGAAGTCGAGCGACAGCTCGCCCTCCTTGACCATCACCGCGAGCAGCGACTGCACGTTGCGCGCGTACAGGCTGGACGCGTGGTCGGGCATCGTGGCGGGCAGGTTCAGCGGTCCGGCGATGGTCACGCCCTCCTTCACGACGGTCTGGCCGGCCTCGGTGAGCTCGCAGTTGCCGCCGGTCTCGGCGGCGAGGTCCACGATCACGGAGCCGGGGCTCATGTTCTTCACGGCCTGCTCGGTCACGAGCAGCGGCGCGCGGCGGCCCGGCACCGCGGCGGTCGAGATCACGGCGTCCACCTTCCCGATCTCCTCGGCGAGCAGCTCGCGCTGGCGCTGCTGCTCCTCGTCGGTGAGCTGGCGCGCGTAGCCACCGGCGGCCTCCGCGTCCTCGAGCCCCATGTCGAGCTCGAGAAAGCGCGCCCCGAGCGACTCGATCTGCTCCTTCACGGCCGAGCGCACGTCGAAGGCCTGCACGACCGCGCCGAGCCGGCGGGTGGTGGCGATCGCCTGGAGGCCGGCCACGCCGGCGCCGAGCACGAGCACCTTGGCGGGCCGGATCGTGCCGGCGGCGGTGGTCAGCATCGGGAAGAAGCGCGGCAGCTCCTGGGCCGCCATGAGCGCGGCGCGGTAGCCCGAGACGGTGGCCTGCGAGGAGAGCGCGTCCATCGACTGGGCGCGCGTGATGCGCGGGATCGCCTCCATGGCGAAGCTCGTGACGCCGCGGTCCGCGAGCCCCCGGACGGTGTCGGAGGCGGTGAGCGGCTGGAGGAAGCCGATCAGGACGGAGCCCTGGCCCAGTCGGCCGATCTCCTCGGCGCTCGGCGGCGCGACCTTGGCCACGACGTCGCCCGAGAAGCCGTCGCCGGTGCGCGCGCCGGCCTCCTCGTAGGCGGGGTCGGGGTGGTGGGCGCCGTC
>Ga0126306_10002284_pt1 | contig 10738 bp, 8 predicted proteins | sample Plot27_FD_92592 | JGI IMG/M metagenome (GOLD analysis project Ga0126306, IMG submission 92592) | Serpentine soil microbial communities from UC McLaughlin Reserve, CA, USA - Plot27 | ecosystem: Environmental > Terrestrial > Soil > Grasslands | place: USA: UC McLaughlin Reserve, Lake County... | reverse complement strand
GGAGGAGAAGAGCCCGTCACCTGCGTACACCAGCCGGGTCCAGTTGGCGCTCTGGTAGGGCTGCCCATCGCCCGGGTCGACGAACCGGTTCTGGACCTGCCCGACAACCCAGCCCTGCTCGGCGTCGATCGTGTACCAGTCCCACGGGAACTCACGCATGTGCGTGAACGGCCAGACGGTCATCGTGGGGGTGATCCACTCCAGCACGGCCTCGCGGCCGTGGAACTCGCCGTAGTGGTGCTCGATGTAGTGCACGTCGGGCGTGAACCGCTCGACCCACGGCCGCCAGTCGCCGGTCCGCCCGGCCTCGTTGGCGGCCGCCGAGAACCGCCGGAACGCGGCGGCGATCTCCTCCCGCTCGAACGCCATGCTCCCCCTCTGCCCCTCGCCCGCGGGCCGACGTTATCCCGATGCCCTCGCACACCCGGCAACCGCGGACCGGCCACCGGAACCGGCCCATGACTGGGATGACCCTGTCCGGCCATGGCAGTGGCACGGAAACCGGTGCGCGATCGTCCCGGCGTCCGATGAGTTCGGCGCCTGACGTCCGTCTCGATGGGCATGACGAGCAACGCGTTGCCACCCGTCGTCGACCAGGCCACCTGGGAGGCCGCCCTCGCCGACCTCCGGGTGCGGGAGAAGGCCGCCACCCGCGAGCTCGACGCCATCGCCGCTCAGCGCCGCCGGCTCCCGATGGTCGAGCTACCCGAGTACGTGCTCGAAGGGCCCGACGGCCCCGTCACGCTGGCCGCCGTCTTCCAGGACAAGCCGCAGCTCATCGTCTACAACCACATGTGGTTCCCGGGCGAGACGTGGCAGTGCCCGGGCTGCACAGGCTTCACGAGCCAGTTCACCCGACTCGAGTTCCTCGACGACTGGGACGCCCGCTTCGTCATCGTCACCCAAGGCCCCATCGACGAGGCCCTCGCCTACAAGGCCAGGGTCGGCAACAAGATGGAGTGGTACTCGACGGCGAACAGCCCCTTCGGCGAGGACATGGGGGCGCCGGCCGGCGGCGGGTTCCAGGTGAACGTGTTCCTCCGCGACGGCGACACCGTGTACCGGACCTACAACACCCAGGGCCGCGGTACCGAGCAGCTCAGCCACACGTTCCCGCTCATCGACCTGCTCCCGTACGGCCGGCAGGAAGAGTGGCAGGACGTCCCCGACGGCTGGCCCCAGTCGCCCACCTACAGCCGGTGGGCCGGCTCCGAGGCGTTCGCCCAATACGCCGACGCATGACGCACCTCTTCGCGGCGGGAGTCGAGGACTCGCGACGGCGTGCGCTGCGCGTTGACTACGGGCCGCGGTCGGCGATGTCGGAGACGGCGGTGACAAAGCCGGGCAGCGCGACCAGCGCCGCCGCGACCAGGATCACGCGTCCGACGACGGTGGTTCGGGGAGCCCTGAGTGCCGCTCGGATCGGCTCCACCCGGCTCAGCCCGACCACCATGAGGCCGACAAGGATGAGTCCGACGACGGGGAAGACGGCTGGCAGCAGCAGCAACAGCGGCGCGTAGAGGGCAAGCGACCGCGGCTCCAACGTCAGCAGAGGCAGCGTCGACGCGTATCGGGCGGCGAGCGCTGCAACCAGCACCCCATGGGCAAGGACGAGCGCACTGAAGGCGATCAGGGCCACCCATGAGGGACCGACGATGTCGAAGTCCGGGTTGTCGGCTCGCAGCGGCTCGATGCGGGTGCCGGCCACGACCAGGAGCAGAGCGCCGAACGCGAGCCCGCCGAGCCGTCCGGCCGGCAGCCACCGGCGCACGAGCACGTAGACCGCGCCGGTGATCAGGCCGAAGAACAGCCCGGTGAATACCAGGAAGCCGATCGTGCCGCCGACGGTGATCTCGCCGACGACCTCGTCGGCCTCGGTGATACGGCCTTGTGCGTCCTCCGGCGACGTGACCGCCAGCAGGCGCATCAGGAGGCGCCCGCCGGCGCCGGCAACAAGGATGCCGGCACCGAGCCCCGCCACGACAGCCACGGTGACGTGCCACAGGAAGGGACGTACGACGTCCCGTCGCCCCTCGTCATCCGGAGGCGGGCGGAACTCGAGCCCGCTCCATCGCCACGCGGCGATGAGCCCGACGGCAAGAAGCACTCCGCATGCGGTCATCAGGACCATGTCGTCAACCTTGCCAGTGAACCGTAGGACCAGCAGCAGGTGTCACGTATCGCCGGGTCGGGCCGGGGGCGTGCCAGGGCGGAGTGGTGTGCTCCACTCGAGTGCGTCTGCGGCGACGTCGACGTTCACCGCAGCCGAGTCGACGGTCGCCGTCGAGGGATCCCGGGCTGGTACGAACTGACGTGGGAGCGGGTGGAGCGTGGGCGGCGTCGCTACGAGCCGTTGAGGGAGCCGAAGGTCGTGATCGATGCCGTCGAGTCGCTGGAGCACAACCTCGCCGTCGTCATGCACCACCTCACGACCGCGCGAGCCGACCCGCAGGAATCGCCGGCGACTGCCACGTCCACATCGCCGACTCGGTCGCGCGCTGGCGATGAGTTATGAACTCACCGCCCGTCCAACCTCGTGCCGCGTGGTAGCGAAGGCAGGAGCGGCTACCTGACATCCAAGGACAAGGACACGACCATGCCAGAACTCCTCGTCGACTTCATCACCTCCCTCGACGGCTACGCGTCGGCGGAGGGCTGGCCCGGCTTCTGGGGCCTCCAGGGGCCTGAGTACCTCGCCTGGCTCGAGGAGCAACCCGATGTCACGTACCTGATGGGAACGAACACCTACCGGCTGATGTCGGGTTTCGCCGCCGGAGAGACACCAGCGGGAACAGACGAGTTCAACGCCGACGAGCAGGCCTCCGTCGACGAACTCACGCAAGCGCCGAAGGTGGTGTTCTCCGCCGCTCTCGAAGAGCCGCTCACGTGGGCCAACTCCACGCTCGTGCGCGATGACGCGGTCGAAGCCGTCAGGGCGATGAAGGCGGACGGCTCGGGCCTCATGAGCACGCTCGGCAGCATCACCCTGTGCCGGTCGCTGCTGCGAGCCGGACTCGTTGATCGCTTCCGGGTCGTGATGTTCCCGGTCATCACCGGCGCCACGGGAGCAGAACGCATCTACGACGGCTACCCGGACGTCGCCCTCGAGATGATCGACAACCGCACCTTCGACGGCCGCATCCAGCTGGTCGAGTACCGGCCCCGCGTCCTCGACCACCCACCGCTCGACGCCACAGCATGATGTCGCCAGGACGCGGCTGGAAGCGAGAGGAAGGCTCTGATGCCGAAGGTGATCGCTGAGCACCGACCCCCTACGAGGCGGCGGCCTTCACCAGCGCGACGACCTTCTTCTCGACCGCCGGGGTCCATTCCGTGAGCGCATACGACGTCGGCCACATCGGACCGTCGTCGAGATTGGCGGCCTCCTCGAACCCGAGCGTCGCGTAGCGGGACTTGAACTTGCCGGCGTCCTTGAAGAAGACGACGACCTTGCCGTCCTCGTTCGCGTAGGCCGGCATGCCGTACCAGGTCTTGGGCGACAGCTCAGGAGCGGTGGAGGTCACTGTGGCGTGCACCCGCTCGGCGAGGGCGCGGTCGTCCGGCGCCATCGCGGCGATGCTGTCGAGAGCCGCCTGGAGGGCATCGGCCTTCCTGGCTCCCTTCTTCCCCTCGGCGCGTAGCTCGGCGGCGCGCTCCTTCATGGCGGCGCGCTCCTCGGCGCTGAACCCGTCGGACTCGGTCGTGGTCTTCGCAGGCATGGTCGGCCTTTCTTCGGGATCGGGGCAGACGGTGTCTGTTGGCAGACGCTAGGGCTGGCCCGAGGAGCATCACTTCTTGATTCCTGCTCAGTTCGGGGACACCGCCGCCCACGCCACGTACGGCACGCCACCCAGTCGTACCGACGTTCGAGATCGACACCCGCCGGGACTCCGCCCTATGCCGCTACCAGCCGGTGTGTCGTTGGCGACGAACCGACGAGCGGGACCCGGTGGGCGTAACAGGACTCGAACCTGTGACCTCACGCGTGTGAAGCGTGCGCTCTAACCAACTGAGCTATACGCCCGGGGAGGAGGCACCTTAGCAGCCGGCGGATCCGGAGCTCTGCAGCCGGCGGGCACACTGGGTGGGTGACGACACTCACGGTCGGCGTTCCCACAGAGGTCAAGAACAACGAGAACCGCGTGGCCATCACGCCGGACGGGGTGCGCGAGCTGGGCCAGCACGGGGTGTCCGTGCTGGTCCAGGCCGGCGCCGGCGAACAGTCGTCCATCCCCGACGCCGACTACGAGCGGGCGGGCGCCCGCGTCGTCGCCGACGTCGACGAGGTGTGGGGCGCCGCCGACCTGGTCTGCAAGGTCAAGGAGCCGATGGCCGACGAGTGGCCCCGGCTGCGCAAGGACCTGGTCCTCTTCACCTACCTCCACCTCGCCGCCTACCCCGAGGTGGCCAAGGCGCTGATCGAGTCCGGGACGGCGGGGGTCGCCTACGAGACCGTCCAGTTGCCGACGGGCGAGCTGCCGCTGCTGGCGCCGATGTCCGAGGTGGCGGGCCGGATGGCCACCCAGGTCGGCGCCCACTTCCTCGAGCGCGAGGCCGGCGGGCGGGGCGTGCTGATGGGCGGCGTGCCCGGGGTGCGGCCGGCGCGGGTCGTCGTGGTGGGCGCCGGCAACGTCGGCTGGAACGCGGCGTGGATCGCAGCCGGCATGGAGGCCGAGGTCGTCCTCCTCGACAAGAACGTCGATCGGCTGCGCTGGGTCGACCAGATCCACCGGGGCCGCATCCAGACCCTCGCCTCGAACAGGGGAGCGGTCGAGCGCTCGGTGGCGAGTGCCGACCTGGTCATCGGCGCCGTGCTCGTCCCCGGCGGGCGGGCGCCGACCGTCGTGACCGACGACATGATCGCCGGCATGCCGGCCCGGGCGGTCGTCGTCGACGTGGCGATCGACCAGGGCGGCTGCATCGAGGGCATCCACGAGACGACCCACGACGACCCGGTGTTCGAGCGCCACGGCGTCCTCCACTACGCCGTGGGCAACATGCCGGGCGCCGTCCCGCACACGTCGACGTACGCCCTGACGAACGCCACCCTGCCCTACGTGCGCGAGCTGGCCATCCGGGGGCTGCGCGGCGCCTGCGAGGCCGACCCGGCGCTGGCCCTCGGCGTCAACACGCTGGGCGGGGCGGTGACCCACGACGCCGTAGCGGGCTCGCTCGGCCAGGATCACACGCCCCTGGCGGACGCGTTCGCCGCCCACGACGGGCTCTGACCGGCCCGAGCGGGACGACGGCCCCCGCCGACGGGAGCGGACACCCGCGCCCCGAGCGTCAGGCGCCGAGGGCGGCGGCGACGTGCTCCAGGCCGGCGACGCGGCTGCCCTTGAGCAGGACGGCGTCGTCGGCGCCGAGCGGGCCGAGGGCGGCGGCGACGGCGACCGGATCGGCCGCGACCACGCGTCCACCGTAGGCGTCGGTGCCGACGCCGACGACCTCGATGCCGAGCCGGCGGGCGTGATCGCCCACCCCGGCGTGGTCGGCGGCGCTGGTGGCGCCCAGCTCGGCCATGACGCCGAGGACCGCCACCCGCCGCCCCGCCGGGAGGGCGGCCAAGGCGTCGAGGGCCGCCGCCATCGACGTCGGGTTGGCGTTGTAGGCATCGTTGAGGAGCCGGGCGCCGCCGGGCAGGCGGCTCAGCTCCATGCGCCAGGGCGACAGCGCCGCGCCGGCGAGGCCCGCCGCCACCTCGTCGACCCTCATGCCCAGTGCCAGGCCGGCGGCCGCGGCGGCCAGGGCGTTCTCGACCATGTGGCGGCCGCGCACCGCCAGGCGCACGTCGGCGGACACGACCGCGCCGGCGGCCGCGGAGCCGGGAGCGGGGACGGCGACCGGGCCGGAGGCGACCAGCCGGAACGACGCGGCCAGGTCGTCGTCGAGCACCACCCCCTCCGCCCGCACGTCGCCTCCGGCCCCGAACGTGACCACCGGCGCCGCCGAGCGTGACGCCATCGCCGCCACCCGGGGGTCCTCGGCGTTGAGTACGGCCACGCCGGTGGGCGGGAGGGCCTCGATCAGCTCGCCCTTGGCCCGGGCGACGTCGTCGATCGTCCCGAACGTCTCGGTGTGGACGGCCGCCACGCGCGTGACCACCCCGACCGTGGGGGCGGCGACGTCGCACAGCGCCTTCACGTGGCCGACCCCTCGGGCGCCCATCTCCACGACCAGCGCCTCGGTCCCCGTCGGGGCCTCCAGCAGGGTGAGCGGCACGCCCAGCTCGTTGTTGAAGGACCGTACGTTGGCCGACGTGGGCCAGCGGACGGCCAGCACGGCGGCCAGCAGGTCCTTCACGCTCGTCTTGCCCACCGAACCGGTCACGCCGACGACCCGGTCGGGCAGGAGGGTGCGGGCGTGGCGGCCGAGCGCCTCCAGGGCGGCGGTCGTGTCGGCCACCTCGACCGCCGGGACCGCCGGGGCGCTGGCATCCCCGCCAGCCGGGACCGCGCCGCAGGACGTGAGGTAGGCGGCAGCGCCGGCGGCCACGGCGGCGGCGACGAAGTCGTGCCCGTCCCGCTCGGCCACCAGCGGCACGAACAGCTGGCCCGGGCGGACCGCCCGCGAGTCGATCGTCGCGCCCGCCACCGTCACGTCGTCGCCCGTCAGCCGCCCGCCGGTGACCCGGGCGACCTCGCTCGTGCGCAGTTCCACGGCGGAGCAGTCTCGCGCCCGGGCGCGGCAGCGCCGGCCTACCGGCCCACCGATGCCCACCGGGGGCTGCCCCGGGCGCATCACGCCGCATCGGTACGCTCGGCGCCCATGACCACGCCTGACCGCGTCCGCCTCGTCGTGCTCTTCGGGGGCCAGTCGGCCGAGCACGAGGTCTCGTGCACGACGGCCGCCCACGTGCTGCGGGCCATCGACCCGGCGCGCTACGAGGCGATGCCTATCGGGATCACGCACGACGGCACCTGGGTCCGCAACGACGAGGCCGTGGCGGCGCTTGCGGACGGCGCCCACGCCCTCCCCGACCGCCTGGCGCCCACCGGCACCACCGTCGACCCGCTGCCCGTCGTGTCCCCGGTGGTGGGCGAGCTGCCGGTGGTCGTCCTGCCCCTGCTGCACGGCCCCCGGGGCGAGGACGGGACGGTCCAGGGGATGCTCGAGCTGGCCGGCGTGCCCTACGTCGGCTCGGGTGTCCTCTCCTCGGCCCTGTGCATGGACAAGCTGAAGGCCAAGGAGGTCATCGCCGCCCACGGCCTGCCGCAGGTTCGCTACGTGGGCGTCGCCGCCGCCGACGCCGACGAGGCCGGGGGCCGGGTCGCCGAGGCCGGCCTCGCCTTCCCCCTCTTCGTGAAGCCGGCCAACATGGGCTCGTCGGTCGGCGTCACCAAGGTCGACGGGCCCGACGGGCTCGACGCCGCCGTGGCCTCCGCCGCCGAGTACGACGACTGGGTCGTGATCGAGGAGGGTGTGGTCGACGCCCGCGAGATCGAGGTGGGCGTCCTCGGCAACGGCGAGCCCCGGGCCTCGGTTCCGGGCGAGATCGTGCCGAGTCACGACTTCTACGACTACGAGGACAAGTACCTCGACGGCACGTGCGACCTGATCGTGCCGGCCCGCCTGAGCGAGGCCGAGGCCGACGAGGTCCGGGGCCTGGCGCTGCAGGCGTACCGGGCCCTGCGCTGCGAGGGCATGGCCCGGGTCGACTTCTTCCTGGCGCCGGGGCGGGGCTTCGTCCTCAACGAGGTCAACACGATCCCCGGGTTCACGCCCTTCTCGATGTACCCGAAGCTGTGGGGGGCCACCGGCGTGCCCTACGCCGCGCTGATCGACGAGCTCGTCCGCCTCGCCGTCGAGCGCCACGAGCGCCGCAGCCGCCTGTCCACGAAGCGCTGAGCGGCGGGGCGTGGGCCCGGCAAGACCACCACGATCGTCGGCGGTGAGCCTCAGGGCCCGGCGGCGGGGACGAGGGCGGCCCGGAGCAGGGCCAGCAGCTCGTCCCGCCGGCGGACCAGCGACGCCAGCGTCGGCTCCTCGCCGAAGGCCCGCAGCACCTCGACCTCCGTCGCCAGCCCGGTGACCATCGAGTAGGCGGCGAGCAGCAGCAGCCGGGGGTCGTGGCGGCGCATCCGACCGGCGTCCATCTCGGAGGCGAGGAAGCCGGCCGCCCCGTCGACGAGGGGCGCCAGCGCCCCGAGCAGGCGGGTCGAGGCCGGCGGGCCCAGCCGGGTGACCTCTCGCAGGAACCCGAGCATGGTCGGGTGCCGGGCCGCCAGGCGGAACATCGCCCGGACGATCGCCTCGACGCGCCCGAACCCCTCGACCCCACCCGCGGCGGCGAGCGCTCGGCGGAGCCGGGCGGCCACCTCGGCCGCGGTCCGGTCGACGGCGGCGTCGAGTAGCGCCTCCTTCGACGGGTACCAGTACAGGATCGTCTGCTTGCGGATTCCCAGCTCCCGAGCGAGGTCGTCGAGCGAGGTGGCGCCGTACCCACGCGTCCCGAACGCGGCGATGGCGGCCGTCACGATCCGCTCGGCGGTCGGGGCCCGCCGCACGGCGGGTGAGCGGAGCGGTGTCGCCTCGGCCATCTACCAGATGGTAGACAGATGCAGGTGATCCCCGAGGCAACCCCCCCTGATCCCACCGGCGGCGAGCCGGGACCAGGAACGCACGCCCTCGTCGATCGAGCCCCCGACGGAATCAGGGGTCGCCTCGACGGACAACGCATCGCCGTCACCGGCAGCACCGGCTTCCTCGGCACGGCGCTCGTGGAGCGCCTGCTCCGCTGCGTGCCCGGTTGCGAGCTGGTGCTGCTGATCCGCGCCGGCAAGCGGTCCGGCGTCGAGCAGCGCGCCCGGCGCGAGGTGTTCCGCAACGACGCCTTCGACCGCCTGCGCGACCAGCTCGGCAAGGACGGCTTCGACGCCGAGGTCGCCCGCCGGGTGACCGTCATCGCCGGCGATGTCGGCTCCGACGGGCTCCGCCTCGACGACGCCGGCCGGGCGGCCTTGGCGAGCTGCGACATCGTGATCCACTCGGCCGCCACGGTGGCTTTCGACTCGCCCCTCGACAGCGCAGTCGAGGTCAATCTGCTCGGTCCGAGCCGCATCGTCACCACGCTCAACGAGCTCGGCGTGACGCCCCACATGGTGTCGGTGTCCACGTGCTACGTGGCCGGCAACCGGCGCGGCGGGGCACCCGAGGCGCCGGTCCACGACAGCCCCTTCTACGTCGACGTCGACTGGCGCCGCGAGGTCGACGGCGCCCGGCGGGCCCGCTCCGACGCCGACTCGCAGAGCCGCACGCCCGAGGCGCTGGTCCGCTTCCGCAAGGAGGCCCGCGCCGAGCTCGGCGCCGCCGGCACGCCGGCCCTGGCGGCCAAGACCGAGCAGCGCCGCGAGACCTGGGTGCGCGAGCGGATGGTCGAGGCCGGCCGTGCGCGCGCCGCCTCGCTCGGCTGGCCCGACGCGTACGCCTACACGAAGGCGCTCGGCGAGCGCGCGCTGCTCCAGGGACGCGGCGACGTGCCGGTCACCATCGTGCGGCCGTCCATCATCGAGTCGTCGCTGGCCGAGCCCCGACCCGGCTGGATCCGGGGCTTCCGCATGGCCGAACCGGTCATCATCAGCTACGCCCGGGGGCTGCTGAAGGAGTTCCCCGGCGTGCCCGAGGGCACGGTCGACGTCATCCCCGTCGACCTCGTCGTGGCGGCGATCATCGACGCCGCCGCCGGCGGCCCCCCGGCCGACGGGCCGGAGGTCGTGCAGGTGGCGTCGGGTTCCGCCAACCCGCTGCGCTACCGAAAGCTCGTCGAGCTGGTGCAGGGCTGGTTCACCGAGCACCCGCTGTACGACGCCGCCGGGCAACCGATCATCGTCCCCGAGTGGAGCTTCCCCGGCCGCGGCCGGGTCCAGCGCCAGCTCGAGCGGGCCCGCACCGCCATCGACCGGGCCGAGCGCACGCTCCAGGCCCTCCCTCTGCGCGGCAAGCAGGCCGAGTGGTCCGCGCGGCTCGAGTCCAAGAAGGAGGAGGCCGAGCGGGCGCTGGCCTACGTCGAGCTGTACGGGGCCTACGCCGAGTGCGAGGCACTCTTCGGCGTCGACCGCCTGCTCGCCCGCTGGGACCGGCTCGACGCCGACGACCAGGAGGCCTTCTGTTTCGACCCGCGGGTCATCGACTGGACGGCCTACGTCCGGACGATCCACCTTCCGTCGGTCGTCCAGCACGCCCGGGTCCGCACCACGCCCGGCGGGCGCACCGGCGAGGACCGGGCCACCCGCCTGCGGCGCCAGGTGCTCGACCCGCAGCGCCACTTCGCCGCCTTCGACCTCGAGAACACGCTGATCGCGTCGAACGTCGTGGCGTCCTACAGCTGGCTCGCCACGCGGCGGCTGCCCCGCGAGGACCGGGTCCGCTTCGCGCTGAAGACCCTGGCCCAGGCCCCCTCACTGTTGGCGCAGGACCGGCGCGACCGCAGCGACTTCCTCCGCCACTTCTACCGGCGCTACGACGGCGCGTCGGTGGCCCAGCTGGACGAGGACGGCGCCGAGATGTTCTCCGACCTGCTGCTCACCAAGTCGTTCCCGGCCGCCATCCGCCGGGTGCGCGAGCACCGCCAGGCGGGCCACCGGACCGTCCTCATCACCGGTGCGCTCGACTTCGCCATCGCCCCGCTGCGGCCGCTGTTCGACGACATCGTGTGCGCCAAGCTGGACACCCGCCCCGACGGGACCTACCGGGGCGAGCTCACCGACGTGCCGCCCACCGGCGAGGCCCGGGCGCAGGC
>Ga0126306_10002283_pt1 | contig 10740 bp, 12 predicted proteins | sample Plot27_FD_92592 | JGI IMG/M metagenome (GOLD analysis project Ga0126306, IMG submission 92592) | Serpentine soil microbial communities from UC McLaughlin Reserve, CA, USA - Plot27 | ecosystem: Environmental > Terrestrial > Soil > Grasslands | place: USA: UC McLaughlin Reserve, Lake County... | reverse complement strand
GTGACGCGCGCAGCGTGCGGCGGACGTCCACCTGCCATGAGCGCCGCCGCCCGCGGTGCTCACGGCCATGCGAGGCGAGCCGCTTCTTCAGCTGGGCAACCGTCCGGTGCACCTGTGAGAGGTCCTGCGCCGGGTTCGAGGGTAGGGCGCGGTCGAGCTCCCGCAGCGGCTTCGCCGGCGGCAGCGCCTGCGTCCGCTCGATCATCTGGCGCTCGAGCTCGCGCCGCACGTGGCGCTCGAACTCCTGCAGGCGCTCCCGCGGCACCGAATCGGGATCCCGCCCCCCCGCGGGCTCGGCGCCCTGCTTCTCGCCCTTCAGGCTCAGCGTGCGCCTGATCCGCTGCACGTCCACGCCGATGACGCCGGAGCCCTCGCCCAGGCGGCCGAAGGCCGCGATCGCGAGGCGGGCGAGGTCGCGCATCTCGCCGTCGGAGCCGGCGCGGATCGCCTCTCGGATGCGCTCGCGAAGCGCATCCAGGTCGAGCTGGTCGCCGCCTCGGAAGCGCTCTTCGGCCAGGCCCTGCTCGAGCGCTTCGCGCTCGACCGTGCGGAAGAAGAAGCGCTCGAACAGCACGTCGAGCACGTGCCGGTCCTCCTGCGACTTCGCGAGCGTCGCGGCGAGCGCCTCGCGGAAGTCCTCGCGCGAGGTCCAGCTCACGGCGTCCAGCGCCTGGAAGGCATCGAGCAGCTCCGAGGTCCCGACCGCGACGCCCTCGTTACGCAGCTCGTCGGCGAACTCGAGCAGGCGCGGCGCCATCCCCGCCGGGCCCGGAGCGGCCGGCACGCCGCCGTAGAGGCCGCGGTTACCCCGCCTGCCGCCCGAAGAGGCCATCGCCGAGCTTCACGCCGACGCGCTCCGCCACGAGGTCGAGGTCCGTGCGGTGCTTGACGATGATCGACATCGTGCGCTCCAGCACCGCCTGGTCCACGTCCTCGGCCCCGAGCAGGAGCAGCGCGCGCGCCCAGTCGATCGACTCCGCTATAGAGGGCGGCTTCTTGAGATCGAGCGAGCGCACCATATGGATGACCTCGACGAGCTTCCGCGCGACCGCCTGGTCCAGCTCGGGCGCGTGCAGGTGGACGATCTCGAGCTCGCGCTCGATCGTCGGGTAGTCGAGCCAGAGGTAGAGGCAGCGGCGCTTGAGCGCCTCGGTCAGCTCACGCGAGTTGTTCGAGGTCAGGAGGACGAGCGGGCGCGTACGCGCCTCGACGACGCCCAGCTCGGGAATCGAGATCTGGAAGTCCGAGAGCACCTCGAGCAGCAGCGCCTCGAACTCCTGGTCCGTCTTGTCGATCTCGTCGATCAGTAGCACCACGGGCTCCTCGGCGGTGATCGCGGTCAGGAGCGGGCGGGCGAGCATGAACTCCTCGCCGAAGATGTCGTCCTTCACCTCCTGCCAGCCCGTGTCGGTTGCCTCGGTCTGGATGCGCAGCAGCTGCTTGCGGTAGTTCCACTCGTAGAGCGCCTTGGCCTCGTCGAGCCCCTCGTAGCACTGGAGCCGGATCAGGCGCCGCTCGGTGGCGCGCGACACGGCCTTCGCCAGCTCCGTCTTTCCGACGCCCGCCGGTCCTTCGACGAGCACCGGCTTGCCGAGCCGCCCGGCGAGGAACGAGACGAGCGAGGCGGACTCGTCCGCGAGGTACCCGACCTCCGCGAGGCGCTCGCGGGCGTGGTCGATGCTGGTGAACTCGCCGCTCATCCGCCTCGAAGGATACTTTCGCCCCCTTGCGCGCCGCCCTGCTCGCCCAGATCCCGGACCTGCCCGGCCTCGGGGACGAAGGCCCGGACGACCTGGAATCGCTGCTCACACTCTCGTTCTTCCTCATGGGCGCGGGGTTCGTCGTCGCGCTCCTCGGCCATCTCACGCGCACGCGCGCGCTCGTGGCGATCGGCGTCGTCGTCGTGATGATCGGAAGCGGCGTCTTCGTGCTTGCGATCGGCCGCTACGGGTAGCCGCTGGCCATGCCAGAGCTGGGATATGCCCTCTCGTGCGAGGAGCACGGCCCGCTGCGGCTCGTCCGGAACGCCGCGCGGGCGGAGGACGCCGGCTTCTCATTCGCGCTTATCTCCGACCACTTCCACCCGTGGACCGACAGGCAGGGCGAGACGCCCTTCGTCTGGGCTGTGATCGGCGGGATCGCGAACGCGACCGAGCGCCTCCGGCTCGGCACGGGCGTCACCTGCCCGACGATCCGCATCCACCCGGCGATCGTCGCGCATGCGAGCGCCACGGCCGCGATGATGCTGGAGGGTCGCTTCTTCCTCGGCGTCGGCTCGGGCGAGAACCTGAACGAGCACGTCCTGGCCGACCGCTGGCCGCCGGCGCGCGACCGCCTCGACATGCTCGAGGAGGCGGTGGAGGTGATCCGCGAGCTGTGGACGGGCAAGCTCGTGTCCCACCGCGGGCGCCACTACCGGGTGGTCAACGCGCGCCTGTACACGACGCCGGAGGAGCCGCCGGAGGTGTACGTGGCCGCCGGCGGCGAGGCCGCGGCGGACGTCGCCGGCCGGATCGGCGACGGGCTGATCCTGGCCTCGCCGAGCGAGGAGGCGGCGAGGAAGTTCGCCGAGAGCGGCGGCGAGGGCAAGCCGCGCTACGGCCAGTGCCACGTCTGCTGGGCGCGGTCCGAGGACGACGCGAAGCGGACCGCGCTCGAGTGGTTCCCCAACATCGCGTTGCCGGGGGAGCTGTCACAGGAGCTGCCCCAGCCGACGCACTTCGAGCAGGCCGCGCAGCTCCTGTCGGAGGACGACATGGCCGACATCGTGGCCTGCGGACCCGATCCCGAGCGGCACGTGGAGATGATCAGGCGCTTCGAGGATGCCGGCTGCGACCACGTCTACCTCCACCAGATCGGCCCCGACCAGGACGGCTTCTTCGACTTCTACGAGCGCGAGGTGCTTCCGCGCTTTCGCTGAGCGCGGCTGAGCGCCTCGCGCAGGCCGTCAAGCGACTCGGTGGTCCAGCGGCGGAAGTACGTTCGGCCGATCGCCCCGTCGAATAGGCGATCGCCGAGCCGCCGGGGCTGCATGCCCATCTCTACCTCGACGAACGTGCCGCCCTGGGCCGGGGTCAGAAGCCAGTCCGCGTACATCCCCGTCAGCCGGCAGCTCATCCGGATCTCGCGGAGGTCCTTGCGCCGCTCGAGCAGGAAGTTCGACTCCGACCTGCCGCCGATCGGGTCCTTGGTCACCTGTGCGTACTCGTCGCCCTCCTCGAAGCGCTCCCCGCTCACCTCGATCACGCGCGGCCACCACTCCGGGTAACGGCGCGGACTGCCGACCAGCCCCCACACCGCTTCGAGCGGCGCATCGATATGTGCCTGTTGGCGGTACGCGGACATCAGGACAGCGACTCCGCGAACCCCGTTCGCCAGCTCGGGTGCGCCGGCTGCCAGCCCAGCTCGCGCTTTGCCTTCTCGTTCGACGCGCCGCGCAGCTCGGAGGCGAAGTCGGCGGCCTGCCTGCCGCCGACGAGCTTCGCGAGCCAGACCGGGACGCGCAGCGGGCGCCTCGCGCCCGCCGCCTCGGCCAGGACACGGACCCACGCGCTCATCGCTGCCGGCTCATCGTCGGTGACGTTATAGGCGCCCGGTGCGCCCCGCTCGACGGCTGCCACGGTCGCATCCGCCGCGTCCTCGACGTGGATGAAAGAGAACACGCCGGTGCCCTTGCCGACGATCGGCAACCTCCGACGGCGGACGTCCGCAACCATCGCACCGTCCTCGGCATAGTGCGTGCCCGGCCCGTAGAAGAAGCCGTAACGGAGCACCAGGCCGTCCATGCCCTCGGCTCCGAGCACCATCGCCTCCATCGCGCGGAGCGCCCTAACGCCGCTGCCGAAGGGCCCGGGCGCGTCCTCGAGCAGAGGGTCCTCCTCGATCTTCACGCGGCCGCCGTCGTTCCGGTACGCGAAGGCGATGCTCTGGCTGACGAAGCGCCGCGCGCCGGCGGCGCGCGCTGCGTCGAGCAGGTTGCGCGTGCCCTCCGTGCGCAACCGGTTGGTCGGGGCGTAGAGATCCTTCTTCCGGAAGTCGAACCGGTCAGGGAGGGCGGTGAGCTCGTGCACCACGACTTCGGCGCCCGCCTCCTCGGCCGCGGCTCGCACGGCGTCCGCGTCGAATACATCCACGACGGCCGCGTGCGCCCCCGCGTGGCGTATGGCCTCGGCACTGGCGTCCGACCGCGTCATGCCGGTCACCTCGTGGCCCGCGGCGACCAGTTTCGGAATGAGCGGCCGCCCGATCGCCCCGCTGGCGCCCGCGACGAACACCCTCACGTCGCCGTCACCTGTCTCAACATCCACGCCAGCAGCACTGCGCCGAGGGTAAGCGATACGAAATCAGCCGGACCGAGCCATGAGGGGTCGGCCTCGCCGATGTCGACCAGATGGTTGACCGAGTGCAGCACGTATTGTCCCAGCGCGAGCGCGAGCACCGGCACGCGCCACGATTCGCGTCGCACGGTTACCAGCAGAGCGCCGCCCAGCGCGAGGTACCAGGTCGCCACGTCGCCCATGTAGTGGTCGTTCCGGGCTCCGAACGGGCCGATCTCGTCGTAGAAGAACCCAGGCGTGATCCAAAGCACCAGCCCGGTGATCAGCTGCACAGCGGCAAAGGCGATCAGGAGGAGGCGCATAGCCAGATCATCGCGTCCATGGCCTGGGTATAGCCGGCACATGGCGGAGAAGGCGCTTCTGGAGCAGGTGCTTGGCGCTGCCGCGGGCTCCGCGCGGATGGCGGCCGTGGCGACGGAGGACGTGATCGGAGCCCGGAAGCACCCGGACGACTGGCTCGACGCCTGGGATCCGGCCTACATCCGCACGACGCTGCCGGCCCTTCGCGCGATGTCGAAGGTCTACTTCCGGGCCGAGGTGCGCGGCCTCGACCACATCCCCGAGGACGGGCCGATCCTGCTTGTCGGAAACCACTCCGGCGGCACGCTGATCGCCGACACGTTCGTGTTCGCCCAGGGCTTCTACGACTACTTCGGCCCGCTGCGGCGCTTCCACCAGCTCGCCCACGACCTCGTGTTCAAGATTCCGGGCGCGCGCGCCAGCCTGTCGTGCTACGGCACGGTGCCGGCGTCGCCCGAGAACATGAACCGCGCGCTCGAGCGCAACGCGGCCCTGCTGGTCTACCCGGGCGGCGACCACGAGACCTACCGGCCCACGTGGGAGTCCAGCAAGATCGACTTCGCGGGACGGCGCGGCTTCGCGGAGCTGGCGATCGAGCACGGCTGCCCGATCGTGCCGGTGGTGGCGATCGGTGGCCAGGAGACCGCGCTCTTCCTCGGACAGGGTCGCGACATCGCTCGGCGACTGCGACTCGACCGGCTGCTGCGGGTGAAGGTTTTCCCGGCCCAGGTGGCGCCGCCCTTCGGGCTCACGATCATGGATCTCCCGGGACGGGTGCCGCTACCGGCGAAGATCGTAGTCCGGGTCCTGCCCAAGATTGACCTGAAGGAGCAGCTCGGCGCCAGGCCCGAGGCCGACGACGCCTACGAGCTGGTCACCGGCAAGATGCAGAGCGCGCTCAGCCGGCTCGCCGCCGAGCGGACCATGCCGATCGTCGGCTAGCCGGGAAACCATCGCTGCCACTACCGGGCGGCGACGGCGATCCCGTCGCCCACCGGGAGGACGCAGGCGAGCCAGTCGTCCGAGGCGAGCAGCTCCGAGTTGAGGCGCCGCGCGGACGCGAGCGAGTCGGGGTTCCACCTGGTGTCGGCGGCCTCGGGCAACGCCACCTCGCCGCGCATCAGCAGGTTGTCCACCACCATCAGCGCGCGCGCCGTGAGCTTCGGCTCCGCCAGCTCGATGTAGCGGGCGTACTCGCCCTTGCTCGCGTCGACGAAGAGCAGGTCGAAGGGCCCGGCGAGCTCGGGCAGCGTCTCGAGCGCGTCGCCCTCGACGAGCTCGACCCGGTCCGCCACCCCGCCGCGCTCGAGGTAGGTACGCGCCTGCGCGGCCCGCTCCGGGTCGCGCTCGAGCGTCACCACGCGGCCGCGCTCGAGCTGCTCCGCCATGTGCAGGCTCGAGTATCCGATCGCAGTGCCGACCTCGAGCACCACCGGGTCGAGCACCCGGCAGAGCACCGCCAGCAGGCGGCCGGTCTCCCAGTGCACGATCGGGATCGAGTCGCGCTCCGCGTGCTCCTCCATCTCGCGCATGACGGGCGAGCGCTCCGGGCGGAGGTCCCGCAAATAGTGCTCGACGACCTCTTCGAGGATGCGCATCGCGCGAAGCAGGCTACTCTGGACGCCATGCCCGGACGTGTACAGGCCATTCGAATCGCCGCCGAGCACGAGCAGCTCCCCGAGCCGGTCGACAGCATCGAAGTGACCGACGACGGCCTGCAGGGCGACCGCTACTTCGGTCGCGGTGACATCACGCTCGTCGAGGAGGAGGCGCTCGAGGCTTTCAGCGATGAGACCGGAATTGCGCTGTCACACGCGGAGATCCGCCGCCAGCTGCTCACGAGCGGGGTGCGGCTGAACGACCTGCTCGGGAAGCGCTTCCGGGTGGGCGAGGTGGAGGCCGTGGGCGCCGAGTGGTGCGAGCCCTGTAACCACATCGAGGGCCTCACCTACCCCGGGGTCCTCAAGGGGATGGTGCACCGGGCGGGCCTGCGGGCCGACATCGTCCAGGCCGGCCGCATCGCGGTCGGCGATCAGGTCGAAGAGGTCAGAGACGCCGCCGCATGAGCAGGTTCCGCCCGCCGGGCGGATCCGACCACGCCTCGAAGCCGAGTGACTCGTAGAGCCCGAGCGCTCCCCGGTTGGCCTCGTTCACGTCGAGCTCCATGCGCGTGCAGCCGCGCTGCCGCGCCCGCTCGAACGCTGCCTCGACGAGCTCGCGCCCCAGGCCCACGCCGCGCGCGTCCTCCTCGACGAAGATGTCCTCGAGCCAGCAATCGTCGCTCTCCGTCCAGATCGCATAGCGGTAGCGCAGCTGGCAGACGCCCCTCGGTGGGTCGCCGGCGAGCAGGAAGTCGGCGTTCGGGTCGGCGAGGACGCGCCGCACCCCGGCCTCGAAGGCGGCGTCGTCGGGCTCGTGCCGCTGCCACCAGTTGCGGAACCCGATCATCAGCCGGGCAACGTCGACGGCATCCGCTTTTGTCGCGACTCGAACCAAGAGACCGTAAGTGTTACCCCTGACCCCGTCAATATCCTCAGACCCATGGCGCTGATCGAGGTTCCGTCGGGTCTTGAGGGAGTAATCGCCTTCGATACGTCCATCGCGGAGCCCGACAAGGAGGGCGGCGCACTCCGCTATCGCGGCGTGGACATCGATCAGCTCGTGGGGAACGTCCCCTACGAACAGGTCTGGGGCCTCCTGGTCGACGGCGACTACCAGCCCGGCCTCCCGCCGGCAGAGCCGCACCCGCTCGCCGTCCGCACGGGCGATCCGCGGGTGGACCTCCAGTCCGCGCTCGCGATGCTCGCGCCCGAGTGGGGCCTCGGCCAGCTGATCGACATTACGGAGGAGCAGGCGCGCCAGGACCTCGCCCGCGTGTCGGTGATGGCCCTCTCGTTCGTGGCGCAGTCGGCGCGCGGCGTCGGTAGGCCGCCGATCCCGCAGGCCGAGGTCGACAAGGCGACGTCGATCCCGGAGCGCTTCCTGATCCGCTGGCGTGGCGAGGCCGACCCTCGCCATGTGAAGGCGATCGACGCCTACTGGATCTCAGCGGCCGAGCACGGCATGAACGCGTCGACGTTCACGGCGCGCGTGATCGCCTCCACCGGCGCCGACGTCGCGGCCGCGCTCTCCGGCGCCGTTGCGGCGCTGTCCGGCCCGCTCCACGGTGGCGCTCCCTCGCGCGTGCTCCAGATGCTCGATGAGGTCGACGCCACCGGCGACGGCGAGCGCTGGGTGAAGGAGGCGCTCGACCGCGGCGACAGGCTGATGGGGTTCGGGCACCGCGTCTACCGGGCCGAGGACCCGCGGGCGCGCGTGCTCCGGCGCACCGCGCGCGAGATCGGCGCACCGCGGCTCGAGGTGGCCGAAAAGCTCGAGGAGGCGGCGCTCACCGAGCTGCGGGCACGTAAGCCGGACCGCGTGCTTGCTACGAACGTCGAGTTCTGGTCCGCGGTCGTGCTCGACTTCGCCGAGGTCCCGCCGGAGCTCTTCACGCCGATGTTCGCGAGCGCGCGCGTGGGCGGGTGGGCCGCGCACATCATGGAGCAGAAGCGCGAGGGCCGGCTGATCCGGCCGAGCGCCCGCTACGTCGGGCCGGAGCCCCGCCCGGCCGACTCCGTGAACGGCGCCGGCCCGGCCTCCTGATGGAGGCGGGTTCCGCCTCGAGCCCGGAATCCGAAGCCACGCGCGCGGCCGCGGCTTCGCGGAAGCGGCTCGTACTCGTAGCGGCGATCCTCGGGACGACTGTGGTGACGGTCGACTCGACGGTCGTGAACGTCGCGCTTCCGTCGATCGCCGAGGACCTCGGCGGCGGGCTCGCCGGGCAGCAGTGGACGGCGAACGCGTACCTCGTCACGCTGAGCTCGCTGATCCTGATCGGCGGCTCGCTCGGGGACCTGTTCGGGGCGCGCCGGGTGTTCATGCTGGGCGTCGGCGGCTTCGGGATCACGTCGCTGTTCTGCGCGGTTGCTCCGACGATCGAGCTGCTCGTGATCGCCCGCGCGCTTCAGGGGGTGTTCGGTGCGCTGCTCACGCCCGCCGCCCTCGCCGTCATCGTCGCCACGTTCCCGCCGGGCGAGCGCGGCCGCGCCGTGGGCGCGTGGACCGCGTGGGGCGGCATGGGCACGGTCCTGGGGCCGCTGATCGGAGGGCAGCTCGTGGACAGCGCATCGTGGCGCTGGATCTTCGCGATCAACATCCCGGTCGTCCTGATCACGCTCATGCTCGTCACACGCGTGATGCCGGAGGCGGAGTCCCGCGATTCCGACGCGCGCGTGGACGTGGTCGGCGCGGTGCTGTGCGCCTTCGGGCTGGCCGGCATCACGTACGGACTGATCGAGCAGCCGCGCCAGGGCTGGGGGGCGGTAGGCGTGTGGCTGCCGCTCGTCGCCGGCGTGATCCTGTTTTCAGCGTTCGTGGGATGGGAGGCGCGCAGCCGCCATCCGATGCTGCCGCTCTCGCTGTTCCGGCGCCGGAACTTCGCCATCGGCAACATCGAGACGTTCTCCATGTACGCGGGCCTCGGCCTCCTGTTCTTCTTTCTGGTGCTGTATCTCCAGCAGGTGGCGGGCTACAGCGCCGTCGAGGCCGGCACGACGACTATTCCGGTCACGCTCGTGATGTTCCTGCTCTCTATGCGCTTCGGCGCGCTGGCGGACCGCTACGGGCCGCGCTTCTTCATGGGCTTCGGGCCGCTGATGGCGGCGGCCGGCCTGGCGCTCTTCCTGCGCCTGGATGCGGACGTCGACTACGTGTCCGATCTGCTGCCGGGATTGCTCCTGTTCGCGCTCGGGCTGTCGATCACGGTGGCGCCCCTCACCGCGACGGTGCTCGCCGATGCGGACCAGCACAACGCCGGCATCGCCTCCGGCGTCAACAACGCGATTGCGCGCGTGGCGAGCCTGATCGCGATCGCCGCGGTGGGCGCGCTGGTGGCGTCGTCATTTGGAGCGTCGCTTCGCGACGACCTCGGCGCGGCGGCGAACCGGCCCGAGGTGAGCCGCGCGATCGAGGCGGCGGAGGAGCAGCCTCTGGCGCGGGTGGCGGCGCAGGAAGCCCCGCCCGCCGTGCGCGCCCGGCTCGAGGCCGCCTCGCGCGACGGTTCCGTGCACGCCTTCCGGCTGGCGATCGGAATCGCCACCGGCCTCGTCGCGCTCGGCGGCGTCCTGGGACTGGCCGGAATCGTGAACCCGCGCCGCGAGGTGAAGGCCTGCGACTGCCCCGGCGGGCAGCTGGTGGGCGCCACCGCCGAGGCGGCGCGGGCCGCCTAGCCCGCCGATTCTCCTCCGCCGCTTGTCGCGTTCCCTGCACGGAACCTTTCGCGCGACGCGCACCTTCGACTAGCGAAAGCTCCAGCGTCACAGGGCGGCAGTCGGCGCGCTCTTGACCGCAGTTTGCGGGAAAACTTCACTCCTTGGCAATGGGCACAGTGCTGGGGCTTGCGGCCCCATCACCGGCAGGGGTCCCATCGCCCCAGCAGCTGGGCTACTCGAACGTCGTGCTCGAGCGGCTGGCGCAGCACGCGCGCGCAGTGCTCGGCTTCCGCCAGGCGTGGATAGTCGCCCGTTTCCCCGGCGCGGCGGAGGAGTTCGTCCCCGTCGCGGGGGCCGGGATCGACCCGGACTTGATCGGCCGCCGGTTGCACTCGCCGGCCCGGGGCGCGGTCGCGTCCGCGCCGGTCGTTAGCGGGTCCGAGGAATGCGGGGCGCTTTGTGTAGGCGGCAGGGACGAGGCGCGCGACCTCGAACCCGCTGAAATGGAGCTGCTGCGCGAGCTCGGCGTGCTTGCGGGGGAGGCCCTCTCCCACCATGCGCGCCGCGAGCTCACGGTCGGCGACTCGCAGGCCGAGATTCGCGCGCTCGTCCAGGCCCTTGCGGAGTCGGACGGCGACACCTACCGCCACTCGCTGGAGGTCGCCGCCACGGCAACCGCCCTTGGACGCGGGCTGGGGCTCGACCGTACCGAGCTGGTTGAGGTCGAGCTTGGAGCGCTCCTCCACGACGTGGGCAAGCTGCGCCTGCCGCGCGAGCTGCTTACGAAGGCCGGCGAGCTGACCGAGGAGGAGCGCCGGCTGATCCGCTTGCACCCAGACTGGGGCGCGGAG